>Ga0123332_1000380_pt1 | contig 43947 bp, 41 predicted proteins | sample BioC12SIPDNA_4_FD_89958 | JGI IMG/M metagenome (GOLD analysis project Ga0123332, IMG submission 89958) | Anaerobic biogas reactor microbial communites from Washington, USA - Biogas_R2_A C12 SIP DNA | ecosystem: Engineered > Bioreactor > Anaerobic > Unclassified | place: Washington, USA... | reverse complement strand
GGCGACCCGCTCCGACGCCGCCAGGTCGCCGAGGGTCGTCGGTCCGAGGCGGTCGATCGTGTGGAGGATGCCGAGCTGGGTGAGGCTCAGCCCGGTCGCCGCCTCCTGTCGCATCCGCCGCGACAGCCGGCCGACGGCGAGGCGCAGGTCGGCGGCGTCCCGCGCGACGGCGGCGCTGGCGGAGACGGTGGTGGGAGGTGAGGTCATCAGTTCACCAAACTAACCATTGATCGGACCGGATCCGCCTCGATTTCCCGTGACATCCGGCTCACGGGCCGTGCTGGGCCGCCTCGGTCTCCCCGTCGCTCCGGGGCATGGGGCCGGGCGCCGGGTCCGTCCGCCGGTGCCTGTCGTCGGGTTCGGGTCCGACGCCGGCCTCCGGCTAGCTTCGCCGTCGTGGCTGCCGTTGCCGACGACGTCCTCGAGACCGGAGACCGGGTCGTCCTGACCCACGACCTGCGCGAGGTGCCCGAGGGCACCGAGGGCACGGTGGTCCTGGTCGTGGGCATCACCTGGTTCCGCTACTGGGTGCGCTTCGACAACGGCGTGGCCGTCGGCTCGGTCAACCGGAAGCACCTGGCCACGCCCGACGAGTGGAAGGCGATCCAGGCCGGCGGGGGTCCTGGCGCCGAGTCATCCGGCGCGGAGGAGGCCGAGGCGGAGGCCGGCGGGGGCGGATCCGACGGGGGCGGCTACACCCACAACGGCGTGCTGGTCCCGCAGCTCCTCCTCGACCGCACGAAGGCCGCACGAGAGCGCCTCGGCGTCTGACGAGGGATCAGGGCCGGTCCGCGTCGCGTCGTACGTCGCCCCGGCCGGGGCGGTGACGAGGGGCCGGGCGGAGGATCAGGCGAGCGGAGGGGGCGCAACGGCGCGCCCGCGGAGGACGATCGGCTGCTGGCGGTCGGGATCGGAGCACGGCACGCGCCGCACCGGATCCGATGCCGGCTCGCCCTCGAGCACCTCGGCGCCGTCGGGCGCGTACTGGAGGATGTAGGCGCTGCGCACGCCGTCGGTGACGTTCGGCCCGGTGCGGTGCGGCGTCAGCGACGAGAACGCCACCGCCGATCCAGCCGGTACCTCGACCGCCACCGCGCCCTCGGTCGTCTCGGGCAGGCAGCGCTGCCCCAGGTCGGTGTCGTGGTGGCGGAGCGTGCCGCGCCGGTGGCCGCCCGGCACGACCCAGACCGTCCCGTTGTCGAGGGTGGCGTCGACGAGGGGCACCCAGACGGTGAGGTACTCCTGGGGCTCGACGTACGCGTAGCCGTTGTCCTGGTGCCACGGCACCACGTCGGGGTTGTGCGGCAGCTTGTACACCGCCTGGTCCCAGTAGAGGCGGACGTCGGGGCCGATCAGGTCGTGGGCCACGTCGGCGAGCGCCGGGTCGTAGGCGAGGTCGCGGCACGTCTGGTCGAGCACCGACGGGTGCAGCGCGACGGTGAGGGCGTCGGCGATGGCCACCGAGATGCGGCCGCCGTCGACCTGGCGGAGCAGGTCGTTGACCCGGCGCTCGTAGGGGTCGATCGCCTGGCGGACCGCGTCGAGGCGGCCCGGGTCGAACAGGCCGTCGACGAGGACCCAGCCCTCCTCCACGTAGTGGGTGACCTGGTCGACGGTCAGGCGTCGGGGCTCGGGACGCGGCGGGGCGGGCGGGACCCCGAGGTTCCACGGGTGGAGCTCGGCCGCCTCCAGCGCCGCCTGCAGGTCGACCTCGGCCGTGGTACCCATCGCTCGCTCCTCCCGGTCGGTGCCGTCCAGCGTGCCACGCCCCGCGACCGCGCAGAACCACACGAGGTGCCTGGAGCGTTAGCGGAAAGCGGGCGTCGTCGCTAGACGGATTCCTCGCTGCGCTCGGAACTTGCGGTGCCGTGCTTGCTGGGTCGGCCTCGCCTGTCGGCTCGGCCTCCTGGCACCTCGTGTGGTTTTGGGGCTCGGCGGGTCGTCCTTGGCTAGGTTCGCCGGGTCGTCGTCACCCAGGACAGGGGTCCACCGTGCAGGTCACCATGCAGCTCAGCTACGCGGGCGGGTTCAAGGAGTCGGCCCAGCAGGTCGCCGAGTTCGAGCGGGCCGGACTCGACCTGGCGTGGGTCGCCGAGGCGTACGGCTTCGACGGCGTCAGCCTGATGGGCTACCTGGCGGCGTCGACCGAGCGGGTCCAGATCGCCTCGGGCATCCTGCCGATCTACACCCGCACCCCGACGCTGCTCGCCATGACCGCCGCCGGCGTCGACGCCCTGAGCGACGGCCGCTGCCACCTCGGCCTGGGCGCGTCGGGCCCGCAGGTGATCGAGGGCTGGCACGGCGTGCCCTACGACAAGCCGCTCGGTCGCACCCGCGAGATCGTCGAGATCTGCCGCGACGTGTGGGCCCGCGAGGACCGCCTCGTGCACGACGGGCCGATCTACCACCTGCCGCTCCCCGAGGGACAGGGCACCGGTCTCGGCAAGCCGCTGAAGATCATCGCCCACCCGGTCCGCCCCCGGATCCCGATCTGGATCGCCTCGCTCGGCCCGAAGAACGTCGAGGTCACCGCCGAGATCGCCGACGGCTGGATGCCCCTCTTCTTCCACCCGGAGAAGGCGAAGGAGGTCTGGGGCGACGACCTCGCCCGCGGCCGGGCGAAGCGGTCCGACGACCTGGACGACCTGTGGATCAACGCCGGCGGGCTCCTGGCGATCGGCGACGACGTCGAGAGCCTCCGCGACCTCGCCCGCCCGATGATCGCCCTCTACGTCGGCGGCATGGGCGCCAAGGGCCGCAACTTCTACAACGACCTCGTCTGCCGGTACGGCTTCGAGCAGGAGGCCGCCGAGATCCAGGACCTCTACCTCGCGGGCAAGAAGCAGGAGGCGGCCGCCCTCGTGCCCGAGGCGCTGCTGGAGGCCACGTCGCTCTGCGGCCCCGCCGGGTACGTCGCCGAGAAGGTCGCCGCCTTCGCCGAGGCCGGCGTCACCCACCTCGGCGTCACCCCGATCCCCACCGGCGACCAGACCCCGGCCGACCTGATCGGCCAGGTCAAGGAGATGTGCGAGGCCGTCTAGCCTCCCGCCCCATGCCCTCCATCACGCCGTCCGACCGCATCGACGGGGTCGTGCTCGTCACCCCCGACATCCACGGCGACGAGCGTGGCGCGTTCATCGAGACCTACCGGCGGAGCTGGTTCCCCGGCCAGCGGGAGATGATCCAGGGCAACCGGGCCGAGCGCACCGCCGGGTCGATCGTCGGCCTGCACTACCACCTGCACCAGTCCGACTACTGGTACGTGATCCGCGGCCACGCCCGGGTCGTCCTCCACGACCTGCGGCAGGGAAGCGCAACCGACGGCCACACGCTGATGCTCGACCTGGGCGAGGTCGAGGGCGGGCCCCACAACCACCTCGGCGTGTACATCCCGCCCGGCGTGGCCCACGGGTTCGCGTCGCTCTCGGACCTCACGCTCACCTACCTGGTCGACGGCTACTACAACCCCGCCGACGAGCTGGGCGTGGCGTGGGACGACCCCGCCATCGGCGCCGACTGGGGACTCACCGACCCGGTGCTGTCCGGCCGCGACCAGAAGAACCCCGTCCGGGCCGACATCGAGCCGATGTGGCAGCCCCACGCGTCCCTGCGCACGACCTGATCCCGCGGGTCGCGGTGGTCGCGATCGCGGCCTACGCCGGCGCCCAGGTGATCGCCCAGGTGACCAGCCTCAAGATCGGCGTGGTCGGCGGGCGCGCCGTCGACATGGGCACGTTCGTCTACCCGATCACCTTCACCCTGCGCGACGTCGTGCACAAGGTCGTCGGCCGGTCCGCCACGCGCGTCCTGATCCTCACGTGCGCGGGGGTCAACCTCTTCCTCGCCGCCTACCTGGGGTGGACCGCCAGCGTCGAGAGCGATCCGAGCTGGGGCCTCGGTGCCGAGTACGAGGCGGTGCTCGGTCCGATCTGGCGGATCGTGCTGGCCTCGCTGGCCGCCATGGTCGTGAGCGAGTTGATCGACACCGAGGTGTACCACCTGTTCGTCACCCGGGTCACCGATCGCCACCAGTGGGCCCGGGTGCTGACCTCCAACGCGGTCAGCATCCCGATCGACAACCTGATCTTCGCCGTCGGCGCGTTCGCCCCCGTCGCGATCCTCGGCACCGACGGCCTCCCGTGGGCGACGGTGTGGAGCATCTTCTGGGTGAACCTGTGGGTGAAGGGCCTGGTCTCGGTCGCGTCGGTCCCGTTGATCTACGTCACCCGCGACCGCGGCATCGACCCCTAGCCCGGTCCGCCTCGCGCGGTTGCGGTGAACGGGTGCGCGCCGGGCCGCTAGGGTCGCCGCCCGTGCGAGGGATCATCCTGGCCGGCGGCACCGGATCGCGGCTCCACCCGATCACCCAGGGCGTGAGCAAGCAGCTCGTGCCCGTCTACGACAAGCCGATGATCTACTACCCGCTGAGCACGCTGATGCTGGCGGGCATCCGCGACGTGCTGGTCATCACCACCCCGCACGACGCCGAGCCGTTCCGGCGGCTCCTCGGAGACGGGTCCCGGTTCGGCATCTCGATCGACTTCGCGGTCCAGCCCAGCCCCGACGGGCTCGCCCAGGCGTTCATCATCGGCGCCGACCACGTGGGCGACGAGACCTCCGCCCTCGTCCTCGGTGACAACATCTTCTACGGCCCCGGACTCGGCTCGACGCTGCGGCGATTCGACGGCATCGACGGCGCCGCCATCTTCGGGTACCAGGTGGCCGATCCGACCGCCTACGGCGTCGTCGACTTCGACGCCGACGGCGTCGCCCTGTCGCTCGAGGAGAAGCCCGCCAACCCCAAGAGCAACTTCGCCGTGCCCGGCCTCTACTTCTACGACGCCGAGGTGGTCGAGCTGGCCCGGCACCTCGCGCCCTCCGCCCGGGGCGAGCTGGAGATCACCGACCTCAACCGCATCTACCTCGACCGCGGCAAGCTCCAGGTCGAGGTACTGCCCCGCGGCACCGCCTGGCTCGACACCGGGACGTTCGACACGCTCAACGACGCGTCGAACTTCGTGCGGACGATCGAAGGCCGCCAGGGCCTCAAGATCGGCTGCCCGGAGGAGGTCGCCTGGCGCATGGGGTGGCTCGACGACGAGGGCCTCCTCGCCCGGGCCGAGTCGCTCCGCAAGAGCGGCTACGGCGAGTACCTCGTCAACCTCGTTACATCCGGGGTCTGACCCCAGATGTAACAACGGGCTTCTGTTACATCTGGGGTCAGACCCCGGATGTAACGGTCAGGTCGGAGGCTTGCCCTGGGCGGCGCGGGCGGCGTCGAGGATCTCCTTGCACGTGGGGCAGACCGGGTAGCGGCCCGGGTCGCGGGTGGGCACCCACCGCTTGCCGCACAGCGCGGTCACCGGCGTGCCGGTGATGTAGGCCTCGGTCACCTTCGACTTCGGGATCACCACGTGGGCGAAGCGCTCGTGGTCACCGTCGTCGGTCGTCGGCCGGACGTCGACGTCCTCTTCTACCGAGGGCATCGTCTCCAGCGTCGGCAGGTCGGTCATCGTCGCCCAGTCTGGCGCATCGGCCCGGTGTGCCGGTCAGGTCGGCGACCCGGCGCGGACGAGGGCGGCCTCGGCCTCGTCGACGAAGCGCTGCACCAGCGTCGCCGCCGGGACCAGCTCGTCGATCGCGCCGGCCCCCTGCCCGGCGGGCATGAACTCGCGCTCGGGGTCGACGCCGGGGGTGTCGGGCCCGCCGCCGAGGTGGTTGGCGCCCTCCTCCATCGACTTGAGCACCTGGTACGGGAACGGCTCGGGCTGGCCGCCGTCGCGGTCGAAGGCCTCGGTGTAGGCGTTGCGGACGACCCGGCAGGTCTTGCCGGTGTAGGCGCGGGTGACGACGGTGCCGTCCTCGGCCAGGCCGAGCAGGGCGTCCTTGTAGCCGGGTACGGCGTGGGCCTCGGGCGTGGCGATGAACCGGGTGCCGACCCAGATGCCGTCGGCGCCGAGCGTGAGGGCGGCGGCCAGGCCGCGCCCGTCGAAGATGCCGCCGGCGGCGACGACCGGGATGCGGTCGCCGACCGCGTCGACGATCTGCGGCACGAGGGCGAGGGTGGCGACGGTGCCGGTGTGGCCGCCGGCCTCGGTGCCCTGGGCGACGACGAGGTCGCAACCCGCCTCGACCGCGGCGATCGCGTGGCGGACCTTGCCGCACATGTTGACGACCAGCAGGTTGAGCTCGTGGCACAGGTCGACGACGTCGCGCGGCACGCCGAGGCCGGCGACGTACACGGTCGCGCCGCCCTTGGCGATGTCGGCGATCTTGGCCTCGAAGTCCTGCGGTGCGGCGGTGAGCAGGTCGACGCCGTAGGGCTTGGCCGTGCGCTCGCGGACCGCGGCCATCTCCTCGACGAGCTGCGGGTGGCCCATCGTCGACGCGCCGATGCAGCCGAAGCCCCCGGCCTCGGACACCGCGGCGACCAGCTCCGCGTAGGACACGCCGCCCATCCCGGCGAGCATCACCGGGTGCTCGACGTCGAGGATCTCGGTCAGACGGGTGCGCATCGCGGCACCCTACCGAGCCCTTGACCGGCCGGTCAGGTCGGTCGCGTCGGCCGGCGGGGGGCGACCGGTAACGGTTTTCCTCCGACCCCAGGTGTTACCCAGGCGCCGGGGCCGGTGAAGGCGCCGCGGTGCCAGCGGCGCGGGGTCAGCACCAGGGCCCGCGGGTAGTCCTCGAACAACCAGCGGGCGAAGTTGCGGCGCACCCAGGGCGTCGACCCCGAGATCCGCACCGCCGCCTCCGCGCCCCGCCGGCTCCGCAGCAGCGGGAGCACCCACTCCGCCATCCGGTTGTCGCGGGCCAGCCCGGCGCGCACCGTGCGCTCGTAGCGGGCGGCGACCGCGTCGGTTCCCCCGCCGGCGGTGATGGCCTCGGCCGCCAGCGCCGCGGTCTCCAGTGCCTGGCCGATGCCCTCGCCCGACATCGGGTCGCACGCGGCGGCGGCGTCGCCGACGAAGAGGGCCGGGCCCGAGGCCAGCGGCAGGCGCCCCACGCGGGCGGGGATCGGCCACGCCCGCGGCGGCCCCTCGGCCTCCCAGGCGTCGCCCAGGACCCGTGTCACGACCGGCCGCCGCAGGATCGACCGCCAGGCGTCGCCCATGTCGCCCACCGCCATGCGGCCGTTCCGGTGGATGCCGAAGCCGACGTTCACCGTGCCGTCGCCGAGCGGGAACGACCACGCGTAGCCGGGCAGCAGGTCCTCCTCGAACCACACCCACAGCGCCTCCTCGGCGGTGGGCCCGGTGCCGACGAGGTACTGGCGGAAGGCGTGGCAGTCGCCCCGGTAGCCCGGCACGGCGAGGCCGAGGTGGCGGCGCAGCGGCGACCAGGTGCCGTCGGCACCGATCACGTGGGCGGCGCGGACCTCGCCGAGCCCCTCGACCTCGGCGACGACTCCGCCGCGCTCGACCCGCGCGTCGACGACGGCGTGGCCGTCGTGGACCTCGGCGCCCTCGGCCCGCGCCCGCTCGACGAGGGCCGCGTCGAGGTCGACCCGCCGGGCGACCGCGGCGAAGGTGCCCAGCCCGCGGGGGAACGGCAGCGGGCGCACCGCGCCGGAGGGGGCGACGACGCGCATCTCGTCGACCTCCCGCCACGACGCGACCTCGGTCCGGTCGAGGCCGAGCGCCTCCAGGTGCCGCAGGGCGCCGGTGGTCAGCCCGTCGCCGCACACCTTGTCGCGGGGGAACCGGGCCCGGTCGACGACGAGCACCCGCCGCCCGGCCCGGGTCAGGTGGATGGCGGCCGCCGCGCCCGCCGGGCCGGCGCCCACGACGAGCACGTCGGGGTCGAGCGTCACTGCGTGCGGCGTCGCCGTCGCCGGGGCGGCGCCCCGACCGCGAGGACCTCGTCCCAGCCGCTCCGGAGGGCGGCGACCAGCCAGTCCGGTTCGGTGACCGCGGCCGGGTCCATGTTGATGCCGATGGCGATGTCGTCGAGGTAGCTGAGCAGGGCGAGGTTGACCGCCGCACCGGTCAGCGGACCGAACGCGAACAGGGACTCGACCCGCCCGCCCGCGGTGTAGAGCGGCACCGGTGCCCCCGGCACGTTGGTGGTGACCAGGTCGACGCCCTTCAGCATCGACCCGAACAGGCCGGTGCTCACCGACGTCGGCAGGCGGCGCAGCACCGCGGCCATCGGCTCGACCAGGCCGAGCGACGGCTCGCCGCGCTGCTGTAGCACCAGGTCGTGCAGGGCCCGCATGCGGTCGATCGGGTCGGCGATGTCGAGCGGGATCGGGAACCGGGCCGGCACGAACTGGTTGCCGGCGAGGTCCTCGGTGTCGGAGGACCGGACGTTGATCGGCATCGTCATCCGCAGGGCGGGGACCGGCGCGCCCAGCTCCTCGTGGTACCGGGCGAACCCGGCCGCGGTGGCGGCGACGAACGCGTCGTTGAGCGTGGCGCCCGCGGCGTGGGCGGCCGCCTTGGCGTCGGCGAGCGGCACGCGGATCGTGTCGAGGCGCACCGACAGGGAGCGGCCGGTCATCACGCTCGACAGCGGCGCGGTGGCCGGCGCGGCGAGCCGGGCGATCGAACCGGCCGTCTCGGCGGCCCGCCCGGCGGTGCCGCGGGGGTCGGCGACGGCGCGGGTCGCGGTCTGGGCGGCGCCGCCGGCGAGCGACGGCACGGCCCGGCGCGCCACCCCGAGGGCGCGGCGCTGCTCGTGGGCGAGGGCGTCGAACCACCGCTCGAACTGGTTGAGCACCGAACCGGACGGGACGTCCGGCAGGTCCGACGGGGCCGGGTCGCGCTCGAGCTCGAACATGATCAGGGCGAGCTTGATGCTCCCCACGCCGTCGGTGATCGCGTGGTGCACCTTCATGATCAGCGCCGCCCGCCCGTCGGCCATGTCCTCGACGACCGTCGCCTCCCACAGCGGACGGGCCCGGTCGAACCCGGCCATGGCGATCGGCTGGGCCAGGTCGAGCACGGCGCGTAGGTCGCCCGGCTCGGGCGCCCGTACGAAGCGCACGTGGTAGTCGAGGTCGAAGGCGGGGTCGACCTCCCAGCGCGGCGGCGCGATCGACAGCGGGTTGGCCCGCACCCGCTGGCGCAGGCGGGGCACCAGCCGGCTGCCCCGGTCGAGCAGGTCGCGCAGTCGGTCGCGGTCGGGCGTGCGGTCGAGCACCGCCACCGCGGTGATCGTGGACCGCAGCATGGCGTCCTTCTCGATGGTCCACATGAGCGCGTCGGAGTCGCTCATCCGGTCCTCGTAGCGCATGTCGCTCATCGACGTCCTCCCGACGGCCGCCTGACGGTGGGTGCCATCTTGGTCGCCCCGCCGACCGGTGCGCCCACCCGGTGGCCGGACCGGTCGGCGGGGCGGTGCACCCTCGCCCGCGTCAGCCGTTGCAGGAGGTGGCGCCCGCGTCGCGGTAGCGGGCCGAAACCGTGTCGGTGGTGGTGGTGCCGTCGGGGTGGTGGATAGTCCGGGTGGTGGTCACCGAGGTGCACGCCGCGCCCGATCGGCTCTCGGTCTGGCCCGTCTGCTCCCCCCACGCGTGCTGGGTGGAGTACAGGGTCACGGTGATGCTCGTGTCGGTGTAGGAGGTCCAGATCAGGATGCCGTAGGGCGTGTCGTTGACGAACTGGAGGTCGGGGTGCTCCCAACCCATCGTCGCCTCGCGGCCGCGCGGATAGCGGTCGAACCACTCCGAGTGCGCCTGGTACTCCCCGAAGGGCAGCCCGGCGAAGAAGGCGGCGTTGAACAGGGTCGTCGCGAACTGCGACACACCGCCGCCGACCTCGTTGACGTGCTCGCCGTTGGCGATGGCCCCGGCCTCGACGAAGCCCTTCTCCCGGGTGCGTTGACCGACGTGGCCGTTGACCGAGAAGGTCTCGCCCGGCAGCACCAGCGCCCCCCGGACCAGGTCGGCGATGCGGTGGATGTTGGAGACCCGCGCCGCGCAACACGGGTGGTAGGTCGTGAAGGAGCGGACCTGGGACCGCCCCTGCCAGTCGACCGTCGTGCCGACCGGCTCCCGGACGCCGAGCGCCTCGGCCTCCGCGGTGGTCAGGTCGGGCTCGTTGATCTCGGGTTCGACCATGGTGGTCGACTCCCCGGCGAGGATCGACGCCTCCATCACCTCGGCGGCGTCGGCCGCGCAGCAGACCCGGCCCTCGACCGCGGGGATGATCCGCACCGCGCCGCCCTCGACCGTGAACCGGGCGTCCTGCGGCTCGGCGTCGCCGAGCGATCCGATGCGGTCGCGCAGGGCGGCGTCCATCGCCTCGTGGTCGAAGGTCAGGGCGATCTCGTCGCCGGTGACCTCGGAGCCGAGCCACGCCCGCATCTCGGCGACCTCGAAGGTGGCGGTGCGGTCGAGCACGTTGACGCGGAACGGGGTGGCGGTGAGGGCGGTCGCCTCCTCGGCGAGCGCCTGGGCCGCCTCGTCGGTCACCTGAGGATCGCGCGACTCGGGTACGACTCCGATCGTGATCGGGTCCTCCCCGGCGGCGGCCGCGCCGAGCAACTTGTCGGCGACGGTGTCGGGGTCGAGCGCCCGCCCCGCCTCGCCGCCCTGGATGCGGACCGCCTGGGGTGACCCGACGATCGACGGCTCGACCGGCTGGCGGGCGTCCTCGCCCTCGAGCCACGCCAGGGCGAGGGTGAGCTGGTCGGGGCGCACCCGGTACACCGGGGTGACCGTCAGGGGGGTGACGAACGAACCGATCCATCGCAGCGGCTGGGTCAGGGCGGGCGACTCGCGCCCGCGGTCCATCACCGCGTCGACCGTCGCCTCCTCGTCGATCGCGAGGGACAGGTCCTCGGCGACGGTCTCGATCGTGCGGCCGCCGGTGTCGATCTGGACCTCGGTGCCGCCGAACTCCTCGGCGAGGGCGGCGACCCGTTCGGCGACCCCGGCGCGCGTCAACCCTCCGACGTCCTCGCCCGCGAGGGTGACGTTGCGGTGGGATCGCTCGTCGTCGTCGGTGTCGATGCCCCACGCGCCCAGCAGCAGCACCACGACGAGCAGGGGGATGCCGAGGGAGAGGAGCGTGCGGGTCCGCGGTCTGCGCACCGGACCACCATGCCACCTGGCCGGTCCCCGCCGGTGTCTCCCCGCCGGGGCGGCGTCGGCGCGCCTCACCCGGTGGACGGGACGGCCTGCCATCATGGGCGACCCCGGGCCCGCAGGAGGCCCCTCCCCAACGAGGTGACCATGTCAGGTATCTGCGACGGTCGGGTGTGCATCGTCACCGGTGCCGGTCGCGGCATCGGCCGCGAGCACGCCCTGATGCTCGCCCGGGAGGGCGCGTCGGTCGTCGTCAACGACCTCGGCGGCGAGATGGACGGCAGCGGTCGCTCCACCGGACCCGCCCAGGACGTCGTCGACGAGATCGTCGCCGCCGGCGGGCGGGCGGTCGTCAACGGCGACGACGTGTCGAGCTGGGACGGCGCCGAGCGGATGGTGCGCCAGGCGATCGACGCGTTCGGCGACCTGCACGCCGTGGTCAACAACGCCGGCATCCTGCGCGACCGGATGCTGACCAACATGACCGAGGCCGAGTGGGACGCGGTCATCCAGGTCCACCTCAAGGGCACCTTCGCCCCCGCCCGCCACGCCGCCGCCTACTGGCGGGAGCGGTCCAAGGCCGGTGAGGAGGTCGACGGCCGCATCATCAACACCTCGTCGCCGTCGGGCATCTACGGCAACGTCGGCCAGACCAACTACGGCGCCGCCAAGGCGGGCATCGCCGCCTTCACGATCATCGCCGCCAAGGAGCTGGCCCGCTACGGCGTCACCGTCAACGCGATCGCGCCCGCCGCCCTGACGCGCATGACCGAGAACCTCGGCATGGGCCAGGCCGACGAGGCCACCAAGGAGAAGATGTCGCCGCGCTGGATCGCGCCGATCGTCACCTGGCTCGCCTCGCCCGACAGCGGCTCGGTCACCGGCCGGGTGTTCGACGTCAGCGGCCAGGCCGTGTCGGTCGCCGAGGGCTGGCACCGGGGCCCCACCGCCGAGCCGGTCGACGACCCCGCCCTCGTCGGCGAGATCGTGAAGGGGCTCGTCGCCGACGCCCGCCCCAACGCCAACATGTCCGGCTACGACGAGAGCTGAGGAACCGTGCCCATCGACCCCGGCGCCGTCGGCGCCCGCAGCGAGCCCATCCGCCGGTCCTGGACCGGCACCGACGCCATCCTCTACGCCCTCGGGGTCGGCGCCGGCGCCGAGGACCCCCTGGCCGAGCTGGCCTTCACCACCGAGAACTCCAACGGCGTCGAGCAACGGGTGCTGCCCACCATGGCGGTCGTGCTCGGCGTGGGCGGCGCGGGCGCGTTCGGGTCGATCGGCTCGTTCAACCCGGCGATGCTCGTCCACGGGGAGCAGGCGATCACCCTCGCCGGACCGATCCCCGTGCAGGGCGAGGTCGAGACCGTCGGCGAGATCACCGGCATCTACGACAAGGGCAAGGGGGCGCTGGTCGAGGTGACGTCGCGCTCGACCGACACCGCCACCGGCGAGCTGCTCTTCACGACGGTGATGTCGGCGTTCATCCGGGGCGAGGGCGGCTTCGGCGGCGACCGCGGGCCGTCGGGCCCGCGGAACGTGCCGCCCGACCGTGCTCCCGACCACACGACCACGTACCCGACCCGCGTCGACCAGGCGCTGCTGTACCGGCTGTCGGGCGACCGCAACCCGCTGCACTCCGACCCGACGTTCGCGGCGATGGGCGGCTTCGACCGGCCGATCCTCCACGGGCTGTGCACCTACGGGTTCACCGGCCGCGCCCTCCTGCACCAGCTCTGCGAGGGCGACCCGGCGCGCTTCGGTGGGATGGAGGGCCGCTTCTCGTCCCCGGTGCTGCCCGGCGAGCGCCTGACCGTCGAGACGTGGGTCGAGGACGGCGGCGCCGTGTTCCGGACCCTCGGCGACGACGGTCGGGTCGTCCTCGACGGCGGGCGCTTCACCCTCGCCGGCTGATCCGGTCGGGACCGCCGGGCGCCGGATCGCCCGTTTGCCCCGGCACCATCCGGTCCGGTCAGAAGTTGAAGAGGTGCTCGACCTTGACCGGGAAGTGGACCGTGCCTCGGGTGCGGGTGGGGTTCATGACCGCGACCGCGTCCTCGTACTCGCGCTCGGCGTAGATCGTGCCGCCGTCGTGGGAGTGGATCGTGACGCGGATCGGGAAGCGGCCGTCGAGCAGCGGGACGTGGTCGAACGCGAAGATGACCTCGCCGTCGCCGTTCACCGCGTGGATGTACTGCTCGAGCACGTCGGTGGTGGTGCCCATCAGCCGGGTACCGGCCTCGTCGAAGATCTCCAGCCCGAACGCGACGTCGGTGATCAGCCCGCTGGCCGAGTAGCCGACCCGGATCCGCAGCGGCTGGCCGGGCGTCAGGTGCTGGACGCTGCCCGGGTACTCGATCTCCAGGTGGCGGATCGTCACCGTCGCGCCCGCGTCGGGCTCCGCCTCGTCGGCGACGACCACCGGCAGCTCGCCCGTCACCGGGTCGACGGTGACCGGCGGCGTGTGGTCGCCCTCCTCCACGACGAGCGGCACGTCGGTGCCCCGGGTGGCGAGGGCGTCGTGGAAGGCGCGGATCGCCTCGCCGGGCACGCCCTCGGAGATGAGCTTGCCGTGGTGCAGCACGACCGCCCGGTCGCAGAGCTGGCGCACCAGGTCGGTCGAGTGGCTGACGACGACGATCGTGCGCCCCTCGCGCTGCATGCGGCGGATGCGGTCGATGCACTTGCGCTGGAACGCCTCGTCGCCGACCGACAGCACCTCGTCGACCAGCAGGATGTCGGGGTCGACGTTGATCGCCACCGCGAAGCCGAGGCGGGCGTACATGCCGGAGGAGAAGTGCTTCACCTGCTGGTCGATGAACTCCTCCAGCTCGGCGAAGCCGACGATGTCGTCGAAGATGGCGTCGACGTCGGCCTTCGAGAACCCGAGGATCGATCCGTTCAGGTACACGTTCTCGCGTCCGGTGAGATCGGGGTGGAAGCCCGCGCCCAGCTCGAGCAGGGCGGCCAGGCGGCCCCGGGTGGTGATCGTGCCCGACGTGGGCCGCAGGGTGCCGGCGACGCACTTCAGCAGCGTCGACTTGCCGCTGCCGTTGTGGCCGAGGATGGCGAGGGTCTCGCCGTCGCGCACGGAGAACGAGACGTCGTCGAGGGCGAGGAAGCGCTCCCAGGAGATGCGCCCGGCGCGGATGATGCGCTCCTTGGCCGACCTCGGCTTGTCCTTGGCCAGCTTGAAGACCTTGGTGACCGAGTCGATCGTGATGGCGTCGGCCACGTCAGATCTCCTCGGCCAGGTCGTCCTCGAGGCGGCCGAACAGCCACAGGGCGCCGAGCAGGAGGACCACCGCGAAGACGCCGACGGCCGCCAGGTGGGTGAGGTACCAGCCGATCGGGTGGTCGGGGATGGCGGGCGCCGCCTGGTCGGCCAGGACGTTGTTCGGGTCGAACGTCGGCGAGTTCGTGTACCAGGCGAACCGGGCCGGATCCGGGTTGTAGAGGGCCTTCTGGAACGTGATCACGATCGGGATGATCGGGTTGAGCGACGCGATCCACTCCCGGGCCGGGCCGAGCCGGTCGGCCACCAGGCTGTACGGGTAGACGATCGCGGAGAGCCAGAACCACGCGAGGAGGGTCAGCTCCAGCAGGTGCTCGGTGTCGCGGAGGTACACGTTGATGGCGGAGAGGCCGATGGCGAGGGCGGCGGCGAGGACGAGCAGCACGAGGAACGCCACCGGCACGGCCGGCAGGTACTCGAACGACGGGGCCCGACGGAACAGCGCCAGCGCCCCGACCAGCACGATCGCCTGGAGGAGGAAGTGCACCATGGCGGCGCCGATGGCGGCGAGGGGCAGGATCTCGCGGGGGAACCACACCTTCTGCACGAGCTGGGCGTTGCTCGTGATCGACATCGTCCCCGCGGTGAGGGCGGTCGAGAAGAAGTTCCAGACGAGCAGGCCGGACAGGAAGAAGATCGCGTAGTAGGGGATCTGCACCCGCAGGACCTCCTGGAACACCAGGGAGAACACCACGAGGTAGAGCGCGGGGTTGAGCAGCGTCCACACGAACCCGAGGACGCTGTTCTTGTACTTGACCTTCAGCTCCTTGCGGACGAGGTTCCCGAGCAGCTCCCTGTAGCGCCACACGTGGCGCAGCCGCTCCAGGGGGTTCGGGCGTCGCGAGACCTCGAGCGCCGGGGCCGGGTCGCGGCGGCCGGGCCGGGCGGTCTCGTCGTCGACTGTCGTCACGGGGCCTCTCCTCGGCGGCCGGGCGGCCACCGGGGGAGGAGGGTAGTGGTCGACCCCGGCGATCCCGGGGCAGCGGAGCGGGTCGGCGGACCCCGCGCCGGTCAGCGGCGGGCGACCCGGCGGACCGTCTCGAGCAGGCGGTCCGAGAGGGCACTCCAGTCGTAGCGGTCCTCGACGAGGCGTCGGCCGGCCCGCGCCCGCTCGGCGGCCGCCTCGGGCGCGGCGCGTACCTCGGCCACCCCGGCGGGGAGGTCGTCGGTGACCAGCAGGTGCACGCCGGAGTCGACGTCGAGCCCGCGGGCGCCGACGGTCGAGGTCACGACCGGCACCCCGGCGGCCAGGTACTCGACGATCTTGAGGTTCGTCCCCGAACCGGTCGCCATCGGGTTGATCGCCACGTCGGCGGCGCCGAGCAGGGCCCGCTTGGCGCCGTCGCGGACGCGACCGGTGAACACGACGTTCGGTGGCGGGCGGTGCCCCGAGAAGGCCTCGCCGTGGTGGCCCCCCATCACGAACAGCGCCTCGGGGGCCTCACCGGCGACGGACATCACGATCTCGGCGGCCATCAGGTTCGGCGGATGCCAGCTCCCGAAGAACACCGCGAGCGTGTCGACGTCGCGTGCGCCCGGACGCAGGTCGCGGTAGCGGGTGAGCCACCGCGCCGCTGCCCGGCGCCGGACCTCGACCGGCCGAGGGACGACGGCGGCGCAGTCGGTGCCGTTGGGGACGACCACGGCGTGGGCCGACGGTCGCCCCGCCATGGCGGTCAGCTCGCGGGCGTCGTCCGCGCTGCACGCGACGATCGCCGCCGCGCCGGTCGCGGCCCGTCGCTCGACGTCCTCGACCGCGGCGAGCACCTCGCGCCGGTGCGGTGACGGCGGGATCGCCTCGGCCTTGAGGGTGGTCTCGACGTTGAACGCGTCGTAGACGAACGGGAGCGTCACGCCCGCCGCCCCGAGTGCAGGGAACAGGTACGGCTCGGCGACGATCGCGACGTCGGCGTCGCGCGCGGCGTCGCGCAGGGCGGTGAGGTAGGCGGGGGTGAGGTCGATGTGCGAGCCGGCGACCAGGTCGCTCATCGGGATGCCCGCGGCGAGGGTGCGCTCGTCGGCGGCCCGGCGGTGCGCCGGGCTCACCGCGACGTTCGTCTCGACCAGGCCGGGGGCCAGCTCGGTGCGGCCCTGCGCACGGTCGAGGCTCAGGCTGACGATCTCGACGTCGACGTGGCGGGCCATCCCGCCGTAGAGGTGGAAGGCACGGAGCTGGCCGCCGTGGGCGCGGTCGCCGACCCGGAACGTGGTGAGGGCCACGACCCGCGGGCGGCGGGCGCGACCGCGGCGCTGGCGACGCGGGGTCGCGGCGTCGGCCGGCGCCGGTCCCGCGGTAGCCGTCCCTCCGGTGGTCGTCGCGTTCGGGTCGCTCGTGTCGTTCGGGCGGCGCGTGTCTTTCGGGCTGCGCGGCGCGGGCGGGATGATCGTGGCGGAGGCGGTGCTGCCCCTCCGGGCGTCGGCGGGGCCGAGCAGGGTGCGCACGACCGCGGGCCACGTGATGCTCGCCGTGCGACGGCGGCCGGCGGCCCCCATGCGCGCGGCCCGCTCCGGGTCGGCGGCGAGGGCGGTGAGGGCGGCGCCCAGGCGAGCGGCGTCGGGCGGCACGATCAGCCCGTCGACCTCGTCGCGAACCAGCTCGGCGACCCCGCCGCTGTCGGTCGTCGTGACGACGGGCGTCGCCACCGCCATCGCCTCGACGGTGATCAGGCCGTAGTCCTCGTCGAGGGGCACGAACGGCACGGCGGTCGCTGCCGCGTACCGGGCCGACAGCTCGTCGTCGGGCACGAACCCGAGGAACCGGATCCGGGGGTCCGACGCGGCCCGGGCGCGCAGGGCCGCCTCGTCGGGCCCGCTGCCGCCGATGGCGAGGGTGGCGTCGCCGGGCACGTGCGCCATGGCGTCGACGACGAGGTCGATGCGCTTGGGACCGTCGAGGCGGCTGGCGGTGAAGAACGTGGTCGGATCGTCGAGGGTGACGGTCGGGTCCGGAGCGGGGAGGTCCGACGGGGCGTGGGCGACGCGGACCTCGACTCCGGACGGCAGGTAGCCGGTGCGGACGGCGACGGTGCGCGAGAGCGCGGCGTAGCGCTCGATCTGCGACGGGGCGAGCGCGGTGCGGTCGAGCCAGTGGACGACGGCGCGGCTCACCGGGCCGGGCAGGGCCAGGTCGGGGTGCCCCTCGCCGAGGGCGGCGACGGCCGCGTCGAGCGCGTCGAGGACCTCGGCCACCCGCGACCGCTCGGGGGGCCCGGCGACGGCGTCGAGCAGCCGGGCGGTCGGCGGTTCGACCGGGCCGGGGTCCGTCGGCAGCCCGAACAGGTGGTACGTGTCGTACAGGCCCCGCAGCGGGTGGAACATCCACAGCACGTGACGGGGATGGGGACAGATCCACGCCGGGTACTTGGAGCTGATCACCACGTCGAAGTGCGAGAGGTCGAGGGCGGCGAAGGCGCGGTAGCCGCGGCCGATCTCGGCGAGGGTCCGCTCGGGGACCGGCAGCTTCACCAGCTCGGCGTCGTGGCCCGCGTCGAGCAGGGCGGCGTGCAGGCCCGCCCAGGCACGCTCGGCGCCGCCGCGGGTGAACGGCACCGGGGTGGGAGCGACGATCGCGACCTTCACGCGTGCACCGCCTCGTGTTCGAGGGCGAGGGCCAGCGCGACGCGGAGCTGAGCGTCGGCCCGCCGCCACGTGGTCGCGTCGGCGCGGCGCCGTCCCCCCTCGGCCAGGCCGGCGGCGAGGTCCCGGTCGGTCAGGACGCGCTCGACCGCGGTGGCGATCGCCGCGCCGGTCGGCTCGACGACGAGGCCGTCGACCTCGTGGGTGACCAGATCGGCGAGCCCGCCGCCGTCGGTGCACACGATCACGGGCGCGCCGTGCGCCATCGCCTCGATCGCGGTGAGTCCGTAGTCCTCGTCGTGGGCCGGGGCGACGACGCACGGCGCGGTGGCGTAGAGGTGGGACAGGGTGGCGTCGTCGACCGCGCCGGCGAGGGTGATGTTCGAGCGCGCGCCGGTGGTCGGGCTCGCGACGCCGAGGGGGTCGTCGGGGTCGAGGAGGCCGGTGCTGCACCACAGTCGGCGCTCGTCGACCGCGTCGAGGTCGACGCCGGGGGCGCCGAGGTGGCGGTCGACGGCGCGGATCCAGTCGAGGCGGCCGCCGGTGCCGACGATGACGCCGGCCACCCCGGGCAGGCGGTGCAGGGCGGCGACGAGGAGCTCGGTGCGCTTGGGGAACTCGAGGCGGCCGACGCAGAGGACCGCCCCGGTGCGGGCCGGAGCGTCGGCCGGGGTCGCCGGAGCCTCGGGCCCCGGGCGGACGGCCGGGTCTCCGGGGGACCGGCCGACGCCGAGGCCGGCGTGGAAGAGCGACACCCGGTCCATGCCGTTGAAGCGGCCGAGGCGGCGGCGGACGGTCTCGGAACCGGCGGCGTACCAGGCGACGTCGTCGAGGTGGGGCGCGTCGAGCTCCCGTACGCGCCGGGCGGCCTCGCGGTGGAGGTCGGGGTCGGACGCGAAGCCCGCCTCCACGTACAGGTCCTCCAGGTCGTAGAAGACGCGGTGGTGGTGGAAGAACAGGCTGAGGTGGTGCGGGTGCGGCGCCGCGAACGAGGGCGGCTGGGTCGAGACGACCGCGTCGAAGCGGGAGAGGTCCTCGCCGGAGAAGGCGTCGACCGCGGCGGCGTACCGGAAGAACTCCGGTGCCTGGGCCCAGGCGGCCTCCGACACGTCCACCCCGAAGGCCCGACGCGGCAGGGCGGGGAGGTCGACGGTGCGGCGGGTCACCTCGTGGCCGTCGGCGCGCAGCGCCCGTTCGACGCGGTCGACGACGCGCTCGAAGCCGCCGGACACGCCGAAGTCGGGTTTGACGAGGGCGACTCGAAGCCCCGGGCGCGGCGGTGGGACGACGACGGGCGTCGGGTCGGTCATGCCCCGCCGGCGACCCGGGCCACGAGGGCGTGGGCGCGGGGCTTGCCGCCGCCGGATCGGCCGGTGTCGCCGCCGAGGTCGATCACGTCGGCCTCGGCGAAGCCCCGGTCGAGGGCGAGCGCGGTGAGCAGGCGGGCATCGACCGGCCGACGTCGGGGGTCGACCCACTGGACGTCGCCTCGGCGTCGGCCGCGCGGTGACGCCGAGGCGAGCACGAGGGCACCACCCGGGGCGAGGGCCTCCCGGGCGGCGTCGACCACCGCGACCAGCTCGTCGAGCTCGATCACGTCCGCGAGCACGGCGGCGGTCACGGCGCCGAGGCGGTTCCCGCCGTGTCCGGTGGCGTCGGCGCTGCCGCGGTCGGCCGGCGGTGCCGCCGCGGCCGCCTGGACTAGGGCCGCCAGCGGGGCGGCGGGGACGACGTCGAGGCCCCGGTCGGTCAGCTCGGCGCGGTGCTCGGGGTCGTCGTCGGCGCCGGTCGCGTCGAGGCCGGCGGCGACCCACGCGCCGAGCCACTCGCCCCGCCCGGACTCCAGGTCGAGCACGGGGCCCAGGGCGGCGGCGGCCTCGACGACCGGCAGGAGGACCTCGGCCCACTCGGCCAGCTCCAGCGGGCGGCCACCGTCGGCGAGGCGGCGGACGAGGGCGGGATCGACCGGGCGACCGGTGACGCTCGGACGTCCGGCGTCCTCGGCGGCGCGGTCGGCACTGGCGGTCGTGGTGCGGCCGGGCCCGGCGGCGGCCGCCGCGGCCTCCCGGGTGGCGCGGAGCGTGGCGTCGACCCGGGACCGCAGCTCGGCGAGGGCCCGTCCGTGGGTCGCCTGCTCGCGGCGGATCGCCTCGACCGCCTCGACGAGGGAGTCGACCGTCCCGGCGACGTCGTGGGCGTCGGCATCGAGGTCGCCGACCTGCAGGTCGAGGGTGGCGAGGGCCGCCTGGAGGCGGTGCACCTGGTTGTCGAGTCCGTCGTCGAAGCCCTCGGCGCGGGACGCGAGGTCCTCGACCACGGTGACGACGCGGTCGAGGGCGGCGAGCACGTCGCGGTTGAACGGCACCTGGTAGGAGGTGACCGGCCGCATGCCGACGAGGGCGGCCTGCTTGAGCTGGCGCAGGCGGGCCTCGCTCGGGATCTCGGTGCCGGCACCCGCCGAGCGCGAGGCGGCGTCGAGGTGACCGCGGGCGTCGTCGATGGCGGCGCGGGCGGCGCGGCCCAGCGGGGGACGGTCGGTGCGCTCGGCGGCGGCCTCGGCCCGGTCGGCGACCTCGCCGACCAGCCGGGCGGCCTCGTCCCGGGCCGGATCGGGGGATCGGTGATCGTCGGCGGGCATTCGGTGTCCTCGGTGGGCGGGCGGCGGGCCGGGCGACGGGGCGCGGCGGCGAGGCTAGTGGTGGGCCATCGAGGCCCGGTGTCCCACCCCGTCGGTAGGGTGACCGCCATGGCCGATGCCCCCCGCCGCGCCCGGCGGCCGACCGCGACGTCCGCCTTCGGCGTGGGCCGGCGCGAGGGCCACGATGCCTCCGACTTCTACGCCCGGTTCACGGCCCCGGAGCTGAGCGACGACGAGGTCGTCCACCGGCACCTGCCCGACGAGCCGCTGATCCAGGGCGACTCGCGCGACATGAGCGACGTCAAGGACGCGTCGGTGGCCCTGGTCGTCACTTCACCGCCGTACTTCGCGGGCAAGGCGTACGAGAGCATCGACAGCGACGACCCGCGGGTCCCGGCGAGCTACGTCGAGTACGTCGAGATGCTCCGGGACGTGTTCGCGGAGTGCGTGCGGGTGCTCGAGCCGGGTGGGCGCATCGCGGTGAACGTCGCCAACCTGGGGCGAAAGCCGTACCGGTCGCTGTCGGCCGACGTGATCCGGGTGCTGCAGGACGATCTCGGGCTGCTGATCCGGGGCGAGGTGCTGTGGGTGAAGGCCCGCGGCGCCGGGGGCAACTGCGCGTGGGGGTCGTACCGCGACCCGAAGAACCCGGTGCTGCGCGACGTGTCCGAGCGGGTCGTCGTCGCCGCCAAGGGCCGGTTCGACCGGGCGCTGTCACCGGCCGACCGCCGGGCTCGGGGCCTGCCGCACGCGTCGACCCTCACCGCGGACGAGTTCCTCGACGCCACCATCGACGTGTGGGAGATGGCGCCGGAGTCCGCGTCCCGGGTCGGCCATCCGGCGCCGTTCCCGGTCGCGCTGCCGCAGCGCCTCATCGAGCTGTACACCTACGCCGACGACCTGGTCCTCGATCCGTTCCTGGGTTCGGGCACCACGGCGGTGGCGGCGGTGAGGACGGGGCGGCGGTTCGTCGGCTACGACCTCGATCCGGCCTACGTGGCGATCGCCCGGCGGCGGGTCGAGTCCGAGGAGGTGGAGGTCGCGGGTCGGGTGGCCGATCCCTCGGAGGCGGCGCGCAACGAGGCCCGGGTGCGGGGCGTGGCGATGCGCCGGTTGGCGGCCCAGGTGCTGGCCGAGGTGGGGTTCACCGAGGTGACCGAGGGCCACGCGGTGAAGGGGGTCGGTCTCGTGGTGCCGTTGTCCGCGGTCGATCGGGCGGGCCGACGGTGGTTGTTCGACCTGGCGGGTGGTTTCACGGTCGCGTCCTCGGGGCTCGACCGGCGCGAGGTCGCGTTGGCGGCCATCGGCCGGTCGTCGGTGGTGGCCGGCGTCGAAGGCGAGCCCCCGGTGCTGCTGGTGCCGGAGGTGCCCCGACCGAGGTCGGCGGTCGATCGGGCGATCCGCGCGGTCGGTCCCGCCACGGTGTTCGACGTGGTCGAGGTGCTGTCGCCCGACGGGCGCCGTCGGCTCGCCGAGTACGCCTCGGGTGCCGTCGACGTCCCACAGCCGGGGTACTGGCGGCCCGACGAGCTCGACGGCTGATCGCGGGAGGCTGGCTTGCACATCGAGGTCGAGGTCCCGCGCGGTCCCCGGGGCGAACGGGCGGGTGCCCCCTACGGTGGAGGAGGCGACGGCGAGACGGTGTCATTCGAGTGCGAGAACTCGATCACGTCGGCCTGGGTCTGCCGCGAGATCCTCGAGGGCACGACCTACCCGGTGCCGTCGTTTCTCGGTGACGTGGCGGTCGTCCTCGACGTGGGCGCCAACTGCGGGGCGGCGGCGATCCACTTCGCCCGGGCGTTCCCTGCGGCGGCCGTGCACGCGTTCGAGCCCGCGGCCGCCCCTCGCGAGGTGGCCGAGCGCAACGCCGCCGCCTACCCGAACGTCACGGTGCATCCCTTCGGGTTGTCCGACCAGGACGCCGAGGCCCGGTTGTTCCACGCGGACGAGTCGATCATGGGCTCGATCGTGCGCACCGACGACGCCGTGTCGTCGGAGCCGGTGCACCTGCGGCGGGGCGACACGTGGGCGCTCGAAGCCGGCATCGACCGGGTCGACGTGCTCAAGGTCGACGTGGAGGGCGCCGAGCAGCAGGTGCTGGTCGGGCTGGGCGAACTCGTCGACCGGGCGCAGGTCGTGTACGTCGAGTACGACAGCCGGCGGAGTCGCCGGTGGATCGAGGGGCGGTTGGCCGGCACCCACGAGCTCTACTTCGCGTCGCTCCAGGTCCTCGACCAGGGCGAGGCGATGTACCTGCGTAGCGATCTCTGCGATCACCCCGACGCGCTCGAGGAGCTGCGGGTGATCCTCCGGCGTCGCTACGGACGGCCGGTCGAGGGCTGAGCGTCGCCCGGGGGTGGCCCGAGCCCGCCTTGCGCAGCTCCCGCCATCCGCCCGTCAGCGGCGCGTCGGTGTCCCCGCCCGCCATCGGTCCACCCGAGCCGCGACGCTCGACCCCCCACCGTCGACCGAGCACCCCCCGCCGCGCGACGCTGCGCCCCCATGCCTCCCCTGCGAACCGAGATCACCGAGATCACGACGGGTCTCGCCATGCTCGGCCTCGGCGACCTCGACTGGGCCCTCGAGCGTCGGCCGGCCGAGCTCGTCGGCGTGGCGGGGGGCGTGTGGGACCGTCTGGCCGCGGCCCGGGCCGCGGGCGAGCACGACGCGGACTTCCGTCGGGCGTGGGAGAACGGCCTCGCGTTCCTCCGGGCCGACGAGGGCCTGCGCAGCCGGGTGCCGGCCCGCATCGAGTGGAAGGGGCCCGACCGGCTCCCGCTCGTGAACGACGTGCCGGCCGACCTACGGATCGATCGCGTCTACCTCGTGTCGTGCAAGTACCTGTCGAAGGTGCTCCACAACGTCGCGCCCGCCGGCCTCTTCGACGGGGGCCTCGCCGGGGCGTCCGCCAAGGCGGTGGACTGGTTCGGTCACGTGGCCGGCGACGAGCTCCAGGCGTTCTACGACGCCGCGCGCCGCGGGCTGACCGATGCGGGGGCGGACGTCCTCGACGCCGCCGGCCGCGACCTGTTGCCCGCGAGGGTCACCGACCTCGCCCGCTCGGGACGCGACCTGCTCAAGGGCGCCCTCGGCCGCTCGCTGCCCGCCCCGCTCGACGATGCCTACGCCGCGCTCGCCCGGGCCGTCGCGGAGCGGTCCGCCGACCGGTGGGCGGCGACCCTTGGTGACCGGGCGGAGCGCGAGCGCCTCCTCTGGCGGCTGCTCCGCCTCGGGGGTGCCCCGTACTTCGTGCTCGGTGCGTCGGCGTCGAGTCCCATGCGTCTCCGCATCGACACCCCGTGGGACTGGCAGCAGCGCTACCGGCTGAAGGCGTTCGAGGTGTGGCCCGAGCCCGCCGGCCAGGCGGTGGTGCGCTGGCAGGCGTCGGTCGCCGACCGGGACGCCGGTGTCGACGTCACCACCCGCGGCCACGTAGAGATCCGGTGGAGCCACGGCCGCTTCTCGGGCAACCCCGAGGCGAAGGTGTACCTGGACACGCCGCACGCCCAGGTGCCCGGCTACCACGGGCTGACCTGACGTCGGCCGCGCGGCGCCGTCGGCCGCGCGGCGCCGTCGGACACCGTTCGCCGCCGGACCCGGTCCGCCGCCGGGCCCCCCTCAGACCAGGTAGGAGTCGGCGGCCTCGTCGTCGCCGACGGTACGCCCGCACGTCGGGCACCACGGGCGCAGCTCCAACCGGGTGCCGCAGCGCGAGTGGTACGGCGCGGGACCGGAGCGTCCCCGCCGCCGGGCGCCCCAGTCCGACAGCTGGGTCAGCGCCCCGGCGAGGTCGCGCCCGGCGCCGGTGAGCACGTACTCGTGGCGCACGGGTCGCTGGCTGTAGGCCCGGGTCACGACCAGCCCGTCGTCCTCGAGCTGGCGCAGGCGGGCGGTGAGGATGTTGGGGGCGACGCCGAGTCCGTCTCCGATGTCGCCGAAGCGGCGCGGTCCGTCCATCAGCGCGGCGACGATGAGCAGGATCCACCGGTCGCCCACGCGCTCGACGGCGCGCACCAGGTCGGCAGGTGGGCCCGGGGGGCCGGGGGAGCCGGGGGAGCCGGGGGACGGGGGACGACGCGGGCTCACCGCCCCATCTTCGCCCGCGGACGGCGCGCGACGCGTCCAGCGGCGTAAGGTGACTTGCACATCGCAAGTCACAAGCGAACGGAGCCGCCCGTGTCCGCCCTCTCCGAGATCGCCGCCGCCACCCGAAGGGCCCACGATCGGGCCGCGCCCGGCACCGTCTCGATCGGCCGCGACCCGCGGGGCACGGGGATCGTCGTCGGCGCCAACCGGGTGCTGACCAGCGCCCACAACCTGAGGGATCGGACGACCGAGGTCGGCTTCGCCGACGGCACCCGGCACCAGGGGGCGGTGGTGGGCGTCGACGCCGACCACGACGTCGTCGTCCTCGACGTCCCGACCGGTGACGTCGCCGCCCTGCCGTGGCGCGACGACCCTCTCGGCCCCGGCGACGCGGTGTTCGCCGTCGGGCGGGGTCGGGGCGGCACCCGGGTGACCCCGGGCTTCGTCTCGGGCGTCGACCGGACGTTCCGCGGGCCCCGGGGGCGCCGCGTCCAGGGCGCGGTGGAGCACACCGCGCCGCTGGCCCGCGGGTCCTCGGGCGGTCCCCTCGTCGACGGCGATGGCCGTCTGGCCGGCATCAACACCCACCGCCTCGGCGACGGCTTCTACCTGGCCCTGCCGACCGACACCGACCTCCGCGGTCGGGTCGACGCCCTGTTGGAGGGCCGCAGCCCCCGCTCCCGGGTGCTGGGTGTCGTGATCGTGCCCGGGCCGAAGGCGGCCCGGGCACGACGCCGCGTCGGGTTGCCCGACCTCGATGGCCTCCTGGTCCACGACGTCGTGCCGGGCACCCCGGCGGCCGCCGCCGGGATCGCCGAGGGCGACCTGATCACCGCGGTCGACGGAGCGCCGGTCGCGACCGTCGATCAGCTCTGGGACGCGCTCGACGCCGCCGGCGCCGGCGTCCAGGACCGGGGTGACGACCTGACGATCGAGGTCACGCTGGTCCGCGGCACCGACGAGCGGGTCGTCGCGGTTCGGCTGGACGCGGAAACCGACGCGCCCTGAGGAGCCCGCGCGTCGGGTTGCTACGCTCGGGACCGTAGAAATTCGACGACGCCCGGGAGGGCAACGCCGCTCATGGCCGTCCAGGATCTCGACCTCGGTCGCTACAAGCTCGGTTGGGCCGACGAGGAGGACTACGTCTTCAAGCCCCGTCGGGGCCTCAACGAGGACATCATCCGCGAGATGTCGTGGATGAAGGGCGAGCCCGACTGGATGCTCGACTTCCGGCTCAACAGCTACCGCCGGTTCCAGCGCCGCCCGATGCCCAACTGGGGCGGAGACATGTCGGAGATCTACTTCGACCAGATCTACTACTACATCAAGCCCACCGAGGGGCAGGTCGACAGCTGGGACGCGCTGCCCGACTCGATCAAGAACACCTACGAGAAGCTGGGCATCCCCGAGGCGGAGCGCAAGTACCTCGCCGGCGTGACCGCCCAGTACGAGTCCGAGGTCGTGTTCCACCGAAACCGCGCCGACCTCGAGGCGCAGGGCGTCATCTTCTGCGACATGGACACCGCCCTCCGGGAGCACCCGGAACTGGTCAAGCCGTACTTCGGCACCGTGATCCCGATGAACGACAACAAGTTCGCGTCGCTCAACTCGGCGGTCTGGTCCGGCGGGTCGTTCATCTACGTGCCGCCGGGCGTCGAGGTGTCGATGCCCCTTCAGGCCTACTTCCGCATCAACGCGGAGAACATGGGCCAGTTCGAGCGCACGCTGATCATCGCCGACAAGGGCTCGAAGGTCCACTACATCGAGGGCTGCTCCGCGCCCACCTACACGTCGGACTCCCTGCACAGCGCGGTCGTCGAGATCGTCGTCAAGGAGCAGGCCCGGGTCACCTACACGACCATCCAGAACTGGTCGAACAACGTGTTCAACCTGGTCACCAAGCGGGCGCGGGTCGAGGCCGAGGGCCACATGGAGTGGATCGACGGCAACATCGGCAGCCGCCTGACGATGAAGTACCCCGCGGTCTGGCTGGTCGGCCCGAAGGCCACCGGTGAGGTCCTGTCGGTCGCCTACGCCGGGGTGGGCCAGCACCAGGACACGGGAGCGAAGATGGTCCACGCCGCCCCCGAGACCAGCTCGAAGATCGTGTCCAAGTCGATCTCCAGCCACGGCGGGCGCACGTCCTACCGCGGCCTGGTCCGGGTCGAGGACGACGCCTACGGCTGCAAGAGCCACGTCCAGTGCGACGCCCTGATCCTCGACCCCGACTCGGTCAGCGACACGTACCCCTACATGGAGGTCGGGTCGCACGACGCCCGCATCGGCCACGAGGCCACCGTCAGCCGGGTCGCCGACGAGCAGCTCTTCTACCTGATGAGCCGGGGGCTCACCGAGGAGCAGGCGATGGGGATGGTCGTCAACGGCTTCATCGAACCGGTCACCCGCACGCTCCCGATGGAGTACGCGGTCGAGTGGTCGCGCCTGATCGAGCTCCAGATGGAGGGCAGCGTCGGCTGACCCGGATGGCCAGGCGGTGAACGGCGGTTGACCGCCGCGTGAACCGGCGCGACCATGGCTCCGATCCCACCCCACGGCTGGTGGGAGGGGGGAGCGGACCATGCGGTTCGGACGATTCGAGCGTGCCGAGTCCCTGCTGGGCTCTCTGCGCGATCGGCCGGCGGCCCAGGCGGTGCTGTACCTGGGTGCCTGCGGGTTGATCATCGCGGTGCACGTCGTGCGCTACGGAATGCCGACCGGCCCCGGCAGCCCGTGGGACGGCGAGTACCGGACCTACGCGTACTTCTCCGGCGCGTTCCTCGGCATCGCGGGGGTCCTGACGGTTCTCCACGGGTTCCTGTTCGACGAGCCGCGGCGCCGGCTCATGTTGGGGTTCGGCGCCTTCCTCGTTTTCCTCGGCACCGACGAGATGTTCGTGATCCACGAGCGCCTGGAGCGCACCGGGATCGATTGGCAGATCCTGTACCTGCCGGTCTTCGTCCTCGGCGCGATCGGCGGCCTCGTCGTCCTCCGTTCCCTGCCGGTGCGGTCACAGGTCGTGATGGCCCTCGGCGGCGCCTGCTGGGCCGTGTCGCAGGTGCTCGAGTTCCTCCAGTGGGACGGCGACACGCTCGTCCACCCGGCGCTCCAGATCTACGAGGAGGTCCTGGAGGCGCTCGGGTCGACCCTCTTCGGCGTCGCGCTGCTGGCGGCGGGTTCGGGCACGATCCGGGTGATCGCCCGACGGGGGGCCGACGGCATGGCGACGCCGGTGGCGGCCGCCACCGTGCCGTCGCCCGAGGGCGGCTCCGGCGCGGTCGCCGCTCGTACCACCGGCCCGGTCACGGCGACATCGTTCGCGGTCGGGCGGGCGGCAGACTGATCCGGTGCCGATGCGCCAGGACTGCAAGTTCTTCGAGTCCCGCACCTACCGCAACGGCGAGACGGTGCGGAAGTGCGACCTCGACCTCGCGCCCGAGGCACCGTGGCGCTGCCCCGACGGCTGCCCGGCGTTCCAGCCGCGCCTGGCCGACGTGAACTGGAGCCACGGCTCGCTGATCACGCCGGTCACCCCGGACGAGCCTCCTGGGCTCGACGAGCGGGGCGACGAGATCGCCGCCCTGCTCGACGCGGCCGAGGACATCGTCAACGCCGCGGCCCCCGACGCGCTCCGCGAGGTCGAGGCCGAACGGACGCGGTCGGCCCGCCGGGCCGACGGGGGCCGGTGGCGGCGCCTGTTCCGGCGCCGCCGCTGAGGTCCCCGCCCGAGCCCGCGGCCCGGAGTCCTCGGCACGGAGTCCTCGGCACGGGGCCCGCCGCCCCAGGCCGTGAGGTCGGCGCTCAGGCCGCGGCGTCCGCGAGGAGTCGCGTCGACGGGCGGGGTCGGGCCCACACGATGACGGCGGCCAGCGCGGCGGCGACCACCGGCAGGGCGACCATGACCGCGATCACCAGCGGGGGGACGACGATCGGCACGTCGAGGAGGGGCCATTCGTGGTTCCGGCCGTTGTAGACCGCCATGGCGATCACCGGGATGCCGATGCCGGCGACGAGGCCGAGCACGGACCCCGCCGCCGCGACGACCGCGGCCTGCACGGCGGCGGTCCGCACCCGGAACGCCGCCGGGGCGCCCTGCACCTCGAGCAGGGCGTCCTCACCCCTGGACCGGGCGAGGGTGAGGGCGGTGGCGGCCAGGGTGACCAGGACGGCCAGCCCCGCCAGCCCGATCAGCCGTTCCCGACCCTCGGCCGCGGTGTCGGAGAGGATCGGCACGTCGTTCTGGCGGGACCCGCGGTGCCGTTCGTACGCGTACGAACCGGCCGTCGGGGTCACCTCCAGCTCGACGCGACCCCGGTCCCAGTACCCGTCACCGTCGAAGTCGACGGCGAGGTCGGTCTCGGGGGCGAGGGTGGGCCGGGTGTCGCGGTGGACCTGCTGGAAGGCGGCCACCACCTCCGGATCGTCGGCGGACGAGCCGTGCCCCCCGACGACGATGCGGGCGGGCGTGAGGTCCTCGTCGAGGCCGGCGGCCACCTCGGGCCCCACGACGGCGCCGGGCAGGAGCAGAGCCGGCTCGTCGAGGTCGATCCGCACGGCGGGGAGGCGCACGTCCTCGCCCTGGCCGGCCTGGTCGTCGGTCAGGTCGTTGGCGATGTGCGTGCGTACCGTCACGTGGCCGGCGACGACCCCGACGGTGTCGTTGAGCACGGCGACCTGGCCGGCCGCGATCGCGTCGGCGGCGTCGTCGAGCCCGAGGGCGCGGAGGTCCTCCGCGCTGGCGACCCCGACCCAGTTCGGGGTGCGCTCGCCCGACACCTGGACCGTCGGCGCCGGGTCGACCAGCGGGCTGAAGTCCAAGAAGCCCTGGGAGGCTGCCCGGTTGGGGACCGTCTGGGTGCCACCGCGGCCGAGCCGGTCGATGGCGACCACCGGGACGGTCGGGTGGTCGGCGCGGGCGGTGGCGACGGCGGTCGCGGCCTGGTCCGGCTCGGCCCACGACGTCACCACGATCACCTGACCGGGGTCGGTCCCGGCCCGCCCCACGTACACCGGTGGGGCGTCGAGGCGGCGGCGTTCCCGCTCGCCGAAGCTGGCGCCGACGACCCCCTCGGCCCCGGCGGCGGCGGCGAGCACGCCGACGGCCGCGGCGAGGGCGCCGAGCTGGCGCCGCCGGGCGGCGATCGTCGCGCCCGCCAGGCGGGCGGTCGGCCCGGTGCGGGACGTCAGCGCGGCCAGGCCGGCCACGGTGGTGCTGCCGAGGTAGGCGAGGGCGGCGACGAGCGGCACGGTGCAGACGACGAGGCCGAGCCCGAGGTCGAAGAACGTGGTCGACCCGCCGAGCGAGGCGGCGATGCCGGCGAGGGTGAGGATCGACACGACGGTGAGGGCGGCGACGGCCGGGGTGCGCCACCGGCTGCGGGTGTTCGCCGCCCAGCGGCCGATGACCACCGCGGCGACCACCAGCGGTACGACGACGGTGAGCGCCGAGACCACCACGAGGAGGACGACGAGGGTCCACCCGAGGGCCCCCCACGGTCGGCGGGGGGTCAGGGCCCAGGTGGCCACGGCGGTGGCGACGATCGGGCCCAGCAGCGTCACCGCGGCCAGGTCGCCGAGGGTGGGTGCGGTCCGGTCGAGGGCGGCGGCGAGCGGCCCGGCGGCGACGCCGGTCAGCGCGAGGGCGACCACGGCGGGGGGCAGGATCGTGCCGACCGCGGTGAGCAGCGACGGGCCGAGCCCGGCACCGTTGCGGTCGAGCACCGACAGGCGGTGCTCGTGGGCGCCGACCGCGCCGGCGGCGGCCGCGGCGGCGATGGTGAGGCCGACGACGAACGCCAGCACGACGTCGACACCGGTCGCGGTCACCAGGCCGGCGACCGTGAGGAGGAGGGCGGTGATCGCCGCGCGCGCCGGCTCGGTGCGGAGGTCGTCGCGGACGAGGAGGGCGGCCAGACGGATCATCGGACCTCCTCCACCACGTCCTGGCCGGTGCCCCGGCGCTCGGCGATGCGGCCGTCGCGCAGGAACACCACGCGGTCGGCCCACCCGGCGAGGCGGGAGTCGTGGGTGGCCATGAGGACCGCGACGCCGTCGGCCGCCAGGCGGCCGAGCAGCTCGACGATCCCCTCGGCGGTGACCGTGTCGACCGCGGCGGTCGGCTCGTCGGCCAGGACGAGGCGCCGCTCGCCGACGACCGCCCGGGCGATGGCCACCCGCTGACGCTCTCCGCCGGACAGGTCCTCGGGGGGCCGGGAGGCGTGGTCGGCGAGGCCGACCCGGGCGAGCGCGGCGCGGGCCCGATCGTGGGCCCGGCCCACCCGCTCGTGCTCCAGGAGCAGGGGCAGGGCGACGTTGTCGAGGACCGACAGGCCCGGCATCAGGTTGAGGCGCTGGTGCACCAGGCCGATCGCCTGGCGCCGACGGCGTCGCCAGGCGGCGAGGTCGTCGGGCCGGACCGCCTCGCCGTCGAACCAGACGGCCCCGTCGGTCGGCCGCACCAGCCCGCCGGCGACGTCGATCACGCTCGACTTGCCCGAGCCGGAGGGGCCCATCATCACGACCAGCTCGCCGGCGGAGACGGCGAGGCTCAGGTCGTCGAGGGCGCGGACGGTGGTGCGGCCGCTGGGCCGGTCGAGGGTCACGTGGTCGAGGACGAGCACGGGGCCCGAGGGCGGGTCGGCCGTCGGGCCGTGCGCCGTCCCGGCGGGATCGGTCTCGGTGGGCGTGGTCATCGGGGTCCCTCCCCAAGGGGTTGGTGGTGGCGGATGCGCTCCTCGCACAGGTCGAGCCAGCGCAGATCGCTCTCGACCCGGACGGCGGCGGCGTCGGCCGCCATCCGGGAGATCAGGTCGTCGGCACCGTCCTCGGAGCGGGCGGACCGGCGGATCGACTGGAGCCGTCCGACGAGCGCGCTGCGCTGGTCGTCGATGACGGTCAGGGCGCTCGCGGGAGAGGCGGCCGCGGTCAGGAGGACCCGGAGGACCAGCTCGTCGCGGTGGGCGACGCCGGCAGGCGGCTCGCGGAGCCAGCGCTCGACCCGTTCGACGCCGGTGGCGGTGAGGCGGAAGCGGCGGCGGCGGGCGTCGTCGGGGTCGACGGTGCCGTCGGGCTCGACGAAGCCGTCCCGGGCCAGGCGGTCGAGGGTCGTGTACACCTGCCCGGTGTTGAGCGTCCAACGCCCGGCGGTGCGCTCGGAGAACTCGGCGGCGAGCTGGTAGCCGTGCTTCGGCTCGTCGCGGAGGAGGGCGAGCAGCCCGTCGGGAACCGACATGTCCGCAGCGTACGGCCTAGATGCTCAGTAGTCAATACCCAGTATCTAGAGAGGGACGGGGGCGGGGTGGGGCCCGGGTGGGGACGGCCGGTACGCTGGTCGGTCGGCCGTTCCCCGACCGCGGGGCCGGTCGACCGCCGACCGCACGACCGGAGCAGCCCGCTGAGCCCCACCGCCGACGACGTCGCCGCCCTGCCGGGCGATACCGCCCTCCGGAACGCGGCCGCCGAGCGGGCCCGTGCCGCCGGGCTCCCGTCTCCCGACGTCGAGGAGTGGCGCTACAGCCGGATCGACGAGCTCGACCTCGACCGGTACGCGCCCGTCCTCGCCGCGCCCGACGGCGCGGCCTCGGCGGCCTCCGCGCCCACGGCCGGGGACCCCGAGGACGAGTGGGCCGCCGTCGTCACCGTCGTCGACGGGTGGGTCGCGTCGATCGACGTCCGCGACCCGGCCGTCACCGTCACGACCGACGGGGCCGGCGCGGGCTCGGTGCTCGGCGACGCGCCCGACGCGCTGGTCGACTGGGCGATCGCCCTGGCGCCCGCCGCCGTCACCGTCTCGGTCGACCGCGGCGTGACCGTCGCCGCGCCGGTGCTGGTGCGCACGATCGCCACCGTCGCCCGCGGGCTCAGCGCCCCGCGGCTCGCCGTCTCGGTCGGCGAGGACGCCGAGCTCACCGTCGTCGAGCAGCAGTCCGCCACCGTCGACGACGCCCTGGTCCTGCCGGTCGTCGAGCTCGACGTCGCCACCCGGGGCCGCCTGGCCCACACCGCGATCCAGCGCCTCCCCGTCGGGATGTGGCAGATCGGATCGGTGACGGCCCGCGTCGGGCAGGAGAGCCGGCTGGTCTCCGCCCACGCCGCCCTCGGCGGCGAGTACGCCCGGCTGCGCACCGACTGCCGCCTGGAGGGCCGGGGCGCGTCGGGCGACCTGCTCGCCGCCTACTTCGGCGAGGGCGACCAGACCCTCGACTTCCGCACGTTCCAGGACCACGTCGCCCCCGACACCCACTCCGACCTGCTGTTCAAGGGGGCCGTCGGCGGGCGGTCGCGCTCGATCTACACCGGCCTGATCACCGTCCGGCCCACGGCACGGGGGACCAACGCGTACCAGACGAACCGGAACCTGAAGCTCAGCGACGAGGCGTGGGCCGAATCGGTGCCCAACCTGGAGATCCAGAACAACGACGTGCGGTGCAGCCATGCGTCGACCGTCGGGCCGATCGACGTCGACCAGCGCTTCTACCTCGAGAGCCGTGGGGTGCCGCCGCAGGTGGCCGAGCGGCTGGTCGTGTCGGGGTTCTTCGCCGAGGTCCTGGCCCGGTTCCCGGCGCCGGCACCGGTGCTAGCCGAGGTGGCCGACGCGATCGCCGACCGCCTCGATCGCCAGGTCGGCGCGGGGGTCGCGTCGTGACGATCCGGCACCGCCTGTGCGCGCTCGACGATCTCGAGCCGTGCGCGGCGCGCCGCTTCGAGGTCGACGGCCACCCGATCGCGGTCGTCCGCGTGGGCGACGACGTCCACGCGGTGGGCGACACCTGCTCCCACCAGCGGATCTCGCTGTCGGAGGGAGAGGTCCTGTGCGAACGCCTCGAGATCGAGTGCTGGAAGCACGGATCGGCGTTCTCGCTGCTGACCGGCGAGCCGTCGATGCTGCCGGCGACCCGCCCGGTGCCGGTGTTCCCGGTGACGATCGAGGGCGACGACGTGTACGTGGAGGTCCCGTGACCGCTGAGCTGGTGATCGAGGGCCTCCGCGCCGAGGTCGAGGGGCGGGAGATCCTCCGCGGTGTCGACCTGACCGTCCGCGCCGGCGAGGTCCACGCCGTGATGGGCCCCAACGGGGCGGGGAAGTCGACGCTCTCGCACGTCCTGATGGGCCGACCCGGCTACCGGGTCACCGGCGGGACGGTCACCCTCGACGGGGTCGACCTGCTCGCCCTGCCCACGTGGGAGCGGGCCCGGGCCGGGCTGTTCCTCGTCATGCAGTACCCGACCGAGGTGCCCGGCGTGTCGCTGCTCGACTCGCTGACGGCCGCGCTCGACGGCACCGGCCGCGACGTCTCGGAGCTGCCGGCCCTCATGGCGGCCGAGGCCGAGCGGATCGGCTTCGACGAGCGCTTCTTGGACCGGCCGCTCAACGTCGACCTCTCCGGAGGGGAGAAGAAGCGCAACGAGACCCTCCAGCTCGGGGTGCTCGCGCCGCGCTTCGCGGTGCTCGACGAGCTCGACTCGGGTCTCGACGTCGACGCCCTGCGCGCCTGTGCCCGCCGGGTCGAGGCGGCCACCGAGGAGGGCCTCGGCGTGTTGTGCATCACCCACTACACGCGGGTGCTCCACGAACTGCACGCCGATCGGGTCCACATCCTGGTGCGGGGCGAGATCCGCGACAGCGGCGGCCCCGAGCTGGCCGACCGGCTCGAGGAGGACGGCTACGCCGCGTGGCTCCGCCCCGAGGACGAGGTGGCCTCCGGGCCCCGGCCGGTCGACGTGTTCGGCTCGACCACGATGGCCGACCTCGACCCCACCCCCGAGGACCCGTTCGGTCCCGGGCCCTTCGCCGCCGACTAGTACCGGCGCCCGCTCAGCCGAGGGCTACCTCGAGGACCTCGCCCGCGGCGATGTGGTGCAGCGCGCCGCGCACGCCGATCGCGGCGGTGAGCCGGGCACCGCGCTCGAGCGCGACCGAGATCGATTCGCGCGTGATCGCCACCCGCAGGTTGCGGTCGCGGTGCACCAGGTCGAACGCGAGGCGGGTGAGCCCGGCGGGGAGCTGGGGGTCGAACCACACCTCGTTGCCCTTGAGCTGGAGGCCGCTGTAGCCGCGCTGGAGCAGGTCGAGGCTGCCCGCCATCGCCCCGAGGTGGATCCCCTCGGGGGTGGTGCCGCCCTGGGTGTCGTCGATGTCGGCGGCGAGCGCCTCGCGGAACAGCTCCCAGGACCGCTCCGGATCGACCCGGGCCAGGACCCAGGCGTACACGATGCGGCTCAGGGTCGAGCCGTGGGCGGTGCGGGCGATGTAGTAGTCGACGGTCGCGTCGAGCATCACTGCGTCGCACTCGTAGCCCATCGACACCAGCTGCTCGCACAGCTCCTCGGGCGACATCAGGTAGAGCAGCATCAGGACGTCGGCCTGCTTGGCCAGCTTGTAGCGGTTGGTGCTGTCGCCCTCGGCCTCGAGGATCAGGTCGAGGCGGCCGATGTTGCCGTAGCGCTCGCGGTAGTCGTCCCAGTCGATCTCGGACAGCTCGTCCCACCCGGCGAACTGGCTGATGATCCCGTCGTGGAACGGCACGTGGAGGCGCGTGGCGATGCGGTGCCAGCGTTCGGCCTCCGCGTCGGTGACGCCGAGGCGCTCCCAGAGCTGGGTCTCGGCGACGTGCGGGGTGCGGCGGTGGTAGCGCTCGAGGACCCGCTGGAGCAGCCAGCCCACCAGGACGTTGGTGTAGGCGTTGTCGTCGACGCCGTGGCCGGGCGCGTCGGGGTATCCGTCGTGGTACTCGTCGGGGCCCATGACGCCGCGGATGTGGTAGCGGCGGTCGTCGCCCCGCTCGGCGAGCCCGGCCCAGAACCGGGCCTGCTCGACCAGCAGCTCGATCCCGTGCTCCAGGAGGTAGCGGTAGTCGCCGCTCGCCTGCTGGTACTGCCAGACGTTCCACGCGACCGCCAGGCCGACGTGGTGCTGGCGCCGCGAGTTGTCCGGCATCCAGCGGCCCGAGCGGGGGTTCCAGAGCTGGCTCGGGGTCTCCTCCGAGCCGTCGCTGCCCGACTGCCACGGGAACCGGGCCCCGATGTGGCCCAGCTCGCGCGCCTGGCGGCGGGCGGCGGGCATCCGGCGGGCCCGGTAGCGGAGCAGGGCACGGGTCGTGTCGGGGAAGCGCAGGTTGAGGAACGGGAAGACGAACAGCTCGTCCCAGAAGATGTGGCCCCGGTAGCCCTCGCCGTGCAGGCCGCGGGCGGTGACGCTCACGTCGAGGTCGCGCACGTGGGGCGCGGCGGACTGGAGCACGTGGAACGCGTGGAGGCGGACGGCGGCGATCACGTCCTGGCACGGCGAGCCGTCGTCGTTCGTGTCGGCCTCGGTCACGTCGATCTCGCACAGCTCCCAGAGGTGCTTCCAGGCCAGCTCGTGCAGCATCCGCAGGATCTCGAAGTCGTCGGCCCACGTCACCGCGTCGCGCGCCGACTGGACGGGTCGACCGACCGCCGCGTCGCGGCTCGTGTAGATGGCGACGACCTTCTCGACGGTGACCGGACGACCCTCGGCGGCGTCGCACGTGAGCACCCGCTCCACGACGTCGGGCGTGTTGGTGGAGTCGAAGCGGATCCGCACCGGGCCCTCGGCGATCACGTGGGTGCGGGCGGCGAGGCCGCAGCGGACGTGGGACCACGACGTGTCGACCTCGAGCCAGTCGACGCCACCCTCGCTCCAGCCGACGTCGACGGTGGTCAGGTGGCGGTTGGCGAGGAGGCGGTCCTCGGCGACGTTGGTGTTGGCGACCCGACCGTCGAGCGACGACCTGACCTCCAGGCGGCCCGACCAGTTGACCGGGGTGATCACCTGTTCGATCGCGCAGAGGTGCGGGTCGGCCATCGACACCAGCCGTCGCTCGTCGATCGTCGTCACCCTGCCCTCGTCGTCGCGCACGCGGAGTCGGCGCCGCAGCATCCCGTGGCGCATGTCGAGGGTCTGGCGCAGGTCCTCGACCGTGGCGGTGTCGGGGGCGAACCAGGGGCCGGGGCGGCCGTCGGAGGGTCGCGCCGGGGCGGCCCGGAAGGTGAGCGGCAGCCAGTTGGGCTGGTTGACGAGGCTCTCGTGGACGATCCGCGCCCCGGCCAGCTCGGTGGTCAACCGGTTGTAGATGCCCGCGACGTAGGTGCCGGGGTAGTGGACGTCGTCGGCGACCGACTCGGGTGCCGCGCCGCGGGTGCCGAGGTAGCCGTTGCCCAGGGTGCAGAGCGCCTCGCGCCGACCCTCGACCTCGGGGTGGACGCCCACGAAGTCGAACTCCCAGCCGGTGCGGGCGACGAGGCCTGGGTCGTTGACCGGCGCGCCGCCACCGCCCACTAGCGGACCTTCACCTCGGCCAGGTCAGCGACGACGGCGTCGGCGCCGGCGTCCCTCAGTGCCTCGGGGTCGTCGTGACGGGCGACGCCGATGACCAGGCCGAACCCGCCGGCCCGCCCGGCGGCCACGCCGGAGACCGCGTCCTCGATGACGACCGCCCGGCCCGGGTCGGTGCCGAGGCGGCGAGCCGCCTCCAGGAACGTCGCCGGATCGGGCTTGCCGGGGAGACCGAGGTCCTCGATGTCGGTGCCGTCGACGGTGGCGTCGAAGCGGTCGGCCAGGCCGGCGGACTCGAGGATCTCGGCCCGGTTGCGGCTGGCGGTGACGACCGCGGTGGCCACCCGCCGGGCCCGGACCGCGTCGAGCAGGGCGATCGAGCTCGGGAAGTTGTCGACCCCGCCGGCCTCGATCGCCTCGTGGAAGTACTGGTTCTTCCGGTTGGCGAGCGCCCAGGCGGTGCCGGTGCCCGGCGGGTCGTCGATCGAGCCGAGCGGTAGGTCGATGCCGCGGTCGGCGAGCACGGCGACCACGCCGTCGATGCGCGCCCGCCCGTCGACGAGGCGGCGGTAGTCCTCGGGCGTGAAGGGCTCCTGGTCGCGGCCGGAGACCGCGGGCAGCGCCTCGTCGAACAGCCGCGTCCACGCGGTCATGTGGGTGGCGGCGGTGTCGGTGAGCACGCCGTCCATGTCGAAGAGGACGGCGTCCACCGCGCCGCTGTCGATCACCGGGTCACCCACCGCCACCTACTCGGCCTCCGCCCGGTCGTCGCGATCGCCGCCGAGCGCCTCGGCGAGGGTGTTCCAAGAGAGGGTGGCGCACTTGATGCGGACCGGGAACTTCACGACGCCCTGGAGGGCGGCCAGGTCGCCGAGGTCGGCCGTGGGCGCCTCGACCTCGACCTCCTCGCCGCCTTCGAGGGTGGACTCGTGGATCGACATCATCGCCTTGAAGGCCCGGGTCAGCTCCTCGATCTCGGCCCGGGTCCGGCCCTTGACCGCCGCGCTCATCATCGACGCGGACGATTGGCTGATCGAGCAGCCCTGGCCGGCGATGCGGATCTCGTCGAGCTGGTCGCCGTCCATCTGCACGTAGACCACGACCTCGTCGCCGCACAGCGGGTTGAAGCCCTCGGTGCGCGTCGCCGGCGGCACCTCGAGCTCACCCCGGTTCCGCGGGCTGCGGTAGTGATCGAGGATGATCTCTCGGTAGAGGTCTTCGAGTCCGGGCATCGTGCGCTTCGTTCGGTGGGTGGAGGGGGACGGGTGGGGGAGCGGGTCAGGGGGCGAAGAAGTCTGACGCGGCAGCGATGGCCTCGGCCAGCGCGTCGACGTCGTCGGTGTCGTTGTAGACGTACAGCGATGCTCGCGCGGTGGCGCTGGCGCCGAGGACCTTCATCAGCGGCTTGGCGCAGTGGTGGCCGGCGCGGACGCACACGCCGCGCTCGTCGAACACCTGGGTGAGGTCGTGGGGGTGGATGTCGCCGACCGAGAACGACAGGACCCCGCCCCGCTCGGCGGGCTCGGACGGGCCGTGCACGACCACCTCGTCGCCGAAGCGGTCGGCGAGGGTGCGCAGGGCGTATCCGGTGAGCGCGACCTCGTGCTCGCGGATGGCCTCCATGCCGAGGCCCGACAGGTAGTCGACCGCCGCGCCCAGCCCGACCGCCTCGGCGATCGGCGGGGTACCGGCCTCGAACTTCCACGGGAGCTCGTTGGCCGTGAACCCCTCCTTGGTGACGTTGAGGATCATCTCGCCGCCGCTCAGGAACGGAGGCGTCGCGTCGAGGACCTCCTCGGTGCCCCACAGCACGCCGATGCCGGTGGGACCGCACATCTTGTGGCCGGTGAAGGCGACGAGGTCGGCGCCCCACGCGGCGACGTCGGTGGCCATGTGGGGCACGTACTGGCTGGCGTCGATCACGGCCAGGGCCCCGACCCGGCGGGCGGCGGCGACCAGGCGCTCGACCGGGGTGAGCGTGCCGAGCACGTTCGACATCGCCGCGAACGACAGCACCTTGGCCCCGTCGAGCAGGCGGTCGAGGTCGGTCAGGTCGAGGTGGCCGTCGGGACCGACCGGGATCCAGCGCAGCTCGATGCCGACCTCGGCGCGGAGCTGGTGCCAGGGGACGATGTTGGCGTGGTGCTCGAGCTCGGTGATGACGACCGGGTCGCCCTCGCGGAGGTGGGCCCGGCCCCACGCCTTGGCGACCAGGTTGAGCGCCTCGGTGGCGTTCTTGGTGAACACGACCTGTCGGGCCCGGTCGGCGCCGATGAACCGGGCGACCTTGGCGCGGGCGCCCTCCAGGGCGGCGGTGGCCTCCTCCGCGATCAGGTACGTGCCCCGGTGCACGTTGGCGTTGGAGCGCTCGTAGTAGGTCGTGATCGCGTCGAGGACGGCCTGCGGCTTCTGCGACGTGTTGGCCGAGTCGAGGTACACGAGTCGATGCCCGCGGACCTCGCGGCCCAGGATGGGGAAGTCCTTGCGGACGGTGGCGACGTCGAGGGGGTCGGTGCTCATGCGGCGTCACCGGTCCACTTGCCGTAGCCCTCGGCCTCCAGTTCGGTGGCCAGCTCCGGCCCGCCGGTGAGGACGATGCGGCCGTCGACGATCAGGTGGACCACGTCGGGCGCCAGCTCGTCGAGCAGGCGCTGGTAGTGCGTGATGACGACGACGCCGAGGTCGGGTCGGTCGCGGCGGACCTCCTCGACCCCGCGCGCCACCGTGCGGAGGGCGTCGATGTCGAGCCCGCTGTCGGTCTCGTCGAGGATCGCGACCTCCGGTTCGAGGATCGCCATCTGGAGGACCTCGTTGCGCTTCTTCTCGCCGCCGGAGAAGCCGTCGTTCAGGTGGCGGTCGGCGAAGGACGGGTCGATGCCGAGGCGCTCCATCCACTCCATGATCGAGAGCCGCAGCTCCAGCATCGACAGGTCGATCCCCTTGCGGGCCGACAGGGCCTGGCGGAGGAAGTTGAGCACCGACACGCCCGGGATGGCCTGCGGGTACTGGAAGGCGAGGAACATCCCGGCCGCGCCACGTGCGTCGGGGCCCCAGTCGGCGATGTCGTCGCCCCGGAAGCGGACGGTGCCCCCGGTGACCTCGTACTCGGGGCTGCCGAGCAGCACGTTGGCGAGCGTCGACTTGCCCGAACCGTTGGGGCCCATCACCGCGTGGACCTCGCCGGGGCGCACCGTCAGGGTGACGCCGTTCAGGATGTCGTCGCCGCCGTCGGTCGGGGCGGCGCGCAGATCCTCGATCTCGAGGACGGGAGGATCGACGGCGTCGGCCATGGGGTCAGGGTACGAGGTGCCGGTGCCCCGGCACTACTGCTGGTCACGGCGGCCGCCCGGCCGGTCACCGCCGGGAGGTCACCAGCCGCGCTCGTGCCACTCGTCGAGGTGCGGCCGCTCGTCGCCGAGCGTGGTCGACGCCCCGTGGCCGGGGAGGACCAGCGTCTCGTCGGGCAGGACGAACAGCCGTTCCTCGAGCGAGCGCATGATCGTCGGGAAGTCTCCGCCCTCGAGGCTGGTGTTGCCCGGCCCGCCCGGGAACAGGGTGTCGCCGCTGAAGAGCAGCGGGGTGTCGTCGACGGTGAAGCACACCGACCCCGGGGTGTGGCCCGGCGTGTGGAGGGCCCGCATGCGCAGTCGGCCGACCTCGATCACCTCGTCGTCGTCGATCGTCGTGTCGTAGCTGGGCAGCATCGCCGCGTCGGCGGCGGTGACGGCGACGTCGTAGCCCGCGTCGCGCAACTCCGGCACGGCCTGGATGTGGTCCCAGTGGCCGTGGGTCTCGAGCACGCGCCGTACGCCGAGGGCCCGGCACAGGTCGAGCAGGCGCTCGTGCTCGTTGGCGGCGTCGAGGAGCACGGCGTCGCCGGTCTCGGTGCAACGCAGCACGTAGACGTTGTTCTCGAACGGGCCGACCACGACGGCGTGGACCTCCACGCCGGTCGCCGCCCAGATCTCGGTGGATCCCATGGGGACCCAGTGTGCCGGGCCGTGGCGCGGGCCGCGTCGGGGCGCACGACGCGTCGGGCCTCGGTGCCTATCGTTGACCGGTCGGACGGTCCGCCCCCCTCCCACGACCCACCAGGAGCACCGATGAGCGACACGCCGCAGGGACCCGGCTGGTGGCAGGCCAGCGACGGCCGCTACTACCCGCCCGAGTCGGCGCCGGGGGCGGTGCCGACCCCGCCGCCCGCCGCGCCGGCCACGCCGCCGCCCGGCACCGCTCCGGGGTCGGTCCCTGGGGGTACCGACGCGACGGTGGCGTTCAACGCTCCGACGCCCGCGCCGGGCGCGCCCGGCGCGGTGCCGCCGGGTGCGGTGCCGCCGGGTGCGGTCCCCCCGCCGGGGACCCCCGTCCCGCCCGGTGCGGTGCCGCCGGGTGCGGTGGCCACCCCGCCGCCGGGGGCGATGCCTCCCGGTTCGGTGCCGCCGGGGGGCTACCCGCCCGGCCCACCGACCTATCCGCCGGCGGGGCCGCCGCCGAGGAAGCGGTCGATGCTCCTGCCGGTCCTGTCGGTGATCGCCCTCCTAGCGGTCATCGGCGCCGTCGTCGCGGTCATCGCCACCCGGGGCGGTGACGACGAGTCGGCCGAGTCGACCACGACGACCACCACCGAGCCCGAGATCGAGGTGGAGCCGCTGCTGCTCCAGAACGTGGACGACCTGGGGCCGAACCCGTTCGGCGCCTCGTTCAGCTCCGACACCCTGCCGTCGCTGGCGGCCGCCGCGCTCGACCACGCGGCCGACCTGCGCCAGGGCCTCGCGTCGGCCGGGTCCGGCGCGCTGCTGGCGGCCGGTTCGACGCCCGGCCTCTACGGGGGCAGCCGCGACGACCAGGTGTGCGACGCGATCGGCATCGCCGACTTCCTCGACCTCGAGGCGGACAAGGCGGCCGCCTTCGCCGAGGTGCTCGGCATCCCCACCGACGGCATCCGCCAGTACCTCACCGGGCTCACGCCGGTGATCCTCGTGTCCGACACGTGGGTGACCAACCACGGCTTCGCCGACGGCGAGGCCACGTCGTTCCCGGCGGTGCTCCAGGCGGGCACGGCCGTGCTGGTCGACTCCCAGGGCGTGCCCCGCGTGCGGTGCTCGTGCGGCAACCCGCTGCTCGAGCCCGAGGTCGACGGCTACGAGACCGAGGTGACCGACGGCGACGCCTGGGACGACTACGACCCCGAGCAGGTGACCGTCGTCGAGCCGGGTGACGAGCTGACCTCCATCACGGTCGTCGACGTCACCGACGGCACCGAGTTCGAGCGGCTCCTCGGCGCCGGTCGCACCGGCGAGATCCAGATCACCCTCCGCTGGGAGGGCGATCCCGACCTGGACCTCCACGTCTTCGACCCGCTCGGCGAGGAGATCTACTTCGGCAACACGACCGGCGACAACGGTGGTGAGCTGGACGTCGACGTGATCCCCGGCTGCGGGAGCGATCCCGCCTCGCACACCGAGAACGTCTTCTTCGAGGACGACGCCCCGTCGGGCGCCTACATCGTGTTCGTGCGCAGCTACAGCGGGTGCGGCGGGGTCAGTGAGCCGTTCGCCCTCCAGGTGGTCGTCGGCGGTGAGATCGTCCTGTCCGAGGAGGGCTCGGTGCCGGCCGAGGAGGACACGGAGCCGTTCACCTTCGTCCGGTGACATCCGAGCTTCCGGTGATCCCCGGGCTGCCGCGCTCCGGACGGCCGCGCCCGGCGCGTTGGTGGCGGCGGTGACGCGCACCGACTGGAACCCCGTCCTGCGCGAACAACTCCATCGCCCGTATTTCGCCGACCTGCGCCGCTTCGTCGACGACGAGCGGCGGCACCACCGCGTCTACCCGCCGGCCGACGAGGTGTTCGCCGCCCTGCACCTGACCCCGTACGCGGCGGTGAAGGTGCTGATCCTCGGTCAGGACCCGTACCACGGGCCCGGCCAGGCCCACGGGCTGTGCTTCTCGGTCCGCCCCGGGGTGACCATCCCGCCGTCGCTCGCCAACATCCACGCCGAGCTGCGCGACGACCTGGGGATCGAGCCGCCGGGCCACGGTTGCCTCGAGGCGTGGGCCCGCCAGGGCGTCCTCCTGCTCAACGCCACCCTCACGGTGCGAGCCCACCAGGCCGCCTCGCACCAGGGGAAGGGGTGGGAGACCTTCACCGACGCGGTGATCGAGGCGGTCGCGGCCAAGCCCGAGCGGGTCGTGTTCATCCTCTGGGGGGCGTCCGCCCGCCGCAAGCGGGGCCTGATCGACGCGGCGAGGCACACGATCATCGAGTCGCCCCACCCCTCCCCGCTGTCGGCCCACCGGGGGTTCTTCGGCAGCCGGCCGTTCAGCCGGGCGAACGAGGCGCTCGTCGCCGCCGGGCGCGAGCCGGTCGACTGGTCGCTGCCGCCGGAGGCGGACGGCTAGGACCCGCTCCGGCCGGGCGCCGGGGCGGGCACGGTCAGGTCGAGACGACGTCTAGGCCGAGGGCGAGGGCCACGGGGATCTGACGGGGGTCGAACGTGACGAACCGCACCGGCGGCGGGAGTCGGTCGGCCGCGGCGAGGTGGAGGGCGTCGACCGTGCGGAGCGGCTGGAGCCGGGCCAGCTCGGCCGCCCGGTCGAGGCAGCGCGCGTCGACGGGCACCGCGTGGATGCGCTCCCAGTCGTCGCGCAGGGCCCGGCGGAGGCGGTCCGCGTCGGCCGCGGTGGTCGCCACCCGGTCGACGAGGGGGAGGGCCTCGGCGAGGGCGAGCGACGACGCGCACCAGACGGGGTCGGCGGCCATGGCGTCGACCACGACGCGCCGGTGCGGGCCGGTGAGGAAGCGGCCGAGCAGGGCGGTCGTGTCGAGCGCGAGGGTCACGAGTGGACCGCGATGCTGGATCGGCCGGGCGCGATGCTGGATCGGTCGGGTGCGTCGGCGCGGCACGAGGCGCCTGACGTCACGAGCGGACCTCGGCGACGAGGCGGTCGAGCCGGGTGCCCGGCCAGGGGTCGAGGCGGAGGTCGGGCCCGGGCCGGTCGGAGCGGCGGGCGGGCACGATCAGGCCGCGG
>Ga0123332_1000378_pt1 | contig 44001 bp, 40 predicted proteins | sample BioC12SIPDNA_4_FD_89958 | JGI IMG/M metagenome (GOLD analysis project Ga0123332, IMG submission 89958) | Anaerobic biogas reactor microbial communites from Washington, USA - Biogas_R2_A C12 SIP DNA | ecosystem: Engineered > Bioreactor > Anaerobic > Unclassified | place: Washington, USA... | reverse complement strand
TTAAAATATTGATACTCTTCGCTCTGTAAAAAGCATACCATGCTACAAAAGCGAAGCATACAAGCGGCACCACGAATCCGGCCGCCATGCCCGAACCGTCAGCTATTCGTCCCATTATAACGGGGCAGATTGCCCCTCCGACAATTGTCATCACCAGAACCGAAGAGCCTTTTTTTGTCATTCCTCCAAGATCTTTTAATCCTAACGCAAAAATTGTCGGAAACATTATAGACATACAGAAGTAATTAAGATACAGGGCAACCAGTGAGGGCCAGCCGAGGCCAAGTATCACCAGGGTCATGGCAGCAGTGTTGACCAGGGCATAAATCCCCAGCATGACGCGAGGGCTGAACCAGCTCATGAAGAGTGAGCCGATAAAGCGGCCTGACATGAAGAAGACAAAACCCAGCGAGAGCAGGTAAGCAGCCTTCTCCGGCGAATAAGAAGGCATGGTCTCCACCACGTAGTTGATGAAGAAGCTGTTAATGCCTGTCTGGGCTGCCACGTAAAGAAATTGTGCAACAACGGCATACCTGAAATGCCTCACCCGGAGCAATCCCCTGTACGTGCCCCTGTCGCCATGGCTGTCATGCTCCCCCTCGTGAATATCAGGCATACGGGTGATAATAAACATAATGGCCACCACCAGAACCACACCCCCTACAATCATATAGGGCAGAGCCATAGAGGAGAATTTGTTTGCTTCCGTGGCTCCGTCACCACCGAGGATCAGCATGCCTCCCAGCGCCGGTCCGATAATCCAGCCCAGGCCGTTGAACGACTGTGATAGGGTGAGTCTCTGCTCGGAAGTATCTTTCGGGCCAAGCACGCTGGAGTATGGATTGGCAGCGGTCTCAAGGAAGGTCAGTCCGCATGCAATGACAAACAGTGAGAAAAGTGTAAACTCAAATGTCTGGATGTAAGTGGCAGGCAGGAAAAGGAATGCCCCTGTGGCATAGAGCAGCAGCCCGGTGATGATGCCTTTCCTGTATCCCATCCTGTTCATGAAGATTCCTGCCGGGATGGCCATGATGAAATAACCACCGTACAGGGCCGCCTGAACCAGTCCTGACCTTGCCCTGGTGATGCCGAGGATATCCTGGAAATGTTTGTTAAGCACATCCAGCAGGCTGTGAGCCACACCCCACAGGAAAAAGAGGCTTGTTACAAGGATAAATGGTAAGATGAACTCACGCGTTACCAGTCGCCTGTTCGTTTTGGTATTCGTCTCGCCTGTCATGTGCGGGGATATTTATATGCAATATTTATCATTATACCCGAATTATACAACGAGAAGCATCAGGCAAATATTGATACGGGCATCAGCATGACCTTTCACTGATCCTTAATCTGAACCGTTAAAACGATATATTTGCACTGGTTAATAGCGGAACACTCTTAAAAATACTTCCTGACATGCGCACTATTTTCATTGCTATCACTCTCTTTCTCCTTACAGCTTTTGCCAGCCAGACTCCTGCACAGCAGACTGATGAACAGCTGATGCTCAAATATTTTCATTCCATCAGCAGTGGCGAGATAGCTGAGTGGATGACAGAGATCTGTTCGCCGAAATACAACGGCAGACTTGCCGGAACGCCTGAGTATCTTGCTGCTGCGGAATGGGCAGCAGCCAAAATGAACGAATGGGGCATCAGGCCGGCCGGCGACAATGGTTCATATTTCCAGTGGTTTGATCATCCATACACGGTGGTCAATGAGGTCGGCGGGCTATGGCTTCACCTACCGCAAAAGGATGGGGCAACAATCAAAAAGAGTTACTCGGCCCCTAAAGATTTCTACCCCGGCATGAACTCAGGCAGTGGCGAGGTGACCGCTGAAGTGGTCTGGGCAGGGTATGGCACCACTGCACCCGAGCTTAATTATGACGACTACAAGAATGTTGACGTCAAGGGTAAGATTGTTTTGATGAACCGTGATGTTCCCTATAAGGATGTCCGCAATCCGGAGTATTCGAAATGGGTAAAATACTGTTACCATCACTACAAGGCTGAGAACGCAGCCCGTCACGGGGCCGTGGGGATGCTTTACATAGACGGCAACAGCGCCAATCCTAACATATCATACCATGAGAACCTTGTTGTGACCGGTATTGGCCCGGAACCGCTGGCAGACCTCTTCGCCGGCCTGGGCAAGGATAACAAGACTTTGCTGAGCCAGATTGACAAATCGTTCAAGCCTGCCTCCTTCGCCACCGGCAGGGTTATGACAATGAAGGCGAACACCACCCGACATCCTGAAGGCCGGACCTGCAATGTGGCAGGAGTGATTGAAGGTACGGACCCTGATCTGAAGGATGAGGTTATTATCATTGGCGCCCATCTTGATGCGGTAGGCAATGCAGGCGGGCTCCTCGTTGACGGCGGCCTTGACAATGCCAGCGGGGTTATAGATATCCTGGCTGCGGCCAAAGCGCTGGCTACATCAGGCATAAAGCTAAGGCGGACAGTTCTGTTCCTGCTGATCGGCGGCGAAGAGGTGGGGTTGCTGGGAAGCACGCACTATACGAAGAATCCGCTGTTCCCCAAGGAAAAGACGGTGACCTACATCAATCTTGACATGGTTGGCAACGGCACCGGACTGGCCGTCAGTGCTTCTGAATCATGTGCAGGCCTCAGGGAGTATTTCACTGCCGCCAATGACAAGTATATCCACCGGACCATGAGGTCTTCCCTCTCCAGGGGGACTTATTACGGCAGGCCGCGAAGCGACGGGCTGGTCTTCCATGCTGAAGGGTACCGGACCATGAGTCTGTCGACCACCGACGGGGTCAAGCCCGTCTTCTATCATCTCCCGGGCGACGATGAGACAGCGGTCACTCCGGAGATAATGGAGGATGTGGCCAAAATGATATACCTTGCATTCATTGAGATGGCCAATGCCGATCAACTGAACTACTGACCAATTGAGCCGGACAGATGGCACACAGGGTACTGTTTATAAGCGATATATCTCTTTCGCCCCTTAATACCATTGCTGACCGGATGCTTATCCGGAAGCTCCATGTCCGTGGTGTTGACATGACCGTGGTTACCCGGCGGCCCACAGAAGAGACCCGGGAGCTGGAAAAGGAGGGAATAAAGGTTGAATACATCAGCTTTGACAAAAAGATCAGCCGAAGCATCATACGCAGGCTGCGGGAGATCATTGACGCCGGGCAGATTGAACTGATACATGTCACCTTCGGCAAGGCCATGACCAACGCCCTGCTGGCAGCCCGCGGAAAGAAGGTAAAGATAATCGGTTACTACGGCTCCCTCAGCCTGCACTGGCATGACCCTTCTGCATGGCTCACATTTCTCAATCCGCGCATTGACAGGCTCATCTGCGCCAGCGATGCCGTTGAGGCCAATGTTAAAAGGCAGCTTCCCCCATGGCGCAGGAACAGGGCCGTGCGCATCTATCGCGGATATAATCCCGAATGGTTCAATGGTCTCGTACCGGCTAACCGCACCGATGCCGGGGTGGGCGAAGAAGATTTTCTCATCTGCACCGTAGGTATACTCCGCAAGGTCAAGGGTATCAGGTACCTGACAGAGGCAGCCGGAATGCTCCCGAAAGAGATGCCATTCAGAATTATCCTGATTGGCGACGGAACTGACTCACCTGACACACTGAGGCTGGCCAGGGAGAGCGGGGTGCCTGAACGGTTCATTCATATGGGTCATATCAAAAACCCTCCTGCATGGATGGCAGCATGTGATCTGTACGTGCAGCCCTCCCTCAGCGAGGGCCTGGGAAGAGCAATAACAGAGGCCATGTGCCTGGCTAAACCGGTGATAGTGACAGACGGTGGCGGAGCGAAAGAGCTGTTTGCCAGAGGCGATAATGGTTTCGTTGTCCCCAGGGGGTCAGCCGGCGAACTGGCAAAAGCCATTGTGCGTTGCTGGGAAAACAGGGACTCCCTTGCCTCCATCGGGATGAAGGCAAGAGAGACTGTCAGCAATGAGTTCCACCACGACGGGACCGTGAACAGAACCTTTGAACTTTACTGCGAGCTTCTCGGGTGAAGCTTACCTGACCACCAGTTTCACATTGAGCAGTATCTCATCCCTGATTGCATTGTCGCCCAGGTTGGAGAAGAACCTGCCTGACCCGAACCTCACATCGTAGAGTGAACGGTCAAAAGTGATTGCTGCAGAATATGTTCGTGTCTGGCCGGCTATGGATTCAACGGCAACAAACTCCAGCGGATGGGTAGCTTCCTTGATTGTAAGGTTGCCTGTGATGAACAGTTTACCGTCGGCGTTCCTGTTGCTGCCGGTAATGACAAGCCTCGAAAGCGGATATTTCTCCACCCCGAAGAAATCGTCCGACTTCAGGTGACCAACCAGCCTTTCGCGCATCTTTTCATCCTTCACGTCGCTGTTCTTAATGCTGTTCATATCAACTATGAACTCGCCTCCGGTAATGGCGTCGCCGTTGAAAGAGAGCCATCCGCTTTTAAGATCTATTATTCCCGTATGCTCACTACCCACGATTTTGTTTCCTTTCCATTCAATCAGGGTAGCCGCGGCATCCGCCTCCAGCTTGTCCTGTGCCGGGAGTATGGTAACCGTAACAATTGATGCCAGTATTATCAGTAATGTCTTTTTCATCTTATTCATTGTTTGTTCAGATGAAAAACGGCCAGGCCACATGTTTTGTTCAACAATAGTTACTCAAACAGGCGCAACCACGTAGAAAACAACATTATAAGACGTTGATTTTTCTAGATGCTGCGGATATTCATTCCGCCACTGACCTCGAAGATTGTGCCTGATGAGAACGACCAGTCGCCCCGTGCCAGTGAAGTCACTGCCTTTGCAACATCCTCCGGGGTGCCCCACCGTTTCTGCGGAACAAGTCCCTCGGTAATGAGCCGTTCAAATTTATACTTGCTTCGGGTTGCCATCTCGGTCTTTATAAGGCCGGGTCTGATCTCATACACATTGATGCCCTCTTCGGAGAGTCTGTCGGCAAAGACGAGTGCCGCCATGCTGAGTCCGGCTTTTGAGACGCATACATCAAGACCATGAGTGAATGATGTATATGAAAGGAATGATGTTACGAACATTATTGCGGGCCGGCAGCCCGGGACTTTCTTCTTCAGCCATATCATCTCTTTTGCAACGCGTCTTGCGAGGAATACGGGTCCGCGAAGGTTTACACCCATTACGCGGTCAAATGATTCCTCATCCATATCGAGCAGGTCGCGCCGCTCTATGGGGGCTATCCCGGCATTGTTCACCAGGAGGTCTATTCTGCCGTATCGTTCAAGGATGTTTGAGATGGCTTCATCATGAAGGTCAGTGTGTGCCACATCGAGACCGACGGGAAAGAACTGTGCCCCCCGTTCTTCTGTCTCAGGCTGCAGTGAAAGCATGCATTCGCTGTCAGGGGTTCGGGAGATGGCTGCTATGTCAAATCCCTCCGAGGCCAGTGACAGTGAGACGGCCCTGCCTATCCCCCTGCTTGCCCCTGTGATTATGGCTACCGGTTTTGAATTCATATGTCAACCCTGGTTATGGGATCAAGGCTTTTTCTTCAGGGTAAGCGCGATTTCACACTGACCCTTTACATCCGCATCGGCAATCAGGTAGTTACTCTGGTTGATAGAAGCCATGATATATTTCTTCTTCTTCCCGTTAAGCCGCAGTTCACCCGGAATATAGTTACCCGGAACGGGCAGTGAGAGCTGTATGTACTCGTAGCTTCCCTCGAGGCTGATGCTCACCTGGTCTCCTTTATTGTTCCAGGTATACCTGACAAAGGCTCCTGAACTTTTGTAATCAGCCATTACTTCGGCTTTTTCTATTCCGGCGGCTATCCACTTGGGGCAGAGCCGAAGCCTTCTGAAGAGCTTGTCCCTGTCCTGTATGCCGGCCAGTCCCTCAACGAAGGCATAAAGCATTGCCGAGGAGCCCCAGCCGTCAGTGGGTTTGGCTTCCGGGGAGGTGCTTGTCTCAACTGACGAGGGTCTGCCGTCAGGGAAGTACCAGAGGTAGGTCTCGCCGTTACGCGAGATAAGGTCATAGTAGCGCATCAGTATATCAATGCCATACTGTTCGAACCCGTATTCGAGGGCTGCGCGGGCCAGCTCGCCGCCGGTCAGTGGCATAATCCCACCGTTGCAGTAGGCGCCGCGCGCCAGCTTGTAGTCGCCGAATATGCCGGCGGGGAAAGGCGGATCAATGGAGAACCATTCGGCAAAGGCAGTGGTTGTCTCACGCCTTCGGATATATTCATTTATTATTGCCGTGGCTATGCGGGGTGAGGCGGCACCTCTGTTGATTGCGGCAGGATTGCTCAGGCTGAGCTGGCTGGCCTCATCAACACCCTCAATGGTGACCGGGGTCTGTTTCACGAAGTGGGTATAGAATGATCCGTTGAAACAGACGGTGTTCAGGCTCTTGCGAAGCCTCAGTGCACGGTCACGCCATAATGCTGACCGCACCTTGTCACCGAACATGTTGTACCAGTGTGACATGCAATGGAAAGCCTCGTAATAGCCGCTGTTGTCTCCGTGGAAATAACCCCAGAAGGTCTTGTCATCTATCTGGAACTGCAGCCAGTCATGCTGCCCTGCTGTGTATGCAAAGTCCCACGTATCAATTGTATAGGGTCTGCGGAAGAGATATTTCTCCCTGTCGAAGTACCGGCCGTCCATAACGTAGGAGAGGGCTCTCTCAAAGGAGGGCATGAGGTTGCGGATGAAACTGTCGTCGCCGGTGGCCTGCCAGGCCAGCCAGGCAGCCTTGATAAACCTGAACTCGGTGTCGGCCTCAACGGGGGTCCTGACATACTTTGTCCAGTTCTCCCTCTCGCAGGGCAGCTTCTCCGGGAAGGTGGTAAAATAGTCAAAGATGCGGCCGTTGCGCGCCTGGTTGTCGGCAAAGTGCCTGACCACGGAGAGGAGATCCTCTTCGGTGTAGCGCAATGCCCTCATCATGTCTGAATAGTTCCTTATCCATACTGAACGTGCATCGGGTGACCGGTAGCCTCTGATTCTCTCACCATCAATATTAAGTTCCAGGAGGTCCTGTTCAAGGAAGCGGCTTATTCTCGGGATAAGCTCATCAAATGCCGGAGTTCCAGTTCTGACGTACATTACCGGTCTTTTGGAGTTAGGTTAAGTGGCGTTAAAATTAGCAATTAATTTGCTTGATCCGCCGGTTCGGCCTCATTTTCTTCATCATCAGACTCCTCCTCCCCTTCCCTTTCATAAAAGGGAACAGGCCTCTGCGGGCCCTCAGCCCGGTACCATACTGCCATAATGACTCCGGCTGCCGCACCAAGCATATGAGACTCCCATGATATCTCGAGCCTGAATCCCGGAAAAATGCCCCATACCATCTCACCATAGACGAAGGCCACCAGCAGAGAGAGAGCCATGAGGGGTATGTGGCGCCTGATGATGCCGCTCACAAAGAGGAAGGAGGCCAGGCCGTAGACAATACCGCTGGCACCTATATGCCATGCAGGCCTGCCGGTAATCCATACCGCCAGGCCGGTAAGCAGAGTGACCCGGAGAAGCACCCTGAATGAGACCTCAGAATAAAAGTAGAAAAGGGCAGTCCCCAGGATGAACAAGGGAATGGTATTGTTGAAAAGATGCCTTAACCCGGAATGGATGAAGGGCGAAGTAATAATTCCTGAAAGTGCGGTGAGCCTGCCAGGGAAGATGCCCAGAAAGTGGAAATTGGTATCAAACAATAATTCTGCTCCCTTAACAAGCCACATAAAGGCCACCATAAGAAAGGGGATGAGCATGCTGAGCAACAGCCTTTTCTTTTCAGCCTCTGAGTAACTATCAGTCATGACCTTTCAGCAGATGAATCACTTACCGGTCGCGCCCCGGGTATCGTATGCCCGCCTTGCGCCGTACATCATCAAGGGTGCGGGCCAGCGTCAGGCTGAAGGAGAGGGGGACGACAGCGCTCTCAGTTAGTCCCCTGTCAAGGCAGCTCATCACCTCGGCAGCCTCATACTGGTATCCCTGCGCGGGAGGCGTGAAGATCCGGTTGTCAGTATCACCCGGCAATTCAATTATGAGATGCTGGTTCCTGTCGCGGCCACGGGTGAGAATCAGGTTGCCGTTCTCACAGTTGAACTCAGTGGCTATGCCGGCCATGTTTGCAAAGGAGCTGTACGCTTCGGCCATGCGGCCGTCGCTGAACCTGAAGATCATGGCAGTGCTCTCATCAGCGCCAGTGGGTGCAAAGAGCGAGACAGCGCTGACTGACTCGGGCTCACCCATGTACCTGAGTATGTCCATCACCGGGTAAATGCCTATGTCAAGCAATGATCCCCCTCCCAGGGCCAGGTTATAGGTGCGCAGCTCCGGATCATACGGAGAGACAAATGCGAACCTGCCCCGCATGTGAAGCAGCTTGCCCATCTTGCCGCTCTTCAGTATCTCCTCAGCCTTCAGATAGGACGGCTGAAAGGGTGGCCAGAGAGCCTCCATGAGAAAGAGACCACTCCTGCGCGCCTCATCAATCATCCGCGACACCTCCCCCGCATTGAGTGACATCGGCTTCTCACAGATGACATGCTTGCCGTTCCGGAGAGCCATGAGAGTGTGCTCAAGATGAAATGAGTGCGGCGAAGAGATATAAACCACCTCTACTCCCGGATCCGCCAGCATCTCTTCGTAACTGCCAAAGTGTTTCCGGAACCCGAGCTCGCCTGCAAACTGCTCTGCCCTACCGGCATCACGTGAACCCACAGCATAAAGGTTCGCATTGTCAAGCAAAATCAATGATCGAACAAATTTGTGGGCTATGTTGCCCGTGCCAAGTATTCCCCAGTTATAGGCTTTCATATCTCTATTTTTTTCTAAAGTTAGTCATTCCTCCCCTAACTAACCACCACCGTTATGATCTGTTCAGTCATATGCCAAAAAAAATATTTTTTAAATTTTACTTCTATGTATTGCATAGTATTATTTAAATTATATATATTTGCATTATCAAATTAACTTGCATTAACAGGTACCTTATATATAATACCATGAAAATGACAGTCAACATCAATCTCGGGGGGTACGCGTTCAATCTGGATGATGATGCCTACGAGCGGCTCCGGCGGTACATGAAGCGCCTGGAGCAGGAATTTTCCGGCGAGCCGGGAGTCAGGGAGATAATGTCAGATATTGAAGGAAGGATATCTGAGCTATTCAGGATGAGGTTAAGCAGTTACAAGCAGGTCATCACCATGAAGGATGTTGAGGAGGTGATGTCCATTCTTGGTTCTCCGGAGGACATCAGCGGTGGAGAGCCGTCGGGTGAAGTGCCTCCGCGATCGCAGCGGAGGATGTACCGTGATCCTGACAGGCGGATTTTCGGAGGGGTATGTGCCGGCATCTCGGCGTATCTCGACTGGGATCCGTTGATAATGAGGATCATATTTACCGTGCTGATTTTTGCCGGGGGATTTGGGCTGGGGCTTTACCTGATCCTTTGGATTGTATTGCCTGAAGCCAGGACAACAGCTCAGAAGCTGGAGATGCGTGGTGACCCGGTAACGATTGAGAACATCAAGGATTCGGTCAGGGAGGAGTTCAACACCGTAAAGGAGAAGATGAACCTGTAACCTTCGCCGAAGGCTGAAAATGAAGTAAAAAACAGAAATTGCCATGAATACGGACAACACAAGAGCACAGATGCGCAAGGGGATCCTGGAGTACTGCATACTGGCAGTCCTCTCGAGGAATTCCTGCTATGCCGTTGACATCATCAATGAGCTTAAGAAAGCCGAGGTGATAGTTGTTGAGGGAACACTTTATCCTTTGCTGACAAGGCAGAAGAACGCCGGTCTTCTCAGTTACCGCTGGGAGGAGTCGCCGCAGGGTCCGCCAAGGAAGTACTACGAGCTGACCGAGCTGGGAAAGATATATCTCAAGGAGCTTGACAAGGTATGGGATGAGCTTGTTGATTCAGTTAACCAGATACGTGACCGGAAATAGAGGCAGCCATGAAGAAGAATATTGACATAAACATTGCCGGGCAGCTCTTTCGCGTTGATGAGGATGCCTGGGAGATCCTGAAGCATTATCTTGATCATGTCTCCGCACGGTTCAGGACTGAACAGGGGGGTGAGGAGACCCTTGAGGACATTGAGGCCAGGATAGCCGAGATCTTTGGCGGGGGAAAAGAGCCTCCCACGCTGGTTTCCAGGGATATGGTCACCAGCATGATCAACATCATGGGTGCGCCGGAGGACTATTATGATGACGGTCCGGCAGCAGTGGACAAGTCTCTTTATATCAGGAAGTCGATGTATGATCCCAACTCTCCTTCAGCAAGGTTCGGCAGGGCTCTCTCCGGTTTCTTCAGGGCTTTCGGGAAGATGATGTCTGCCATCTTCAGGGTGATTGCCATCATCCTCGGGGCTCTGTTCACCCTTACCGGGTTCATCCTCCTGTTTACGTTCGTAATTCTGCTTTTCTTCAATCATGTGCCGTTCTTTGCATCGGTGATGGAGCCGGAGATGACAAATGTGCATGATCTGCTGGGGATAGTACTCAACAGTCAGACGGTGTGGCCGGTAATTATTCTCGCAGCGCTGGTGACACTGCTGCCGCTGGCAGGTCTCATATGGCTGGGTATCAAGCTTATATTCAACATCAAAGAGCGGTTCAGGGTTATGAGCATAACCCTCTTCGTGATCTGGATAGCTTCGCTTTGCGCCCTGGCCGTTATACTCAGCCTGCAGCTCTCAATATATGCAAACACCGAATCGGCAGAGCAGAGGATTACTCTTGAGCCGGCGCCGGGAACAATCTGGATAGCCCCGATGAAAAAACAGTCGGATATCACCTATGACAGGTACGCTTCAGCGGATGATTTCAGGTTCTTCATTGATGCCGGGAATGACATGCTCTATGCCTCGGTGGATCTGGATATTAACGGAAATGACAACGGCACAGGGCATATCTCCGTGGAGAGGAAGGCATGCAGCAACTCGGACAGGGAGGCGCGTGAAAATGCCCGGAAGGTACGTTATGACTGGAAATTTTCAGGTGATACTCTTTATCTCGACGAGTATTTTTCACTGCCACCCGGCACGGAGTGGAACGGTTCAATAGTTGACATTGATGTCAGTCTGCCCGAGGGTACTGTCATCAGGTTTGTGCCGGGAATCCTGCCGGAGATAATGCAATTCAGAACTTACGCCCACGAGACGACCGCATGGAAAATAAAGGACGGATATCCCTGTCCGCTTGACGACTGAACAGGGTTAGATTCAAGTATCCGCGTTTTTTTACTCTTCACAATCCCGGCATACCCTGTCGGGATTTTTTTGTGCTGAAAGTGCATTTTCATATCTTTAGCTACCCAAATTCAACCGGCCCGTGACTATCACAACAGAAAATATACTTCTCATTGGCTCAGTAATTGTGTTCATCAGCGTACTGGCTGGTAAAACCTCATTCCGTATTGGTGTCCCCACGCTGATCTTTTTCCTGGCAATAGGTATGCTTGCCGGTTCGGAAGGGATTGGGAAAATACCCTTCGATGACCCTGGCATTGCACAGTTCATCGGGATAATCGCACTCAATTTTATATTATTCTCTGGTGGTTTTGAGACCGACTGGCATTCTGTCAGGCCCATCATGTGGCAGGGAATTACCCTCTCAGTATTTGGTGTCTTGCTGACAACCCTCACCCTGGGTCTCTTCGTGTGGTGGGTGACTGATTTTTCTATATATGAGGGTTTGCTCCTGGGGGCTATCGTCTCCTCAACCGATGCCGCGGCAGTTTTCTCCATCCTCAGGTCAAAGAGCCTGGCACTGAAAGGGAATATCCGCCCGACCCTGGAGTTTGAGAGTGGAAGCAATGACCCGATGGCCTATATTCTTACCATCGTCTTCATAGGCCTGGTGCAGAACGGGCAGCAGTCGTTCTGGTCAGTGCTGCCTTTGTTTCTCACCCAACTGCTGCTTGGTGGCGCTCTCGGCTTTCTCTTCGGCCTGGCCAGCAAATATGTCATCAACAACATAAAACTTGATTACGAAGGATTATACCCGGTGCTCTCCATCACCCTTATGATGCTGACATACTCGACAACCACCGCCGTTGGCGGCAACGGTTTCCTGGCGGTCTATATATCAGCCCTCTACCTGGGGAACCAGGATTTGCTGCACAAGAGGACAATCATGAAGATGTTTGACGGGCTGGCATGGCTGATGCAGATCATCCTGTTCGTAGTGCTGGGATTGCTGGTCTTTCCAAGTCATATAGTACCGGTTATAGGCATCGGACTGCTTATCTCCGGCTTTCTTATCTTTGTTGCGCGTCCGCTGAGCGTCTTTCTCACTCTTGCTCCATTCAGGCTGAAGACCAGAACGAAATTCTTTGTTTCATGGGTGGGGCTGCGTGGCGCCGTGCCGATAGTCTTTGCCACATTTCCGCTTATGGCAGGGCTGGAGCAGGCGGAGATGATATTCAATATCGTTTTCTTCATATCCCTCACATCCGTGTTGCTGCAGGGAACATCAATTCCGTTGGTGGCAAAGTGGCTCCACGTTTCATTGCCCGCCCGGGTCAAGAATGTTACCGCTGCTGATATCCTGCTGTCAGATCCAATTAATTCAGAGCTGGCTGAATTCACAATTTCCCCTGACAGTGTAGTGGCGGGAATGAAGATAATTGATCTCGGCTTCCCGCAGAACGCCCGTATAGCTTTGATAAAGAGGGGAAATCAGTACGTCATCCCTGACGGAATGACGGTCATCCAACCGGAAGACAAGCTTATTGTTCTAGCAGGAAACAAGAACATCCTTGAAGCGGTAACCGAATGCCTCCTCTCTGACAATACACTCTGCAGTGACACAACAAAGCCATCCTGAAACAACGATGAGCATCTTTTCATATCTTTAATGCACCAATCTGACCTGTGAAATGGAACCGGGTGTCCTTAAGGATATCGTTATAATTTTTGCTCTGTCCACCTTTGTGAATTTTTTATTCACGCGGATAAAGATCCCTGCAATTATCGGATACCTGATCACCGGGATTATAGCGGGTCCCTATCTTCTGAAACTAATCAGCTCACCTGAAAATGTTGAGGTGATGGCTGAGATCGGGGTGATACTTCTGATGTTCACCATTGGACTTGAGTTTTCTCTCAATCATCTTCTTAACATCCGTAGGGTTGTTTTTCTCGGTGGTTCATGCAGCTGCTGCTGACCGCGACCATGGCGATGCTGGCAGCACGGGTCTTTCATTTTGAATGGACCGAGTCACTCTTTGTGGGCTTCCTCACCGCCCTCAGCAGTACCGCCGTGGTCATGAAGCTGTTGCAGGAGCGATCCGAGTTGACGACCCATTACGGAAAAACAATAGTGGGGATACTGATCTTTCAGGATATAATACTTATTCCTCTCCTGCTCTTTACCCCGATGCTGGGGGGAGCTACGGCTGATGTCGGGCATGACCTGCTTATACTGATGCTTAAAACAAGCGGCATCATGTTTTTCATCTGGGTGGGAACGAAGTGGCTGATGCCCTGGCTGCTCCATCTTATAGCCATGACCAGGAGCCAGGAGCTCTTCCTGATGAGCCTTTTGCTGATATGCCTGGCAGTGGCCATGCTCACTCATCAACTTGGAATGTCGCTTGCTTTCGGGGCTTTCCTGGCCGGACTGATGATCTCAGATACCGAGTACAGCCACAGTGCCTTCGGTAACCTCATCCCGTTCAAGGATGTTTTTACCAGCTTCTTCTTTGTATCAATAGGAATGCTCCTTGACCTGGGGTTCGTAGCCGAGCATCCATGGCTGGTGATTGGCACAGTGCTGCTGGTGATAGTATTAAAGGCTTTCGTTGCAGGGATGACAGCCTTTTCCCTGGGTCATACCTTCTTCGGCACTGTAGTGGTGGGCCTCTCACTCGCCCAGGTGGGTGAATTCTCCTTTATCCTTGCCGGGCTGGGACTAATGCACAACATCATCACCCCTTACCACTATCAGCTCTTCCTGGCGGTGGCCATCACCTCAATGGCACTCTCACCGCTGATGATACAGATCTCCAGGCCTTTGGCCAACCTGATGCTAAGACTGCCACTGCCTCCCAGGATCGTCAATGGCCTCTTCCCGCTTAAGCAGGTGGAAATTCCTGAAATCAGCAACCATACGGTGCTGATAGGCAAAGACTCCAGAGCCATTAACCTTGCCTCAATGATAAAGACGATGGGGCTCCCCTTCACTTCAATCGTTTTTGATCCTGATCTGGCACGCAGGGAGATGGAGAAGGGCAACCTTACCGTCTTCGGTGATGCCACATTTGAGCCGGTGCTCCGCGAGGCATTTGCGCATACTGCCGAACTGATTGTTATCTCCGTGGGCAACCTGATCACCGCACTCTCCATTGTGGAACACATAAGGAAGATGAACAAACATGCTCACATCATTGTGCGGACAAGGCATGTGACTGACATCGAAGAGCTATATAAACTCGGTGCCAGCCAGGTCATCCCCGAAGAGTTTGAAACGGCAATTGACTTTTTTGAAAGGATACTCGGCAAGTATCTTATACCGCGAATGGACATTGAACGAGCCATAGCCCGCACCCGGGAGGACAATTACGGCATCTTCAGGGACAGGACCAAAGTGGGGGGATATTCACTGCTGAAGGATATCCCTGACATTGAGATTGCAGCTGCCAGGGTGGGCGAAGAATCGGTGTTTTCCGGCAAGACCATTGCCCAGACCGCCATGCGCAAAACCGCCGGCGTAACTATTGTGGCAATTAATCATGACGGCAGAATTACTGCCAATCCTGATCCATCGTCAGTGATCCTTGGCAATGATATTATTTATCTCCTGGGAAAACCGGAGATGATTGCTCTGGCAATCAATATACTATCAGAGCCCCGCCCTGAGTAAGAGGTGACCGGAATGCCGTGATTAATAACACCGTGCAACTGGTTCCTGCAGGACTCTTTTTGCAGATTATATGCCGCAGTACACCTGGCCTTCGCCGGTTGCCATGACGGCATTCGCCCCTGCCCGCCGGGAACAATTTCACATTGACAATTGTTGCTTGATTATATGAACTTTAGAATTATATTGCATCGGATTTGCGTTATGCATTTTTTTGCATATTGAACTAAATAATGAAGATATGAACAATGCCATTTATTCGCTTCACAGGCCCAAGAATGAGCCTTTGTTATCCTATGCGCCGGGTACTCCGGAGCGGAGTGAGCTGGAGAAGGAGCTGAAGAGGCTCTCTTCAGAGACAATTGAGATACCCCTGATAATCAACGGCAAGCCTGTCAGAACAGGTCAGACCGGGAAAGTAGTGTTGCCCCATAATCATGGTCATGTCCTGGCCACCTATCATATGGCCGGGGAGAAGGAGTCCGGTGAGGCAATTAAAGCGGCCCTGGAGGCCAGGGAGAGCTGGATGGCGCTTTCATGGATTGAACGGGCATCAGTGATGCTCAAGGTGGCAGAGCTGTTATCAAAAAAGTATCGTCACACCATTGTGGCTGCCACCATGCTCGGGCAGAGCAAGAGTGTTCAGCAGGCCGAGATAGAGGCAGCAGGTGAGACAATAGACTTCTTACGGTTCAACTCCTACTTTGCAGGGCAGATATATGAAGAGCAGCCCGGCTCGGAGACAGACCAGCTGAACAGGGTTGAATACAGGCCGCTGGAGGGCTTTGTTTATACCATTACACCCTTCAACTTCACAGCCATAGCGTCAAACCTGAACATGTCAGTAGCGCTGATGGGCAACACCACAGTCTGGAAACCGGCTACCGCCTCCCTGCTCTCGAGCTGGATACTGATGAAGGTCTTCATGGAGGCAGGGTTGCCTGCCGGTGTTGTCAATTTCCTGCCCGGGAAGGGATCGGTGATCAGCTCGGTAGTGATGAAGCACCCTGATCTGGCCGGCATTCATTTCACGGGCTCTAATGGCACGTTCAATGAACTGTGGAAGCTGGCTGCCGCCAACCTGGAGAATTATAAATCATATCCGAGGATAGTGGGCGAGACAGGGGGCAAGGATTTTATAATTGTCCATCCCTCGGGTGATCCGCTGGCAGCTGCCACTGCTATTGTCCGGGGTTCATTTGAATACCAGGGCCAGAAATGCTCTGCTTCATCGAGGGCATATATTCCACGTTCACTATGGTCTGACATTTCTGCTCACATTGGCAAACAGATGTCAGAACTGAAAACAGGTGACCCGGATGATTTCTCCGCTTTTATGAATGCTGTAATTGATGAGAAGTCTTTTGACAATATCATGAGATACATTAATCTTGCACGGGAATCATCAGAGTGCGAGATCCTGCACGGCGGGAAAGGAGACAAGAGCAGAGGCTGGTTCATTGAACCGACAATCATCCTGACAACCAATCCTAAATTCGTTACAATGCAGGAGGAGATATTTGGTCCGGTGATGACTATCTATCTCTATGAGGATGAGAAGTATGAGGAGACTCTCCAGCTGTGCAATGAGACCTCTCCGTACGGGCTGACCGGGGCAGTCTTCTCAACTGACCGTCATGGGTTGGTAAAAGCCTGCCAGGTACTTCGCTTCGCAGCCGGTAACTTCTATTACAATGACAAGCCCACGGGAGCCATGGTTGGGCTTCAGCCCTTCGGCGGAGCCCGCGCATCAGGCACCAATGACAAGGCCGGCGGCAGGCTGAACCTGGTCAGGTGGGTCTCACCGAGGACCATCAAGGAAACTTTCATTCCGGCCACGGATTTCAGGTATCCCTATATGGGTCGGAAGGTCTGAAGGTCGGAAGGTCTGGTCGCTTCGCTCCGTCGTACGGTCGTGCGGTCATGCGGTCATGCAGTCGAGCAGTCGTGTCGGAGCATAGCGGAGATCCCGACCGGAAGAACGGGACATGGACAGCAAAAAATTGCATTTTCAACAGCCGGAACTGAATTTGTTAAAAAAACTTAAAACGAAATGGATAACAAACAGATGTTTTAGGTAATTTGGGGGAGCGTTAATCTCAAGTTAAACCTAAACCTGTTCAGATGAAAAAATTTGTTCTTTGTTTTGCGGCAGCAGCATTGCTGCTGGGATCATGCGAGAGATCCCCTGAACCAGTCATTCAGGAGGATGATTACATCACGACATCAGATGAAATAATCCCCGGACAATACATTGTAATGCTCAAGGGCGACTTTGGTTATGTCAAGTCGGGAGCCATGGGCTATGATGAAGCGCAGCTCGCCATGACTGCCGTTACAAAAGACATCCTTGCCAGGGCAGGCATCTATGACCGCGAACCGCTACACGTGTATTCAACTGCTGTTCAGGGATTTGCCGTTAAACTTAGCGACTCCGAGATTATTGCTCTTGGAAATAACCCGGGTGTAAGTTCCATCTCCCCGGACAAGATGTTCATACTTAAAAAACCCGGCACCGTACCTGATGAGCCTGCTGCCCAGGTGACTCCATACGGAATAACCAGGGTTGGCGGTGGCGCCACGTACACCGGAGGTGCTAAGGCCTGGATAATTGACACCGGCATTGACCTGGATCATCCTGATCTGAATGTCAATAAAACACTGTCAAAAACTTTTGTTACCAGAACCACAACCGCTGAAGACGACAACGGGCACGGTTCTCATTGTGCCGGCATAGTTGCCGCCAAAAACAATGACATTGGGGTTGTCGGAGTGGCTGCAGGTGCAGAATTGGTTGCTGTTAAAGTACTTGACAGACGCGGTTCGGGCGCATATTCAACCATTATTGCAGGTGTTAATTATGTTGCCGGAAATGCCTCCCCGGGTGATGCGGTCAACATGAGTCTTGGCGGAGGTGTCTCTGCAGATATTGACGATGCTGTAATTGCCATGGCTGGTAAAGGTCTTTTTATAGCCCTGGCTGCAGGCAACGAGAGCGATAATGCCAATTATCACTCTCCTGCCCGGGCAAACGCTCCTACAATTTATACGATTTCAGCCTGTGGAGAAAATGACGTTTGGGCCTATTTTTCAAACTACGGCAATCCGCCGATTGACTACTGTGCTCCGGGTATGAGTATTTATTCCACCTATAAAAATGGTGGATATACAACCATGAGTGGCACCTCAATGTCAGCACCCCACGCCTGCGGAGTACTGCTGGCAACGGGTGGCCATCCCAAGGCTGATGGCTTAGTAAATGGTGACCCTGACGGTAATCCTGATCCGATAATTCATAAATAATATACTGAACAACATGAGAGGCTGTCTCAAAGCAAAAAGGGGCAGCCTCCCTTTCTAAAGCACCCCCGCCCAAACGGGGGTTCTTTATTTTTGAAAAGAATTTATTGATATTTTTGAGCTGCCTCTCCCATTAACGGCGGGAGGCAGGGTCAATGCGCACAACCGCTGCAGTTTTTGCAACCTTATTGCTTCTTTCCGGGGAGATCGCCGGACAGGTCAATGACCGTCCGGTTACTGATTCTCTGACGGCCAAAATAGTACAGCAATTCCTGGCCTGGCCCCAGGAAAAAATACACCTTCATACAGACAGGCAGGTATACCTGTCAGGGGAGACTGTCTGGTTCAGGGCCTGGGTCACTGACGCCGTCATCCATACCCCGGTGGCTAACCAGTATGTAACTGCCGAGCTGATCAATCAGGCCGGAACAGTGGTCAGTCGCGTGAGGGTCAGAGCTAAGAACAACGCCTACCACGGAAACATAAAGCTTGACCAGATGCTGCCTGGCGGCGAATACACCCTGACTGCATACAGTGAAAGGATGCAGGAGGCCGGCCCCGACTATTTCTTCCGCAGGAAGATCAGGATAGAGGGGCCATGGTCTGCCACGGTCAGGACTGAAACCTCATTCAGTTTTGAGAGTGATGATAAGATAACAGCCCTGGCAGAGTTCAGGGATATCAGGAGTGGCCACAAGGTCCGCCCGGAAAGGGTAAGGATGTACCTCAACAACCAGATTCCGGAAGATGTCAGGATCAGTCCGGACACGACAGCCCGCCTCACCTTCAGGCTGTCAGCCGGAAGCAGCCCGAGGATGCTGAACGTTGAAACAACAAGGAGCAGCGAGTCTTTCCCTGTCCCTTATCCGCCCGGCGATTATGAAGTGGGCTTCTATCCGGAAGGTGGCTATATGGCAGAAGGAGTAGCCTCGCTGGTAGCCTTCAGGGCTCTGGGCTCCGACGGCAACCCTGTGGAGATCACAGGCAGGATTATAGACGATTCAGGAAATGAATATGCCCAGATGCAGACATACCATGACGGTATGGGATCATTCTTCCTGATTCCCGCCAGGGGCGTCACCTACCGCGCTGTATGCACGGACAGCCATGGCACTGAGAAGACCTTTACATTGCCTCAGTCCCGCAGTGACGTCCATATTCTCAGCATCAGAAACAGCGCTGACACACTCTTCGTGAGTGCACTCTCCTCTCCCCGCGTGGACGGATACAGAGAACTTTTCCTTGTCATGCATACACGTGGCATAATTCATTATGCGGCACCGTGGGACATGGCATTCAGCACACTGGTATTTGACACCCGCAGATTTCCGTCAGGAGTGATGCAGGTCATCCTGTTTGACGGTCATATGAACCCGCTGAGCGAGCGGCTCGTTTTCATCCGTAACAATGACCAGGCGATAGCAGCATTGAGAACTGACCGGCAGAACTATGAAAAACGAAGTCCGGTGACTGCTGCCGTCAGCGTGACCGGTCCTGACGGAGCGCCCCGGACCGGATCATTCTCGGTGTCCGTAACGGATGATGCAGCCATTGACCCTGACACCTCTGTCAACATAATGACAACCCTGCTGCTCACCTCTGACATCAGGGGTCAGGTAAACAATCCTGCATTCTACTTCCTCCCCGGCAACAGGAGATCCGCACGCGCTCTCGACCTGCTGATGCTTACCAACGGGTGGCGGCGCTATGACATCCCGGAAGTGCTGAAGGGCAACCTGCACAGGCCGGAGTCAACCCCTAAAACGGGTATGGAGATAACCGGCAGGGTAAGGTCGCTTATCCTGGGCAAACCCCTGGAAAACTATGTGGTTTCGGCATTCTCATGGGCCGCGGGCTACTATGAAGAGACGGTGACCGACAGTGAGGGCAGGTTTGCATTCAGGAACATAGAGTTTCCTGACAGCACACAGTTCCTGCTTCAGGCACTCAATCAAAAGGGCAACAACAAAGTGGAGATTGTCCCTGACAGGGAATTCTTCCCGGGAGTAATCCCCCTTCCCTCTTCTCCGCTAAAAGCTGAACAGCAGGATGAAGAGATGCAGCAACTGGGAGACTACATTACCCGTGCAGACACCAGGTATACAATGGAAAACGGTATGCGCACCGTATATATTGACGAGGTGGTCATCACCGCAAAGTCGCCGGAAACAAAGGATTATGCCTACTCATACTATATGCCAACATCGGATAAAGACATCCTTTCCGGAGAAGAGATTGAGGCTCTGCAACCAGTATTCCTGTCGGATGTGCTCAGATACATTCCACACGTTGAGATAGTTGCCGACTCCAATGGTCAGAAGAAGGCTGTGGTACAGCGGATGAGTTATGCGCTTACAGGAAGCCAGGTGCACTATGCGGCACTGATTGTTGATGATATCATAATCCATGATTATGACCTCGACCTGTTCAACCCGATGGATGTTGAGCGCATTGGAGTGCTGAGGGGGACCAGGGCAATCATGCTTGGCAGTGACGCCACCGGCGGAGCGATAGTCATAACAACAAAAAGGGGAAGGTACCAGGATCCGGATACACCATTATCAAATATCGACGTGATCAATCCCCTGGGGTACCAGGCTCCGGCAGAGTTTTATTCTCCTCGCTATGAGACAGAGCAGAGCAGGAGCATCGGGCCCCCGGACCTTCGAACGACAATTCACTGGGAGCCTGACGTAAACATCTCCCCGGAAGGAGTGGCCACATTCGGGTTCTGCACTGCTGACACACCGGCCAGCTACAGAGTGCTGATTGAGGGCGTCACCTCTGACGGACTGATCATCCACAAAACCGGACGCATATTGAATGAATCGCCCGGCCGTGGCATCTTAAGGTAGCATCCTCACTCCACAGTATGGGCAAGAAGATGCCGGCATTTATATACCTTTGATTCCATATTTAATGCCTCCACATCATGAAACCAACCCAACTGAAGTTCACTGACGGCGTTGTCACTATTCGTAAATTCAGGCGCAATGACAAATTTCGCATGGCGGAGATAGCCAATAATGAAAAGGTGGCTGCCAATCTGCGGGATGCGTTCCCTTCGCCATACAGTGTTGAAGACGCTCAGAAATTCATTTCAATGTGTCTTAAACAGGTGCCTTATCAGGTCTTTGCTATAGAGTATGGCGGGGAATATGTGGGCAATATCGGGTTACACAGGCAGGATGATGTCTACCGCAAGACTGCCGAGCTTGGTTATTTCATCGGTGAGCCTTACTGGAACAGGGGGATAACCTCCCGGGCGGTCAATCTTATATGTGATTACGGCTTCCGGGAGCTGGATATCATAAAGATCTTTTCGGGGGTATTCTCTTTCAATACAGCCTCGCAGAGGGTACTTGAGAAATGTGGGTTTGAGAGGGAAGCCGTGCTGAAGTCTGCTGTCATCAAAAACGGGAAGATCTGTGATGAGTACAGGTATGCGAAGATTCATTACAGCTGATCAACCGCCTTTCTAAGCTTCGTCCCTACTTCTGCCGCTACCTGTGAGACAGTTTCGTTGTGCACTGACATCATTGCCTCGACCGGGTTTACGGCGGCTATTTCAATTTCGTTTTCTCCCTGCTCTATTACAAGTACATTGCACGGAAGCATCACCCCAATCTTGTCTTCGGCCTGCATGGCCTTATAGGAATAGGCAGGGTTGCATGCCCCAAGGATGCGGTACCTCTTGAAGTCGACACCAAGCTTATTCTTTATTTTCTCATCCATGTCAATCTCTGAGATTATGCCAAACCCCTCCCCGGAAAGTGCAGCAGTTACCCTGTCAATTGCATCAGTGAATGTCGTCTCAAGTGATTTTGAAAAATAATATGCCATGATTATCAGGTTTATTTGGTGCCGTTTATTAATACTTAAACAAAACAGTGCCGTTTATGTTCAAGACAACAAACAATGACGGCAATACTGGAATCTGACTGATATGCCGGTCCATTTGACAGTATTAAGTGCTAATTTTATACAGTAAATAGCACTGTTAATGTTTATCAAATCCTTATGCCCCTATGAAAACCAGAATGATTCCGCTTCTATTGCTGGCTGTGGTGTTAATGCCCGGCTGCCTTATTGCACAGAAACATGCACAAGCACATGATGGCTGGCAGCTTGTCTGGCAGGATGAATTCAACGGGAAAAGCCTTGACACCACGAAATGGAACGTGCTGCTCCGCGAGACCAGCAAACACAATGAACTGCAGTACTATCTGCCTGATGAGGTTTACGTTGAAAACGGCATCCTGAGGATCCGGAGCCATGTACGCAGGTACGGATCAAAGGAATACACAAGTGGCAGGCTTGACACAGACGGCAAGTTTGCCCCAGTATACGGTCGATTTGAGATACGGGCCAAACTTCCGGGCGGTCAGGGACTCTGGCCTGCTCACTGGCTCTACCCGCAGGAGCGCAACTGGCTTATGGAGAAAACAATGGAAGATGCCGTTGCCGCCGGGAAAGAACGGCTCATTCCGGAAGAGAGGCCGTGGTATACAGAGATAGATATCATGGAATTCCTCGGTCATGAGCCTGCTGTCCTCTACGGCACAATCCACTATTGCGCCTATGACGGTGCCAGGAGATCAAGCTCGGGAACGTGGAGAGGCACGGTTGACTACACCGCAGACTTTCACGTGTATGCCCTGGAATGGGAGCCTGACTCAATCCGCTGGTTCATTGACGGCAACCGGATCCATGCAACCGCCAGCGGCATTCCCCATAAACCGCACTACCTCATTCTGAACACTGCCATCGGCGGCGGGTGGCCGGGAAATCCTGATTCCACAACTGTTTTTCCTCAATATCATGACATTGACTATGTAAGGGTCTACGCGAAGGAGACATATTTCCCGCAGAATTAACAAAACCGCCTTTCGGTTGTTATATGATATGGAACCATTTCACCCGGGGGTGATCGGAAAATATGTCAGAGAACAACAGACACAAGGAGATGGCGTCCGAAGAGCATGAACAGCTGATCAAGCTGCTCAGGGACCGTTTCATTAAGAATCCGGAGCGGCATAAAGGTATTGAGTGGGAGGCAGTGCAGCAGAAGCTGGAATCTGACCCGGTGAAGCTCCGGTCGCTTTATGAGATGGAGCACACCGGCGGCGAGCCGGATGTTGTCGGACATGATAATGCAACCGGTCTGTATCTTTTCTATGACTGTTCATCCGAGACCCCGAAGGGCCGCCGGAATCTCTGTTATGACCGGGAAGCCCTTGATGCCAGAAAAGAGTTCAAACCTGCCGGCAGCGCCATGGAGATGGCTGCCGCAATGGGCGTCGAACTCCTCACGGAAGGGGAATACCATGATTTGCAGAAGCTTGGAAATTTCGACACAAAAACATCGAGCTGGCTTAAGACACCTGCTGACGTAAGGAATCATGGCGGAGCAATTTTCGGCGACCGCCGTTTCGGCCGGGTATTCATTTATCATAACGGAGCAACATCATATTATGCCGCCAGGGGATTCCGGGGATCATTAAAGGTGTGAATTACTCCACCTCCGGCTAACACAAAACCAGGCCGGATTGCCTGGCATTTGTGGTACAATTATTGTGGCAAACTCTCTGACCCCTAACCGTTAATAAAATGAAAAGAATCATCCTTCTGCTATTGCTGGTTCTGACAGCTTCCTGCGAAATCCTGAATGACTGCCCTAAACTTATCATGGGGAAACCGGATGGCCACCTGGTTGATGACCGGGAGCTGAAAAAAATTAAAATCCTCTTCCAGGCAAGTGACCTGCCTTATGAAAACTATCAGTTCTACGGGCTGCAGAGCAACATGTCAGGTCAGTACCTTGTCAGCTGCCACCAGTTTGTAAACAACCTGAAGTTATGGACCGGCGACCTGTTCTTCCATTTTGACAAAGATGGAAAATATGAGAGTCTCACGGGAGAAATTGTTTCTGCCATTGATGTCGGAACATCACCATCTATGGATCTGTCTGAAGTTGAAGCCCGGTTTCTGGAGAGAGTGAATGATGACCGCTTCTACAGCAACAGCAAAAGAGTGGCCAACGGTTGTATGATCTGTGAGCTTGTTTACTATGACCTTGCTAAAATGGCAGGCGGTTCAACTCCGGATTATGTGCTGGCCTGGCTGGTAAAACCGGAAAAATCAGACTATCCGTATGCAATTGTCATTGATACTGACCAATCTGTAGTCAGTTACAACAACGGTATTATTTTTTGAATCGGACACTTAATGTCGGGATTACGAGTATGCCGGACTGTGATTCAGGCGTCCCGCTCCTCTGATTTCTTCCGACCTTTAAACAGAAAGGGCGACTCATAATGTAATTTGACACCCGCTTTTAACTAATTATCAACTTCTTAACCATCAATAGGAAGCGAGGGCAAACCGGAAAAGGTGCGAACCACACCCTGTTTGGTGGAGCCATTAAGGCCCCGTGTAGAGGGCAGACAAACAGGGGGTGGTTGTCTTTTCCGACCTCCTTTTCTTTGGTTCATTTCTTTTGCTCCTCCAAAAGAAATGAACAGTAATCCCAAAAGAAAAAGGGTGCCCTTTTGAGACACCCTCAGCGAAGGGGCCGGGATGCGGGAAAGCGGATTCGAGCCCCGGCCAGAAAAAGCGAAGCCGGCATTTCTGCCGGCTCCTGTTGACCCACAGGGGCTCTAACCCCGACTCTTCTGAACCAAAATCAGACGTGTTACCAGTTACACCATGGGTCAATCGTCGCCTGATAAGGCGTGGCAAAAATAATATTTTTTCGGATTATCAGGTCTGCTCAGTCTCGTAAAAGATGAACGGACAATCAATGAAAGAGTGAATTATCTGCCCCAGCTCATACTGATCCTCATCTCCCTTCTCATAAAACCACTCTATGGAAACCATCTCCCTGACATTGGGATATTGTGCCAGCCTCTTGACAATGGCATACAGCCATTTGGTGGAAGCAGTATTTATAAAATCAAAGGCCAGTATCACCCTCGTGCGTACCTCTGTCTGCTCCACATATGATGCAACCCAATCTTCCAGAGGCCTGAAAAAATCAGTGGAATTCTCTGAAATCGACCTGCCCCTGATCTCCAGGTGTCCCTCAAGAAACAACACCTGCGGCGTGACCCTTGTGGGTTCTATTTTTAGAATGTCAAGCTCCATTTTCCTTTTTCCGGATGGCACCTATCCCCCCAATCCGCAGATTACAAAAATAACAAATTAATGACTGAGGCTATTCCTCCCGGTTTTTTTTTAGCTCACGCGTAAAAAGGTTCAGCTCTCCCTGCTCCCACAGGGAAGGATGCTCCGCATCAAACCTTCCGACTATGGCCTGCATGATGGTTCGCCGCATGAAGTCCGACTTGCTCCTGACCCTGAACCGCTTGCAGTAGATGCTGAGCGCCTTCGCCTCCCTCTCATTTAGCCGGAGAGTCAGCGTTGTGGTCCTCTTTATCTTAGCTTCAGTGATCGGTCCGCGTTTCAATACCGCTATAAATTTTATACTAAAATAGCCCCATGCATCCACCCCGTGGGGCAGTTAACCTGTCATTTATTAACAACAAAAAAACAGGCCAACCGCAATGTGCTGACCTGCTGATTGTTAGCTTATTGATAAGTATTAAAGCCTGTCAAGTGCATTCAGGTCGGCGAAAGCCTCCTTGAGCCTTGCAATGAAGCTCTCCTGTCCCTTGCGGAGCCAAACCCTCGGATCATAATATTTTTTGTTGGGCTTGTCCTCACCCTCGGGATTGCCAATCTGGCCCTGCAGGTAATCCTTCTTCGCCTCATAATAATCCTTCACTCCCGCCCAGAATGCCCACTGCATGTCAGTGTCTATGTTCATCTTGATGGCACCGTACTTAATGGCTTCTGTGATAAGATGCTTCTCTGACCCTGATCCGCCATGGAATACAAAATTCACCGGGTTCGGACCGGTCTTGTACTTCTTCTGAATATAATCCTGCGAGTTCCTTAGTATTTCAGGCCTGAGGGTTACATTACCGGGCTTGTATACACCGTGAACGTTACCAAATGATGCAGCTATGGTAAAGTTGGGAGAGATCTTCAGCAGCTCCTCGTATGCGTAAGCCACATCCTCTGGCTGGGTATAGAGCCTTGAGCTTTCCACTCCGGTGTTGTCTACACCGTCTTCCTCACCGCCGGTAACACCCAGTTCTATCTCCAGTGTCATTCCCAGCTTATCCATCCGCTCAAGGTACTTCTTGCATGTCTCTATATTTTCCTTCAGCGGTTCTTCCGAGAGATCGAGCATATGTGAGCTGAAGAGCGGCTTGCCGTTGGTCTCATAGAACTCCTCCCCCGCTTCCAGCAGTGCATCAATCCATGGAAGAAGCTTACGTGCTGCGTGGTCAGTATGCAGTATAACAGGAACACCATAGTACTCGGCAACGTTATGCACGTGAAGCGCCCCGGAGATGCCTCCGGCGATGGCGCCGGTATGATTTTCCTTCGTCAGTCCCTGACCGGCGAAGAAATGGGCTCCGCCATTGGAGAACTGAATGATGACCGGCGAATTGACCTCGCGTGCAGTCTCCAGCACTGCATTGACTGAGTCTGTCCCAACCACATTCACTGCCGGAATGGCAAAATCGTTCTTATTGGCATAGTCAAACAGTTTTTTTACATCCTCGCCGCTGATTACGCCGGGCTCCAGATTTATTCCCTTGTTGCTCATTATTTTATATGTTTGATTAGTACTCTTTTGTCAGGCAGGGCAAAGATATATAAAATTGATCGACTGCAATAATCCCACCTATGCAACAACATGATATCTTTGCAGTCTTTAATTTACTGATCAATTTCCTATCTTCGTACACTCAATTAATACTGTCATTAATAACAAGAAACTTGCATGAGGAAAGGCTCACCATAGTATCTGAGTATTTTTGCATGCATTTTACACCGAACCGGGAAATAAATATTTAACAGACGAATGAAAAGAAAGATCCTTTCTCTGGGCGTTGTCCTTATGTTGAGTCCGCTTGCCCTTTTTTCCCAGGAAAAGGCCTGGACGCTGGAGGAGTGCATTGCGCATGCCCTTCAGAACAATATACGGATCAAGCAGCAGGAGATAATGACCAAGTACCAGGTCAATGCCCTTGAGCAGTCGAAGCTCAACCTGCTTCCCACCCTCAACGGCAGTGCATCGCACAACTATGCCTTCGGGCGTGCCCTTGACGAAACCACCTATGAGTTCACCGAGAACGAGACGGTTCAGTCGAACAACTTCTATGCCGGCAGCAATGTCACCCTCTTCAGGGGCCTGGTGAATTACAACACCATTCAGAAGAACAAGTACCAGGTCCTTGCCAGTGAGCAGGAGCTGGAGCAGTTCCGTGACGACATCTCGCTGAACATAGCTCTTGCCTATCTCCAGATCCTTCTCAACCAGGAGCTGGTGACAGCCACGGAAGCACAGGTAGATCTCACCATGCAGCAGATAGAGCGCACCCGCAAGCTGGTTGATGCGGGCAGTGTAGCCGGCGGCAACCTTCTTGACATAGAGGCCCAGGCTGCACGGGAAGAGCTTCAGCTGGTGAACCTGCGGAACCAGCTTACCCTCTCGCTTCTCAGCCTGGCTCAGATGCTTGAGCTTGAGAGTATGGATGGTTTTAATATAGCCGTTCCCGTCATTAGTGTCAGGGATGAGGCTGTTGACGGCAATCCCGCGGCCATCTTCTCCATAGCGGAGCAGACCCGTCCTGAGATACTGAGCGCTGAATACCAGCTCAGGAGCGCCGAGTATGATCTGGCCATAGCGCGAGGTAACAGGAGCCCGCGGCTGAATCTGGGCGCCTCCATGTCTACCGGTTATTCAGACAAACGGCTGAAGCCGGTCACCTTTGAGAGTTATCCCTTCGGCGAACAGCTTAATGACAACCTCAACTACAGCCTTGGATTCTCATTGAACATACCGATCTTCAACGGATGGCAGGTTAACGCCGGCATCAAAAATTCAAAGCTGGGCATTGAAAACTCCAAATATGCCCTGGAGAACACCAGGAAGCAGCTATACAAGAATATCCAGCAGGCATACACTGACGCCACGGGGGCCCTTAAGAAGTTCCACGCCAGCGAGAAGGCCGTGGCTTCAATGGAGGAGGCTTTCCGTTATGCTGAACAGAAGCTTGACGTAGGACTCGTCACCGCCATTGAATACAACCAGTCGAAGACCCAGCTGCTCAATGCCCAGAGCGAGATGGCCCAGGCAAAATACGAGTATGTCTTCAAGACAAAGGTTCTCGATTTCTACAAGGGAATACCCCTTACTCTCGAACATCTTACCCTTCTTGCCAATTAACACCAGAAAATACTCATCCGATGAAAAACAATAAAATCCTTAAGATCCTCATTCCCGCTGTAATACTACTCCTCATCCTCGCTGTAATCGGCAAGAAAGCCGGATGGTTCGGCAAAGAGGCAACCATCAAGGTGGCCATTGAAAAGGTGGCTGTCAATCCGATCATTGAAGCTGTCACTGCCAACGGCAAGATACAGCCCGAGACCGAGGTCAAGATCAGTCCTGATGTCTCAGGCGAGATTGTTGAGCTGCATGTCAAGGAGGGTGATTTCGTGCAGAAAGGAACGCTGCTCTTCAAGATCAAGCCTGAGATTTATATCTCATCGCGTGACCGTGCTGCTGCCACCCTCAACTCAACCAAGGCACGTCTGGCGCAGGTGGAGGCCCAGCTTTTCCAGGCTGAGCTGGCCTACAACAGGAGCAAGAAGTTGTATGAAGAGAATACCATCTCGCAGGCTGATTTCGAGCAGGCTGAATCACAGTACAAGATTGCGCTGGCTGAGAAGCAAAGTGCGGAATTCTCCGTGAAAAGCTCCGAGGCATCACTCAAGGAGGCCAATGAGAATCTGGTGAAAACAACAGTATACTCACCCATGACCGGTACCATCTCAAGCCTCCTGGTAGAGCTTGGCGAAAGAGTCGTGGGCGCCAATATGATGACCGGTACCGAGGTGCTGCGTGTGGCTGATCTGAACCGTATGGAGGTGGTGGTTGACGTCAATGAGAATGACATCATCAGGGTTAAGCTGGGCGATACTGCCATTGTTGATGTGGACGCCTATCTCGACCGTGAGTTCAAGGGTATTGTTACCGAGATAGCCAACTCGGCCAACACTCTCGGAACAACATCTGACCAGGTGACAAATTTCAAGGTCAGGATACTCATCCTGAAAGAATCATATGAGGATCTGATAACAGAAAAAAATCCCAGTCCTTTCAGGCCGGGCATGTCGGCCTCAGTGGACATCTACACCAGCAGCAAGGCAGGCGTGCTGACCGTACCCATCCAGGCTGTCACCACCCGCACTGACACGCTCAGCACTGATCCGTCAACCAAGGATAACATACGGACGCTGGTCTTTGTATCCGATGGCACCTATGCCCTTGCACGTGATGTGAGCACAGGCATTCAGGACAATGTAAACATTGAGGTGCTCAGTGGCCTCACCGAGGGTGAAGAGGTGATAGTGCAGCCCTTCAGCGCCATCTCCAAGAAGCTCTCTGACTCAACCCGCATAGAGGTTGTTGATAAGGAGGCTCTCTTCAGCACCGGAAAGAAGGAGTAAGGAAAGAAAATAACTGACGCCTATGATCCTCTGTATTGAGACTGCCACCGGCATCTGTTCTGCGGCGCTGTGCGATGAAACGAAAGTGGCGGGGGTGGCAGAGGCGCCACCGGGCATGTCACACGCCTCATCCCTGACGCTGATAATCGGCCGCCTGCTGGAAGGACACAAACTACGGGCTTCAGACCTTGAGGCTGTGGCAGTGAGTAAGGGTCCGGGGTCATATACAGGCCTGAGAATAGGCGTCTCGGCAGCCAAAGGTATCGCCTACGGCGCGAAGATACCCCTTATAGCTGTCAATACCCTTACGGCCATGTGCAACGGATATCTGGCAGGGCACCCCGAGGGGCTGCAGAAAAGCACCCTCCTCTGCCCCATGATAGACGCCCGAAGGATGGAGGTTTACAATGCCGTTTACAGGGCTGACGGAACAATGATCAGAGAGACCGCCGCAGATATAATAAATGAAAAATCATTCAGTGATCTCCTGGCAGACCACCCAATGGTTTTCTTTGGCAACGGCTCGGAAAAATGCAGGGATACGATCACTCATCCCAACGCCACCTTCATTGAGGGATTTCAGCTCTCGGCATCATATTTGCACATCCCGTCAGTAAATGCTCTGAGGAATAAGCATTTTGAGGATGTGGCCTATTTTGAGCCTTACTATCTCAAGGAGTTCATTGCCACCATCCCCGGAAAGCTTCTTCCCTGAAAACGCTGAATGAGTCATGAAAAAAATGATAGTAACGGTTCTGATCTTCATTACTGCAGCCCTGCAGTGGTCGGCAGCGCAGAATCAACCATACCTCCCCGGAGAGAAGGTCAATTATCAGATAAGATATGGCATTGTCGGCAGCGGCATTGCCACCCTTGAACTGAAAGAGGGTTATTACCAGGGTGAAAAGATATGGCATGCAGTTATCTCCGGCCAGACCACCGGCATTGCCGATGCTCTGTACAAGGTAAGGGATACTTATGAAAGCTATATCGATCCGAAGAGTGACCTGCCGGTCTTCTCTGTCAGAAATATCCAGGAGGGCAGATACCGCAAATACAATGAAGTCGGCTTCGATCACAGGTCAAGGAGAGACTCCACCCTGGTCTTCAGCGACCTGACCGGGAACCATACCGGTCCCCGTGGGCTTCTTGACATAGTCTCCTGCTTCTACTGGTTCAGGAAATATTATCTCTCTTCTGACCGGGAGCTGGTGCCGGGCGAGACTTACCAGATGATGACCTGGTTTGCAGACGAGCTTTATCCTATCATATTGAGATACAAGGGTAAGGAGACAATCAGGCTGAAGGGAAACAAGATAGAGTGTCATCGTTTTCACCCTGTCACCGAGGTGGGAAGGGTCTTCAAGACAGAAGAAGATATGGCCATGTGGTTCACCGCCGATGAAAATTTTTTACCGGTTAAGATACGTTTTGATATCTTTGTGGGGTCATTTCACGTGGATATGACAAGTTATGAAGGGCTTAGAACCCCTGTCACTTATATGGAATAACCAAACAGAACTATAGACTTTTTATGGCTACAACAGCAGATTTCAGGAACGGGATGGTAATAGAATACAACAATGACCTGTATACAATCGTTCAGTTTCAGCATGTCAAACCGGGTAAGGGACCGGCTTTCGTGCGCACAAAACTAAAAAATGTTACCACAGGAAAGGTACTTGACAATACATTCAACTCCGGGGTAAAGGTTAATGTGGCACGCGTGGAGCGCAGGCCCCATCAGTACCTCTACAATGATGATCTCGGTTATCACCTGATGCATAACGAGACCTTCGAGCAGATAACCGTGCCCGAGTCTATGCTGGAGAACAGTGACCTCCTCAAGGAGGGCGAGACGGTGGAGGTGGTGGTGCATGCTGACACCGAGAATGTACTGCTTGTTGATCTCCCCGTTAACGTGGTTATGGAGGTGACCTATACCGAGCCCGGTCTCCGCGGTGACACAGCAACCAACACCCTGAAGCCGGCAACTATTGAGACCGGTTCAACCATCATGGTTCCTCTTTTTGTCAACGTGGGTGACAGGATACGGATTGACACCCGTGACCGTTCATACGTAGAGCGGGTAAAAGGCTGACAGGGACATGAGAGAGGGCCGGCTACCGAAGGACAGACTTAAGATGTCGAAGTTCAAGCTCGACGCACTGCTTGATATTACCCTCTCCATCAACGCCAACCTACCCACCACCGAGCTGGTCAGGAAGTACGAATCAATTCTCCGTGATGAGCTGGGCATAGGCAAGATCCTCCTTTTTAAATTTGGTGAAGTGTGGGAGCCACTGCTTAATTCAGGCTTCCCTGAATCACTCAGCCATTCTATTGATGTTGAGAATGACCTGCTGCACTTCAGGGAGATACAGACTGAGGTTACGCAGAAGCGTTTCAGGGCTGTCGATTTCATTATACCGGTGCTTCATAACAACGAGCCCTCGGCCTACGTGCTGATTGGTGATATAGACGAAGAGGGAGAGGGGATGAGCCCGCTCATCAAACACCTACATTTCATTCAGACTATCTCAGGTATTATCGTCGTTGCCATAGAGAACCAGCGGCTCTTCATGGAGAGCCTGAGACAGGAGGCGCTGCGCAGGGAGCTTGAACTGGCAGCCCGGATGCAGATGATGCTTATCCCTGACAATGCACATCTTCCCTGCGGTGATGCCATCAGGGCAAGAGGGTTTTACTACCCGCACTATGAGGTGGGTGGTGACTACTATGACTTCATGTCATTGTCTGAAAGCGTGGTGGGGTTCTGCATTGCTGACGTCTCTGGAAAAGGGATGTCCGCTGCACTGCTGATGTCTAACTTCCAGGCCAGCCTGCGTGCTCTGTTCACCGTTGATGCCAACCTGGGAGAGCTGATAAGAAAGCTTAATGACCTGGTTGTAACGAACTCATCCGGCGAGCGGTTCATAACACTCTTCATTGCACGGTATGACCTGAGGACAAGAGAACTTGAATATGTCAATGCTGCCCATAATCCGCCGGTGATCATAAACAAGAACACCGGACAGGCATCAATCCTCAGGCAGTCGTGCGTCGGAGTGGGCATGCTAGACGAGATGCCATGGGTGCAGACTGATCACCTTACCCTGAAGAACCCCACAAAGATCATCTGTTACACCGATGGCCTCTCGGAGCTGAAGGATGACAGCGGCAGGGATCTGGGCATATCGCCGGTGGTCAGGCACTTTCCTAACGGTAATACCCTGGCTGAGAATATTGACGCACTTATTAATGATCTTAAAATCAGCAACGGTAATCCGCGCCTCTTTGATGATGTCTCCATACTGGCAATTGAGATACCCTAGCCGGCTTCCCCTTTCTGCTCCAGGTCCATTGCCGTAATTATTGCCGTGAAGCCCCACCACAGCGCTGCTATCTTGTCACTGTCAAGGAAACTGTTCATCACACCGTGAACAGCGTATGTCATCAGTCCTGCCACCATGGCCAGCGCGAGGTATCCATCCGCATCCCTCTTTCCCCTGTACCACACCCTTATCCCTGTAATGATGACAGAGACGGTTATGGCCAGGAAGAGCAGTGCGCCGGGCCATCCTGATTCGCTGAGGGCTCCAAGGTATTCGCTGTGCGCGTTGCCGGCGTCGCCGAAGTCGGTGCTGATGGCTGTTCTCTCCGATGCTTTCTGGAAGGGACCATAGCTGAACTGGTAGGTTCCCGGACCCCATCCGGCATGAGGCTTGACGGCGAACATGCGGAGAGCGCACTTCCACCTGTTGATGCGTTCAAGATTCGACTGGTCGGTTGAGATGTTGGACGATGATCGCAGATGCTGGCCGAGGTCGGTGGAGGAGTCCTCGGTGGTGCTGTCCATCCGCTGCCATATCAGGTTAGCTGACAGCACCAGTGCAACCATCAGGAGAGCGGCTGAGACGGATAGCAGGCGGGCAGGCATCCTCAGCCAGAGGATCAGCGCCACTGCTGCTGCGATTATCAGGCTGACCCATGCAGCCCGGCTGTATGAGAGTATAAAGCCTGCAACAAAGAGAACAAGCAGGAGCGCGAGCATGCCTTTGCGTGCCAGTCCTCCCCTGCTGAAGAGCATGACCGTCAGTGGCGGAAGGAGAAAAGCGATGGAGGCGCCAAAGGATGTATGATCCTTATAAAACGGGTAACAGGCCGAATGGGCAAACTGCTGGTTCAGCAGGCCTGCACCCTGCACCCTGATGATAAAGTAGACAATCACTATTGCCAGTCCTGCCGAGTATGCAATGAGGTAACGTTTCCTGAACCGGTCAGAGATGGCAAGCTGTGCCACAACAAGGTAGAAGCCGGCAGTGAACCAGAGACGGTATGCCAGGGTCTTGAATGATACGGCCGGCATGGTGGAAGTGATGGCCGTGATGAGGGTCCACAGGAGGTAGAGGCCAATGAACCACGTCACGGGGTGCCTGAGCAGATCACGTGAAAATTCGCGGGTAACAATCAGCTTAAATAGGGTGATCAGCAGCAGCAACGCCATCACCGGCTCTGTAGGGACGGATATATCTATGCCTGTGCTGCCGGTGAGATAACTGAGCTGCAGGGAGAGGGGTGTGAGAAAGAGTGTCAGCATGAGCAGGTGCTCAAGCGAGACCAGTGCCAGCAGCAGCACGGCCAGCGCTGCCGGTATGATCAATATCAACAGTTCACTGCCTGTCATCGGTACGGTGCAGCCTGATCCCCTCGGCAATCATCAGTATGAGGGTCAGAAGCAGCAGTACGGAGAATGTGGATACCAGTACTATGAGAGAGCGGCGGGGCCATGCCTTCTTCTCTGCCACCACAGCCCTGTCAACAACCAGTGTATATGGAAGCGCCTGCCGGCTCATGGCAAGGGCCTCGAGATACCTGCCGCGTATAAGGCCGAGGTATTCATTCTCTGTCTCAAGGGTTGAGTAGATCCTGAGGATGGATGCACCATCAACAGCGCTGAGTGAGTCTTCATACTGCCTCACCAGTTGGTGCTGCTGCCTGTAGCTGTGGTTTATCTCATCAAGCATCACGGCAGCTGCACTGCGCTGAAGAGTGTTGAAGATAGTATCAGCCCTGGCAGCCATATCATTGGCCATGGCACATGCCACCTCACGGTCGCGGTCACGGACGCGTATCTGAACTGAGCCATAGGAGGTTTTCGTGCATCGCAGGTACTTATCCATCTTCTCCGACATAACCGTGTTGGGGTATTTCTCCCCCGGCTTGATATTGTAATGAGAGGCAAGGTCATACTTCTCCTTGAGATAATCCCTGATCTGCTCGCTGTTGATCACCTGTATGAGCTTTTCCGTAGCATCATCGTCACCGAAAAGGGTAGTTCCGGGGGTGACCTCGCCAAGAAGAGTACTGGCTTCGGTGATATTTGACGAGGGATAAAGAATGACCGTTGACTCGTACAATGGTTTCAATAACAGAGATATTCCTGCTGACAAAATGGCAGCTGCAATACCGGCAACCACAAACCTCCTGAAGTGCCTTATGAAGAAGTTCACCAGGTCAAGAGAGTCCTGTCTGAATTCTGCTTTGATATTGCCGCTCATTTTGTTCCCTGTGTTAGTTGGTACTGGCGTTCTGAGGCTCCGTTACCGTACTGTAGGCCACTCTGATCAGGAAGTAGTTCTTCTTACCCTTCTGTACGAGAAGGTATTTTTTATTGAGCAGGTGCTGACGGGTGATGGTCATCTCGGGATTATCCACTTTCTCCTTGTTGAGGCTCACCCCTCCGCCCTGTACCAGGCGCCGGAACTCTCCCTTTGATTCGGCAATCTTTGTCCGGACCGCACAGAGGTCGGAGATAGTTACACCATCAGCCAGCAGTCCGGGGTTGACATCGTACATCGGCACCCCTTCAAACACTGCCAGGAAGGTTTTTTCATCCATCCTTCTGAGTTGTTCAGTAGTGCCTTTCCCGAAGAGTATCTGGGAGGCTTCCACTGCATTCTCGTAATCCTCGCGTGAGTGTGCCATCACCGTCACCTCCTCTGCCAGCCGCTTCTGCAGTATGCGGAGATGCGGCTCCGCCCGGTGGGCCCTGACCAGATCGTTTATTTCGCTTTGCGAAAGCATCGTAAAGATCTTGATGAACTTCTCAGCGTCAGCGTCAGCCACGTTGAGCCAGAACTGGCAGAACTGGTATGGTGTTGTGCGGGCCGGGTCAAGCCATACATTGCCTGTCTCTGTCTTTCCGAACTTCTGGCCGTCACTCTTGGTTATGAGCGGGCAGGTCATGGCATAGGCCTCACCCCCTGTCTTGCGCCTGATGAGCTCGGTGCCGGTGACTATGTTTCCCCACTGGTCAGATCCGCCCATCTGGAGACGGCAGCCGTGGTTGCTGTAGAGGAAGAGGTAGTCAGTGCCCTGCACCAGCTGGTATGAAAACTCGGTGAAAGACATGCCCTGTCCGCTGGCCGGATCAAGCCTTTTCTTCACGGAGTCTTTTGCCATCATGTAGTTGACGGTGATATGCTTGCCTATATCCCTGATGAAACCGAGGAAGGAGTACTCCTTCATCCAGTCATAGTTATTGACCATCAACGCCCTGTTTGGTGCTGTTGAACTGAAATCAAGGAACTTCTCAAACTGCTTCTTAAGGCACTCCTGGTTATGGCGAAGGGTCTCTTCATCCATAAGATTGCGCTCCTCCGACTTGCCAGACGGGTCGCCTATCATTCCGGTGGCGCCACCTATCAGCACTATGGGCGTATGGCCCGCGTTCTGAAAATGTTTGAGTATCATCACTCCCACCAGGTGGCCGATATGCAATGAATCGGCTGTAGGGTCAAATCCAACATAGGCTGAGGTTGCTCCCTTAAGCAGAAACTCCTCCGTACCGGGCATGATATCATGTATCATCCCTCTCCACCTCAGCTCTTCAACAAAATTGGTCATCAGCATCTTGAATTTTTGGTGACGCAAAGATATCAAAACCGCTCAGATGGTCACACCGGGCGATGGCTTTTTGCGACGGTTGAAGCTGTCTATGAGATCACCCCCCTCAACTATGGGGAATATTGCGGGCACGAGGTCAGCAACTGGATTATAGAGCATCGAGTTGTTTATGGCGGCAGAAGGAAGGAAGTGCTTTTTCTCATCTAAAGTGTTAAGGAAGACGAAGATTACACTCAGTATCAGGGCTATCTTAAGCACTCCGAAGATTGCGCCGAGCGACTTGATGACGAAGCCCAGGGCCATAGCCTTAAGCAGGGAGTCAATCAGCTTGCCGAGGAGGTAGACAATGATCATGATCGCTACAAATGTAACTGCGAAGGAGATGATGCCGGTCCATTGTGTGTTCATGTCAAACCACCCGGAGAGCCTCTCGGCTGTCCACCAGGAGAAATGAATGGCGCCCCATATCCCCAGCACCAGCGCCGCCACCTCAGCCACCTCAATGATGAGACCGTCAATAAATCCCTGCACCAGCCCGTAGAACAGCAGGGCAACGATAACGAAATCAATCCAGTTCATGGGTCAGTTAATTTGAGATGCTGAAGTTATGCAATTGATGCACAACTTGCAACTGCCCTTCCGGAATTGAACACAGGGCTGGCTTTTTAATGACTCTTCAGCCCCGTACACTTTCAAGTGACCGATCCAATTTCTATCTTTGATTTTCAAAAGGATATTGATATGGAGTATGATCTTACAGATGTGATTGCCGTTTTTGACATTGGCAGGTCATGGAAGAGGTTCCAGTTGTTTGACAGAAGCCTGAACGCATTGCATACCGAGGAGAAGATTATCGGGGAGATCCCTGACGCTGAGGGCCGGCCTGGAGATGATCTGCCTGTCATAGAGGAATGGATCCTGTCATGCCTGACCAGTGTATCCGGACGCGACCTGTACAGGATCACTGTAGTCACCGTTACCGGTATCGACAGTTCTCTCAGGCCGTTGCAAGATGCTGTATCAAAGATGATTAAGGTTCTGCCGGACGGGTTGCGTCCAACTTCCTGCCATGTGATCAACAGCACCACTGCCTCACTTATACCCTATCTTAAGGGGTCTGACAGGCCATTCATCCTCGCCTCAACAGGCACGCGGTGCACCTTCATGAATCCCTCTCACACCGGGTCGACTGACAGTGATACGACCGATGACGGCATTCATTCAGTCATCAGCGCAGACGGAAAGCGCATCAGCAGCTCCCGGTTTCTGCTCGGTGAGATACATGACCTTAACGTCACAATGCTCGATGACCACTTCGGGGTCACCGGGGAGCTGTATAAGACAATTAAGATCAAGCACAAGAAGATCGAAAAAATACAGGCTAACCGCCGCGGCCGTGTTTTTTTCCGTCATGGCATCCCGGAAGGCTTTGCGGACCATGATGCCGACCTATCCCACTTCCTTACCTATGCTGACGCCTATCACCAGATGATGTATGACCTCGTTGACGAGTGCCTGGGGGCATACAGGCAGGTTGTTTCCGATGATGATGACACGGAGATAATCTACGTGACGGGCGGGTTCGCGCGCAATGACACATTTGTAAGAATACTGGCCGCGCGCCTCCCTGAAAAGAGGGTTTATGCCAGTACAATAGAAAATGCCACTGCCCTTGGCGCTGCAATGGAGGTCTACGCAGAGGCCTTTGACGGCGCACTGCCCCCGGTATACCTGGGACTGAAAGCCATACTCCTGAGAGATGAGTAATCGCCCCGGCAAACCCATGTTGGTTGAGAGATAGCGCTATACCTCCAGGCCCAGCCTGATCAGCTCCTCACGCAGCTGATCAGGCGAGAGGAAGTGGATTGCATGAAAGCCCAGTTCCGCCGCAGCATCGGTATTCGGCCTGTTGTCATCAATGTAAACCGATTCTGACGGAATGAGGTTGTACCTCTCTATCAGAACGCGGTAGATGGCATGATCAGGTTTGAGCAGCTTCTCGTAACCGGAAACTACCAGGCCGTCAAATTCCTTCATGAAGTCATATCGGTTATATGCTACCGGAAATCCTTCATGTGACCAGTTTGAAAGGGCGTAGAGGGGCATTCCGCCCGATTTAAGCTTACGGAATATCTCCACCGTCCCTTTTATCTCACCGTTGAGCATCTCCTCCCAGCGGCCGTAATAAAGGGCAATCTTGTCACTGTACTCTGGGTATTTCTCCTGGAGCTCAGCAGTGGCAACACTGAAGAGCTTGCCGGCGTCCTGCTGTACATTCCATTCGTAGGTGCAGATATTCGCGAGGAACCACTCCATCTCCTCTTCATTCTCAAAGACTTTCCGGAAGAGGTACCTCGGGTTCCAGTCTATCAGGACCCCCCCTATATCAAATACTACGCTGGTTATCTTTGCCATTCATTATTGGTTTCCGGCGCAATATTAGGCAAATTTCGCCGAGTGTAAACAGGCATAACAAGAAGAGCCCTATCTTACCTTTACCGTCGCTGTTTCATTTTTCAGTATGCCTGAGGCGGTCCGGTACTCTCCAATTATAATAACTTCGCCTCTCTTTCTTCCTGATGGAATATCCAGGTGAGCCTTGCCTGAAACATCTGTTGTTACTTCCATACCACGCAGGATAACCTTTCCTGACCGGGCGGAAGCTATACTGTCCGCAGCATTCTTCACAGTCTCTGCTCCGTCTCCGTCAGCTCCTGTATCTGATCCTGCCGTTGTACCCGTACGTCCCGATGAGCTTCTCCCTGTCTTTGTCCAGATTTCTATTACCCCGGTGGTGTTGAATCCTGTATATCTTTGAATATCTATGAATTCAGTTGATACATTTATCCTGTCGATATCTAACGGATTCATGTGTTCAATTACCCTTGGATCCTGACCCATCGTGATCCCGTCTATCACTATAAGTGCACCGTCCTGTCTGCCGTTAGTATCGGGTGCCACACTTGTAAAGATTATCCGGCCGTCTGCCAGTCTGAAAGGCTTGATCTGCTGTATCATGGTAAAGACATCATTATATGAGACGTTTCTTCCGCGATAGCTGCCCGGGGCGCCTGACGGTCCTTTATCTGAACCGTGCTTTGAATGCACGGCAGATATGGTGATCAAAGCCTGCACAGGCTCACCATTTTCATCCGCAGCTTTGACAGTTACTGCGATAGTCTCGTTACGGCCCACATCTGTCCTGTCAGCAGTCACCCCGATATGTTGTCCGGAGAGAGACACTGATGTCATTGTTATGATAGCCGCTAAAATCAGAATTACTTTTCTATCAGTCATTTGTAATGTTCCTCCATTAATAATAGTTTATCCAGTTGTGGTTTCCCTTGCATTTTTCTTTAGTTCAGTTTCACCACCCCGCCTGCCTGAAGCGCCGCTGCCGCGTCAGCCGGCAGTTTCCAGTTATTATCAAAGTAGCCATGGGATATTATTTCGTCAGGTGTCTCCTTAAAGAGAATGAAATCCCGGTACTTTTTCAGGGATTCCACCTTCGTGCCACTGAAGGCATAGCCTCTCCGGTCTCCGGCATTCTTCAGTGGAGTCCACCAGGGCAGTCCCGAGTTGACAAGAATGTAGTGCCTGTTCATTGGGAAGATATAGACGAGACCATAATTCTCAGCTTTCGGATCAAGATGCATTGGCAGATTGTCTGCAAATTTTTCTATAACTGAATTGGTTTCGCGTGTACCGAAAAGGATGAGGTTTGATCGCACATAGTCACTTGACCTGACATCCCTGTCTGCTATCACTCTCGGAAACACCATTATCCTTCCTCCCATGCCTGTCCAGTCGGCGGCAGACATGGCCTGTGTACGTCTTGCTGCCAGCACGTCGGCAGGCGGATTGTCAGCAGTGCCATATACATAGATATGGCTGCCGGTGACCGCGGCATATAGCGGACCTTCTGCTCCCTTCTGTTTGGAATACAGACCTGGAGTGAAACGTGAATTCACCCATTTATCGCCACTGAGCATAAATGAAACCGCGTCAGCGCTTTTTACACTGAAGGTCTTACCATTGACTGTGACCGATAGTTTCCTGCCGGAAGTAAATTGAGGGTGGCCGTCCAGGTTGAGGGTAAAGGCCAGTGCTCCTGTCGATGCTACTGTAACCGCGTTGGGACCGGTGAACTTCGTCTCAATTGTGGCTGTCTCTCCGGGAATCATGTCGTCAACAGTGACCCAGTAAGCCCTGTTGTACCTGAACCATCTGGTTGTGAATGAGACCTTTTCCGGAAAGAGATCACGCCTGAACTGTGAGAACCAGTCGAAGATGAACCCGTCTTTATAGGCCCACTCCCAGCTGTTGTGCCCCACGCCGGGATACTCAACATAATCCAGACTCAGTGCCGTTTCTTCCAGTCTCGCTTTCCATTCAGTAGCTGTCCCGTAAAGTCCATCCTTATCTCCAATGAACAGGTGCACCGGCAGATTGGCGGCATTGCCTGCCAGCTCCGCTGTGCCGTCGGGTGGGGCTGGACAGACAGGTGCTATGGCTGCCCACACGTCCGGCCTGGTCAGCCCGAGCCACAGAGTACCGCCGCCGCCCATCGAGAGACCGGTGAGGTACACCCTGTCTTCATCAATCAGGAACCTCGATTTAAGGTCATCAATCATGTCATACACATCCTGCTCAGGCACTCCCTGATAACCGGCGGTACCCCGAGCCAGAGGGGCAGCGGCAATGTAATCAACCGGTCTGAACGGAGGCCAGTACCTGCTGGCTTCTACATCGGTCTCATACGGGATAGTGCCCGGCTTAATAAAATCATATCCCTGGCTGTTGCCCACCCCGAAAAGCCTTCGCAACCCCAGACGGTGATTTGACCAGGCTCCATGCAGAAAAACCACCAGCGGATATGCCTTTGATTCGTCAAAGTTTTCGGGAATGTACAATGCATAAGGCTGGTCCGTATCATCCACCCCCGAAAAGAATGAGAGATCCTGGGGTCCGGACTTGAGGCGCTGGCAATAGGCACTGCTGACGCCAAAAATTGTCAATAGAATGAGCACAAAAAGAAATCGTGGGATAAAGTATGGTTTCATGGGCATAATAATTACATTTATATAGTTATTTATATGATTATTAAAAGTCCTTATCTTCCGTGATACTTTATATGATCAGACAATATGAAGTAATAGTTCATCTAAACCGTGGTAACGCCCTTTATAAGAATGATATTACCATATTTGGCAGTCTCACCGGTCATCACTACGGCATAAGCCTTTGCGGCACGCTCATAAAAGGCAAAACGGTCCAGCTTTTTGGCCGGTGACACGCCAGGCATTTCTCTCTTTATCTCTTCCATATAAGCTGCCTCAACTGCCGGATCGGCAGTATCTCCCGGGCCAGGCTCCATCATCAGCACGGGATGAGGGACATAAGTATCAAGCTCAAACAGCGGCATGATTGCTGCAAGCAGAGCTGCTATCCGAAGTCCGTCAGCGCGAACAACTCTTTTCCCGATACTCTCACCCGGGAAATGTGCATCAGCCAGCACCAGTTCGTCACCGTGGCCCATCCGGGCCATCACCTCAAGCAGATCGGGCGATATCAGAGGAGAAATTCCCTTAAGCATAATGTTCGTTGTTATACAGGTAGTGAATTTAATCGATTGGTCTGACAAATCGTAACCTGCCGGAGGATTTTTAACACTTCCTGTTCCTGCGCCCGCCTTTTCTGATATTATCCTAAAATCGCAAATTCCAAATTCCTCAACCTTTTTCTCCCCCGGTGGTTATCAGATAAGAATCATTATATTCAACACCCATTAAACAGGATAATCAATGAAAAACAACAGTTTCTTTACTCTGGCCAACGGAGTACAAATCCCGGCAATAGGTTTCGGCACATGGCAAATTCCTTCAGGTGACGTGGCATACAACTCTGTCAGAGAAGCCATTAAGGCAGGTTATCGTCATATAGATACAGCGCAGGCATATGGCAATGAGGCCGATGTGGGACGGGCAGTTATCGATTCGGGTATTGCCCGGAATGAGATCTTTGTCACTTCGAAGCTGCCGGCAGAGATAAAAAGATATGAAAAAGCCGTACGCCACGCTGAGATCACCATGAAGAACATTGGCCTGGATTATATAGACCTCTACCTCATCCACGCCCCGTGGCCCTGGACGGAGATAGGAGCCGACTACACAAAGGAGAATATCGAAGTCTGGAAAGCGATGGAGGAGTTTTACGAGAGAGGCAAAACACGCTCTGTCGGTATATCAAATTTCAATGTAAAGGATACGGAAGCTATTCTGGAAAACTGCCGCATACGGCCTATGGTCAATCAGATCAAGATGCATATTGGTCACAGGCAGGCGGAGATAGCCGAATTCTGCCAGAAGAACAATATCCTGATTGAGGGATACTCCCCTCTGGCAACCGGAAAAATCCTCGGGAACAGTGAGATAGCACGTATTGCCGCAAAATATGGCAAAAGTGTGGCCCAGCTTTCTGTCAGGTATGTTCTGCAGAAAGGGGCACTGCCACTGCCCAAATCAGTCCATCCTGAATATATACGTCAAAATTTCGATATCAATTTTGAGATTTCGGATGATGACATAAGGCTGCTTGACGCACTGAAATAATTTCTATCTTGTCGGGCAGCACTACTTCTGATCCCCTGATGTTGCCCAAAGCAGAATATTTCAACCCCGGTCCGGATATCTCCTGGCTTGTCAGGCAGTTTGAGTCAATCATTTATAACAGCCCCAATGAGATCACCGATACATTTGTCCCACGTGAGGATGTTTCCATAGTTTTCCATTTTGGTGATCTTCCGCGCCTGGTATCACCCGTCAACCAGCTGTTGCCGCACTATTTCATAGCCCCCGTTATCCCGTCAGCCAACTCAATACTTATCTCCGGCAATCTCAACAGCTTCATAGCCACATGTAATCCCACCATACTGTCAAGGGTGCTTGATATCAGCCTGAAGCCGGCAGGTAATATTCATGTAGGTCTGCCCGATGCGCTCTTCGAGCCCGTATGGAAAAAACTAAAGAGGGAACATACTGCTGCCGGCAGGATAGCCGCCTTTACCGGATTCATTAACGGGCTTCACCCTGACAGGTATGTCCCCGATGAGACCGACCGGATTTATGATCTGATTCTCCAGAAAGGTATCAATACCCAGCTTCATGATATCATAAGCGAGTGCCCGGTATCAGAGAGAACCCTCCAGAGAAGGTTTCGCACCAGGCTGGGTGCCACTCCAAAAATGCTTGTACGGATAATGAGGATAAACTATATCTGGGGAACCATTACTGCGGGAGCGGGTATTGATT
>Ga0123332_1000372_pt1 | contig 44162 bp, 42 predicted proteins | sample BioC12SIPDNA_4_FD_89958 | JGI IMG/M metagenome (GOLD analysis project Ga0123332, IMG submission 89958) | Anaerobic biogas reactor microbial communites from Washington, USA - Biogas_R2_A C12 SIP DNA | ecosystem: Engineered > Bioreactor > Anaerobic > Unclassified | place: Washington, USA... | reverse complement strand
TGGGTCGTTCGACCCATTCAACGTTCGGGGGGTGGGTCCGATGGATTCGGCGACACACCGTCAAGCCTCCCGGTATCAGGGTGGCGCTACCAACAGGAGAAACACCCCGATGCTGAGCCAGATCGATCTCGTCGTGAACTACGTCCGGGCCCGCTTCGGCGACACCGAGAAGGGCGCCTCGCTCGTCGAGTACGCGCTGCTCGTGGCCCTGATCGCCGTCGTGTGCATCGCCGCCGTCGCCCTCATCGGTGGCAACGCCAGCGACACCCTCAACGAGGCGGGCCAGTCGGTCAACTGATCGACTGACTCGACCGAGTCGACACCGGAGGGCGGGCCCCAGGGCCCGCCCTCCGTCGCGTCCCGGCCCGGGGTCGCGGGCACGCGGCTCAGCGGGCGGGACCGAAGCCGAGGGTGCAGCGGGCCGGGCGTCGCTGATCGATCACCCGGAACAGCTGGAGCTTCTCGCGCCACGGCGGGTCGGCGTCGACCAGCTCGGGGTGGTCGCCCGCCCGCTCGACGCTGACGACCTCGCCGTCGCGCTCGAAGGTGACCGCCGCGTCGGGATGGTCCGCGAGGAAGCGCCGGAACTGCCTCCAGGTGATGGCCAGGTCGGCGTCGACGTAGCGGGCGACGTCGGGATCGTCGGAGGCGAGCACCGTCACCGGTCGGGCCTGCTCGTCGGTCAGCGGGAGCGTCCGTCGCACGATCAGGTGGTTCGACTCGCCGTCGACGGTGACGAGGTTGCCGTACATGTTCCAGCCGTAGCCGGTCTTGATCTCCAGGTACGGCGTCAACCCGTTGAACAGGACGAGGGCGGGCACGAGCAGGAGGACGAGCGGCCGGGGCACGAAGCCCACCCCGTCGCCGGCCGTGCGGTCGCGCCGCACGAGGCGGGCGAGGACGACGATGGTGGCGACCACCGCGGGCTGCCACAGCCACCAGCCGACGAGCCGCACCGTGTCGGGGGCGAGCGCCCCTGACGCCACGACCAGCCCGGCGAGCACCGGCACCGCCGCGCCGAGCGCGTGGGCCAGCTCCGGGACGCGCTCCCCGTCGGACCGGAGGCGGTCGGCCAGGCGCCCGACGGCGGCGACCGCGGCCGGCGCGGCGGCGGGCAGGAAGGTGACGAACAGGGCGGTGAGCAACGACGAGAAGTCGAAGAACGTGTGGTCCTGGTCGATGGCGAGCACGGCGTGGAACGCGATCGCCCCGACCACCGCCCAGCGGCGGGTTCGGCCCCAGATCAGCGCCACCGGAACCGACAGCTCGATCACGACCGTCCCGACGATCACGGCCCACTCGATCCACGACGCGCCACCGAACTGGAGGAAACCGGCGCCGATCGAGTCGGTCGACTCCTGGTAGTAGACGACCGCGCAGCTCACCGAGCGGTCGAGGAACGAGGAGTTGAGCTTGGCGAAGGCGGCGAACGCGTAGAAGCCGAGCAGGCCGAGGCGCACGGTCGGCAGCAGGGCCCGGTCGTAGGTGCCGGGGCGGGGCGACAACCAGGCGGCGACCGCCGCCCCGACCGTGCCGAGGCCGAGCATGCCGGCGAGCACCCAGTGGTTGCCGACCACCGGCGCCTCGCTCCATGCCCCGACGGCGACCGTCACCCCCAGCGCGGCCATGGCGAGCGGCGCCCGCGGTCGCCACACGACCAGGCCGGCGGCCACGGCGATGGCGACCTGCACGAGCGGCGGAGCCTGGGTGGGGTTGCCCACCATGTGCCACACCATCGCCAGCGCCCACATGACCGAGAAGAGGGCGACGGCGTCGCCCCCCGAGGCTCGGAGGCCGGTCGGTGCGGCGGCGGCGTCGGGCGCGGCGGACATCCGGCGGCGACCGTAGTGCGACCCGGTCCCGCGGCCGCTGATCGGAGCATCCGAGCCGGTCCGAGCGTCGGCGTCGCCGGAGCGCCGCCGTCCCCTCCGGATCGTGCGCCGCCCGTTCCTCCGAGACCTCGCGGACGGCCCGGTAGCGTGGCCCCGTGACCGACCAGCCGATCTCGCTCAGCCCGTCCGGTCCCCCCGAGACCGTGCTGCCGCCCGAACCGGCGCCGGTCGTCGACGCCCTGGCTGCGGCCCTGGTGGCGCCGGACCCCCGTGCCGCGGTGGCCGAGGTCGTCGCCGCCCACCCGCGCTCGCTCGAGGGCTGGTCCCGCCTGGGCGGACTCGGCCGGGACCCGATCGAGTCCTACGCCGCCTTCCGGGTCGGCTACCACCGGGGCCTCGACACCCTGCGACAGAACGGCTGGCGGGGCACCGGCTACGTGCGCTGGTCGGAGCCGACCAACCGGGGCTTCCTACGCGCCCTGCACGGCCTGGCCCGGGCCGCCGCCACGATCGGCGAGGCCGACGAAGCCGAGCGCTGCGAGGTCTTCCTCCGCCAGCTCGACCCCTCCTGGCCCCCCGCCGACCTCGACTGACGGCCCGAAGGCCACACGAGGTGCCAGGAGCGCACCGTCTTCGTTCGCGGTCAGTCCTCGGCGAAGAAGACGGTGCGCTGCTCGGAGTAGTGGTCGAGGGCGGCGAGGCCCAGCTCGCGGCCGAGGCCGGAGCGCTTCATGCCGCCGAACGGGGTCTCGACCCGGACCGACGAGTTGGAGTTGACCGACAGGGTGCCGGCGCGGAGGCGGCGGGCGACGCGGATCGCCCGGGTGGCCGAGCCGGTCCACAGCGAACCCGACAGGCCGTAGGGGCTGTCGTTGGCGATGCGGATCGCGTCGTCCTCGTCGTCGAAGGGGATGACCGACGCCACCGGACCGAAGATCTCCTCGCGGGCGATCCGCATCGAGTTGTCGACGTCGGCGACGACGGCGGGGGAGAGGAAGAACCCCGGCCGGTCCGGCACCTCGCCACCACGCACGAGGCGGGCGCCCTCCTCGACCCCGATCGCCAGGTAGTCGAGCGACGTCCGGCGCTGGCCCTCGGAGACCATCGGCCCCATCTGGGTGTCGCGGTCGAGCGGCTCGCCAACCGTGATCTCGGCGGTGGCCGCGGCGAAGGCGGTGACGAAGTCGTCGTACGCGGACCGCTCGACGAGGATCCGGCTGCGGGCGCAGCAGTCCTGTCCGGCGTTGCCGAACACGGCCATCGGGATCGAGGCCGCCGCCCGTTGGAGGTCGGCGTCGGCGAACACGACCGCCGCCGACTTGCCGCCCAGCTCGAGGCTGACCCGGGTGATGTTCTCCGACGAGGTCCGCAGGATGTGCGCGCCGGTCGCGGTCTCGCCGGTGAAGCCGACCTTGGCGATCCGGGGATCGCCCACCAGCAGGTCGCCGACCTGGGAGCCCGGCCCGGCGAGGACGTGAACCGCCTCGGGCGGCACGCCGGCGTCGACGAGGACGTCGCCGAGGGCGAGGGCGGTCAGGGGCGTGAGCGACGCCGGCTTGAGGATGATCGGGTTGCCGCAGGCCAGGGCGGGTGCGACCTTCCACGACGCGATCAGCAGCGGGAAGTTCCACGGCACGATCAGCGCACACGGCCCGACCGGCTCGCGGAGCGTGATCGCCAGGCCCGGGTCCATGACCGGGATGGTCGAGCCGTGGTGCTTGTTGGGGGCCCCGGCGTAGAACTCGAACGTGCGGGCCGCCGCCTCGACCTCCCACTCGGCGTCGCCGATCGGGTGACCGGCGTTCTCGGCCTCGAGCCGGGCCAGGTCGGAGGCCCGCTCGCGCAGGAGGTCCGCCACCCGGCCGAGCACCCGGCCCCGCACGGTCGCGCTCGTCGCCGGCCACGCGCCGCGGCCGTCGGCGAAGGCGGCGTGGGCGGTGGCGACGGCGCGCTCGACGTCGGGGGCCCCGGCCCGGGCGACGGTGGCGAGCGGCTCGCCGGTGGCGGGGGCGAGCACGGTCGTGGTGCCCCCCTCGACGGCGGGGACGCGCTCGCCGGCGACGACGAGGAGGTGGTCGGCGGTGGGCATCGGCGGCGGCTCCGGCGGAGGTCGACGGGCGGCCCGAACGCTGGGGTTCAGCGGGCCGCGGAGGACGCGGCATCATACGACCCGCTCCCCGTCGCCCGACCGGGGGCCCAGGAGCAGACGAGGAGCACCGCATGGGTCGCTTGGACGGGAAGGTCGCGCTGATCACGGGCGCGGCCGGGGGGATGGGCGCGGTGGCCGCCGAGGTGTTCGCCGCCGAGGGCGCCCGCGTCGCCGCGGTCGACCTGGCCGGGTGCGAGGAGACGGTCGCCGCGGTGACCGCCGCCGGGGGCGAGGCGGTCTCGCTCGTCGCCGACGTCACCGACGGCGCGTCGGTCGACGCCGCGGTGGCGGCGACGGTGGAGGCGTTCGGTGGGCTCCACGTCCTCTACAACAACGCCGGGATCAGCCTTCCCGACGACGACGGCCCGACCACCACCTCGGAGGAGACGTGGGCGACGACGATGGACGTCAACGTCGCCGGCCTGTGGCGCTGCTGCCGGGCGGGGATACCGGCGATGCTCGACTCCGGCGGCGGCTCGATCGTCAACGTGGCCAGCTTCGTCGCCCACCTCGGGGCGGCGACGCCGCAGCTCGCCTACACGACCTCGAAGGGCGCGGTGCTGGCGATGACGCGCGAGATCGCCGTCATCTACGCCCGGCAGGGCATCCGCTGCAACGCCCTGTGCCCCGGGCCCGTCCTCACGCCGCTGCTCGCCAAGTACCTGTCCGACGAGGAGAAGCGCCAGCGCCGGCTGGTCCACATCCCGATGGGCCGCTTCGGCGAGGCCCGCGAGATGGTGAACGGCGCGCTGTTCCTCGCGTCGGACGAGTCGTCGTTCATGACCGGCCAGTCCCTGCTGATCGACGGCGGCATCACCGCCGCGTACACGACGCCCGAGTGACCGTCCCCGACCCGAGGGAGCCCCGCCCATGACCACCACCGGCATGATCGACCCGGCCGCCCTGCCCGGCCTGGTCGACGACGGCGAGATCGACACGGTCCTCGTCTGCTTCCCGGACCTCCAGGGCCGCCTGATGGGCAAGCGGGTGACCGGGCGCTACTTCTGCGACACCGTGATGGACGGCACGATCGAGGCGTGCGACTACCTGCTGGCGGTCGACGTCGACATGACGCCGCTGCCCGGCTACCGGTTCGCCAACTGGGACCTCGGCTACGGCGACATGTCCGCGGTGCCCGACCTGGCGACCCTGCGGCGCGTGCCGTGGATCGAGCGGACCGCGCTCGTGGTCTGCGACCTGGTCGAGGAGGGCAGCCGCGAGCCGATCGAGGTGTCGCCACGGCGCGTCCTCCGCCGCCAGCTCGAGCGGGCCGCCGCCCACGGCCTCACGGTGAAGATCGGCGCCGAGCTGGAGTTCTTCCTGTTCCGCGACTCCTTCGAGGAGGCAAGGGAGAAGGGCTACCGCGACCTGCGCCCGCACTCGGACTGGATCGAGGACTACCACATCCTCCAGACGACCCGGGACGAGTACCTGATCCGCGAGATCCGCAACGGGATGGACGCCGCTGGGGTGCCGGTCGAGTTCTCCAAGGGCGAGGCGGGCTACGGCCAGCACGAGATCAACCTGGTGTACGCCGAGGCCCTGGAGATGGCCGACCGGCACGCGATCTACAAGAACGGAACCAAGGAGATCACCGCCGCCCACGGCCGGGCGGTGACGTTCATGGCCAAGTGGACGATGGACGACGTCGGCTCCTCGTGCCACATCCACTCGTCGGTGTGGGCCGACGGCGGCACCACGTCGCTGGCGGTCACCGACGGCGACGACCCCCGGGCCCTCTCGCCGACGGTCTCGCACTGGCTCGGCGGCCTGCTGGCCGCGTCGCGGGAGCTGACCCTGCTGTTCGCCCCCAACGTGAACTCCTACAAGCGGTTCCAGCCCGACTCCTGGGCGCCGACCGCGGTGGCGTGGGGCGACGACAACCGCACCTGCGGGCTGCGGATCGTCGGCCACGGCGCCCACCGTCGGGTCGAGAGCCGCATCCCCGGCGCCGACGTGAACCCGTACCTCGCCTACGCGGGCGTCATCGCCGCCGGCCTCCACGGCATCGAGAACGAGATCGACCCCGGACCGCCCTACTCGGGCAACGCGTACGAGGCGACCGACGTCGAGCGGATCCCGTCGACGCTGGTCGAGGCGATCGACCTCTTCGCCGGATCGGCCATCGCCCGCGAGGCCCTCGGCGACGACGTCCACCACCACGTCCTCAACACCGCCCGCCAGGAGTGGGCGGCCGCCAACCGGACGGTCACCGACTGGGAGCTGCTCCGCGGCTTCGAGCGGCTGTGAGCGAGATCGCCGCCTCCGGCGGCCTCGGCGAGGTCCGGCTGTCGACCGATCCCATCGCGTTCCGCACCGAGGCCGGGCCCGGTTCGCCCGTGATCGCGGTGACCGGCCGGGTGATCGCAGCCGAGCGGGTCGAGCGCGCGCTCGAACCGCAGGCCGCCGTGCCCACGTACTACCTGGAGGCGCTGGGGCGGGCCGGGGCGGTCGGCGTCGTCCTGCTGCCGAACGCCGCACTCGACGAGGCGGCGGCCGACCTGATGGCCCGCTTCGACGGCCTGGTCCTGACCGGTGGCGACGACCTCGACCCCGGTCGGTACGGCGAGGCTCCCGTCCCCGAGACCTACGGGTTCAGCGCCGCGATCGACGCCTGGGAGGAGGCGCTGTACCTCGCCGCGGTCGAGCTCGGTCGCCCGGTGCTGGCGATCTGCCGCGGCCTCCAGCTCGTCAACGTGGCCCACGGCGGGACGCTGCGCCAGCACATCACGGGCACCTCCGACGTCGCCCACGGCGTCCCGCTGGGTGGCGGCGGATCCGACGTCGAGATCGCCGTCGAGGCCGACTCCCGCCTCGTGGAGCTGCTCGGCGGCGAGCGGTCGCCCATCGGCCGCTGCCACCACCACCAGGCCGTCGGGCTGGTGGGCGAGGGACTCCGGGTCACCGCCCGGGCCGCCGACGGGTGCGTCGAGGGCCTCGAGCCCGACGGCGGCGAGTGGGTGGTCGCGGTCCAGTGGCACCCGGAGGACTCCGCCGGGCGCGACCCGGTCCAGCAGCGCCTCTTCGACGGGTTCGTCGCCGCGTGCCGGGAGGTGCCCCCGACCGGCGCTCACCGGCCCGGGTAGAGGACGAGCCTCCAGGCGGGGCGGGCCCGAGCGGCCCGTCGGCGACGAACGAGCCACCAGGAGCGGATAGCGTCGCTCCGCATGGCTGCCCCCGGAGGATCCGGCCCGATCGGGCCCTACCCGGCCCGCGTCGCGGCCGACGACGACGCCCGCGCCGACTACGACAAGCTGCGCCGACGGGTGCTCTGGTCGCTGCCGTACGGGCTGTACGTGCTGGGCTCGCGCCACGGCGACCGTCGGAACCTCATGACGATCAACTGGGTCACGCAGGTCAGCTTCGACCCCAAGCTGATCGCGGTCGGTGTCGAGAAGACGGCCGTGACCCACGAGCTGGTGGCGGAGGGCGGCGTGTTCTGCCTCAACACGGTCGCCCGGGAGGACCGGGCGATCATCCGCAAGTTCACCAAGCCGGTCGAGGTCGACCTCGCCGGGGGCACGCTCAACGGCTTCCCGTTCCACGACGGGGCGACCGGCGCGCCGGTGCTCGACCGGGCGGCGGCGTTCGTCGACTGCGAGGTGCGTCAGGCGGTCGACTGCGGCGGCCACACGCTCTTCATCGGCGAGGTCGTCGACTGCGACTTCCTGCTCCCCGAGGACACCGAGGTGCTCCGCATGGAGGACACCCGGATGTCCTACGGCGGCTGACCCGGCGGTGACCGACGGCCGGGAGGGCGTGCTGCGCTTCTCCTACGGGATCATGGGCTCCGGCAAGTCGACCGTCGCCCTCCAGGTGCACCACAACCTGATCCGGAGGGGGCTCCGCGGCCACCTGTGCACCCTGTTCGACCGGGACGGCACCGCCGTGTCCAGCCGCCTCGGCGTCTCGCGCCCCGCGGTGGAGGTGACGCCCGACGTCGACCTGCTCGCCCTCGCCCGCGCGGGGGAGCGGCCGGTCGACTTCCTGGTCTGCGACGAGGTGCAGTTCTACGCCCGGGAGCAGATCGACCAGCTCGGCGCGGTGGTCGACGAGCTGGGCGCGGACGTGTTCGCGTACGGCCTCCTGACCGACTTCCGCGGCGAGCTGTTCGACGGCACCCGTCGGATGATGGAGATCGCCGACGAGCACGTCCCGATGGGCGTCGAGGCCCGGTGCTGGTGTGGCCGCCGGGCGACCCACAACGCCCGCCTCGTGAACGGCCGGCTCACCCGCGAGGGCGAGACGATCGTCATCGGCGACACCGAGGGCGCCGGCCCGCCCCTGTTCGGCGACGTCGTGACCTACGAGCTGATCTGCCGCCGCCACTTCGTCGCCGGCGACCTCGGCCCGACCTGACCGTCCACCGTCCCCACCCTCCGGGGGCCGGCCACCGTGGGCCTCACCCGCCCGCAGGCTCGGTGCCGTACGCTCGCCGGCCATGAGCGAGCGAGACCGATCCGCCACGCTGCCGACCGAGGGGGTGCCGGCCGACGAGCTGCTCGCCCGCATCGACGCCGCCCGGGCCGACGACCTCGACTGGCGCGGTGGTCGGGCGTTCAGCCTCGTCTACAACTCGGGCGACGAGGCCCACGAGACCCTGCTCCACGCGGTCGCCGACCGCTACCTGCACGAGAACGCGCTCAACCCGTTCCGGTACCCGAGCCTGCTCCAGATGGAGCTCGACCTGGTCGCCATGGGCGCCGACCTGTTCGGCACCGGTCCCGACTGCGGGGCGGTGACGGCGGGCGGGAGCATGAGCATCTTCTGCGCGGTGCAGGTGGCCCGCGGGCACGCGCGCGCCGCCATGGACATCGCCGAGCCGCAGATCCTGGCCCCGATCACCGCCCACCCCGCGTTCGCCAAGGCGTGCGACCTGCTCGACATCGAGCTGGTCACCGTGCCGGTCGAGGCCGACGGTCGCGTCGCGCCGGACCGGCTCGCCGACGCCATCGGGCCCCGCACCGCGATGCTCGTCGCCTCGGCCGCCAACTACCCGTTCGGCGTCATCGACCCCGTCGCCGACGTGGCGGCGCTGGCCGCCGGGCGGGGCCTGCTCTGCCACGTCGACGCGTGCCTCGGCGGCTTCATCCTCCCGTTCTGGGAGCGGCTCGGCGAGCCCGTACCGCCGTGGGACCTGCGCGTCGAGGGGGTCACGTCCCTGTCGGCCGACCTGCACAAGTACGGCTACGCGTTCAAGGGCGCGTCGCTCGTGCTCTACCGGTCGCGGGACCTGCTCCGGCACCAGCACTTCTGGTACGACTCGTGGCCCGGCGGCCTCTACGCGTCGTCCACCCCGGCGGGTACCCGACCGGCGCCGCCGATCGCGGGTGCGTGGGCGGCGCTGATGCACCTGGGTGAGGCCGGCTTCCTGCGCCTGACCCAGGACGTACGCGTCGCTCGCGACGGATTCCTGGCCGGCATCGACGCGGCCGACGGCGCCGAGGTGTCGCCCACCCCCGACATCGGCGTGTTCCAGGTAACCACCCCCGGCCGCTCCCACGACGCGGTGGGCGATGCCATGGACGCCCGCGGCTGGAACCTCGACCGCCAGCAGGGCGGCCTCCACGTCATGCTCTCGCCGTACCACCGGCAGGTCGCCGACCGCTTCGGCGCGGACCTGGCCGACAGCCTCGCCGACGTCCCCCTCACGGCCGACGCACCCACCGAGTCGTCGGTGTCGACCTACGGCGGCATCGCCGGCACCTGACCCGGCCGGGGCCCCGACCGTGGCGACCTCGCCCGACGCCGCGACGCCGTCCCCGACCGGTCCGACCGTTCCGTCCGCCGACGTCGTGGGCGTCGTGCTGTGCGGTGGGGCCAGCCGGCGCATGGGCCGCGACAAGGCGCTGATCGAGCTCGACGGGCACGCGCTGGCGGCCCGGGTGGCCGATGCGCTGCGGTCGGCGGGCGCGACGCGGGTTCTCGCCATCGGCGGCGACGCGGGGGCGCTGCGCGAGCTAGGCCTGGAGCCGGTTCCGGACCGGTGGCCCGGCGGCGGACCGCTCGGGGGCCTGGCCACCGCGCTCACCGAGGTCGCCCGCGACGCACCGGCGGTGCCGGTGGCGTCGGGGTCGCGGCGGGCGCTCGTCGCCCCGTGCGACCTGATCGCCCCCGATCCGGCGACGTTCCGCGGCCTGCTCGCCGCGCTCGACGACGGGTGGGTCGAGGCCGACCTGGTCGACGGTCCCGGCACCCCGGACGCCACCATCGCCACCGTCGACGGACGGGCCCAGTGGGTCGTCGGCGCGTGGCGGGCCACCCCGGCGCTCGCCGAGGCGCTGGCCGACCGGTACCGGGCCGGTGATCGGCGCCTCGCCACCGCCGGTGAGGTCGCTCGGTGGCGGCCCGTCGCCGTCCCCGCGGTCGCCGTCGCCGACGCCGACCGCCCCGCCGACCTGCCCCCGACGTAGCCGGTCCTTGTGCGGAAACCCGTCGTCGACGGGGGGCATGCGTCCACGGAACGGGGGGAGTCGGCCTGACCGGGCGGTCAGGCAGCCGGTAGGGTGCGACGACCGCAACGAGAGGTGAGCCCGTGGCCGTACCCGAAGTCGACATCGCGACCTTCGCCAAGCGGCACGCCGCCGGGGCGGCCGTGGTCGACGTCCGGGAGCCCGACGAGTACTCCGAGGCCCACGTCGCCGGGGCCCGGCTGATCCCCCTGGGGGAGATCGTCGAGCGGGCCGCCGAGGTGCCCTCGGGGGAGACGGTGTACATGATCTGCGCCCGGGGTGGACGCAGCCTGCGGGCCGCGGAACACCTGCAGGGACTGGGGCGCGACGTCGTGAACGTGGCCGGGGGCACGCTGGAGTGGATCGACTCGGGCCACCCCACGGTCGCCGGGGATGCGCCGGGCTAGGGCGTGTCCTGTGAATCCGGTGTGCGAATCGGCGAGTCAGGGGCGTCGCCGGCAAGGACGCAGGACGACGCGCCTGCCTTGTCCAACCGCAAGGACGAGGACACAGCCGGCGGCGTGCCTGGCCGTCGAGACGTGCGCCATGATCTGCAGGACGCGCCCTAGGGGGGGCTCGTGAGCCGGGGGGGCAGGAGCGGTTCGCGCGCGCGGCCCGACGTGCCGAGCGTCGCCGCCGAGTGGATCGACGAGGACGCCGCCCTCGTCGCCGCGGTCGAGGAGGCGATCGGCACCGACCGGTACGCGGTCGACACCGAGTTCCACCGCGAGCGCACCTACTGGCCCAAGGTCGCCCTGGTGCAGATCGCCTGGGGGGTGGGCGACGACGCGAGGATCATCCTGATCGATCCCCTGGCCGTGTCGCTCGAGCCGCTCACCGACCTCTTCTCGGGCTCCGGCCTGGCGGTGATGCACGCGTCGAGCCAGGACATCGAGGTGTTCGAGCAGGCGATCGGTACGGTCCCGGCGCACCTGTACGACACCCAGATCGCCGCCGGGTTCGCCGGCTACGGCACTCCGTCGCTCACCGCCCTGGTCGAGGGCGAGCTCGGGTTCCGGCTCCCCAAGGGCGACCGGCTCACCGACTGGCTGCGGCGCCCGCTCGACGAGCACCAGCGCACCTACGCCGCGTCCGACGTCGCCCACCTGCTGGAGGTGCACCGCCGCCTCGACGAGCGCCTCCGCGACGCGGGGCGCACCGGCTGGGTCGCCGCCGAGAACGAGGCCCGTCGCGACTGGCGCCCGATGCGCGAGCCGGACTCCGCCTACCACCGCATCAAGGAGGCCCGTCAGCTCCGGGGCGCCGCCCTGGGCGTCGTGCGGGCGGTGGCCGCCTGGCGGGAGCGCCGGGCCGCGGACCTCGACATCCCGTCGCGCCACGTCATGGCCGACCTGGCGGTGGTCAGCATCGCCAACCGCCAGCCCCGCTCGCTCGGCGACCTGAAGGGCATCCGGGGCCTCGACGACCGGATGCGCCGCGGCCCGCTGGCCGAGCAGGTGCTCGCCGCGGTCGCCGAGGGGCTCGAGGCCGGTCCACCCCCGCACCGGCCGCAGACGACCGACCACGAGCTCGACCGCAAGCTCCGCCCGGCGGTGGCGCTCGTGTCCGCATGGGTCGCCCAGCTCGCCCGCACCAACCGCATCGACACGTCGCTCCTCGCCACCCGATCCGACATCGAGGACCTCCTGATGACGTCGTCGGGTCGCCTGGCCGAGGGGTGGCGGGCCGAACTGGTCGGCGGTCCGGTCCGCGACCTCGTCGAGGGGCGGGCGGCGCTCGCCTTCGACGGCGACCACCTCGTGCTCGAACCCCGGGCGACCTGACGGCACCGCCGGCCGCCGCCGATCAACCGCCCGCCGGCGGTCCGACGACGACGATGAGGACGCGGTTCTGGTGCCACGCCTTCGGGGCGGGCTGGGACGGGCACCCGGGCGCCAGGTCGCGGCGGCTGCACGACGCGGGGCGGCCGCCGAAGGAGCCGACCGTGGGCCGGTCGACGGGGAGGATCGCCCAGGCGTACGGGTGGTCGGGCAGGTGACCCCGGACGATGAAGTCGTAGCGGGACGGATCGCCGAGTGGTTCGGTCTGGCTGCGGACCTCGACCTCGACGTCGGGACCGAGGCGGGCCAGCTCCGACGGGAGGAAGGCCAGTTCGTCGGCGACCAGCACCCGGTCACCGGCCCGGACGTGCTCCGCGAGCAGCTCGCGGGCCCGCACCCGGGTGTCGACCACGTCGCGCCCCTCGATGATCGACGTGACGGGTCCGGTCAGCCACGCCACCGAGACCGCGGCCACGACCGCGACCGCGGTGAGGTCGGTGGCCACCCGGGGGAGGCCGGTGACGCGGCGCGACGCCCGGGCCGCACCGTCCACGCCCGCGGCGGCCGCCACGGCGATCAGGGGGTACAGGGGGAGCACGTTGCGCACGGGTCGGAAGCCCGAGCGCAGCAGGGCCACGCCCAGGAGCGCACCGAAGGCGAGCGCCGCGACGGTCGTCAGGCGGGACCTTCCCGCGGCGAGGAGCACCACGACACCGAGGGCTGCGAGGGCCAGCACGACCGTGCCGATCTCGTTCGGATCGCGCAGCTGGGACCAGTACGTGGCGGTGGTCGGCTGGCGACCGTAGAAGCGGTTGAGGTCGCCCAGGGCCGAGAGGACGACGCGCGGGCGGATCACGAGAGCCGGCATCGTCACGAGGACCGTTCCGACCGCGCTGACCGCGACCAGCGCGCCGAGGCGGAACCGTCCGGCGAGGGGCCGGTCGGTGCGGGCCGCCAGCACCACGAGCGGAGCCACCCCGACCAGCCCGGGGGTGTACTTCGACGTGAAGGCGAGACCCGTCGCCACTCCGGCGACCAGGCTCCACCGGGTCGTCCGCTCCGTCGACGCGAGGTGCGCGGTGGCGAGCAGCGCCAGGGCCACGAACGTGGCACCGGGGGTGTCGCCCACCGCGATCGAGCCTCGCGCCACCAGGCCGGGCATCGTGGCGGCCAGGACCGCGGCGAGGAGGCCGACCCGCCGACCCGCCAGCCGCCGGCCGAGCAGTCCCGTGATCGTGATCAGCGCCGTCGAGGCGGTCCAGACCACCAGCCGCGCCGACAGGATCAGCTCGGGCGGCCCGACGACCTCCAGGTGCGGTGAGGCGAGGGTCGCACGCGCGTCCGACCGGATGCCTCCGACGCCGAGCACCGACATCGCCTTGGCGAGCGCGGCCGACAGGTAGATGATGAGCGACGGGTACCAGTAGAAGCCCGGGTCCCACGTGCCGCGGGCCAGCAGGCGCGACGCCGGCCGGACGATGCCGAACTCGTCGTAGTACACGGTGTAGGGCAGGGCGGCGCCGAGGGAGCGGGCCCGGATGGTTGCCCCGAGGACGGTGACGGCGGTGAGCCCGACGGTGAAGGCGACCCGGGGAGACGACCGGACCAGCCGGGCGGCGGGGCGATCGCCGTCGGTGGCCACCGTTCAGCCGGAGGGGCGGAGGACGATGCCGAGCTCGGGACGCAGCACGCCGTCGAACGGCAGGCCCTCGTCGATGCCGTCGCTCGCGACCACGACGACCGCCTCCTCGCCGAGGTCGACCGGCACGGCGCGGCCGGAGAAGTTCACCGCGACGATCCGCCGGTCGTCGCCGTCGGTCCGCTCCCACGCCAGCGCCCCGTCGGGCGTGTCGATCAGGCGCTGGGCGCCGAACCGCAGTGCGGACGATCCTCTCCGGGCCGCCAGCAGCCGCCGGTACAGGGCGAGGATCGAGTCGGGGTCGCGCCGCAACGTCTCGGCGTCGACGCCCCGGTCCGCGCCCGGCGGCCAGGGGAGCCAGGCGTCCTCGACGGCCCAGCCGTGCCCGTCGACGGGCGTCCAGGGGATCGGCGCCCGGCACCCGTCGCGACCGCCCGGGTCGAGGACCCGATCCGGCGGGACCTCCGCGTCCTCGAGGCCCAGCTCCTCACCCGCGTAGAGGAACGGAGTGCCGCGCAGGCCGAGCAGGAGGAAGGCCGCGGCGCGGGCCCGGGCCTCGCTGCCGTAGCGGGTCCGGTGCCGGGGGTTGTCGTGGTTGGACAGAACCCAGGTCGGCCAGCCGACGGGGTCGATCATCGTCGCGACCTCGTCGATGCGGTGGCGCCAGGCGCCGGCGTCCCACGGCGCGTACAGCGGCGGGAAGTTGAACGAGAGGTGGAGGCCCTCGCCGCCCGCGTAGTACTCGGCCACCATCGACGTGTCGAGCAGGTAGACCTCGCCGATCATCATCCGATCGCCGTCGTAGCCGTCGAGCAGGCGGCGCAGGGCCCGGACCCGGGGGAGGGTCACCTCGGGGACGTGGTTGAGCGCCGAGTGCGGGATCGGCAGGTACTCGGGAGGGTCGTCGGGCAGGTCGGGGTGCTTCCCGATGGCGTGGAGCACGTCCATGCGGAACCCGTCGACGCCCCGGTCGAGCCAGAAGCGCAGCGTGTCGTGCATCGCCGCCTCGACCTCGGGTTCGTCCCAGTTGAGGTCGGGCTGCTCGGGCAGGAACAGGTGCAGGTACCACTGGCCGCTGGCCTCGTCGAGCGTCCACGCCGGGCTGGTGGTGTCGAAGGAGGCGACCCAGTTGTTGGGTGGGCTGCCGTCGGGGTTCGGGTCTCGCCAGACGTACCAGGAGCGCTTGGGACCGTCTCGGTCGGAGCGGGCCGCCTCGAACCAGGGGTGCCGGTCGGAGGTGTGGTTGGGCACCCAGTCGACGACGACCTTGAGGCCGCGCTCGTGGCAGTCGGAGAGCAGGCGGTCGAACGCGTCGAGGTCGCCGAACATCGGGTCGACGTCGCAGAAGTCGCTGACGTCGTAGCCGTAGTCGGCCATCGGCGAGCGGTAGAACGGCGAGAGCCAGATCGCGTCCACCCCGAGCCAGGCGAGGTGGTCGAGGCGGCGGCGGATCCCCTCGAGGTCGCCGATCCCGGACCCGTTCGACGACGCGAACGAGCGGGGGTAGATCTGGTAGACGACGGCGCCCTGCCACCACGGTCGGTTCACGGCGCCGGACGGTACTTCATCCGCCGAAACTTCAATCCTCCTCCCCCCATGCGCGGGACCAGGATTGAAATTTGGGCGGGTTTTGCGGGGGCGTACGGATCGTGCGGAGGCCACCGCGCTGGGCGCGGATGCGGCACGCGGGGGTCCGGTCGATACAATGCGTCACCTGGATCTACATCACATTGCACCCGCAGGAGCGCCCCGTGAAGAAGGGTCGGCATCGCCGCTTTGAAGAGGCCCGTGCGTTGAAGCGCACGACCGAGCCCACCTATGACGACATCGTCGAGCGGGCGGGTGAGCGGTCCTGCGAGGAGTGCGGCGCCGACCCGGGTCACGACCACGCGAGCTGGTGCATGGCCGAGACCGAGGTCGAGGAACCCTGGACCTGACCCCAACGGCCGCGCCGGAGCCCTCCGCGCTGCGCAACGTCGCCCTCGTAGCCCACGTCGACCACGGCAAGACCACCATGGTCGACGCCATGTTGCGCTCGACCGGCGTGTTCGGCGCGCACCAGGAGGTCGTCGACCGGGTCATGGACTCCAACGACCAGGAGCGAGAGCGCGGCATCACGATCCTCGCCAAGGCCGCCGCGGTCACCTGGGAGGGCGTGAAGATCAACCTGGTCGACACCCCGGGCCACGCCGACTTCGGTGGTGAGGTCGAGCGGGCCCTCGCCCTGGTCGACGGCGTCCTCCTGCTCGTCGACGCCGCCGAGGGGCCGCTGCCCCAGACCCGGTACGTGCTGTCCAAGGCGCTGGCCCGCCGCCTGCCCTGCGTGGTGGTCGTGAACAAGGTCGACCGTCACGACGCCCGGCCCGACGAGGTCCTCGCCGAGGTCGAGGAGCTGTTCCTGGACCTCGCGCAGGACGCCGACGACATCGACTTCCCGGTGCTGTCCGCGGTGGCGCGCGAGGCGAGGGCGGTCGAGGGCATCGCCATGCCTGGCGCCGATGCCGATCTCGGGCCGCTGTTCCGGGCGATCGTCGACACCGTGCCGGCGCCCGGTGGGGACCCCACCGGACCGCTCCAGGCGATCGTGACCAACCTCGACGCCTCGGAGTACCTGGGCCGCCTGGCCGTCGGGCGGGTCGTGCGCGGCACGCTGCGCCGGGGTGAGGCGGTGGTGCTGCTCGACGAGGAGGTGGCCGAGGGCGCCCCCGCGGTGAGCCGCCGGCCCGCCGCCCTGATGGGGTTCGACGGCATCGGTCGCCACGACGTCGACGAGCGCGCCGCCGGCGACCTGTTCGTGATCGCCGGCTTCCCCGAGGTCGAGATCGGTGACACGTTCGCGGCGCCCGACGTCCCCGAGCCGCTGCCTCGACTGAGCGTCGACGAGCCGGTCCTGCGCATGACCTTCGGCGTGAACACGTCGCCGCTCGCCGGACAAGCCGGCCAGTTCCTGACCTCGCGGCAGCTCCGCGAGCGGCTCGCCCGGGAGGTGCTCGGCAACGTGTCGATCCGGGTGGCCGACACCGACTCGCCCGACGTGCTCGAGGTCGCCGGGCGGGGCGAGCTCCAGCTCGCGGTCCTCATCGAGACGATGCGGCGCGAGGGCTACGAGCTCCAGGTCAGCCGGCCCGAGGTCATCGTCAAGGAGATCAACGGCAAGCGCCACGAGCCGCTCGAGCGCGGCGTGGTCGACGTCCCCGACGAGCACGTCGGGACCGTCACCCAGGCGATCGCCCCCCGCAAGGGCACGATGACCGACCTGCGCCCGGGCGACGCGGGCCGCACGATCGTCACGTTCGAGGGCCCGGCCCGGGGACTGGTCGGCTTCCGGGGCCAGCTCCTCACCGCGACCCGCGGCACCGCGCTGCTCCACACCCACCACGCGGGGTGGATGCCGTGGGCAGGCGATCTGCCGCACCGGCAGGGCGGGGCGATGATCGCCGACCGCCAGGGCGACACCACCACCCACGCCCTCGACAACCTCCAGCTCCGGGGCGAGCTGTTCGTCGGCGCCGGTACCTCCGTGTACGAGGGGATGGTGATCGGCGAGGGCGCGCGAGGCGGGGACATGGTCGTGAACGCGGTCCGCGAGAAGCAGAAGACCAACATCCGCACCCACAGCCACGACGACGCGGCCAAGCTGGCGCCGCCCCGGGTGCACAGCCTCGAGACGGCGATCGAGTGGATCGCCGACGACGAGCTGGTCGAGGTCACGCCGGACGCGATCCGGATCCGCAAGCGGCTCCTCGCCGAGCCCGACCGGCGCCGCGCCCACAAGTCGACCGCCCGCTGACGCCACGGACCTCGGGATCCGCTCGCGCGGGCCGGGGGTCGGGGATCATGGGCGGGTGGCGAACGGCGAGGCAGTCCCCACCCGACGGACGCGCCGTCGCGTCGCCTACGCGATCGGTGGCGTCACGGCGGTGGTCGCGGTGGCGGCGCTGCTCGCCGCCCTGCTCGTGGTGCGGGCCGGCGACGACGACGGCGAGGACCAGACCGTGGCGGCCGCGGCGGCGGTGGCCGCCCTCGTCGAGGCGGTCGGGGCCGGCCGCCCCGGCGACGCCCCGACGGTGCAGCCTTCAGCGGAGGTGCAGGCCGAGTACGACGCGGCGGTCGCCGGCCTGGGCGAGGAGATGGCGGTCGTGGTCACCGCCGGGGCCACGATCGTCGACGGCGACGTAGCGAGGGCTCCCCTCCGCACCGAGTGGCGGGTGGCCGGGGCGACGTGGTCCACGTCGGGCACGGTCGAGCTCGAACGCGTCGAGGACGACGGGTCGTGGCGGGCCCGCTGGGCGTTGGCGAGCCTCGACGGTCGTCTCGGCCCCGGCGACGCCCTGTCGGTCGAGCGGCTGGAGCCCGAACGGGCCCCGATCCTCGACGGTGCGGGCCAGCCGCTCGTCACGCCGACCGAAGTGGTGGTGGTCGGCGTGGAGCCGAGGCGGACCGACGACGTCGACGCCCTGGCGGCCGAGCTCGAACGGGTGCTCGGCATCGACGGCGCGGCCCTCGCCGCCCGGGTGCGGGCCGCGGCCGACGACGCCTTCGTCGACGTGATCACGCTGCGACGCACCGACTACGACCGGGTGCGCGACCAGGTGCGGCCGCTCCCCGGCACCGTGTTCCGCGAGGAGTCCCAACTCCTGAGCCCGTCACGGGGCTTCGCCCGCCCGGTCCTGGGCACGGTCGGACCGGCCGGAGCCGAGCAGGTCGAGGCGGCCGACGGACGGCTGGAGATCGGTGACCTCACCGGTCTCGACGGGATCCAGGCCGCCTACGACGAGCAGCTGCGCGGCCAACCGGGGCTGGTCGTCCACGTCACCCGCGGCACGGGAGACCTCGACCCCGCCGCCGATCCGACGACGACGGTGCCCGAGACGGACGAGGCGGAGGTGCTCGAGACCATCGACCCCGTCGAGGGCCGACCGGTGCGGACGACGCTCGACGTCACCGTGCAGAACGCCGCCGAGGCGGCCCTGGCCTCGGAGTCGCGGGTCGCCGCCCTCGTCGCGGTGCGGGTCGGCACGAGCGAGGTGCTCGCCGTCGCCAACGCGCCGACGGGCACGACCGCCGACACCGCCCTGCGCGGCCGGGTGCCGCCCGGGTCGACGTTCAAGGTCGTGTCGACCCTCGCGCTGCTCGACGACGGCTTCGACCCCGCGTCGACCGTCGGCTGTCCCGCGACGACGGTCGTCGGCGGGCGCGAGTTCCGCAACGCCGGCGGCTTCGCCCTCGGCGACGTCGGCTTCCGCACCGACTTCGCCCGCTCCTGCAACACCGCGTTCGTCGAGCTGTCGACCGGGCTCGGTCCCGATGCACTCACCGACGCGGGCGTCCGGTTCGGACTCGGGGTGGAGTGGGACGTGGGGCTTCCGGCGTTCACCGGCTCGGTGCCCGCCAGCGAGGGCGTGGTCGACCAGGCCGCCGCCACGATCGGGCAGGGACGGCTGCTGGTCAGCCCGCTCGGGATGTCGATGGTCGCCGCCACCGTCGCCGCCGGCCGGTGGCGGGCCCCGACGCTCGTCGCCGACCCCGCGCCCGAGAACGCGCCCGCCGAGGTCCCGCTCGACACCGGCCACGCGGCGGTGCTGCGCGACCTGATGCGTGCGGTGGTCACCGAGGGGACCGGCGGCGCCCTGACCGACGTACCCGGCGGCGAGGTCTCGGCCAAGACCGGCACGGCCGAGTACGGCGTCGAGGATCCGCCCCGCTCGCACGCCTGGATCATCGGCTTCCAGGGCGACATCGCGTTCGCGGTGTTCGTCGAGGGCGGCGAGTCGGGGAGCGGGACCGCCGCGCCGATCGCCGCCGCGTTCCTGACCGCCCTCGCGGGCGGCTGACCCGGACCTGCGGTCCGGTGACCGTCCGGTGCCGTTCGCCTCAGCGGCGGAGCACCGGGTGGGGCAGCGGCACCTCGCCGGACGCCATCCGGCCCCGCACGAGGTCGACGAACGTCCGGTAGGCCCAGCGCGACGTCATGGCGATGAGCTCGTCGCGCATCTCCTCGTACACCGGACGGTGCCCGACGAAGGCCCCCTCGTCGGCGGTGCACCACCAGTGGAACTCGTGGCCGCCCTCGCCCCAGTCCCGGCGCTTCCACTCCCGCACCGTCGACGTGACGTGCCCGTACGGGTCGACGTCGTCGACGCGCCGGAGGGGCACCTGCCAGCACACCTCGGGCTTCCAGTCCATGAACCGCTCGCCGGCGGCCTCGGCCGCCTGGTGCAGGGCGCAGCCGGGCCCGGCCGGGAAGCCCGGGCGGTTGAGGAAGATGCACGCGTCGTCGGCCAGCCGGGCGACGATGGCGCCGTCCTCGTCGACGGTGACCGGGCCACCCCGCGCCTCGGACTCGGCCTTGAACTGCCACTGGTCGGCCGTCAGGCGCTCGGCCATCGCCTCGACGTGGGCGCGGTCGTCGTCGTCGACGAAGTGGGCGCCGTAGGAGCAGCAGCCCTGCACGAGCTCCGGCGCCGGGGCGTCGAGCACGCCGGGGCAGCCGGCACCGAATATGCACGTCCACGGGCTGGTGAGGAACGTCACGTCCCAGACCCAGGTGCGCTCCTCGTCGCGGTCCTCGAACGAGACGTACTCGTGGACGTCCTGGGGGGCTCGACGGCGGCCCACCTCAGTCGAGGCCCAGCCGCTCGGAGACCTCGGCCCACAGGTCACGCAACGCGACCGACGCGAGGCTCCGGGGCGCGGCGACGACGGTGGGCACCTGTTCGAGCGGCATGCGCTCGACCGCGGACGAGAGCGGAATCGCGGCGGCGAGGAAGTGGCGGGTGGTCCGCACCTCCTCGACCAGCTTGCGGTGCAGGGGCTTGCGCCGGTCGACCTGCGACAGGAACGGGGCGAGGAGCTCCGGTGGCGCACCGAGGTCGACGATGACCTCGGCGAAGCGGTCGAGCGCCCGGAGGTCGAGTGGGGCCGGCACCACCGGGATCAGGAGGAGGTCGACCGCCTTGACCAGGACCTCGGTGGACGCGCCGATGCCGGGCGGGCAGTCGATCAGGACGACGTCGTAGTCCTTGCCGACCGCCGCCAGCACCCGGCGGAACGTGCGGCGCGGGCGCCGGCTGCCACTGACGATCACGTCCGCCTCGCGCAGGCTGTAGTCGCCCGGCAGGACGTCGAGGCCCTCGACCGACGAACGGCGGATCGAGCCGGTGAGGTCGCGGTCGCTGCCGAGGAGGCGCTGGGCCCCGCCCCGCAGCTTGGGCTTGACGCCGAGGCAGGCGGTGGCGCCCGCCTGCGGATCGATGTCCCACACCAGCGTGCGATGGCCCGCGAGCGCGGAGAGGGCGGCGAGGTTCACCGCGGTGCTCGTCTTGCCCACGCCCCCCTTGAGCGCGGTGAGGGCGACGGCGTGCACCCGATGAGTGTGGCGCGCGGAGCACCCACCCGCGGAACTCGCGGGTACGCGCCCGCGTGCGGCCGCGCGATCATGCCGGGGGCGGACGGGCACGACGCGCGCGAGGAGCGGAGCATGGCCGGCGAGTTCGACGAGATCCGGGGACGGCTGGAGGCGATCGCCGAGGAGCTGGCCGACCTGGCGATCGCCCGGCTCCGCGAGTCGATCGACGCCGGCGGCCACGAACTGCCGGTCGACGAGAAGCGCCTCACCCGGGCCCGGCGCGCGGTCGAGAAGGCCATCCACCTGCTCGACGAACCCGACGACCGCGACGCCTGACGCAGTCGTGATGGCCGCCCGGCGGGCGGGGCGCGGCCCCGGTCAGCCGGGTACGGCGGTGGCGTTGATGGCGCGAACCAGGTGGTGGAGACCGGCCATCTGGAACACGTCGAACGTGCAGGCCAGGCGGGGCAGGTCGAGGTGGTCGTCGTCCTTGCGCTCGGGACCGAACGGCTCGACGCGCTCCAGGTGCCCCTCGGCGAACATCGAGCCGAACTGGGCGTCGAGGCGTTCGAGGTCGGCGTCGGGCACCGGCGTGCGGGTGCGGATCACCAGCTTGGACCCGACCCAGCGGATCGAGTGGTAGCGCCGGTAGAAGCCGGTGACCAGCTCCCGGGCGACCGCGACGTCGTCGGTGAGGTCGGCCAGCTCCACGTCGCCGTCGGAGATGTAGCCGCCACCGCCGAGGTGCTCGGTGACGAAGGTTCGCCAGCCGTGCCAGTACGCGCCGCCGGGCTCGTCGAGGAGCACGACCGGCGCCGGGACCGCCTTGCCCGTCTGCTGGAGCGTGAGGAGCTCGATCGTCTCGTCGATGGTGCCGAACCCGCCGGGCAGGGCGATGAATCCGGCGGACTCCTTCATCAGCATCAGCTTGCGCGTGAAGAAGTACTTCATGGTGACGAGCTTCGGGTCGCCGGTGATGACGTCGTTGGCCTCCTGCTCGAACGGCAGGCGGATGTTGACGCCGATCGAGCGGTCGCGCCCGGCCCCCTCCATGCCGGCGAGCATGATGCCGGGACCGGCGCCGGTGATGACCATCCACCCGGCGTCGGCCAGCTCGGCAGCCACCCGGCGGGCCTGGTCGTAGAGCGGGGTGCCCTCGGCGGTGCGGGCGGAACCGAAGATCGTCACCTTCGGGATGTCGCGGTACGGCGCGAACACCGCGAAGGCGTCGCGCATCTCGGCCACCGCGGCGCGCACGATCTTGAGGTCGAGACGCTCGGTGTCGTCGCGACCGAGACGGCTGGCGGTGAGCAGGATCTCCCGGATGAGGTCGGCGTCGTCCGCGGGCGCGACGGTCTCGACCAGTCGGTCGACCGCCTCGCGGATCTCGTCGTCGAGGTCGGACCCGAGGGCCTTCTGGCTGGAGGTCGTGCCGAGGGCGGTGGCGGAGGGGTCGGGGTGGGGGGGACGCAGGCTCATGGGAGGGGGGCGGCCTCGGTGGGTCGGGGCTCGTACAGGGTGGTGCGCTCGGCGAGCGGGCGCCCGAGCGGGGCGACGAGCGCCTCGAAGTCGTCGGCCTCGAGGCCCTGCCCGTGGCTGGCGCCGGCGGCCCGGGAGATCGTCTCGTCCATCAGCGTGCCGCCGAGGTCGTTCACCCCCGCGCGCAGGAGCTGGCGGACCCCGTCGACGCCGAGCTTCACCCACGACGCCTGGACGTTCGGGATCAGCCCGTCGTAGGCGATGCGACCGACGGCGTGCATCAGCACGACCTCGCGCCACGTCGGCCCCCGGCGCGACCGCTGCTGGAGGTACAGCGGCGCCGCCATGTGGACGTAGGGGAGGGGCACGAACTCGGTGAAGCCGCCCGTCTCGGCCTGGAGGTCGCGGGTGCGCACCAGGTGCCGGGCCCACGACACCGGGGACTCGACGGCGCCGAACATGATCGTGACGTTGGACCGGAGCCCGACGCGGTGGGCCGTGCGGTGGGCCTCGAGCCACTCCTCGGTGTCGATCTTGTCGGGGCACAGCACCTGGCGCACCGGATCGTCGAGGATCTCGGCGGCGGTGCCCGGCAGCGTCCGGAGACCGGCGTCGACGAGGCGGCGCAGGTACGCATCGAGCGGCTCGCCGAGCCGCTTGGCCCCCTCGGTGACCTCCAGCGCGGTGAAGCCGTGGACGTGGATGCCGGGCGCGGCGGCGACGACCGCCCGGGTGACGTCGAGGTAGTAGTCGCCGTCGAAGGACGGGTGGATGCCGCCCTGGAGGCAGACCTCGGTGGCCCCGGCGGCCCGGGCCTCGCGGACCCGGTCGGCGATGTCGTCGAGGGTCAGCAGGTAGGGCGTGCCCCGCAGGTTGAGCGAGCGGGGCCCCTTCGAGAAGCCGCAGAACCGGCACTTGAACGTGCAGACGTTGGTGTAGTTGATGTTGCGGTTGCGGACGTAGGTGACGGTGCCGCCCACCGCCCGCTCGCGCAGGGAGTCGGCCAGCTCGGCCACCGCGGCGACCTCGCGTCCCCGGGCGGAGAAGAGGGTGACGATCTCGTCGACGTCGACCCGCTCGCCGGCCGCCACGCCGTCGAGCACCTCGTGCACCGGCCCCCTGACCGCCGCGGCGGAGCCGGGCACGAGGACCGTGGGCGCGGTCCCCGCACCCGAGTACCACGCGGTCGACCGACGGCCGACCAGGACGACCTCGGCGCCGTCGCCGACGTTGCGGACCTCGCCGACCCGGTTGGGGAACACCGCGCCCGGGTCGTCGCGGGCGAGCCCTTCGGCGTCGGCGCGGTCCATGACCGGGAAGCGGAGCCCCTGGTCGATCCAGTGCTCGGGATCGGCGACGTAACGGGGGTGCACCGTGAGGCGGGGGGCGAGCTGGTGACCGACGGCGGCGGTGGCCTCGGCGAGGGCGTCGAGGTGCGGCCACGGGCGCTCGGGGTTCACGTGGTCGATCGTGACCGGCGATACACCGCCCAGGTCCGAGACGCCCGCCGCCAGCAGCGGGGCGACCTCGTCGGCGAGGTTCGGCGGGGCCTGGACGTGGACCTCGTCGGGCAGGATCAGGCGGGCCAGGGCGACGGCGCGCAGGTGGTCGTCGGCGGGACAGGGCGGGTGTCGGTGCATCGACGTGCCCGGCTTGGGCAGGAAGTTCTGGACGATCACCTCCTGCACGTGGCCGTGGCGGCGGTGCGACGCCGCGATCGCCTCCAGCGCCTCGATGCGGTCGGCCTCGTCCTCGCCGATGCCGCAGAGGATCCCGGTCGTGTAGGGGATCGCCAGCTCACCGGCCGCCTCGAGGGTGGCCAGGCGCCTCGCCGGCACCTTGTCGGGCGCACCACGGTGCGCGTCGAGATCGGCACGCAACGTCTCGATCATCATCCCCTGGCTGGGGCTCACCGCCCGGAGGCGGGCCAGCTCCGGAGCCGACAGGGCCCCCGGGTTGGCGTGGGGGAGCAGGCCGGTGTCCTCGAGCACCGCCGCGCAGGCGGCGACGAGGTAGTCGACCGTGCTCGCGTAGCCGTGCCCGTCGAGCCACTCGCGGGCGGCGGGGTAGCGGTCCTCCGGGGCCTCGCCGAGGGTGAAGAGCGCCTCGTGGCACCCGGCGGCCGCGCCCCGGCGCGCCAGGACGAGCACGTCGTCGAGCTCCATGAACGGCGACTCCACGCGGCCCGGTGGCTGGGCGAAGGTGCAGTAGCCGCAGCGATCGCGGCACAGCTTGGTGAGGGGGATGAACACCTTCGGCGAGAAGGTCACCCGCGTGCCGTGGGCGGCGTCGCGGCGGGCCGCGGCGAGCGCCATCAGCTCCTCGGTCGGCCGTCGGGCCAGGTCGGCGTGCACGGCGGCAGGCTATCGGCGCGACCGGGATCCCCTCACGGACCCCGTGCCCGGGACCCCGGAGGGCCCGGTTACAGTCCTCCGCGACCGGACGGACGCAGGGCGATCGTGTGACGGACAGCGGAGACCTCGGGCCCGACCCGGCCCGCGACAGGAAGGGTGCGGTGCCGCTGCCGCCCGGGTACGTCGCCGTCGGGCGCCTGGGGGTCGGTGGCTTCGCGACGGTCTGGCTCGCCGAGCAGGGCCGCCTGGGACGTCGGGTGGCGGTAAAGGTGCTCGGGTCCTCGGTGTCCGATCCCGAGACCGAGCGCCGGTTCCTCGCCGAGTGCCGGGCGATCGGCACGCTCTCGGGACATCCCTCGGTCGTCACCGTGCACGACGCGGGCACGACCGACGAGGGGCGCCCCTACCTGGTGATGGAGCACCTGCCTGGCGGCTCGGTGCAGGACCGGCTCGCCGCGTCGGGGGCCCTCGCCTGGCCCGAGGCGGTGGAGGTGGCGATCGCGGTCGCCGACGCGCTCGCCGCCGCCCACGACGCGGGCATCCTGCACCGCGACGTCAAGCCCGCCAACGTGCTGATCGACGGGCACGGTCGACCGAAGCTGGGCGACTTCGGCATCGCCCGCCTGGCCGAGGGCGCGCACACGGCCACCGGCTCCCTGGTCGGCACGATCCCGTACACACCGCCCGAGGTCCTGTCGGGACAGAAGGCGGGCGCGACCGCCGACGTCTGGGCGCTGGGCGCGACCCTGCACACGCTTCTCACCGGCTCCGGGCCCTTCAGCGGCGACCGCGACGAGTCACCGGCCGCGACGATCGCCCGGGTGCTCGGCGGCGAGGTCCCGCCGCTACCACCGTCGGTGCCCACCGAGGTCGCCACGCTCGTGCGGGCCTGCCTCGCCGCCGATCCCGCCACCCGGCCCCAGTCGGCGGCGGCGGTGGTCGCCGCCCTACAGGGCATCCAGGCCGGGCGCGGCCTTCCCGTCACCGCCGCCGTCGCCACCCGGTCCTCGACCCCCTCCTCCGCCGCGCCCGACGCGCCGACGGTCGTCGAGGACGGGGTCGATCCCCCGACGATCCGGTCGACGGGACCCACGGAGGTGGCCGGCCCGGCGCCCTACCCACCCGCCTCGTCGCCCCCGACACCGCCGGCGGCCCGGCTCGGCACGCCGGCGCCTGCGCCCCCGTCGCCGCCCCCGCCACCGGGGGCGGGCCGGGCGCCGCGTCGACGGCGGGGCCGGCTGGTCGCGATGCTCGGGGGGCTGGTAGTGCTGGCCCTCGTCGCCGGGGCGGTCGTCCTGCTGTCGCGCGGCGACGACGATTCGGCGGCTCCGACCACCGACGGCGAAGTCCCGGCGGGAGAGGACGACAGGCTCGCCCTCGCGGGCATCGACGGGCTCCCGTTGCCCGTACCGGATCCACCGGCCGCGACCCCCACGGAGCGATGGGCGGTCCCGGTCGACTGCGCCGCGGGGTGCGTCGCCGCCGGCACCTCGGAACGGGCCGTCGTCGTGCAGGCCGACGGCCGGGTGGTGGCCCTCGACGCGCGGGCGGACGACGCCGGCGCCGCGACCCTGTGGACCACTTCGGTCGAGCCCCTCCTGGGGTCGCCCCGGATCGAAGTCCTCGACCACGTGATCCTCGTCGGCTTCGTGACCGAGGGCGACGAGCACGCCTACACGGCGCTCGACCCCGACACGGGTGCGGTCCGCTGGGAGGTGGCGATCCCGGATCTGGCCGCCGTCGGACCCGTCCACGACGCCGTGGCCGACACGATCGTGTTCCGCGGCGCCGATCCGGACGACACCGAGCCCGACGGCCTCGATGTCGGCTCGACCCACGTCGTCGACGGTTCGACCGGCGAGATCGCCTGGTGGGTCCGGGGCCACGTCGTCGGCGTCACCGACGAACTGGTCGTCGTCGCCGACGGGCAGTCGATCCGAGCTCGCGAACGGGGCACCGGGGCGGTGCGCTGGGACGAGCCGGTCGCGTCGGGCCCCATGGTCGCGACCCAGGGCCTGCCGCGGGCCGCGCTCCTCGAGGACGTGCTCGTCGCCGTGGCGGACTCCGAGGTGGTCGGTCTGGCGCTCGACGACGGAACCGAGCGCTGGCGCCGGGACCTGCCGTTCACGTCCCGACCCGGTGACGGGAGCGGGGCGGTGGTCGCGGTGCCGGGCGACGACGACGGGGCCCCGGTGGTGGTCGTCAGCGGTGACCGGGGCCACTCGGGTTACGACGTCGACGGCACCGAACGCTGGACCGAGGTCGGCCTTGCTCTGCTCGGGGACGCAGAGGTCCCGTTCTGGGTCGGAGGGTCGGGTCGGTTCCTGGTCGCCGGGGAGGACGGGCAGGTCAGCCTGTTCGCCCCCGACGGCACGCTCGACGAGGAGGTCGACCTCGGCACGGTTCCCGGTGGTCGCTCGTGGGGCGTCAACGACGGCCAGCTCGTCGCGGTGACCGACGAGGGCGTCGTCGGTCTGGGCCTCGCGGCGCTGGCCCAGGAGTGGTCGATCTCCGTCGACGCCACCCTCGCCGTGCCGGTGCGGGAGGGCGTGCTGATCGTCAGCTCCGACGCCGCGACCCTCCACCGGAGCCCGGCCTAGTGCGGCGCTCCGGCGACGGCTTCGTCCGCGGCGCCGACGGCCACGTCCGGTGGGGACGCTTCGGCGCCGCCGGGATCGTGTTCGTGACCGGCGGCCCGTCCGACCGGCGGGTGCTGTTGCAGCTCCGTTCGGCCTTCGCCCACGAGGGCGGAACCTGGTCGATCCCCGGCGGCGCGCTCGACGAGGGCGAGACGCCGCTGGAGGGCGCCCTCCGGGAGGCGTCCGAGGAGGTCGGAGCGCTGCCGGCGGACATCGAGGTGCTCGGCGAGCACCGCTTCGCCCCGGATCCGGGGTGGAGCTACACCACGATCGTCGTCTCGGTGCCCGAGCCGTTCGGCGAGGCGGCCAACTTCGAGTCCGACGCGGTCGAGTGGGTGGGCCTCGACGCGGTCGATGACCGTCCGCTCCACGCCGGGTTCGCGGCGGCCTGGCCGCACCTCCGCCTCCTCGCCGAGCCCTGACCCGCGTTCAGGTGAGACGGGATGCAGCGGCCTCGTCGGCGAGCCACACGACCCGGTCGCCCGCGATGTGCGCGGCGGGCACGTCGTCGCCCCGCTCGACCGCGGCGAGCGCGTCGGCCTTCTCCTCGCCCTCGACGGTGACCAGCACGAGCCGGGCCCGGGCGATGCCCGCGAGGGTCAGGGTCATCCGGGTGTGCTCGTGGCGACCGGCCGGATCGTCGTTCAGCGCGACCAGGCGGCCGGGGTCGGCGGCGAGCGCCTCGGAGCCCGAGAAGAGCGAGGCGGTGTGGCCGTCGGCGCCGAGCCCGAGGTGGACCACGTCGAAGCGGCCCAGGTCGCCGATGCGGAGCTGGTAGGCGTCGACCTCCGCGCACCGCATCAGGTGGGTTGCGTTGGCGGCGCCGACCCGATCGAGCAGGGCCTCCCGGGCGAGGCGGTAGTTGGAGTCCTCGTGGTCGTGGGGGACGCAGCGCTCGTCGCCCCAGTAGACGTCGACCTTCCACCAGTCGATGCGGGTGGCGGCGTCGTCGGCCAGGCGCTCGTAGCAGCGGCGGGCGGTGTCGCCGCCCGACAGCGCGATCGAGAACGTGTCCTCGGCCCGGGCGCCGAACGCGTCGATCACGCGCTCGGCGAACGCGCCGGGCACGTCGCCGACGACGGAGAGGCCCTCGATCGTCACGAGCCGCCCAGCTCCCGGGCCTTGGCCGCGAGCGTGTCGAGGAGGTCGTCGTAGGACGCGGTGAACGCCGCGACCCCCTCCTTCTCCAGGAGGGCGGTGACGTCGTCGAGATCGATGCCGACGTCGGCCAGCCGATCGAGGACGGCGGAGGCGTCGTCGAGCTCCGCGTCGACGGTGCGGGCGACGGTGCCGTGGTCGAGGAACGCGTCGAGCGTCGCGTCGGGGAGGGTGTTGACCGTGTCGGGTCCGATCAGCGTGTCGACGTAGAGGGTGTCGGGGTAGGCGGGGTCCTTGGTGGACGTCGACGCCCACAGCGGCCGCTGCACCCGGGCGCCGGCGGCGGCCAGCGCCTCCCAACGGGGGCCGGCGTAGCGCTCACGGAAGAGCGCGTAGGCCCGTTGGGCGTTGGCGACGGCCGCCCGGCCCTTGAGCGAGGCGGCCTGATCGCCGCCGATGGCGTCGAGCCGACGATCGACCTCGGAGTCGACCCGGCTGACGAAGAACGAGGCGACCGACGAGACCCGACCGACCCGTTCCGGCGACGCACCCGACGCGACCAGCTCCTCGAGCCCGGCCTGGTGCGCCTCGATCACCTTGGCGTAGCGGTCGAGGCTGAACAGGAGGGTGACGTTGACGCTGCCACCGTCCGCGATCGTGCGCCGGATCGCCGGCAGACCCTCGGCGGTGCCCGGGATCTTGACGTAGAGGTTCGGCTCGTCGATCCGCGAGTGCAGCTCGCGGGCGGCGGCGACGGTGCCCTCGGTGTCGTGGGCGAGGTCGGGGGCCACCTCGACCGAGACGTACCCGTCGAGCCCGTCGCTGGCGTCGTACACCGGGCGGAGCACCGCGAGGGCGCCCTCGATGTCGGTGACGACCAGATCCCAGTAGATCTCCTCGATCGAGTCGCCGCGGGCGAGCCCCGCCGCGAACTGCTCGTCGTAGTCGGTCGATCCGGCGATCGCCTTCTGGAAGATCGAGGGGTTCGACGTGACGCCCCGGACGCCCCGCGACACCCACTCGGCGAGATCACCGTCGCGGACCCACGCCCGGCGCAGGTTGTCGAGCCAGGGGCTCTGGCCCTGCTGGTCGTACAGGTCGTGGAGGCGGGTCATCGGAGGCTCCGGGGTCGGGGGCGGGCGCCGGGTCAGGCGTCCCCGTCGAGGTCGGCGATCAGTTCACGGGCACGTTCGGCGACGTTCTCCCCGGTGTACCCCATCCGCTCGAGGACTTCGCGGCCGGGCGCCGAGGCGCCGAAGCGGTCGATGCTGACGCTGGCGTCGGCCCAGCGGTCCCAGCCGAGCGACACCCCGGCCTCGACGGCGAGGGTCGGGACGCCCGCGGGGAGGACGGACTCCTGGTAGTCGAACGTCTCGGCCCCGAAGAGGTCCCAGGACGGCATCGACACGACCCGCACCGACCGGCCCTCGGATCGGAGGATCTCGGCCGCCTCGACGCACACCGAGACCTCGCTGCCGGTGCCGAGCAGGACCACCGCCGGCTCGCCGGGGTCGTCGGAGAGCACGTACGCGCCCCTCGCCACGCCGTCGGCGTCGGTGCCGTCGAGCACGGGAAGGTCCTGCCGGGTGAGGGCGAGCAGCGTCGGTCCGTCGCCTTCGATGGCTACCCGCCACGCCGCCGCGGTCTCGTTGGCGTCGGCGGGCCGTATCAGGCGCAGGCCGGGGATCGTGCGCAGCGCCATCAGGTGCTCGACCGGCTGGTGCGTCGGTCCGTCCTCGCCGAGGCCGACCGAGTCGTGGGTGAAGGAGTAGATGACCTTGGCCCGGCTCAGCGCGGCCAGCCGGATCGACGGGCGGCAGTAGTCGGCGAACTGGAGGAACGTGCCCCCGACCGGCAGCGTGCCGCCGTGCAGGGCCATGCCGTTCATCACGGCGGCCATGGCGTGCTCGCGGATGCCGAAGTGGAACTGACGGCCACCGGGGTCGTCGACCGCCTGCACGCCCACGCCCTTCACCAGCGTGCCGGTGTTGCCCGACAGGTCGGCGCCGCCGCCGAGCAGGCCCGGGACGTGGTCGAGGAGCGCCTGGAAGCACGCGCCGCTCGACTTCCGGGTGGCCTGCTTCCCACCGGGGTCGGGGTGGGGGAGGGCGTCGGCCCAGCCGTCGAGGCCGGTCGCGGCCCAGGCCGCGTCCCACGCGTTCCGGTCGCCGTCCCACGCGGCGAGGCGCGCCTCCCACGCCTCCCGGGCCGACCGGCCGCGGGATCCGGCCTCGCGGTACAGGGCGAGCACGTCGTCGGGCACGTGGAAGGTCTCGTCGGGCGGGAGCCCCATGACCTCCTTGGTGGCGACGACCTCGTCCTCGCCGAGGGGGTTGCCGTGCGCGAAGTCGGTGTCGGTGTAGCGGGGCGACGGGTAGCCGATGTGGCTGCGCAGGACGACCAGGGACGGGCGGGTCTCGTCGTCGCGCGCCTGGCGCAGCGCCGCCTCGATGGCATCGAGGTCGTTGGCGACGTCACCGGCCTCGATCACCTCCCACCCGTAGGACCGGAACCGGGCGGGCGTGTCGTCGGTGAACGACAGCTCGGTCGGACCGTCGATCGAGATGTGGTTGTCGTCCCACACGGCGATCAGGCGGCCGAGGCCGAGGTGCCCGGCGAGCGAGGCCGCCTCGTGGCTGATCCCCTCCTGGAGGTCGCCGTCGGAGCAGATGACCCACGTGTGGTGGTCGACCACGTCGGCGCCGAACGTGGCCCGCAGCCAGCGCTCGGCGATCGCCATGCCCACCGCGTTGCCCACGCCCTGGCCGAGGGGGCCGGTGGTGACCTCGACGCCCGGCGTGTGGTGCACCTCGGGGTGGCCCGGGGTCCTGGACCCCCACTGGCGGAACGCCTTCAGGTCGTCGAGCGTGAGCCCGTACCCGGTGAGGTGGAGCATGGCGTACTGGAGCACCGAGGCGTGGCCGCAGGACAGGACGAAGCGGTCGCGATCCGCCCACTGCGGATCGGACGCGTCGTAGGTCATGATCCGGGTCCACAGCACGTGGGCCAGGGGGGCGAGGGCCATCGCCGTGCCGGGATGGCCGCTGTTCGCCGCCTGGGGCATGTCCATCGACAGGCCTCGGATGACGTTGATGGCGCGCTGCTCGAGCTCGGCGTCGGTCACCCGCCGCACACTACCGACCGTCCCGAGCCCCTCTCGAAGGCGCCCCCTCACCTGGGGGTCGGCCCGCTGTCTCGCCGCGTCACCGGCCGCCACCGACGCCACCTCGGTGCGCCCCCGGTGGGCGACGGCCGGGCGTAGGGTGCGGCCATGGCCGACACCGAGACCGTCTGGGGCGAGATCGACGGGCGGGTCATCACCTTCCCGATGCGGGTCGAGGAGATGAACGCGGCGACGCTGCTCTTCACCGTCCCCGCCGACGAGGCGGCCGCGCTGCTCCCCGGCGAGGCGTTCGAGGTCGTCGAGGTCGCCCCGGGTCGGGCCCAGATGGTGATCGCCCTGTGCGACTACGTGCGCAACCCGTGGGGCGACTACGACGAGGTCAACCTCGGTTTCCTCGCACGTCCCGCCGGCGCATCCGAGGACGTGATCGGCTCGTTCGTGTACCGGATGCCGGTCAACCAGGAGTTCACCCGCGAGGCCGGGAACCGGGTCATGGGCTTCCCCAAGACCGTCGAACGGATCGACGTCGACTACTCCGACTCGACCGTCGCGTTCCGGCTCGCGTTCGACGGCCGACCCACGCTGGGGGTCACGTTGCCCCGGGCGGCCGCCACCGGCGCCCCCGAGTCGATCGACGCCGTCAGCTACTCGTACCTCGACGGCGTCCCGTACGGCACCACCCTCTCGATGGAGATGGGCACCGGCTTCCCCGATCCCACGGAGGTCGTCATCGAGGTCGGCGACGGGCCCGTCGCCGACGAGCTGCGCCGCCTCGGCCTCCCCGCCGTACCCGACATGGTCACCTGGGGCGAGGGCCTCGCCGCCACCTTCCACCTCGGCCACCCGGTCTGAAGCCGCCCCCGCCCCGCCGAACCCCGATTCTCGCAACCCTCCTCCACGCCTGCGTGGGACCAGGGTTGCCAGAACGGCTCCCGCGGGTGTGGATGTGGGCTCGTGGGAGGCGCCGGGCGCGGCCTATGGTGTCCGTCCCCACGGGCTGTGGCGCAGCTTGGTTAGCGCGCTTGACTGGGGGTCAAGAGGTCGGGAGTTCGAATCTCCCCAGCCCGACCACCGAAACCGCAGGTCGGAGCCACCCCTCGGGGTGGCTCTCCTGCTCCCGGGGGTCAGTCTTCGTACACCGCCCAGGCGTCGGAGAGGGCGGCGAGGTCGTTCAGGGCGATCGACAGGTCGCTGATCTGTTCGGTGCAGTTCTCGGTGCAGTCGAGCAGGGTCGCCGCGGTCCAGGCGACCGCGTCGATGCGCGGCTGGGTCGCGGTGAGGGAGGGCGGTAGGTCGAGGCCCTCGATGCGAGGGGTGATCGACCGGGCCCGATCGTCGGCGGCGTGGAGCCCGGCGACGGCCATCGAACACGCTTCGCTCCACGGGTCGGCCCCGCACTGGGCTCCGGCGATCTCGACCGCCTCGGAGATCGCGGCCAGGTCGGCGACGACGTCCGAGGCCAGGTCGGGGTCGATCTCGCTGTCGGACGCCTCGGAGCCGTCGGTGGCCGCCGCGTCGACGGCATCGGCGGCGTCGGCGGCCGCACCGTCGTCGCCGCCACCCCCACCGCCACACGCGGCGAGGCCGATCAGCAAGGCCAGGATCACACCCCGTCGACGCATCCCTCGTCCCTCCGGCGAGCCACGCCGCGACCCCCGCGGCGTTGGGTGGGTGGTCCGAGCCCCGGAGGGAAGGTGGATGGGGCCCGGACCCCCCGGGCCGGAGGTCTAGCGCACTTTCCGACGTGGCGCCCGCGCGCCCCGCGCGCGCTCTGCGGGCCTCGGGGTGGTCGAGATGCCCGGGCCCACCGGTGGGGGAGTCCGGGCGCCGCCGTAGGGTGGCGCCTCGAAGTCGCCCGAACCGCCGAGGAGCCGACCCGTGACCGACGCCGTCATCGACAACCCCACCGAGGGTCGCTTCGAGGTCCACGTCGACGGCGAGGTCGCCGCCTTCACCGAGTACCGCCTCGACGGCGACGTCGCCGACTTCCCCCACACCGAGACGCGCTCCGGCTTCGAGGGCAGGGGCCTGGCTCGCACGGTGGTAACCGGAGCCCTCGCCGAGGCGCGTCGCCGGGGTTGGAAGGTGCGCCCGGTCTGCCCCTACGTCCTCAAGGTCGTCGGTGAGGACCCGACCCTCCACGACCTGGTGCCGGCGGCCGAGCGCGAGCGCTTCGGGCTCCCCCCGGCGTAGCGCGGGCCAGGCGAGGCCCGGCTCGGGCGCCCGCGATCAGGCCGAACGGCCCACCGGCGACGGTTCAAGACCATTCCCTCCCGGCCGATGGTGGACGATCCGTACGACCAGCCGGGGAACGCCGTGACGTCAACTGGGGATTTCGAGCACCGCATCGGGAGGCGCCATCGGGTCGACCCGATCCCGATCGGCTGGCGGGTGAACCCGAAGCCGTCGCTCCTGTCGCGCCGGACGCCTCCGAAGCGGGCCGAGGTCGTGGACGTGTCGCTCAGCGGCGCGGCGATCCGTGCCTCCTTCGCCGAGGACCTCGAGCTCGACCAGCTCCTGTTCATCGAGGTCGACGGCACCATCGGCCAGGTGTTCCTGCGTCGGATCGAACGGGAGGGTGACACGGCCGTGGCCGTCTACGGCGTCGAGTTCGCCCACCCGAACGGACGCATGGCCCAGCGGTTGACCAGCAAGGTGATCGTGGCGCCGGTGGTCGCCGCCGTCGACGGCTGGTCGGAGGGCCTCGGCAACCTCTGATCCGTTCCGCCGGCGCGCCGGCCGGTGACCGGTAGCGTTCCGGACCGTGTGCGGAAGGTTCGTCTCGTCGAGTTCGCCGGCCGATCTCGCCGCGTACTTCGCCGCCGAGGCACCCGCCGATGCCGACGTCGAGCCCCGGTACAACGTCGCACCGACCAACGACGTGTTCGTCGTGCACGCCGACGGCGGGGTGCGGTGCCTCGACCGGTTCCACTGGGGCCTGGTACCGAGTTGGGCCAAGGACCCGAAGGTCGGCAACCGGATGATCAACGCCCGCTCCGAGACGCTCGCGGGCAAGGGTGCGTTCAAGCCCGCGTTCAGGAAGCGGCGGGCGATCGTCCCTGCCGACGGCTTCTACGAGTGGAAGGCGACCTCCGGCAGCCGTCGCAAGCAGCCCTACTTCATCCACCGGCCCGACGACGAGCCCTTCGCCTTCGCCGGGCTGTGGGAGGTCTGGCGCGGCCCCGACCGAGACGGCAGCGAGACGCTCCGCTCGACGACGATCATCACCACCGCCGCCAACGAGTCGATGGCCGCGGTCCACGACCGCATGCCCGTGATCCTCCCGGCCTCCGCGTGGGACGAGTGGCTCGACCCGACCAACGACGACATCGAGACGCTGGGCCGCCTGCTCGTGCCCGCCCCCGCCCACCTGACGGTCATGCACCCGGTCGGCCTGGACGTCGGCAACGTCCGCAACCAGGGTCCTCAGCTCATCGAGCGGGTCGACCCGGAGCCGGGCGGGTCGGCGACGACCGGGGAGACGGCGGGCGCGGAGCCGTGAGCGCCCGCGGTCGAGGATTCGATCTCCGGCGGCGGCTCGATGCGGCCGCGCTCCGGTGGCAGGCGCGGCTCGACACCCCCCTGGTCGACCGCACGGTGCCGTGGATCCTCGGTGGCGCGCTGACCGTGATCCTCACGGCGATCGGCCTGGCCGTCCAGCGCCAGCTCGACGGCGGCTCGAACCTGGCGGTCTGGACCCAGGCGGCCTGGAACCTCGAACAGGGCCGTGGCTCGCAGTCGAGCTACGGCGGCGGTGACGTCGTCCTCGACCAGTGGGCGTTCACGTCGCTGCCGGTCCTCCACCTCGGCCGTTGGATCCCGATCGGCATCGTCCTCGCGGTCGCCCAGCCGCTCCTGCTCGGTCTGGCGGTCGTCCCGATCTGGCGGCTCGCCCGCACCGTGGGCCGCCTGCGTCCCGGTGTCACCCTCGCCCTGTGCCTCGCGTACGCGGCCGCGCCGATCCTGTACACGTCGAACCTGACCGGCTGGTCCGCGGTCGTACCGGCCGTTCCGGCGCTGGCGTGGATGGGCTGGTTCGGCCAGCGGCGCCAGTGGGTCGCCTACGGGCTGTGCCTGGGGTTCGCGCTGCTGTCGCGCGCCGACGTCGGGCTCGTCGTCGTGGCGATGGGCGTCCTCGGCATCACGTCCGGCGACCGTCGTCCCGGCCTGGCGAGCATCGCCGTCGGCAGCCTCTGGACCGTCGCCTACGTGGTGGTCGAGTCCCCGACGCTCAGCGACGGTCAGATGACGTCCGGCGAGGCGATCCTCGCCCGGGGCCAGGCGCCGCTCGCCGTCCTGGGCGAACCGGTCCGGCTGGCGACCGACCTCCTCCTCCAGCCGAACGTCGGGGCGCTGGTGGTGCTGGTCGGCCCGCTGCTCTTCCTGCCGCTCACGGTGCCCCGGTTCATGCTCCCCGCGGTGCCGCCGCTGGTGCTCGGGCTCGTCGGCGAGGAGGCGGTGCGCCAGGCGGAGGGGCCCGGCGCCCCGGGCGGCGACCGCCTGCCGTCCGTGCTGCTGCTGGCGGTGATCCCGATCGTCACCGCCGCGACCGTGGCCCTCGCCCGGCTCGGGAAGCCGAGCGTCAACCGCATCCGGGTCGACCACCGGATCGTCGCCGCGATCATGCTCGCCACCGCCACGATCTTCGTGCAGGTCGCCCCGGCGTCGCCCTTCAACGAGCCGTGGAGCTGGGGGAGCCAGGATCAGGTCGACGGTGCCCGCCTGGAGGCGGTCGAGGTGCTCGACGAGGTGTACGGCGACGGGCCGCTCGCGACCTCTCCCCAGATCGCGCCGCTGGTCGCCGAGCGCGAGGAGCTGTCCGAGCTCGCGGTGGCCCCACCCGGCGACCACTGGTACCCCGACGAGCCCGCGGTCGTCCTCGACACGACGGCGGTCGACGAGGACGGCGTGGCCCTCTGGACCGACCAGGAGCGGGTGGCGCTGGTACAGCGGCTGGTCGCGGCCAGCTACGACGTCGAGTACCGGGCCGAGGGGATCGTGGTGCTCGTGCTGCCGCCCGACGAGCGCTGAGCGGACCGACGGCGGCCCGCGGCGGTCGTGGTCAGTCCGACACGTGGGCGGCCCCGGCCGCTCGCAGTCCCTCGCGGATCGCCGCCGCGGCCGCGTCGAGCGCCGCGGGATCGGGGTCGTGGTCGGCCCGGGCCAGGTCGAGCTGGTCGAGGCGGTGGAACGGGACGAGGTGCACGTGGACGTGGGGAACCTCCTCGCCGACCACGAGCACGCCGACCTTCACCGGACGGAACACGTCCTGCTGCACCCGACCGATCGTGCGGGCGACCTCCATCAGGTGGGCGAGCAGGTCGGGCTCGAGGTCGATCCAGTGGTCGATCTCCTCGATCGGCACGACCAGGAGGTGCCCCGGCGCGAGGGGGGCGATGGTGAGGAACGCGACGCACCGGTCGTCGCGCCACACGAACCGCCCCGGCAGCTCGCCCTCGATGATCCGGGTGAACAACGTCGCCATACGGTCCGCACCATAGGCTCGCCCCGTGACCGAGGTGGCCGGCGTGCAGCGCGAGGCGGGCGACGGCCCGGCCGATCCCGAGGACCGCCTGCTGACGGTGCCGAACGTCATCACGGTCGTCCGGCTGCTGTGCCTACCGGTGTTCCTCTGGCTCCTGTTCGGCCGCGAGGACCGAGTCATGGCGGCGATCGTGCTCGGCGCGCTCGGGGCGACCGACTGGGTCGACGGCTACATCGCCCGCCACTGGAACCAGGTCTCGAAGGCGGGGAAGGTCCTCGACCCGGTGGCCGACCGGCTGCTGTTCTTCGTCGGGGGCATCGGGATCATCGTCGACGGATCGATCCCCACGTGGGTCGCCGTGGCCGTCCTGGTCCGTGAGGTCGCGGTGTCGGTGGCGACCATCGCCCTCGCCCTCGCCGGTGCGGCGCGCATCGACGTGACCTGGTGGGGCAAGGCCGGGACGTTCTGCATCATGTTCGCGCTGCCGCTGTTCCTCGCCTCGGAGGGCAACCTGTTCTGGGCCGACCAGGCCCGGATCCTCGCCTGGTCGTTCACCGGGCCGGGTCTGGTGTTCGGCTACATCGCCCTCGCCCTCTACTGGCCGCTGGCGGTGCGCGCCCTCCACGACGGGCGCCGAGGTCGGGCCACGGCCGCCGGCGGGTAGCGCCGAGCCCCGTCGAGGTCGGGCCGGGCCGGTAGGTTCGGGGCGGTGAAGGCCGTGATCATGGCGGGTGGCGAGGGCTCCCGACTCCGCCCGCTCACCTCCCACACCCCCAAGCCCATGCTCCCGCTGGTCAACCGGCCGATGATGGAGCACATCGTCGGACTGCTGCGCAGCCACGGGTTCGACGAGATCGTGGTGACGGTCGCGTTCCTCGCCAACCAGATCCGCGCCTACTTCGGCGACGGGTCCGAGTTCGGCGTGTCGATCACCTACGCCACCGAGGAGCAGCCCCTCGGCACGGCCGGCTCGGTGCGCAACGCCAAGGACGTGCTCGACGAGCGCTTCCTCGTGATCTCCGGCGACGTCCTCACCGACATCGACCTGACCGCGATCGTCAAGCGCCACGAGGAGGCGTCGGCCCTGGCCACCATCGGCCTGGTCGCGGTCGACGATCCGGTCGAGTTCGGCATCGTGATCACCCGGGAGGACGGCTCGATCGAGCGATTCCTCGAGAAGCCGACGTGGGGGCAGGTCTTCAGCGACACGATCAACACGGGCATCTTCGTGCTCGAACCCGACATCTTCGACCTGATCGCCCCCGACCGGCCCGTCGACTTCTCCGAGGAGGTCTTCCCGCAGGCGCTCGCCGAGGGACGCACCCTCATCGGCGCGGTCGCCGAGGGCTACTGGGAGGACGTCGGCACGCTCGACGCGTACGTGCGGGCGCACCACGACGTGCTCGACGGCACCGTCGTCGTCGACGTGCCCGGGTTCCGGCTGCGTGACGGGGTCTGGCTCGGTGACGGCGCCGAGGTCCACCCCGAGGCGGAGATCCGGGGCAGCGCGGTCATCGGGGCCGGCTGCCGGGTCGAGGCCGGGGCCCGGCTCGGCCCGTACGCGGTCCTCGGCCGCAACACGCGGGTGCGTCGCGACGCGCTCGTCGAGCGCTCGGTGGTGCACGAGAACGTCTACGTGGGGGAGAGCGCCCGGGTCCGCGGCGCGGTCATCGGCCGGTCGAGCGAGCTGCGGCGCGCGTCGCGCTGCGACGAGGGTTCGGTGCTCGGCCACGAGTGCTTCGTCGGCGACGAGGCGGTCGTCGGCGCCGGCGTGAAGGTGTATCCGTTCAAGACGATCGAGGCGGGGGCCACGGTCAACTCGTCGATCATCCTGGAGTCGCGCGGCGCCCGGAGCCTGTTCGGGCGGTCCGGCGTCTCCGGCCTCGCCAACGTCGACATGACGCCGGAGCTGGCGACGCGGATCGCGATGGCGTGGGCGACCTCGTTGCCGCGTGGCACCACCGTCGTCACGTCCCGCGACTCGAGCCGCGCCGCCCGGATGCTGAAGCGCGCCCTGATGTCGGGGCTCAACGCGGGTGGCGTCGACGTGCTCGACCTCGAGGTGGCGTCGGTGCCGGTCACGCGCTTCGCGGTCCGCCAGCCACAGGCGACCGGCGGGCTCACCGTCCGCCTCGACCGCGCCGATCCCGACAGCGTCGGGGTGCGGTTCCTCGACCGGGCCGGCCTCGACATCTCCGAGGCGGCCCAGCGCAAGATCGAGCGCCAGTTCACCCGCGAGGACTTCCGCCGGGTGCCCGCCGAGGAGATCGGCGACATCGGGTTCCCGCCACGCGTCCTCGAGCACTACACGACCGCGCTCGGCCAGACGGTCGATCTCGACGTGGTGCGGTCGGCGTCGTTCAAGATCGTCGTCGACTACGCCTACGGCTCGACGTCGTTCACGATGCCGACCGTGCTCGGCCAGCTCGGCGCCGACGTCCTGGCGGTCAACCCCTACGCCTCGACCCAGGGGGCGATCGGCTTCACCCACCGCGACGGCGCGTCGGCCGCCAGCCCGCTCGTCACGGCATCGGGCGCGCACCTCGGCGCCGTGCTCGACCCCGACGGCGAGCGCCTGGCGGTGATCGACGACGAGGGCCACGTCCTCTCCGACACCGAGCTGCTCCTCGCCTTCGTGCACCTGGTCGCCCCCCACATCGACGGCGATCGCATCGCGGTCCCGGTCAACGCCACCGGGCGGGTCGCCGACATGATCGAGGGCGCGGCCGTGCGCCTCGTCGAGGCCAAGACATCTCCCGCCGCGCTGATGGCGACCGCCGCCGAGGACGGGATCGGCTTCGCGGCCGACACCGAGGGCGGGTTCATCCTCCCGGGCTTCATGCCCGCCTTCGATGCCGCGGCCGCCCTGGTGAAGCTGCTCGAGCTGCTCGCCCGCCACGACGTCAAGCTGTCCTCGGTCGTCGCCGGCCTGCCCCGCAGCCACGTCGCCCACGAGACGGTCGTGACGCCGTGGGAGCAGAAGGGCCTGATCATGCGATCCCTCGTCGAGACCACGAGCCCCGACCGTCTGGTGCTCGTCGACGGGGTGAAGGTGCTCCACGACGACGGCTGGGCGCTCGCCCTGCCCGACGCCACCGAGCCGGTCACCCACGTGTGGGCCGAGGCCGCCACCGACGCGGAGGCCCGGGCCCGGGCCCTCGAGTACGGACGCCGGGTCCGCCAGCTCATGCGATGACGCGGCGAGCCGCCGGGCGTGATCGGGCCCGGGCCCGGGCTCCCCAACCCTCCCGCAGAGGTCGAGGCTTGTCTGAGGTAGGTTGCCGGGCATGAACCTGCCCGAGGAGCTCAGGTACACCAAGGACCACGAGTGGGTGCGGATCGACGGTTCGATCGCGCGCATCGGCATCACCGACTACGCCCAGGACGCGCTCGGCGACGTGGTGTTCGTGCAGGTCCCCGACGTCGGCACGGCCGTCGCCGCCGGTGACACCGTCAGCGAGGTGGAGTCCACCAAGTCCGTGTCGGAGATCTACGCGCCGCTCGCCGGCACCGTCGTCGCGGTCAACGCGGACCTCGCCGACGCCCCGCAGCGGCTCAACGAGGACCCCTACGGCGAGGGTTGGATCTGCGACATCGAGGTCGGCGACGCGGACCTCGACGGCCTGCTCGACGCCCCCGGATACCAGGCGCTCGTCGAGGACTAGCCCATGGCCGAGATCGAGTGTGCGCGCTGCGGCCACCGCAACGGTGAGGAGGCCAACTTCTGCTCCTCGTGCGGTGCCCCGATCGAACGTGACGACCACGAGGACCGGCCCACGATCCAGCTCCAGCTCGACGGGCCCGGGGGTCAGCCCGACGAGATCAGCATCGACCTCGACGACGTACCCGGCGCCGGGCTCCTCGTCGTCCGGGCCGGGCCCAACGCCGGCGCCACGTTCGCCGTCGACAAGGACCTCGTCACCGCGGGCCGCCACCCCGACAGCGACATCTTCCTCGACGACATCACCGTGTCACGCCGTCACGCCGAGGTGCGACGCGACGGCGACGTCCTCGTCGTGACCGACGCCGGGTCGCTCAACGGCACGTACCTCAACCGCGAGCGCATCGAGAGCGCGCCGCTCCACGACGGCGACGTCATCCAGGTCGGCAAGTTCAAGCTCGTGTACGTGACGGGCGGCGAGGCCGGTGCCGGGGGAGCTACGTGACGGGGGCGACGAGGTGACCGACATGGCGAACCGAACCCACCTGTCGATCGGCGAGGTGCTCAGCCTGCTCCAGGACGAGTTCCCCGACGTCACCATCTCGAAGATCCGGTTCCTCGAGAGCCAGGGGCTCCTCGACCCCGAGCGCACGCCGTCGGGCTACCGGAAGTTCTACGAGCCCGACGTGCGCCGCCTGCGGTGGATCCTCACCCAGCAGCGCGACCACTTCCTGCCGCTGAAGGTGATCAAGGATCGTCTCGACGCCGGGGAGGACGCCGAGCTGGCGGCGCCCGACCGGGCCGGCAACGGAGCCACCGCGGCGGTGCCGCCCGCGGCCGGGCCCGATGGCTCGCCCTCTCCCGCTCCCGTACCGGGCGGGGGCGCGGGTTCGGATGACGGCGCGGCGGGCGGTTCGAGTTCCGCGGCCGGGTCGACGGGGGCGGCTCCGCGTTCCGGTGCCGTTCCCGCGGGCGCCACCGCGCCCGCCACGGGTTCGCCCGGCGCCGGGGACGCGGCGGCGCCCGACCCGGCCACCGATGGTTCCGCGGCCGCCGGGGCCGCCGCGCCAGCCACCCCGTCGATGCCGATCTGGATGGCCGACGCGGCGCGGGCCAAGGCCGACCGGGTGCGCAGCGGTCACGACGTCGGCGAGGGCCCCGCCCCGCTCGACGCGGACGTGACCTCGGTGAGCCTCACCCCCGACGAGCTGATCGCGGCGAGCGGCCTCACCCGTGGCCAGCTCGGCTCCCTCGAGGAGTACGGCCTGGTGAGCGGCCAGGTCGTCGGCGACGAGCGCTACTACGGCGGCGAGGACCTCATCGTCGCCCAGAAGGCCGCGGGCTTCTTCGGCCGGGGCCTCGAAGCCCGGCATCTGCGCATGTTCAAGACCGCGGCCGACCGCGAGGCGGCGATGCTCGAGCAGCTCGTGCTGCCCCTGGTGCGCCAACGCAGTCCCGAGGGCCGGGCCGAGATGCAGGCCACCATCGCCGAGCTGGCGGGGCTCGGCCAGGGCCTCCGGGCTGCACTGCTCCGCTCGGCCCTCGCCGACCACCTCGCCCCCTGACGCGCCCCCCGGTCGGGGACGGCCGGCCCACCGCCGGGTGCAACGGCTGGAGCGGAACGGCGCGCTGGGCGGGACGCGGGTGTCCCGGTCGGCGCGTGGAACGGTGGAGGACCGCGGGCGGCACGAGCCGGGGCGGGAGATCCGGGGTGGAACCGCGGAGCTAGGGCACGCCACCACCGGTAGGGTGATGCCGATGGTCGAGATGGATCTCGTCGGCGTCAGGGTCGAGTTCCCCTCCAACACGCCGATCGCCCTGCTCCGCGAGCGGGAGGGCGCGCGCCGGGTGCTGCCGATCTTCATCGGTGGTCCCGAGGCCACGGCCATCGCCTTCGCACTGGAGGAGGTCGTCACGCCCCGGCCGATGACCCACGACCTCATGCGCGACCTGCTCGACGACCTCGGGGTCAGCGTCGAGTCGGTGGTGGTCACCGAGCTCCGCGACCGCACGTTCTACGCCGAGATCGAGCTGCACGCCGCCGACGGCGTCCACCGCGTGTCGAGCCGACCGTCCGACGCGATCGCCCTGGCCGTCCGGGCCGGCACCCCGATCTACGCCGAGGAGGCCGTGCTCGACCAGGCCGGCTTCGAGGCGGAGCCCGACGAGGACGATCGGGAGGAGGAGGCCGAGGTCGTGGAGCAGTTCCGCGAGTTCATCGACAGCGTCAGCCCCGAGGACTTCGCCGGCTAGTCCCCCTCCGCCCCGCGCCCGGGAAGCGCTTCTGCGCTGGGCGGGACACGGGTGTCCCGGTGAGCGCGCAGAACCGGACGGGGAGGGCGCCCGACACGCACCGGGTGGAGCCGGCGACGGGCGCGGGTCGGGGATCCAAACCCGAGCGGGGCCGTTGACCGCATCGCGGGGGAGGCGTATGGTCCGAGGTTCACAGTTGCGTAACTACGCCGATGTCACTCGGCCGGACGCTCGTCCGGCGGCCCCGTCCGCCGGCGGGTGACGGTTCCGGAGGACGGTGGGAGGCCGACATGGAAGAGGGCTACAGCGGCAAGGCGGCGGCGGAGATCGTCGGCATCACGTACCGACAGCTCGACTACTGGGCCCGCACCGACCTGGTGCGGCCGTCGCTGGCCGACGCGCGTGGGAGCGGCTCCCGCCGGCGCTACTCCTACCGGGACCTCCTCGAGCTCAAGCTGATCAAGACGATGCTCGACTCCGGCATCAAGCTCGAGTCGGTCCGTGACGCGTTCGACTACCTCCGCACCAACCTCGGAGAGGACATCTCCTCGGCCCGCCTGGTGATCGCCGGTTCCTCCGCCATGCTCGTGCGCCACGACCGCGAGATGATCGACGTCGTCAACCGGTACCACGGCCAGGGTGTCCTCAACCTCAACCTGGTGACGCTCGACGGCCTGAAGGGAGAGCTCGACGCGGCGGTGCACGAGCTGGCCCCGACGAGCGACGACGTCGACGCGTCCGGCGGGTCCACGGCCGGCACCGACCGCCCGGCCAACACCGACGCCGCCCACGGCTGAACGGCGGCACGGCTGAACGGCGGCTGGCGGCCGTTGCCCGACGGCTACCGGCGACCCGCTGACCGGCGACC
>Ga0123332_1000371_pt1 | contig 44227 bp, 40 predicted proteins | sample BioC12SIPDNA_4_FD_89958 | JGI IMG/M metagenome (GOLD analysis project Ga0123332, IMG submission 89958) | Anaerobic biogas reactor microbial communites from Washington, USA - Biogas_R2_A C12 SIP DNA | ecosystem: Engineered > Bioreactor > Anaerobic > Unclassified | place: Washington, USA... | reverse complement strand
TCGTACGGCGCTCCGTCGTACGGCGCGCCCTCGTACGGCGGCCCGGCCGTCGTCACTGCCCCACCGACGCCCGCCCCCGCGGCCCCGGCGCCGACCTTCGACCGCACGACCTTCGACCGGTCCGGCCCGGGCGGCCCCGGGTTCGGTGGTCCCCCGTCGATCGGCGGTCCCGGCGGAGCGCCCCGGGGCGGGGCGACCCCGCCCCGCTCGTGGACCGACAAGTTGGCCGTGCCGATCGCCGCCATCGTGGCCATCGTTGCCGTGGGCGGCGTCGGCTGGTGGGTGTTCCGGGACGACGACGACTCCGTCTCGACCGAGGACCGGACCGCCCGGGCGACCGAGGTCGCCGAACGGGGCATCGACGTCGATGACCTCCTGCTCGACTTCGAGGATGTGCCCACGGGCTGGGTCCGCGAGTACCCCGACGACGAGGACGAGGACGAAGACGAGGAGAGCAGCGACGACCCCGAATGCCTCGCTCGGGCCGAGAAGGACCTGGCCCACCTCGGCTCGGAGGATTTCGAGCCCGAGGACGAAGCCGAGGTCTCCTACAGCAACGACGGGATCTTCCCGTACCTCGTGCACTCGGTCGCCCGGTTCGACTCGACCGAGCAGGCCGACCAGATCGTCGGCGCGTTCGACACGACGTTCGGCGGGTGCGACACCTGGCAGGAGGTCGACGACGGGGAGACGGTGAGCTACACGTTCGCCCCCCTGCTGCTCGGCGGCATCGAGGGGGCCGACCGGGTGGGTGCCTATCGCCTCGAGACGGCCCGGGCCGACATCCGGGCGACGTCCGCGATCGTCTTCGGCCACGTCGACGAGTACGCGTTCCTACTCCTGTACACCGACCTCGGATCGGTCTCGAGCGATCAGGTGGTCGAACTCGTCAACACCGCCCTCGCCAAGTTCTGACGACCGTTACATCCGGGGTCTGACCCCAGATGTAACGCTGGAGCCCGAGAGGGGAATCGAACCCCTGACCTGCTCATTACGAGTGAGCCGCTCTGCCGACTGAGCTACCCGGGCGGACGGCCGACGTTAGCGGCCGCGCCCGCCGCGGGCCGCTTCGGTTCGGGCACGCGGCACGGCCACCCCGGCCGGCGTGAGGCTCGATCAGGCGGTGAGCAGCTTCTCGCGGAAGAGGCCGAGCACGAGGTCGAGCGCGTCGCGGGTGGGGGTGCCGGGCTCGTCGACGAGGTCCTCGGTGAGCACCGAGTGGGCGGCCTTGCGGTGACCGTGGGGGTTGCCGGGCGAGGAGTCGATCTCGACGCCGACGAAGCGGTCGCCGAGCAGCTCGCGCAGGGTCGAGAACCGCTCCGGCGGGCTGAGCTTGTCGCCGGTGAACCGCAGGCCGAGCACGGTGACGTCGTTGGCGGCGCAGGCGGCGACCATGGCGTCGGTGTCCTCGCGGGAGAGGCCTACGTCGGCGCGGTGGGCGGCGGTGGTGCCGAACGGGAGCGACGGCTGGGAGAGCACCGGCGCCAGCACCCGCCCGTCCGCGATCAACCCGAGGGCGAAGCCACCGGTGAAGCACATGCCGACCGCGCCGACGCCCGGCCCGCCGCACTCGTCGTGGAGGTCTCGCCCCAGCGCCCGCAGCCAGTCCATGACCGGCGAGGTCCGCCGTCGGGCCAGGACGGTGAACTCGCGGGAGATGCACGCGGGACCGATCGTCGTGAGCGCGTCGGCCGTCGCCGTGCGGTTGCCGCCACGGAACGGGTCGCGTCCGGGCACGCCGAAGAGGTGGGGCATCGCCACCGTGCAGCCGAGGTCGACCACCCGGCGGGCGAAGTCGATCACCTTGGGCGTGATGCCGGGGATCTCGGCCATCACGATCACCGCCGGACCCGACCCGGCCCGGTAGACCGCCCGGGTCCGCCCGTCGTAGGTGCGCTCCGCGCGCTCGAAGCCTTCGATCCCGTCGTCCATCGGCGGCGACGCTAACGGGGGTCGACGGTCCCCGTGGTCCAGACCGGACGCGACCGCTGACGGTGGTCGACCACGCGCGGTGGTCGTCATCGACGCGAAGAGCGGCCGCCGTCCGCGACAATGGTCGGGCACGCGCGGTCCGCCGCCGCGGCGCACCCCCTCCACCGATCGGATCCAGCCATCCCGAACCGTCCTCCCGACCTCTCGTCGACCGTCGACCGCGAGGCGGCCATCGCCACCGCCCGGTCGGTGCTGTTCGAGCGCAACGCCCGGGGCACCGCGGTCACCGCACCCGATGGCACGGTGCTCGACGTGAACCCGGAGTTCGAGCGGATCATGGGGCGCGACCGCGGCGAGATGATCGGCCGGTCCCTGGTCGACCTGGCCCAGGCCGACCACCGGCCGCTGACCCTTGCCTGGATGGACCGCGCCGCCCGAGGCGACGACACGCCCCTCCACAGCGAGACCAAGGTGGGCGACGAGCCCGGACGGGCCCGTTGGTTCGTCACCGACGGGGTGGCCGCCCGCGACGACGACGGTCGCCTCGTCGCCCTGGTGCTCTCGGTCGAGGAGGCCACCGCCGCCCGTCGCCTGCACGGCCAGCTCGCCTCGGCCCACAACGACTTCGCCGCCCTGGTCGAGCTGCTCCCCGTCGCCGTCTGCCGCAGCCGCGCCGGCACGGTGCTCGTCTGGAACCCGGCCGCCGAACAGCTCTTCGGGTGGGCCGCGGCCGACGTCGTGGGCCGATCCGCCGACTCGCGGGACGATGCGGACGACGACCTGTCCGCCCTGCTCGCCGGCATCGCCGCGTCCGATCGGATGGACGGCGACGACGTCACCGTGCGCACCAAGGCGGGCGAGACCCTCCAGGTCCGCGCCTGGACCGCGCCGGTCCTCGGCCCGAAGGGTCAGCCCGAGACGCTGTCGCTGGTCGTCGACCTCACCGAGGACGTCCGCATCCAACGGGCGGTGGAGCTCCAGGAGCATCGGTGGCGCAGCCTGGTCAAGAACGTCGCCGACGTGATCACCGTCGTCGACGCCGACGGCTACGTGCAGGCGAGCGCGGGCGAGGTCCGCACGATCCTCGGCTACCCGCAGGGCACGTGGACCAGCGCCCGCATCCACGACCTGGTGCACCCCGACGACCTCAGCCACGTCGAGGGGGTGATGGACGAGGTGCTCGCCCGACCCGGGGTCACGATCACCACCGAGACCCGCCTCCGCCACCAGGACGGCACGTGGATCGACGTCGGGGTCAGCGCGATCAACCAGCTCGACGACCCGGCGGTCGCGGGCCTGGTGGTCACGACCCACAACATCACCGAGCGCAAGCGGGCCCAGGCACTGGTCGCCAGCCAGTCGCACATCCTCGAGCTGATCGGCCGCGGCGAGGCCTTCGACGACGTGATGGAGTCGGTCGCGGCGATGGTCGAGGACCACGACGACGGCACCCGGGTGGCGGTCCTCCTGATCGACGGCGACCGGTTCCGACCCCGGTACGCCCGGATGAGCGGGCCTCCCGGCCGGGTCCGCGCCCGCCTGGTCGAGATCGAGGTCGGGTCGCTGGTCGGCCTGCTCGACCCCGAGGGCGGCGACGGTCCCGTGGTGATGGAGGCGTCCGACCCCGACAGCCCGCTCGACCGCGCCCTGCGGGCGACGATGACGCGCGAGGAGGTCGGCACCATGTGGCTGTCTCCGGTCGTCGACCGGGCCGACCGCAACGCGGGGGCGGTCATCGTGGGGTTCAACCGGCCCGGCCACCGACCCTCCGACCACGCCCGCCGGGCGATCGACACCGCCGCCTCCCTCGTCAGCATCGCCCTCGAACGGCGGGCGACGGTCAACGAGCTCGCCCACCGGTCGCTGCACGACGACCTCACCGGCCTCCCCAACCGCACGCTCCTCCTCGACCGCCTCCAGACGTCGCTCGACCGGGTGCAACGCCTCGGCCGAGACCTCGGTGTGCTCTACGTCGACCTCGACCGCTTCAAGCTCGTCAACGACAGCCTCGGCCTCGCCGGCGGCGACGACGTCCTCACGCAGGTCGCCGCCCGGCTCAACGCGGTGACGCGTCCCGACGACACGATCGCCCGCGTCGCGGCCGACGAGTTCGTCATCGTCTGCGACCGCCGGGACGGCGGGCTCGCCGCGGTGCTGTCGGTCGCCGACCGGCTCACCGAGGCGATGAAGGAGCCCTTCACGTCCGGGCAGGGCGAGCTGTTCCTCACCGCGAGCCTCGGCCTCGCCCTCAGCACGCCCGGTGTCGACGCCGCCTCACTGCTACGCCACGCGGACGCGGCGATGTACCGGGCGAAGCAGCGCGGCCGCGACCGGCTCGAGATGTACGACGCGGCGATGCAGGCCAGCGCCCACGACCGGCTCGCCCTCAGCTCCGACCTGCGGCGGGCGCTCGAGAAGGACGAGCTGTACCTCGTGTACCAACCGATCATCCAGCTCGGCACGGGCGCGGTCGTCGGCGCCGAGGCGCTGTGCCGTTGGCACCACCCGCGTCGCGGCGAGATCCCGCCGGGGGCGTTCATCCCGGTCGCGGAGGAGTCCGGCACGATCGCCGAGATCGGCTCGTGGGTGCTCGACACCGCCCTCGCCGAGCTGGCCGCCGTACCCGCGCTCACCGACCGCCCCTTCACGCTGTCGGTCAACCTGTCCCCCCGCCAGCTCGACGACCAGAAGCTCGTCGCCCGGGTCTCCGACGCGCTCGACGCCCACGGCTGGTCGCCCGACCGGCTGTGCCTGGAGCTGACCGAGACGGCGATCACCCAGGACCTCGACGCGGCCCTCCGCACCCTGGTCCGCCTGCGCCAGGGCGGGGTGCGGGTGGCGGTCGACGACTTCGGCACGGGTTACTCGTCGCTGACCCACCTCCACCGGCTGCCGATCGACATCATCAAGATCGACCGCTCGTTCATCACCCCGCTGGGCGAGACCGCCCCCACCGACCGATCGACGGTGGCGTCGGTCGTTCTCGGCATCGCCCAGGCGATGGACCTCATGGCCGTCGCCGAGGGCGTCGAGACCTCCGCCCAGCTCAATGCCCTGCGCGACCTCGGATGCGAGCTCGGCCAGGGCTACCTGTTCTCCGTGCCGGTCCCCGCCGCCGCCCTGGTGAACCTGCTCGACGAGGTCGACTGAACGACGAGGTCGACTGAGCGGCGGTCGTCCCCTGGACGCCCGTTCGGCGTCAGCGGGGCGACAGGCGCAGCAGGAGCGCCTGGAGCAGTAGCTCCTCGTTGGGGTTGCGCACCAGGGCGTCGGCCGCCTGCCAGATGGCGTCGAGCACGGTGCCGACGGCGTCGACGCGCCCGGCCCCCGGCTCGCCGAGCAGCTCGTCGCGGTACGCGCGGGCCATCTCGCCCAGGCCCATGCGCAGCTCGTCGGTGCGCAGGCGGCGGAGCTGGCGCTTGTGTCGCTCCTCCAGCGACTTGGCGCCCGATCCACGGAGGCCGTGGCGTTCGATCCGCTCCTCGAGGGCGGCGGCCTCCTCGGCCTGGCGCTCCTGGAGGGCGGCCGCGGCGTCGTCGATCGCGGCGCGCAGCTCGGCGACGACCTCGGCGACCGCGTGGCCGGAACCGTCGAGCCGGGCGGGCACGTCGCGCCAGGCCGCCAGCCGCAGGGCGAAGCGCTCGTCGGCGGCGAGGAGGCGCGCCCGGCCCAGATCGCCGTGGGCGGCCCCCGCGATGCGGCGGGCATCGTCGTCGGAAAGGCCGTCGGCCTCCAGCGCCGCCGCGACCACCTCGTCGGAGAGGGCCGGGAACTCGATCGGCACGCACCGCGACGCGATCGTCACCAGCTCGTCGGGGACGTCGTCGGCGAGGACCACGAACACCGTGCCCGCCGGCGGCTCCTCGATGGTCTTGAGGAGCTTGCCGGCGGTGGCGTCGGCGACGAGGTGGAACTCCTCGAGCACCAGCACCTTGCGCGCCCCCTCGACCGGCTTCAGCGACGCCAGCCGGACGATCTCGACGGCCTGGGCGACCTGGATGCTCGCCCCCTCGCGACGCACCACCGTGACGTCGGGGTGCTGGAGGTCGGCGGCGAGCTGCCGGTGGCGGGCGGCCGCGGCCGGGTCGTCGGTACCGGCGGCGAGGATCTCACCGGCGAACACGGCGGCGGCGCGGTCCTTGCCCGACCCGGGTGGCCCGACGAACAGGTAGGCGTGCAGGGGTTCGGCGGCCGCGGCCCTCAGCAGGGCGACCGCCCGATCCTGCCCGGGCACCGCGTCCCAGGGGTCGGAGGCGGCGTCGGCGGTCACCGGCCCATCGTGGCCCGCCCCGTCCACCCCCCGCCAGACCTCAGGGAAGGCGGGCGGCGACGACGTCGCGGACCCGGGCCTCGACCTCGGCGACGGTGCCACCGCCGTCGACGATGACCCAGCGCTGCGGATCGGCCGCGGCGAGGGACCCGAACCCGTCGGCGACGAGCGAGTGGAAGTCGTCGCCCGCCTTCTCCAGCCGGTCGCGGGCGCCGCCGATGCGGGCCCGGGCCTCGGCGGGGTCGACGACGAGCAACACGACGACGTCGGGCTGGAGCCCGTGGGTCGCCCAGAGCGACAGGTTGCGCACCTCGTCGACCGGCAGGCCGCGGCCGTAGCCCTGGTAGGCCACCGACGAGCCCAGGTAGCGGTCGGTGACGACGTCGCGGCCCGCGGCGAGGGCCGGCTCGACGACCTCGGCGACGTGCTGGGCCCGGTCCGCGGCCATCAGCAGCGCCTCGGCCCGGTCGACGAGGCCGTTGTCGTCGGCCGCGAGGACGATGTCGCGGACCCGCGCGCCGATGGCGGTGCCGCCCGGCTCGCGGGTGAGCACCGCGCCGAGGCGCTCGGCGAGGAGCCGGGCCTGGGTCGACTTGCCGCACCCCTCGCCGCCCTCGAAGGCGATGAACCGACCCCGCCCCACGGCCTCAGTCGTCCGCGCCGGACGCCTTCTTCTTCGCCGCCGCCTTCTTGGTGCCGGCCTTCTTCCTGGCCGGCGCCTTCTTCTTGGCGGCCTTCTTCTTGGCCCCCCGCTTCTTCGCCGGCCCCCGGGCGCGCCGGTCGGCCAGCAGCTCGATCGCCCGTTCGAGCGTGACGCTCTCGGGCGTCTCGCCGCGCGGCACCGTCGCGTTGGTCTCGCCGTCGGTGACGTAGGGGCCGAAGCGCCCGTCCTTGATCACGATCGGCTTGCCCGACACCGGATCGGCGGTCTCGAAGTCGCGGAGCGGCGGGGCGGGTGCGCGCTGACCGCGCCGCTGCTTCGGCTGGGCGAAGATCCGCAGCGCCTCTTCGAGGGAGACGGTGAACATCTGCTCCTCGGTCTCCAGGCTGCGGCTGTCGGTGCCCTTCTTGAGGTACGGGCCGTAGCGGCCGTTCTGGGCGGTGATCTCCTCGCCGCTCTCGGGGTCGGCGCCGACGACGCGGGGCAGCGTCAGCAGGCGCAGGGCGTCGTCGAGGGTGATGTCGTCGAGCGTCATCGTCTTCAGCAGCGACGCCGTCTTGGGCTTGGTCTTGGCCCCGTCGACCATCTCGCCGAGCTGCACGTAGGGCCCGAACCGACCCGGCTTGGCGAACACCTCCAGGCCGGTGTCGGGATCGGTGCCGAGCGGCTTGTCGCCCTTCGGGGCCGACAGCAGCTCCATCGCCTTGGCCACGTCGAGCTCGTCGGGCGCGAGGTCCTCGGGTACCGACGCCGTGTCCTCGCCGCGCCGCACGTAGGGGCCGTAGCGACCCGGCTTGACGACGATCGGAACGCCGTCGGGATCGTCGCCGATCGGGATCGAGTTGATGGCGGCGGCGTCGATGGTCTCGAGCCCGTCCTTCACCAGACGGTCGAGGCCGCGGCGTCCCTGGTCGGTCGCCTCGGCGCCGTCGTCGCCGAACCAGAACCGGCGGAGCCACGGCTCCCGTTCGAGGGCGGCGGCCGCGATCTGGTCGAGCTCGTCCTCCATCCGGGCGGTGTAGGCGTAGTCGACGAGGTCGCTGAAGTGCTCCTCGAGCAGCTTGACCACCGCGAACGCCGTCCACGACGGGACCAGCGCGCTGCCCTTCTTCCAGACGTAGCCGCGGTCCTGGATGACCTGCATGATCGAGGCGTAGGTCGACGGGCGCCCGATGCCGAGCTCCTCGAGCCGCTTGACGAGCGACGCCTCGGTGTAGCGGGCCGGCGGCGACGTGGTGTGTCCCAGCGCCTCGACCTCGTCCGCGGTGAGCGTCTGGCCCTCGGCGAGGGGCGGCAGCAGCGTCTCGCGGTCGTCGAGCTGGGCCTCGGGGTCGTCCGCGCCCTCGACGTAGGCCCGCATGTAGCCGGGGAAGGTGATCGTGCGCCCCGACGCCGACCACTCGGTGGCGGTGGAGCCCGCGGCGTCGGCCTCGGCGGACGGGGCGGTGAGGCGCACCGACAGGGTGCGGCCGCGGGCGTCCTCCATCTGGCAGGCGACCGTGCGCTTCCACACGAGGTCGTAGAGGGCGAGGGAGTCGCCGCGCAGCTCGCCCCGCAACGAGTCGGGTGTGCGGAACGTCTCACCCGCCGGACGGATCGCCTCGTGGGCCTCCTGGGCGTTCTTGACCTTCCGGCTGTAGGTGCGGGGCGCGGCCGGCAGGTAGTCGGGCCCGTACATCTGGGCGATCTGGCTGCGCGCCGCGGTGATCGCCGTCTCCGACAGGTTGGTGCTGTCGGTACGCATGTAGGTGATGTAGCCGCCCTGGTAGAGCTCCTGGGCGACGCGCATCACCTGGGCCGCCGACATGCGCAGCTTCCGACCACCCTCCTGCTGGAGGGTCGAGGTCATGAAGGGCGGCTTCGGCCGCGACGTGAACGGCTTCTCCTCGACGCTCGACACGGTGAACGTCGCCCCGTCCAGGCCGTCGCGCAGGCGACCGGCGCGGGCCTCGTCGAGGACGACCACGCCCTCGCGGGTCGGGCGCCCGTCCGAGCCGAAGTCGCGGCCCTGCGCCACCCGGGCCCCATCGACCGCGACGAGCGACGCCGAGAACCGGGGGTCGCTGGCGAAGGCGGCGGAGAGGTCCCAGTAGCCGGCCGACACGAACGCCATGCGCTCGCGCTCGCGCTCGACGACGAGGCGGACGGCCGGGCTCTGCACCCGCCCGGCGGACAGGCCCTGGTTGACCTTGCGCCAGAGCACGCTCGACACCGGATAGCCGAAGAGGCGGTCGACGATGCGTCGGGACTCCTGGGCGTTGACCAGCCCCATGTCGATGTCGCGCCACTCGTCGACCGCCCGCTCGATCGCGGGTCGGGTGATCTCGTGGAAGACCATCCGCTTCACCGGCACCCGGGGCTTCAGCTCCTCGAGCAGGTGCCAGGAGATCGCCTCGCCCTCGCGATCCTCATCGGTCGCGAGGTAGAGCTCGTCGACGTCCTTCAGCAGCGCCTTGAGCCGTCGGATCACGTCCTTCTTCCCCGCGTACACCTCGTAGGTGGGACGGAAACCGTCGTCGACGTCGACCCCCAGGCCCTTGGACGGGAGGTCGCGCACGTGCCCGACGGAGGACTCGACGACGAAGTCGGAGCCGAGGATCGCCTCGATCGTGCGAGCCTTGGCCGGCGACTCGACGATCACCAGGGAGCGGGCCATACGCGGGCAAAGGTACGGGGCGGGCGGTGCTCCGTGTCAAGCACCGGCCCGGAGACCACCCGCCGCAGCCATGCGCCCACGGGGGTTCGGGGTGGGCTATCAAACCTCCATGCCACTGCCGCGACCCGCCGAGGGTGAGGTCGTCGTCACCACCCCCCGGGCGGCCCGACGCCGCCGCGAGCTGCGCATGGTGGCCGTGTTCGTGGTCGCCGCCCTGCCCGTCGCCGCCGTCGTCTGGCTGATCGTCAACGCCCCGGCCGCCGTCCTATACGTCGTGGCCCAGACCCTCTTCCTGTGGTTCGGGTTCCGCCGCCGCGCCGACCCGCTGCTGCGCCTGTCACCGACCGGCATCTCCTACGAGCCGGGCCGCTTCCAGGTGCGCTGCGAGTGGGCCGACGTCGACTCGATCGGCACCGTGACGCTCCCCGACGCCGGTGAGGTGGAGGCGCTGATCCTGTCCGTCAGCGCCCTCCACTGGGCCGCCGACGAGCCGGTGCGGCGCGAGGCGATCGCCCGTGGCTGGGACCGCGCCGTTCCGATCGGCAGCTTCGAGCCCGAGTGGGAGTGGGGCCGCATCGGCGACGCCGTCCGCACCTGGGCCCCCTGGATCTTCGATCTCCCCGACGCCTAGCCCGCTCGCTTCGGGATCACTCGTCGAGGCGGGGCGGGCGACGGGCGGCCTTGCGCTCGGAGCGCTGACGCTTGTCGTCGAGCCGCCGCTCCCGGCTGCCCCGGGTGGGGCGGGTCGCGACGCGCCGGCGACGGGGGACGAGCGCGGCGGCGACCGACGCGGCCAGCCGTTCGCGCGCCAGGGCCCGGTTGCGGGCCTGGCTCCGCTCGTCGTCGGCCACCACCCGCACCGACGCTCCCAGGCGCGACGCGACCAGTCGCTTCTGGGCGGGCGTCAGGGCCGACGACGCCTCGACCTCGAAGCGCAGCTCGACCCGGGTGCTGGACCGGTTGGCGTGCTGGCCGCCCGGGCCGCCCGAGGGCGTGAACACCTCCACCAGCTCCCAGCCCGGGATGGTGACCCGGTCGTCGACGCGCAGGTCGTCGGCCACGGTCGGCTCAGACCGCGGGCGGCTCGGTGGCCTGGAGCACGACCCGCACCTGCGTGCCCTCCGGGCCGGACGTGATCTCCGATTCGTCGGACAGGGCCCTGATCAGCGGGATGCCCAGACCCCGCTCGATGCGCAGCCGGGACGGGTCGGTGACCTCGGGCAACACGTCGAGGCCGCCGGGATCGAAGCCGCCGCCCTCGTCGGCCACCACCAACTCGACCGCGTCGTCGGTCAGGTGGCACTCGATGGTGATCGCCGCGGTGGACGGGTCCGACCCGCGCTCGCGCAGCGCCTCGATGGCGTTGGTGCACGCCTCGGAGACGATCACGCGGAGGTCGTCGACGCGCTCGTCGTCGAGGATCGGCTCGATGCGAGCGGTGCCGGCGATGACCATCCGGACCAGCGCCAGGTACTCGGGTTGGGCGGGCACCCGGAGGCTGATCCGGTGGTGCTTCACCGCTCCACCGAGCCCGGCGCGACCTGCGGCATCCGACGACCCCCGAACGCCCGGGTCAGCCGGCGAGGGTGGCTTCGTCGACGGTGCGGTGGATGGCGAACACCTTGGTCAGCCCGGTGATCTCGAACACCTTGAGGATGCGCGGGCCGGTGCACACCAGGGCGAGGTCGCCCTCGTTGGTGCGCACCCGCTTCAGCGCTCCGACCAGCACGCCGAGACCGGTCGAGTCGATGAAGTCGACCTTCTCGAGGTCGACGACGATGCGGGTACGCCCCTCGCCCACCAGGCCCACCAGGCGCTCGCGGAGACGGGGCGCAGTGGCCACGTCGACCTCGCCCGAGACGGCGAGAACCGCCCACCCGTCACGCTCCGAGAGCTCCAAGCCCAGTTCGATCACGTATCGCTGCTCCTCGGTGTCGCCCGCACGCGCGATTGACCTGCCGAAAGCTACACCGCGAACCGTCCGGCACCGACGCCCCCTTCGGTCCCCGCGACCACAGCGGTGTAGTTACGCAACTGTCGTTAGCATTCGGGTTCCGCCCCGCGGGCCGACATCCGCCGGCCCGGCGGCGGTCGCCGATGTCCCTCGTCTCCGACGCCCCACCCGACCTGCTCCTCGACGTCCTACAGCGGCGCGCCGAGGGGCTGGTGCACGTCGAGCGACTGGCGGCGCGCCCGGCCCGGTTCCGCGAACCATCGGTCCCCCTCCCGGCCCGGCTCGCCGCCCACCTCCCCGCCGGGGGTCTCTGGGCCCACCAGGCCGAGGCGATCGACCACGCGCGCGCCGGCCGCCACGTCGTCGTCGCCACCGGCACCGCCTCGGGGAAGTCGCTCTGCTACCAGCTCCCCATCGCCGAGGCCGTCACCGAGCCGATCCGCTCCGGAACCGCGCTGCTGATCGGCCCCACCAAGGCGCTCGCCCAGGACCAGCTCCGCGCCATCGGCGACCTCGGTGTCCCCGGCCTGGTGGCCGCTACCTACGACGGCGACACCCCACCCGAGGCACGGGCGTGGGCCCGGGCCCACGCCGACGTCGTGCTCACCAACCCCGAGATGCTGCACTGCGGTCTGCTCCCCCACCACGAGCGGTGGGGCACCTTCCTGCACCGGCTCCGCTACGTCGTCGTCGACGAGCTGCACACGTTCCGGGGCGTGTTCGGCAGCCACGTCGCGCACGTGCTGCGTCGCCTCCGCCGCGCCTGCGCCCGCTACGGGTCCGACCCGACCTTCGTGTTCGCCTCGGCCACCATCGGCGAACCGGCCGCCCTGGCCACCGCCCTCTGCGGCGCCCCGGTGGTCGCCGTCGACGACGACGCTTCCCCCCGCGGCGAACGGCTCTTCGCCCTGTGGAACCCGCCGCTGATCGACGCCGCCACCGGCACCCGGCGTTCCACCCACTCCATCACCGCCACCCTGGTCGCCGACCTGGTCGGCGCCGGCCACCGCACCATCGCCTTCTGCCGCAGCCGTCGCGGCACCGAGCTGGTCGCCGCCGCCGCCCAGGAGCGCCTGTCCGACGACCCCGGAGCCGTCCGCCCCTACCGCGGCGGCTACCTCGCGGCCGAGCGCCGGGAGATCGAGGGCGAGCTGTTCGGCGGGCGGCTCCGCGGCGTCGTCGCCACCTCCGCACTCGAGCTCGGCGTCGACGTCGGCGGGCTCGACGCCTGCGTGCTCGACGGCTTCCCCGGCACCATCGCCTCGATGTGGCAGCAGGCGGGCCGGGCCGGCCGCAGCCAGCGCCGCTCGCTCGCGGTGCTCGTCGCCGGCGACGACGCCCTCGACCAGTACCTGATGGCGCACCCCGACGAGGTGTTCTCGCGCCGCCCCGAACCGGCGGTCGTCAACCCGTCGAACCCGCTCGTGCTCGACGCCCACCTCGCGTGCGCCGCCTACGAGACGCCGCTCACCGCCGCCGACGAGCGCTGGTGGGGAGAAGATCTCGACGAGGGCGTCCGCCGCCTCGTCCTCGACGACCGCCTGCGGGTGCGCGAGCCGGTCGAGCGGGTCGTCGAGCACCCCCGCGCGGTGTGGGCGGGCCGGGGGTTCCCCGCCCACGGGGTCGGGCTGCGCAGCGGGGGTGGCGACGAGGTGCGCATCGAGCGCGCCGACGGCACCGCGGTCGGCACCGTCGACCGCGGCCGGGCCCCCGAGACGGTCCACCCCGGGGCGATCTACCTGCACCAGGGGGCGGCCTGGCGGGTGGCCGAGCTCGACCTCGACGACGGCCTCGCCGTGGTCGAGCGCAGCGACGGGGGCGAGGCCACCCAGGCCCGCAGCCAGGTGCACATCGCCGTCCTCGACACCGAGGCCACCCGGCGCGCCGGCCACGCCGACCTGTCGATCGGCGCCGTCGAGGTCACCAGCCAGGTCACCGGCTACCAGCGCCGCGACCTCGCCAGCGGCGAGGTCATCGAAACCGTCGTCCTCGACCTGCCGCCGTCGAGCCTCATCACCCGGGCCTTCTGGTACGCGGTGCCCACCGGGCTGCTCCGCCGCGCCGGGCTCGCCCCCGCCGCCTGGCCCGGCACGCTCCACGCCGCCGAGCACGCCGCCATCGGCCTGCTCCCCCTGTTCGCGATCTGCGACCGGTGGGACGTCGGCGGCGTCTCCACCCCGTGGTCGGCCGACGTCGGCAGCCCGGCGATCTTCGTCTACGACGGCTACGAGGGCGGCGCCGGCATCGCGGAGCTCGGCTTCGACGCGGGCGACCGGCACCTGGCCGCCACCCTCGACGTCATCGAACGGTGCCCGTGCGCCGACGGCTGCCCGTCCTGCGTCCAGTCCCCCAAGTGCGGCAACCTCAACGAACCGCTCGACAAGGCGGGGGCGGCCGCCCTGCTCCGGGCGCTCGGTGTCGCTCGCGCCGAACCGCGCCGCAGCGCCTGACGGCTCGGGGCGACCCGCGTTCGGGCTTCCGCCGACCCGTTCGTGGGGCTGCTCCGGCGCGACCCGTTACCATCCACCGGTTCCGGCACCGGTGCCGATGGGAGGGGAAGGGATGCGACGAGTGCGGACCGTGGGCGCGGTCGTCGCCGTCACCCTCGCGGCGCTCGCCCCTTCGTGCTCACGCACCGACCGGGCGGTGGACGGGGACTCGCCGACCCCGGAGGTCGAGGCCGCCGTGCGGGGCGAGGAACCGCTGGACGTCCAGCGCGACGACCTCGCCCCGATCGAGGGTGAGTGGATCCGGATCGTCGACGAGGCCACCGACACCGCCTTCAACCTGCCCGACGACAAGCTGTTCGAAGCGGGCACGGAGTCCGCCGGGTTCATCGCCTACTCGTTCAACGGGTGGCGTCCCGACCGCTCCGCCCGGTGGGAGGATCGGGTCGAGGTGCGGATCTGGACCCCGGACCGGGCGACGACCATCGAGGAGGCCCTGGAGCCGGGGAACCGGTCTAGGCCCCTCCTGCACGAGGGACCGACGACGATCGACGGCGAACCCGGCATCCACCACGTCGTCGCCACCGAGCTGGCCGGGATGGCGCAGGAGCACACGATCTACGGGGCGACGATGCCGGGCGGAGGCGCGATCGCGGTGGTCGAGGAGTACCCCGGGGGCGAGCCTCCGTCGGGGATCGCGGCGGAGGTCGCCGCGACCATCCGCTTCGACGTCGGCTTCGGAGGCGGGCCGTGGCTCCAGCGCGCCCCGCTCGACCCCGGCCTGGCCGGCGACCACCGGACGGTCGTCTCCCGCGATGACGTGACCGGGATCGAGTGGCGCATGACGGAGCGGACGTACCGCATCAACTACCCGGTCGGTGGGGGCGACGGGATGCAGTGGAGCGCCGAACGTCCCGAGGACCGCGTGCGGGCCGAGGAGAGCGTGGTGATCGTGCCCGGGAGCCTCGTCGCGTCCGTCGATCAGGCCCTCCTCGAAGCCAGCACGTGGAACAACTACGAGGTGCTCCGGACCGCCGAGCCGGTGACCATCGACGGGCGCGAGGGACGGGGCGGGGTGGCCACCTTCGAGGGCGGGTTCGACCGGCCGCCCTACGTCCGCCGCATCTGGGCGGTGCCCCTCGACGCCGGCGGCTACCTGGTGCTCATCAGCGGCCTGCTCGCGGGCCCGGACGCGGTGCCGCTCCCGCTCGACGAGCTGGCCGCCACCGTCACCATCCCCGAGGGTGCGGGGGTCGTCGAGGAGTACCAGCCGTGACCGGACCGATGCGGCCGTGCGGCCACACCTTCCCCGCGGGCGTCGCCCGATGCCCCTACTGCGCACCATCCGCCCCCGCCGGGGTCCGATCCGTCCGGCCGGTGCGGAGGTGGCCCGGACGGGTCGTGGCCGCGGTCCTGGCGGTCGGACTGATCGGCCTGGGCGTGGCGGCGTTCCCACGGGTCGACCGCTGGTGGGACGAGCGTCGGGCCACGGCTCCCGACCCGGCGGCGACGACCACCTCGACCGTGGTCCCGCGTCCGACCACCGTCACCGACGAGAAGACGGGGATCTCCTGGACGATGCAGGGCGAACCGGTGCGGCGCAGCGTCGACACGCCGTCGGGCGACGATTCGACCCGGCGCGAGATCCGCATCTACGTGGCGACGGGTCCCGACGTGACCCAGCGGGTGGTCGTGTACGACCTCGTGAACCGCGAACCCACCGAGATGCTGGCGAACAGCAACGGCCTGCCCTGCACGGTCGTGAGCGACCTTCGGACCATCACGATCGACGGCCAGACGGGAGAGGGCGCCATCCTCCGCCGGGACGCGACAGATCTGACGACGCCGATCACCGCCGAGGCCTGGCTCGTGCACCTCGCCGGCGGGGGTGGCCTCATCGTCTCGACGATCGCCGACGGCGACGGACCCGAGGACGCCCCGCCCGTCGCCGACCTCGCGGCGACCGTCGACCTGCCCTGACCGCGCCGAAGCGCACGCTTTCCTCCAGCCCGTGCGTATGCCGGTCAGCGTTCGACCCGCATGGAGGCGCGGGCCTGCACGGTGGTGTCCGGTACCAGGCGTCCGACCAGGGCGACGTCGGTGCGCAGGGGGCAGGTCACCACGACGGTGAGGGTGGCGCCCACCTCCGTCGGGCGGTCGACGGAGGTGCGGCAGCCCCGGCCGCCCGCGGCCCGCACCGCCGCGGCCGCCGCACCGGGACGGCCGTCGACCGCCGCCGCCCGCGCTCCCTCCCGCGCCGCGTGGACCGCCCGTACGTGGTCGGCGACCACCAACCCGGCCTGCACGACGAGCAGCAGGGCCAACACCAGCACGGGCAGGGCCAACGCCATCTCGACCGTGGCCTGACCGCGATCGGCCCGCCGGGTCACAGACGGCTGCGGATCTCGTCGAACACGGCGTCGAACAGCTCGCCGATCCGACCCGATCCGGTGGCCCAGGTGATCAGGGCGATGGCGACGATGGCCGCGCCCAGCAGCACCAGTGCGTACTCCGCGGTGGCCTGACCGCCGTCGTGGGACGCCCGGGCGGTGGGCTCGGCGTCGCGGCGCTGCCGGCGCCGCCGGAGGTCGTAGGCGAGGAACGCGCTGAGCACGGTGTCGATGAGCTGGAGGATGAACATGGAGGACTCGCTTCCTGCGAGGGGACCGGATGCGGGGGAAGCGGGGCGCCGGGGAAGCGGGGAAGCGGGAGGCGGATCTCAGGGACGGAGGTCGGCGAAGGCCGCCAGCACGGGCGGCACGACCGTGATCAGCACGAAGGCGGGGAGGGTGCAGAGCACGAGTGGGAACAGCATCCGCACCGGCACCCGCCGGGCCCGGGCCTCGACCGCCCGACGGCGGGCCGCCCTCTCGTCGGCGGCGAGGCGGGCCATGGCGTCGGCGACCGGCACCCCGTCGTGGTGGGCGGCCACCAGCACCGCCACCAGCGGGCGCGTCGCCGACGCGGCATCGGCGACGCGCCCCAGCGAATCGGCGAGCGGCTCGCCGTGGCTCGTACGGCGGTGGGCCTCGGCCAGGGCGGGGCCCACCGGAGGCGGCGCCCGCGACGCCACTATCGGGAGGGCGACCGGCACCGTCACCCCGCCGCCGAGGGCGACCGCGAACAGGTCGACCGCGTCGGGGAGGGCGTCACGCCAGGCCTCCGCCTCGGCCCGTCGGCGTTGGCGCGCCGACCAGCGCAGCCCGCCCAGGGCGACGACGAGCGGCACCGGGGCGAGCGCCGGGACGACGACCAGCGCGACGAGAGCGCCCGTCATCGCCAGCGCACCGACCCGGCCCGCGCGCGGCTCGGCCTCGATCCCGGCCAGACGGGCGACGAACACGGTCCACCCCGGAGCGGGCGCGGTGGGGGTCGGAGCGCCCCGCAAGGCCGGCCTCGGAAGCGGACGCCGGGGCCGCGGCCGGTGCTGCCATGCGGCACCGGCCACCACGAGCGCGGCGAGGCAAGGCAGAACCGCCACGAGGGCGCGGCTCACTCGGGCCCCACGATGCGCAGCATCCACAGCCCGCCCACGACGTCGAGACCGACCGCCGCGGCCAGCAGCGCCCGCCCGCCGCCGGTGCCGAGCAGCGCCCCCGCCACGTCGCCGTCGGAGGCCGCCGACCCGAGGGCGAACACCAGCGGCAGCGCCACCATGACCGCCGCCGAGGCCTGGGCCTGGCTCGCCAGGGCGCGCGCCTCGGACGCGACCGCCATCCGGTCGCGGAGCGTCGCGGCGACGCCGTCGAGCGCCCGGGCCGGGCTGCCCCCGGCCTCGACCGCCACCTCGAGCGCGCCCACCGCCAGCCGCACCGCCGGGCGCGGGTGGGCCGCGACCCACGGCTCGAGGGCGCGGCCGAGGTCGGCCCCCCGTCCGACCCGAGCGGTCACCGCCAGGACCTCCTCCGCGTGGCGACCGCCGAGCCGGCCCGCCGCCGTGCGCAGCGCACCGACGACGTCGAGCCCGCTGCGCAGGCCGCGTCCGACGTGGTCGAGCAGGTCGGGCAGGGCGTCGTCGGCGCGCCGGGAGCCCCGGCCACGGAGGGCCCTGCGGGAGGCGAGCGCGGCCGCGGTCGCGGCGCCGAGCAGCGTCGCGGCCCCGGCCGGCCCGGCCCGCCACGCCCCGAGCACGGCGACCGCGACCGCCGCGAGCACGAGCACCCGCGCCCACCGGAGCGGGTCGCCTTCGACGCCCGAGTCATCGAGGGTCGCGACCCACCACCGGGCCACGACCTCACGACGGCGCCGGCGAGCGAGGCGGGCGGCACCGGTGCGGTCGGCCCGCCGGAACCGGTCGACCGCCGGCGGGGACACCTCGACCGCGAGGGACCGGCGGAGGGCCTCCACCAGCGCGGCGACCGCCGACGCGGCGGCGACGGCGCCGACCCACGCGATCACGCCGCCTCCCCTTCGACGAGGGGCCGGCGTCGGGGTGGCCGCGACGGCGCCGCGATCACGGCGCCGTCGCGGACCAGCTCGCGCACCCGCTGCGGCGAGGTCGAGGCCCTTTCGACCTCGGCCACGGCGGTGACGCGGCGGGCACCCCGCGCCGCCCGACCGACCTGGACGACCAGGTCGACCGCGCTGGCGATCTGTTCCCGCAGGGCGACGAGCGGCAGGTCGGCCCCGGTGAGGGCCATGGTCTCGATGCGTCGCAGGGCGTCGTCGGGACCGTTGGCGTGGCACGTCGTGAGCGACCCGTCGTGTCCGGTGTTGAGGGCCTGGAGCATGTCGATCGCCTCGCCGCCGCGGACCTCGCCGACGACGATCCGGTCCGGGCGCATCCGCAGCGCCGACCGCACCAGGTCACGGACGGTCACCGCGCCGGTGCCCTCGACCGAAGGCGGACGGGCCTCGAGCCGCACGACGTGGTCGCCGGGCAGTCGCAGCTCGGCCGCGTCCTCGATGGTCACGATCCGCTCGGTGGGGTCGAGGTGGGCGGCGAGCGCGTTGAGGAAGGTGGTCTTGCCGGCACCGGCCCCGCCGGAGATCACGATCGACCGACGGTCGGCGACCGCCTTCACCAGCAGGTCGACCACCGCGGGCGGGGCGAAGTCGGCGAGGGCGACGGTGCGGGCGGTGAACCGTCGGATCGTGATGCACGGGCCGTCGACGGCGAGCGGCGGCACCACCACGTGCACGCGGGAGCCGTCGGGCAGCCGGGCGTCGGCCATGGGCGAGCCCCGGTCGGCCCGGGCGCCGACCGGGGCGAGCACGCGGGCGACCAGCCGGTCGACCGTGGCCGCGTCGACCTCGACCGCGGTGCGCACCAGGCGCCCCTCGCGCTCGACCCACACCGGCCCGGCCCCGTTGACCATCACCTCGGTGACGCCGGGATCGGCCAGCAGTGGTTCGAGCAGGCCGTACCCGGTGGCCCGGGCCCGGACGGCGGCGACGACCTCGGCGACCTCGGCCGGCGACAGCAGCGGCGCCGTGCGCCGGACCGTGGACGCCAACGTCGACCCGTCGAGCGCCTCGGCGACGGCGGGGTCGTCGAGGACGAGGCGGTGGACCTCGTCGACGGTCGCCGCCACCGGCGGCCCGCTCACGCCGCCCCCCGGAGCGCGGCCGCGACCGCCCGAGGCGTGCGGTGCAGCAGCAGACCCGCGTCGACCGCCCGCGCCATCGCCCGGTCGACCTCGACGTCGGCCACGACGGGGGCGGCGATGCACGACTCGACGTCGCGGCGGGTGAGGCTGCGGCCCGGCTCGCGGACGAGCACCAGGCCCGACGGCTGGACCGGCGGCGCCACCGCCCGCCGCAGCCCGAGGTAGCAGTTGCGCGCGACGAGCAGGCTGCGGTGGGCGTCGCGCGCCAGCGGCAGCAGCGGGCCGGACGCGGTGACCACCCCGGCGTCGACCACGACGTCGCGCGAGTCGGCGGCCAGCAGGCTCGCCAGCACCGCCACCCGCTCGGGGTCGACGATCGGCACCCGCCCGCGGGGCAACAGGACGAGCCCGGGCGCCACGCCCAGCTCCATGCGGGACAGGGCGTCGGCCGCGACCGTCTCCCCCGCGGCCAGCCACTCGGCGAGGCCCGGAGCACCGGGATCGGGCAGGCCGAGCGTGGCGGGGACGTCGCCCGCGAGGTCGGCGATCACGACCCCGTCGGCCGACGACGGGTCGCGGGAACAGACGACGGCGGACGTGGCGGCGGTGACGGTGCAACCGACTCCGCCCTTGACCGACCAGAACGTGGTGAGCACGGGGCCTCCCGGGGCGCGAGATGGGAACTCGACCGGGGAAGGCGGCAGCGGTGTCCCCCCTACGACCGCGGGTCAAACCTCCGCGGCGACACCCGGTACCGGGTTCCGGGTGTCGTTCGGCTCCGGGCGCGGCGACGCCCGCCTCATCGCCCCCGGAGGGAGGCGGACGGACGGGCGTCGGGGCTGGTCGGTGGTGGTGGCGTCAGACGGCGCGCAGCTTCTTGACCGCGAGGGTCCCGAGGGCGGCGACGATGACGAGGAGGAGGAGCTTCTTGGCCATGGCGCGACCCTACCCCGGGCCGGTGGCGATCGACAGGGCGGGGAGCCCCGCCCCGCGGCGGGCCCTACGCCAGGCGGCGCCAGGCCAACTCGACCGCCACGGGGACGTGGTCGCTCAGGTCCCCGCCCTCGTCGTCGGTGAAGCGCTCCTGCGGGCGCTCGTAGCCGGTGACCTCCAGCTCGATCGCGTCGCTGGAGCGGATCGCGATCTTGTCGATCGCCCCGGTGTCCTCGCAGTCGGTCGCGACGCAGGCGTCGGTGAGGCCGATCCGGGCGACGAAGGTCGCCCAGATCTCGGTGTCGAGGCCGTCGCCGTTGTCCTCGTGCTCGTCGTCGGTGTGGAGGTTCGTGTCACCGCCGATGATCAGCGCCCGGTCGCCGCTGTGCTCCTCGATGAACGCGGCGAGCTGCTCGAAGTCCTCCGCCTGGAGCCGCTGGTCCTCGTCGGTGCCTCCCGCCTCGGCGTGGAGCGAGTACACGTCGACCTCCGTCCCGCCGAGGTCCATCGTCGCCACCCGGAAGCCCTTCATCGCCGGACAGTCGGCGGCGCCCCCGTCGGAGGTGTCGAGGCTGCCGAAGCATCCCGCCCACGCCTGCACGGCGTAGTCGTCGAGCGGGTGGCGAGCCATGATGCCGATGCCGTCGCCGATCTCCAGGTCCGGGCGGGACTCCGGATCGACCCCGGCAGCATCGGGACCGGGATGCCGCGGCGACTGGTACTCGTGGGTCGCGTCGGCCCGCAGGCGCTCGTGGTAGTTGACGAAGTCGAGCCCGAGGTCGACGATCGTGCCCTCGTCGGGCCACCAGTCGAAGTCCTCCTGGGTGAGCACGATGTCGTAGTCGTTCAGGAGCGGGCTGATGATCGGCATGGCCACGCCGGGGTTGCCCCCGGAGATCTCCGCGGGCAGCCCGGCGACGTTGTAGGCGAGAACCGACAGCACGCCGCTGTCGCCGACCGCGTCACCGGCCCCGTCGGACGTGGTGGTCGAGGCGTCGGCCCCGCTGTCTCCGTCGTCGCCCGAGCAGGCGGCGGCACCGAGGAGGAACAGTCCGGCGAGGAGGGCGACGCCGAGGCGTCGCACCGTGGGGTAGGCGTTCGACATGGCCCGTCACGGTAGGCGAGCGGCCGTTCACCCCGGCGTCGCGCGCCGTTCATCCGGCGTTCGGGTCGCCGGTGGGAGGGGCCTGGGGTCAGACGGCGAGCAGGTCGCGGGCGCCGGTGTCGGAGGACGGGTGCCGCAGCTTCGACATCGCCCGGGCCTCGATCTGGCGGATGCGCTCGCGGGTGAGGTTGAAGTGCTCGCCCACCTCCTCGAGCGTGCGGGGCTCGCCACGGTCGAGGCCGAAGCGGAGCTTCAGGATCTCGCGCTCGCGGTCGTCGAGCGGGGCGAGGAGGCGGTTGATCTCCTCGGGCAGCAGCGCGGTGGCGGCCACCTCGAACGGCGACTCGGCGGAGCGATCCTCGACGACGTCGCCCAGCTCGGCGTCGCCGTCCTCGCGCAGGGGCTCCGACAGCGAGAGGGGCTCGGCGGCGAAGCGAAGCGCCTCGGTGACCTTGTCCTCGGGCATCTCGACCTCGGCCGACAGCTCGGCGAGGGTGGCCGGGCGGCCGAGCTTGAGCTCGAGGCGGGCGCGGGCCTTCTGGAGGCGGGCGAGGGTGTCGCCGGCGTGGACGGGCAGGCGGATCGTGCGGCCGGTGTTGGCGATGCCGCGGGTGATCGCCTGGCGGATCCACCAGGTGGCGTACGTCGAGAACTTGAAGCCCTTGCGCCAGTCGAACTTCTCGACGGCGTGCATCAGGCCGAGGTTGCCCTCCTGGATCAGGTCGAGGAGGGGAAGACCCGACGCCTGGTACTTCTTGGCGATCGACACGACGAGCCGCAGGTTCGACTGGACGAAGGTGCGCTCGGCCTGCTCCCCGTCGCGGGCGACCCGCCGCAGCTCGCGCTTCTTGGCCGGGGTGACCTTCTCGCCGGACTCCAGCAGGGCGCGGGCCTCGGCCCCGGCCTCGATGGCCTGGGCGAGGCGGACCTCGTCGTCCTTCGTGAGCAGCGGGTACTGACCGATGTCGGTGAGGTAGAGGCGGACCAGGTCCTCCTCGTCGCGCTCGACGCGCTCCTTGGCCAAGGTTCTCAATCCTTCTGCTGGTCAGGGCTGGGCCCGGCGGATGGGAACGAGATCGTCGCCGGGGTGAGTCGCCGGGATCGACGGCCCCTGAGCACCCCGGCGGACGGAGTCGTTCCGATCCTTGAGGATAACGGAGCGGTCAACCCCTTCCGCGGTCGGACCCTGATCTCGCTACCTGGCCCCGATCGGTCACCGAGCGTGTTCGCTTGAGGGCTATGCGTGCGACTCTCGTCACGAAGCGCGATCAGGGCGCCGCGCCGGGCATCCGGACCGGCGGATCGGGCAGCAGACCGCCGGTGACGACCAGGGCGGCCTCGACCTCCCCGGCCGCCGTCGCCGCGCTGCGGGCCAGCGAGGGATCGGTGCCGATCAACGCCTGGAGGAGCGCCTCGCCCTCGACGCCCGCGGCGGAGAGGTCGGCGACGGCGTGGCCCAGGCTGCGGGCGATCCCCCGGTCGGCGAGCGCGGCCCCGTCGCGGAGGGCGGTCCAGGCGACGACGAGGCGCGGCAGCAGCGCCCGGTGCAGGCCGGCGAGGCGTTCGGGCGACCCGGTGGGGGCGGCGATCGCGGCGACGACGTCGTCGGCCCCGGCGCGCCCGCGCACCCACGTATCGGGGTCGACGCCCGTCGGGCGGGGCAGGTGGCGGCGGAGGGCGACGGCGTGCTCACCCACGACCCGCGACAGCTCGGCGAGGTGCACCCGTACCGCCGCCTCGGCCGCGGTGGGCGCCCACCCGCCCGCGACCTCGAACACGCGCTCGGCCCACCACACCCCTCCCCCGAGGGCGGCACCCACCTCGACCGCGCCCCGCGGCACGGCGACCGGCGTGGGGCCGGCCTCGGGCGGGGCGGGATCGGCGGCCATGCACGGGAGCGTACGAGCGGGCGCGCCCCGGCGCGCGCACGGCCGGGCGGACGGGTCCCACACCTCGCCGTCACACCCCCTCGGTAGGGTCGGGGCCGACGCTTCCCCCGTTGACAGACGAGCAGCAGGAGGAGTGTCATGGCCCTGTCGGAGCGAAGCCGTTCCGCCCTCTGCCACGGGCTGAGCGACGTGATCGGAGACGAGGAGGCGGTCGGCGAGATGATGTCGTACTTCCCGGCCCGCGACGTCGACGAGCCCGCCACCCGGGACTTCGTCGCCGCCCAGATCGCGGACGTCCGCGGTGAGGTCCACGCCGCCACCAACCGGGTGATCATCTGGGCCGTCGGCACCAACTCGGCGACGCTCGGCCTCGTGCTCGCCCTCACCCGGCGCGCCTGACCCGGCCGCTCCACCGGCCGGGGCCGCACCTCAGCCGTGGACCGTCGGCTCGACCGCCGGGTCGTCCGCTACGTCGCCGCGCAGCAGCGGTAGCACCTCGACGATCCCGATGGCGGCCAGGATCAGGAGGGCGCCGGCCAGGCCGCTCCACCCGAGCTCCTCGCCCGTCGCCACACCGAGCAGTCCGGCGCACACCGGCTCGATCAGCAGGATCAGCGCGGCCCGCGCCGGCGGCACGGTGCGCTGCCCGGTGACCATCCCGAAGAAGGCGACCGCGGTGGCGAACACCCCCGTGAAGGCGGCGCCTGCCCACGCCACCGCCCCGAACCGGTAGCCACCGACGAACAGGCCGGGCACGCCGCACACGACCCCGACGGTGAGGAGCTGCACGAACGTGAAGCGCACCGGGTCGAGCCGACCGGCGAACCGGCCCACCGCGACCACGTGGCCGGCGAAGCCCACCGCGCAGGCCAGCGTCAGCAGCTCGCCGAGCCCCAGGCCGCCGCCCGGCCCGCCCGAGAGCAGCCAGAGTCCGGCCGTCGCCACCGCCACCCCCAGCGCGACCCGGGGCTCGGGCCGGCGCCGGTCGACCACGGCGACGATCAGCGGCACGATCACGACCAGCAGGTAGGTGATGAACGCGGACGTCGAGGTCTCGGTGTGGCGCAGGCCGGTCGTCTGGAGCAGGTAGCTCACCGACAGCGCGGCGCCGACGGCGATCCCGAGGCGCACCTCGTCCCGCGACGACGGCCGCCGGCGGACGAACGGGTACAGCACCGCCGCCGCGATGAGGAACCGGGCCCCGAGGAACGGCAGCGGCTCGGCGTCCTCGACGGCGCGCTGGACGACGAGGAACGTCGACGCGAACAGGACGCCGGAACCGGCGAGGGCCAGCGCGCCCCGGGCGGACCCGCCCGGCGCCCCGCTCACCGGCCGGGGCGGGGCCGGAGGGGCGCGACCGTCACAGCCGGGCGCTGCGGACGTCGCTGGCCAGGATGCCCTTGGCGCCCAGGTCCGAGAGCGAGTCGATCACGTCGTTCATGTCGCCCTTCGGGACCAGCACCCGCACCGCGACCCAGTCGTCGTCGCGCAACGGTGAGATCGTGGGCGACTCGAGCCCCGGGGTGAGCGACACCGCCCGGTCGAGCAGCTCGCGCGGGCAGTCGTAGTCGACGATCACGTACTGCTGGGCGACGGCCACGCCCTCGAGCCGGCGGAGGAGCTGCCGGCGGGCCGCCTCCTGGTCGGAGGCGACCGGGGCCTCCCGCGCCACGACCACCGCCTCCGACGTGCACAGCGGCTCGCCGAACGGCACGAGCCCGTGGGCGGCGAGGGTGCGGCCGGTGCCGACGACGTCGGCCACCACGTCGGCCACGCCCAGCTCGACGGAGATCTCGACCGCGCCGTCGAGGTGCACGATGCGGGCCTCGATGCCCCGGGACGCGAGGTCGCGCTCGACGAGGCCCTGGTAAGAGGTGGCGATGCGGCAGCCGGCGAGGTCGTCGACGCTCCACACCCGTTCGCCCTCCGGTGCCGCGTACCGGAACACCGACGCCCCCCAGCCGAGGCCGAGCACCTCGGTCACCGCCGCCCCCGAGTCGAGGAAGAGGTCCCGGCCGGTGATGCCGAGGTCGATGTCGCCCTGGCCGACGTACACCGCCACGTCGCGGGGGCGCAGGAAGTAGAAGCGGACCCCGTTGGCGGGGTCGAGGACCGTGAGGCTGCGCCCGTCGGGCCGGGCGCGGTAGCCCGCCTCGGTGAGCATGTCGATGACGCCCTCGGACAGGGTGCCCTTGTTGGGCAGGGCGACGGTGAGCATCGGTGTCCTCGGTCCTCTGGTCCTCGGTGCGGATGGTGGCCCCGGCGGGCGGGGTTCCCGTGGCGATTCTGTCCGCCCCCGGGCGGCTTCCCGAAACGGGCGGCTACAGGTGGCGGTAGACGTCGGCGGGGGTGAGGCCCCGGGCGAGCATCACCACCTGGAGGCGGTACAGGAGCTGCGAGATCTCGAGGGCGAGGGCCTCGTCGTCCTCGTGCTCGGCGGCGAGCCACACCTCCCCCGCCTCCTCCAGCACCTTCTTGCCCATGGCGTGGAGGCCGGCGTCGAGCGCCTCGACCGTGGCCGAGCCCTCGGGCCGCTCGGCCGCCCGGGCGCGCAGCACGTCGTACAGCTCGTCGAACGTCGTCACCCGCCGATCATCGCAGACCCCCCGAGGCTGGCCCTTGCCGGTTCAGCCCGAGGACCGGGGAGCGGGGCGATCAGCCGCGGAAGCGGTTGGTGATCGGGAGGCGGCGGTCCTTGCCGAACGCCTTGTCCGTGACGCGGGGACCGGGGGGAGACTGGCGGCGCTTGTACTCGGCGCCGTCGACGAGCCGGGTGACCCGGCCGACCAGCTCCGCGTCGTGCCCGTCGTCGACGATCTCGGCGGCGGTGCGGTCGAGCTCGACGTAGGCGTGGAGGATCGGGTCGAGCACCTCGTAGGGCGGGAGGTTCTGGTCGTCGCGCTGGTCGGGGCGGAGCTCGGCCGAGGGGGCCTTGGTGAGGATCGACGACGGGATCAGGTCGTGGCCCGCCCGCTCGTTGCGCCGCCGGCACAGGTCGTAGACGCGGGTCTTGAGCACGTCCTTGATCAGCGCGTAGCCGCCGACCGTGTCGCCGTAGAGGGTGGCGTAGCCGACCGCCGCCTCGCTCTTGTTGCCGGTGGAGAGCACGAGCCAGCCGAGCTTGTTCGACAGCGCCATCAGGATCTGGCCCCGGATGCGCGACTGGACGTTCTCCTCGGTGAGGTCGGGCCCGCGGCCCTCGAACGACGGGGCGAGCATCCCGAGCATCGCCGCGTGGGCGGGCTCGATCGGGATCGTGCGGTGGTCGACGCCGAGGTTGACCGCCAGCTTCTCGGCGTCGCTCAGGGAGTGGTCCGACGAGTAGCGCGACGGCATGGCCACGGTGTGGACCCGATCGGCGCCGAGCGCGTCGACGGCGAGCACGGCGACGATCGCGGAGTCGACGCCGCCGGACAACCCGATCACCACGTCGGAGAAGCCGTTCTTGTCGACGTAGGCCCGGGTGCCGGTGACGAGCGCCTCCCACACCTCGTCGTCGGGGTCGAGCGCGGGCGCGATCACCGGACGCACCGGGTCGGGGTGATCGGGCAGGGGGTCGTCGACGACGACGGTCGGGGTCACCTCGACGAGCGGGAGCTGGTCGTCGACCGGCCGTCCCCTCGGGTCGAGCAGGCGCTTGCGGTACACCGGCCCGACCTCGACGTCGACGACCATCAGGTCCTCGGTGAACTGCGGCGCCCGGGCGAGCAGGGTCCCGTCGGCGGCCACCGCCATCGAACCGCCGTCGAAGACCAGCTCGTCCTGGCCGCCGACCTGGTTCACGTAGACCAGCGCGCAGCTCGCGTCGGCCGCCCGGGTGGCGAGCATGCGCTCCCGGCGGGCCAGCTTCCCCTCGGCGTAGGGAGAGGCGTTGATGTTGACGACGACCTGCGCCCCGCTGTCGGCCTGGTCCGCGATCGGGCCGGCCGGGTTCCACGCGTCCTCGCAGATCGACACGCCGACCGGCACGCCGCGCACCGAGTACAGGGCGTCGGGCTCCTCGCCGCGGGCGAAGTAGCGCAGCTCGTCGAACACCGCGTAGTTCGGCAGCTCGCACTTGCGGTAGACGCCCTTCACCTCGCCGTGGGCGCAGATCGCCGCCGCGTTGTGGAGGTCGCGGGCGTGCTCGACGAAGCCGACGATGGCCACGCAGTCGCCGGTGGCCGCCGCGACGCGGTGGAGGGCCTCGACGTTGGCGGCGACGAACCCCGGCTTCAGCAGGAGGTCCTCGGGCGGGTAGCCGGTGATCGCCAGCTCGGGGAAGGCGGCGACGTCCGCGCCGGCGTCGGACGCACGGCGGTAGGCGTCGAGGATGCGCTCGACGTTGCCGTCGAGGTCGCCCACCGTCGTGTCGAGCTGGCAGGCGGCGATGCGCAGGCGCGTCATGCCCGAAGCGTACCGACGCCCGCCCGGCCGGCCCCCCGACCACCGGCGGGTGCCACGTCCACCGCTTCCCCGTTCTTCGCGCGCCCGCGGTCGCCGGTGGCCGCCCACGCGCCAAGAAGCGTTGCGCCCGACCGCCGCCGCTCTCGCCGTTGACCGATCCGCACTCATATGCGAGAGTTCGCATACTTCATCGTCGCCGGCCGAGGAGGACCCGTGGCGCACCACCACGACGCCCTGGCCGAGCGCGAGGACGGACACGACGACGCGCACCGGCACGACGGGGGGCACGGGCACTCGCACGGGCCGTCGCTCGCCAACGCGGGGGCCCGGCACCTGCGCCCCCTCGCCATCAGCTTCGGGCTGATCGCCGTGTTCTTCGTGGTCGAGGCGGTGGCCGGGGTCGTCACCGGGTCGCTCGCCCTGCTCTCGGACGCCGGCCACATGCTCGCCGACGTCGTCGGCCTCGGCATGGCGCTGGCCGCCATCACCCTCGCCGGCCGCCATGCCCGCGGCGAGGGCCGGAACCGCCAGCACACCTTCGGCCTCTACCGCCTGGAGATCCTCGCCGCCTTCGTCAACGCCCTGCTGCTGGTCGGCGTGGCCGCGTGGGTCCTCGTCGAGGCGGTGCGACGCCTGCGGGAACCGCCCGAGGTCCTGACCGGGCCGATGCTCGTCGTCGCCGTGCTCGGCCTGATCGCCAACCTCGTCGTGTTCGCGCTGCTGCGCGAGGGCGCCAAGGAGAGCCTGAACGTCGAGGGCGCGTACCTCGAGGTGGTGGCCGACGCCCTCGGCTCGGTCGGGGTGATCGTGGCGGCCGTGCTCCTCGCCGCCTTCGACTGGCGGTGGGTCGATCCGGTCGTCGGCGCGCTGGTCGGCGTGTGGATCCTGCCGCGCACGTTCCACCTAGGCCGCCGGGCCGTGCGGATCCTCCTCCAGTCGGCGCCGCCGGGCCTCGACGTCGCCGCGTTGGAGGCGGAACTGGCCGCGCTGCCCGGCGTGGTCGACGTGCACGACCTCCACGTGTGGACCCTCACCTCCGACATGGAGGCCGCCTCGGCCCACCTGATGACGGCCCCCGACGTCGACGCCCACGGAGTGCTCGACCGGGCCCGGGCCCTCCTCCAGGATCGCTACGCCATCGACCACACCACCTTCCAGGTCGAGCCGCAGACCCACGACGGCTGCGACGACGTCACCTGGTGAGCTCCGCCTCCTGATCGACGACGACGTCGGGATCGGCGTCGGGGTGGAGCAGACCGAGCAGGCGGGCCCCCTCCTCGGCGGCGTCGCGCCGCTCGGCCCGGGTCCAGCGTCGCAGCGGGACGAGCCGCAATCGGGCGCGGTCGTCGTCGCGGGACGCCGACCACAGGCCCCCGACCGAGCCGTCGACCAGCATCATCCTCGGTCGGGCCGCGATGCGCGGGACGGCGGCCGAGGTGACCGTCGACGGCACGATGCGGCTGCGGTCCGCGTGGGCGAGGGTGACGTCGTCGAACTCGGGCAGGAAGCGCACCGGCGCCGGCTCGTCGGGGTCCGCCGACGGCCCGTCGGGGACGTCGAACAGCTCGCGGCCGGTCTCCTCGTGGCGGTACGTGACGAGGCGGTCGCGGAGCCGGTCGAGGCGGGCGGCCGCCCGGGTCCAACCGCTCCACGACGCGAGGTCGGCGGGCGAGGCAGGGCCGTACGCGGCGAGGTACCGGAGGATCAGGTCGGCCTCGTCGTCCGGCCCGACCGCCGGTAGCGGCCGCGCCGCGTACTGCGCGAGCGGCGACCAGGTCGCCCGCGCCGAACGACCCCACACGCCGCGCGGCGCCCGCTGGGCGAGGGGCACCGTGTACCGCACGAAGCTGATCAGGCGGTCCGGGTCGCGGTCGGGGTGGCGTTCGAGCAACCACTCCTTGAGCTCCCCGCCGTGGCGGGGCGCCTCGGTGAACCAGACCTCCGCGTCGCGGAGCAACGCCTCGGCGTCGATTCCGGCGAGCGCCCGGCCGACGGCGTTGGTCGGGGTCATGTGACGGCCGGCCACCTCCTGGGTCAGCGCGCGGACCCGGACCGCGTCGTCGGCCGTGTGCAGGTGCACCGTGTTGCGCAGCGTCGTGACGCGGATCGCCCGGCGCGCCCCGACCTCGTCGCCCAGCGCCTCCGGCCGGAAGTCGACCAGCCGCGACCACAGCGCGGTGTACGGGTCGAGCGGCTCCTGCGCCTGGAGGCCGATGAGGTGCGCGACCTCGTCGAGCACGGGCCGGTCGACCCGCTCCAGCAGGTGCTGCCGGGCGAGCAGGGTGCGGTTGAGCCGCCGGCGGGTGAGGACCTCGGCAGCCGCCATCGGCCGTGTCTACCGCGCCGACGGCCGCCCTCGCGAGGGGTTCCGGGCACGCCGGGACGGGACGCGCCCATGATGGACGGGTGGCCGACGCCGCCGACCTGACCGACCGGGCCCGCCGCTCGGCCGACCCGCCGGGGGTGGCGCTCGTCCTCGACCGGATCGCCGAGCGCGACCCGGACGCGCGCGAGCGGCTCGTCGCCGATCCCGCGCTCGCCGACGCCGCGATAGCAGTCATCGCCGCCAGCCGGTGGCTCGGGCGGCTGGTCGCGTCCGACGCCCGGGCGCTGGAGGTGCTCGCGTCGCTCGACCGACGGGTGCCCGTCGACGACGTGTCCGACCCGGGGTCGCTCGCCCACTGGCGGGAGCTGGAGGTGCTGCGGATCGCGGCGCGGGACCTCACCGGCCGCGACGACCTGATCCCGACGATGGCGGCGGTCACCGCGATGGCCGCCACGGTCTGCGCGACCGCTCTGCGCCTCGCCGGCGCCGACGGGCTCGCGGTGATCGCCATGGGCAAGGCCGGCGGGAACGAGCTGAACTACGCCTCCGACGTCGACGTGGTGCTGGTCGGCGCGACCGGTGACCGCGCCGAGCAGGAGGCCGCCCGTCGATTCGTCGACACCGCCCGCGCCGCGATCCGCGTCGACGTCGACCTCCGGCCCGAGGGGCGCGACGGCCCGCTCGTGCGCACCCTCGACGGGTACCGCGGTCACTGGGACCGCTGGGCCGAACCGTGGGAGCGGCAGGCGCTGCTCAAGGCCCGGACGCTCGCGGGCGACGGGGATCTGGCGCGGGAGTTCGAGGCCTCGGCGGCGGCGCAGCTCTGGGAGCGCGGCTTCGACGCCGACGCCATCCAGCAGGTGCGGTCGATGAAGGCCCGCACCGAGCGCCACGCGCTGCAACACGACGGCCGGGAGGACCTGAAGCGCACGCCGGGCGGCATCCGCGACATCGAGTTCGCCGCCCAGCTCCTCCAGCTCGTCCACGGCCCGCTCGACCCCGCGCTCCGCGTCCGGGGCACGCTGCCCGCCCTCACCGCGCTCGGCGACGGCGGCTACGTCGACGACCTCGACGCCCGCTGGTTGCGCGCCTCGTACCGGTTCCTGCGCCGCATCGAGCACGCGGTACAGCTCGACCGCGGCCGGCAGGTGCACTCGGTGCCGACCGACCGCATCGAGCGGGAGCGCCTCGCCCGGGTCCTCGGCCTGCGCGACCGACCGAGCACCTCCGCGCTGGACGAGTTCGACGCCGAGCTGACCGCGTGCCGGGCGACGGTGCGCAGCATCCACGAGCGCGTCTACTTCCGTCCCCTGCTCGACGCGTTCGAGCGGGTCGACGCGCCGCTCGCGCCGGACGCGGCCGCCGCCCGGCTCGCCGCGTTCGGCTTCGCCGACGCCGACCGGACCCGCCGGGCGATCGAGGAGCTGACCCGCGGCCTGACCCGGTCCTCGCGCCTGATGGCCCAGATGCTCCCACTGCTCCTCGACTGGTTGTCGGGGGCGCCGGATCCGGATCAGGGCCTCCTCGCCCTGCGGACGCTCGTCGCGGCCGAACCTCGGGCGGTCGCCGCCGCCTTCCGCGAATCGCCGGAGACGGCGCGGCGGGTGTGCGTGCTGGTCGGTACGAGCCCGCTGCTGGTCCGGATCCTCGACCGCGAGCCGCAGCTCCTCTCCCCCGCCGAGCTGGCGCCGGTACCGCCGGGGGAGCTGGCCACGACCCGAGCCGCCGCGGTCGCCCGCGCCGCCGAGGTGGCGCCACCCGAGGTCGACCCGGCGACGGTGGTGCGCCGGGCCGTGTCGCGGGCCAGGTTGCAGGTCGCGGCCGCCGACGTGCTCGACGACGCGCCGGCTGACGCGGTCGGCGCGTCCCTGGCCGCGGTCGCCCGCGAGGCGGCGATCGCCGCGGTCGCGGTCGCCGATCCGCAGGTGCCGCTGGCGGTCATGGCGCTCGGCCGCCTCGCCGCCGCCGACCTCGGGTACGCGTCGGACCTCGACCTGGTGTTCCTGCACGGAGCCACCGACGACGACGGCCGCGCCGAGGCGACGCGGGCGACCGAGGCGGTGCGGCGCTTCCTCGCCGGACGCGGCGCGGCGGACCGCACCTACGCCGTCGACCTCGACCTCCGACCCGGCGGCCGCAGCGCTCCGGTGGCCCGGAGCCTCGACAGCCTGATCGCCCACCTCGACCGGTGGGCCGAGCCGTGGGAGCGCCTCGCCTACTCGCGGCTCACCCCCCTGGCCGGCGACGACGCCCTCGCCGCGGCGGCGCTGGCCGGGAGCCACGACCTGGTCCACCGGCCGCCCACCGCCGCCGACCTGCGCGCCATCCGTCGGGTGAAGGCCCGCTCGGAGGCCGAGCGGGTGCCCCCCGGCGAGGACCCCAAGTTCCACCTGAAGCTCGGACCCGGCGCGCTCACCGACATCGAGCTGACCGTCGACCTCCTGCTGCTCAGACACGACCTCGTCGAACCGTCGACGGGTCGGGCGATCGCCGCCCTGCGCGACCACGACGTGATCGGGGACGTCGAGGCCGACGCCCTCGCCGCCGCCCACACCTTCTGCGCGCGGGTCCGCAACCGGGCCACGCTCGTCGCCGGACGGCCCCGCGACTCCCTCCCGACCGGCGACGACCTGACCGTCCTCGCCCGCTCACTCGGCACCAGCGCGCCGCGCCTGCGCGACGAGTTCCTGCGCCTGACCCGCCGGGCGCGCCGGGTCGTGGAGGCCCGGTTCTACGACCGCTAGCGCCGGGAAGGGCGAGCCGCTTCCCGGGCCACGGGCCCGTGGTACCGCAGGCCACGAAGGGCCGAACGGAGACCGCCACCGCCCGCCGCCGCCACGGAGGAACCACGACGTCGATCCCCTATGGTCGACCCGTGCCCGTCCCCGCCTTGCGGACCCCCCGTGGCCCCCTCGACCTGGGTCGACCGCTGGTGATGGCCATCGTCAACGCGTCCCCCGACTCGTTCTCCGACGTGGGCGTCGGTCAGGCGACCGCCGACCGGGTCGCCCGGGCGCTCGCCGCGCTCGACGCCGGGGCCGACGTACTCGACATCGGCGGGCAGTCGGGCATCACCGGCGTCCCCGAGATCGGCGAGGACGAGGAGATCGACCGGGTGCTGCCGGTGCTCCGGGGGGTAATCGCCGAGCGACCCGAGGCGGTGATCTCGGTCGACACCTACCGTCCCGCGGTCGCCGACGCCGCCCTGTCCGCCGGCGCGTCGATCGTCAACGACGTGAGCTGCCTGCTCCACGAGGACGTCGCCCGCGCCTGCGCCCGCCACGGCGCCGCCCTGGTCGTCATGCACACCAAGGCCCGCCCCAAGGTGCGGCTCCAGGACCCCGACGCTTACGGCTCCGACATCGCCGGCGAGGTCACCGACGTTCTGCGCGAGCGCATCGCCCGGGCCGGCGAGCTGGGCGTGGCGCCCGATGCGATCGTGGTCGACCCGGGCGTCGACTACGCCAAGACGCCCCACCAGACCGTCACGATGCTGCGCGACGTGGCCCCGATCCGCGGGCTCGGCCGGCCCGTGCTCTGGGCGCTGTCGCGCAAGGACTTCGTCGGGGCCCTCACCCGACGGCCGCCGCAGGATCGACTCGCGGGCACGCTCGCCGCGATCGGCCACGTCGATCCGCAGGCGGGCGACCTCCTCCGCGTGCACGACGTCGCCGCGACGATCGACTTCCTCGCGGTGCACGCCGCCCTGTCGGGCCGCACCGACACCGCGCCCGACCTCCGACTCGACGACGACCTGCGCTGGTCCGACGGCCGCGCCGGCCGGTTCACGTCCCCCGCGCCGACGGGCCCGTGACCACCGCCCCCACCGGGGACGACGACGCCCTCGACGCGCTCGCCCGCCGCCGCACCTCGACCGTCTCGGTCTGCATCCCCGCCCGCGACGAGGAGGCGACCGTCGGCCCGATCGTCGGGGCGGTGCGCTCGGCGCTGGTCGACGCCGTGGGCCTCGTCGACGAGATCGTGGTCGCGGACGACGGCTCGACCGACGCGACCGCCCGGGAGGCGGCCGCCGCCGGCGCCCGCGTCGTCACGGTCGGTCCGGTCGACGAGCGCGGCGGCCCGAGCGACGACCGGGATCCGAGCGACGAGGGCGGCGGGACCGGCGGACCCGACGACCCGAGCGACGGACACGCCGTCCGCCACGGCAAGGGCGAGGCGATGTGGCACGCCCTGCGCGCCTCCACCGGCGATCTGGTCGTGTGGCTCGACGCCGACCTCGAGGGGTTCGATCCGGCGTGGGTCGGGCGGCTGCTGGCGCCGCTGATCGACGACGCGGGCGTGACGTTCGTGAAGGGCCACTACCACCGCGACGCGGGGGTCGACGGCACCGGCGGCGGACGGGTGACCGAGCTGGTCGCCCGCCCCGCGATCTCCACGTACCACCCCGTCCTCGGCGGGATCCGCCAGCCGCTCGGCGGCGAGTACGCGGGGCGCCGGTCGACGTTCGAACGGGTGCCGTTCGCCGGCGGGTACGGCGTCGACCTCGGCCTCCTGATCGACATCGCCCGGCTCGACGGCATCGAGGCGATCGCCCAGGTCGACCTCGGCGTGCGGACCCACCGCAACCGCCCGGTCGCCCACCTCGGCGTGCAGGCGGCCGAGGTCCTCCACGTCGCCCTGCGCCGCGCGGGCGTCGCCCCGGCCGACCCACCCACGCTGCTCCGCCCCGACCTCGGCCCCGCGCCGATCGAGACCCGCGACCGCCCCCCGCTCGTTACATCCGGGGTCTGACCCCAGATGTAACAACGGGCTTCTGTTACATCCGGGGTCAGACCCCAGATGTAACAGGCCCGTCCCACGGTCATTCCGTAGCGGACGGATCGTCGGCGGCGTGGGCGATCAGCGGGAACTGGCGCCACAGGAGGACGGTCATCAGCACCGACCCGCCGAACGCGAACCAGTACGGCGTGGTGATGTCGCCGCGCTGGGCCAGGACGCCACCCAGGACCGAGCCGATCGCGATCCCGCCGAGCGACCCGAGCCCGTAGACGCTGCTGACCCGACCCTGGAGGTGCGGGGGCACGCCCCGCTGGCGGACCGTGGTCGAGGTCGTCCCCCACACCGCGGCGTGCGCGCCGAACACGAGCAGGACGACACCCGCCGCGACCGACGACGTGACCAGCGCCAGCCCGAGGTGGGTCAGCGTCTCGATGATCAGCCCGCCCCGCATCAGCGTGCCCAGCGAGAAGCGTCGCTCGAGGTGGCCGTACGACACGGCGCCGACGACCCCGCCGACGGCCGACGCGGCGAGGAGCAGCCCGTAGCCCCGGTCGCCCAGCCCGAGCCGCTGCTGGGCGAGCAGGACCAGCACCGAGATCGCCGCGCCGAACGTGATGTTGAACCCCGCGATCGTGAGGGCGAGCGTCCGCACCGGCGGGTGGTGCCACAGCCAGCGCACGCCCTCGGCCACCTCGTGGCGCACGGCGCGCCGCTCGGGCGGGACGTGCCGGTGCGCCAGCCGGGTCGTCCGGGTCAGGAGCACCGCGCCCGCCGCCATCGCCACCGCGTAGGCGCCGAAGGGCAGCACCAGCCCGATGCTGAACAGGAACGCGCCGACCGGCGGGCCGACGAGCTGGTTCGCGACCATCTGCGATGCGACCAGCCGGGCGTTGGCGAGCCCGAGACCTCGGTCGGGCACCACCTCGGGGACCAGCGCGTTGGACGCGTTGTCGGCGACGGTCTCGGCGGTGCCGAGCAGGAACGTCACCGCGTACACCGCGGCCAGGCTCGCCCGGTCCGCGGCGACGGCCACGGCGAGGAGACCGACGGTCGCGGCCCTCATGCCGTACACCGCCACGGTGAGGCGGAGGCGGTCCACCCGGTCGATCAGGGCGCCCGCCAGCAGGCTGAACAGCAGCCAGGGCAGCCGTTGGAGGAACACCGCCAGGGCCACGGGGAACGCGTCGTCGGTGAGGCGGGCGACGAGCAGCGGCGCGGCCGCGAGGAGGATCCCGTCGGCCACGTTCCCCGCCGACGACGCGCTCCACAGCCACCGGAAGCCGCTCCCGAGCCGCCGGGGGACCAGCGCCTCCACCATCCGCGCTCCGGTGGACGGCACCGCCGCAGCGTAACGGTCGGTTGTTACATCCGGGGTCTGACCCCGGATGTAACAGTGGCGCGATGGCTCGAGACGAGATGCCGTCCGACGATCCGCACCGCCGACCCGATGGCGTCGACGACGCCACCGTCGCCGCGGTGGGGAGGGTGACCGAGGCGATCGAGTGGGTCGAGCGGGCCCGCGGCCACCTGTACGAGGCGCACCAGCTCATGGGCCACGCCGACGGGCTGTTCGGCGAGGCGGCCGACGCACTCGCCGCCGCCGGTCACCCGACACAGGCCGCCCGCCTGCGCGAGGAGGTCGTCGGGCGCAACGTCGTCGACGGCCGCTGGACCTTCCAGCTCGTCGAGGAGTTCGACGACGGCTACTGGACCGAGGTCCGCGCCCACGAGCGCCGGGTGCGCGACGAACTCCTCGACGGACGGCGCCACGTCTTCGAGTCGGAGATGAAGGAGGACCGCCGCACCCACGGCCGACCGGGCCACGAGTCCCGGCCCTGACCCCGGCTCCGCCTGCGTGGCAACCTCGGCGGCCATGACGCCGCCGCCCGCCTCCTCCCCCGCCGCCGAGGCGGTGTCCTCCCCCCTCCAGGGCCAGGTCGTGTCGGTCGCCGTCGGCGTCGGGGACGCGGTGGCGGTCGGCCAGGTCGTCGCGGTGGTCGAGTCGATGAAGATGCACCACGACGTGACAAGCCCCGTCGCCGGGCGCGTCGTCGAGGTCGCCGTCTCGGCCGACGACCAGGTGGCGGCGGGCACGGTCGTCATCCGGGTCGAGCCGGGTGCGGGCGACGAGGAGGCGGAGGCCACCGCCGCGGTCGAGGTCGACCTCGACGCCGAGCGCGCCGACCTCGCCGAGGTGCGGTCGCGCCACGAGCGCGGCCTCGACGCCGCCCGGCCCGACGCGGTCGCCAAGCGGCACCGCCTGGGCCGTCGCACCGCGCGCGAGAACGTCGCCGACCTGGTCGACGACGGCTCGTTCGTCGAGTACGGGCCGCTGGTGATCGCGGCCCAGCGGCGCCGCCGCGACCTCGACGACCTGATCGACCGAACGCCCGCCGACGGTCTGGTCGGTGGCATCGCCACGATCAACGCGGCGACCGCCCCCGCGGGGCGCGAACGGGTCGTCGTCGCGTCCTACGACTACACGGTCCTCGCGGGCACGCAGGGGTACCAGAACCACCGCAAGAAGGACCGGCTGTTCGAGCTGGCCGCCGAGCAGCGCCTGCCGGTCGTGCTCTTCGCGGAGGGCGGCGGCGGACGGCCCGGCGACACCGACACGACCGTCGTCACCGGGCTCGACTGCCTGGCGTTCAACCTGTTCGGCCGTCTTTCCGGATCGGTCCCGCTCGTCGGCATCGCGTCGGGACGGTGCTTCGCCGGCAACGCCGCCCTCCTCGGTTGCTGCGACGTGGTGATCGCCACCCGCGACGCCAACATCGGCATGGGCGGCCCGGCGATGATCGAGGGTGGCGGGCTCGGAGTGCACCCGCCCGAGACCATCGGGCCGATCGACGTCCAGACCGCCAACGGCGTGGTCGACCTGGTCGCCGACGACGACGCCGGGGCCGTCGACCTCGCCCGCCGCTACCTCTCGTACTTCCAGGGCCCCGTCGCCGGCTGGACCGCCGCCGACCAGCGCGGCCTGCGCCACGTCGTCCCCGAGGACCGGTTGCGGGTCTACGACGTGCGCCGGGCCCTCGACCTGCTGGTCGACGAGGGCTCCCGCCTGGAGCTGCGGTCGGGCTTCACCCCCGGGATGGTCACGTCGCTCGCCCGCGTCGAGGGCCGCCCGATCGGCCTGATCGCCAACGACCCCGCCCACCTCGGCGGGGCGATCGACAGCGCGGGCTCCGACAAGGCGGCGCGGTTCCTCCAGCTCTGCGACGCCCACGGCCTGCCGGTGCTGTTCGCCTGCGACACGCCGGGGTTCATGGTCGGACCGGAGTCGGAGGAGACCGCGGCGGTGCGGCACATGAGCCGCCTGTTCGTCACCGGCGCCAACCTGTCGGTGCCGTGCGCGACGGTGATCCTCCGCAAGGGCTACGGGCTCGGCGCCCAGGCGATGGCGGCGGGCAGCCTCAAGGTGCCCGCGTTCGTCGTCGCCTGGCCCACCGGCGAGCTGGGCGGCATGGGTCTGGAGGGCGCGGTCCGGCTCGGGTTCCGCGCCGAGCTGGAGGCCGAGACCGACCCGGTCGCCCGGCAGGAGCGCTTCGAGGCGATGGTCGCCCTCGCCTACGAGCACGGCAAGGGGGTGAACGTCGCCGCCCAGTTCGAGATCGACGACGTGATCGATCCGGCCGACACCCGCCGCTGGATCACGACCGCGCTCCTCCCGGCCGCCCCCGAACCCGGCACCCACCGGGGCCGGCCGAACGTCGACACCTGGTAGCGAACCCCAGGCGGATCTCACCCCGATCGCGGCGCCGGGCCGCGCTCCGCGTCCCCCGCATCCGCGGTCGGGGACGGGGCCGTCGGTACCGTCGCGCGACGACCACGGCGCGATCCGAGGCACGGAAGGTGGTGCGCGATGTCGGCGAACGAGCGGCGGGCGCGGCGACGACCGGGCGCCCCGATCGCGCTCGCCGTGGCGGTCGGCCTCGTCGTCGTCACCTCCGTCGTCGGCGTCGTCGCATCCCCTCCGGCCGCGGCCGACGGCTGCGGGACCTGGACGCGCACGCTGCGGAACGGATCGGCCGGTACCGACGTGCACCGGCTCCAGATCCGCCTCTCGGGCTACCCCGGCTACGGCAGCCGCCTCTCGATAGACGGCGTCTACGGTCCCGCCACCGCTGCTGCGGTGTGGCGCTTCCAGGTCGCCTACGGGCTGACCGCCGACGGCATCGCCGGACCGCAGACGTTCCGGGTCATCGACCGCCTCCAGGACGACGACTGCACGCCCGCCCACTTCTCCTACGGCGAGCTCGACGACGGCTGCGGCTGGGGCGGGTGGGGCGGCGGCCCGGTCGCCGCGTCGACCGCCCGCACCAATGCCCTGATCACGATGTGGAAGCTCGAGGCGCTCCGCCACGCCCTGGGTGACCAGCCTTTGCGCATCGCCAGCGGGTTCCGCTCGATCGCCTGCAATCGGCGGGTCGGAGGCGCGTCCCGGTCCCGCCACCTCTACGGCGACGCCGCCGACATCGACCCGGGCCCGCACGGCCTCTGCACGGTCGCCCGCCGGGCCCGCCACCACGGCTTCGACGGCATCTACGGCCCGGGCTACCCGAACCACGACGGCCACGTGCACGTCGATTCCTACGGGATCTCCTGGCGGGCGCCCCGCTGCGGCATCTGACCCGGACCGCTCGTTCCAGGCACGACCCGGTCCGACCGCTCCTTGCGATCCGCGGATCGGTGCCGATCGGGCACCGATGTCCGTCGCGCCCGGCGCTGACGGTATGTTGCTCCGTCCCCCTGCGACCGCGAGAGAGATCCGACCTCCGATGACCGCCACCAAGCTGACCGTCAAGGCCCACCGCGCCCGCCTCACCGACATGCGCGAGGACGCCGTCGCGCGCATGGCCCAGCTCGCCAGCGACTACGACGTGCTCGCCGAGGTCGGCACCGACGTCGGATCGGGCGACGACGAGGGCGGCTCGGAGTCCGACGGCACGTTCGTCGAGCGCGACCGCATCCGGGCCCAGATCGCCGAGGACGAGCAGCTCCTCGGTGAGATCGACGCCGCCCTGGAGCGGGCCAAGTCCCGCAAGTGGCAGAACTGCGAGTCCTGCGACGGCCCGATCGGCGAGGCCCGCCTCGAGGCCCTGCCCACCACCACCGTCTGCGTCACCTGCAAGGCCTCCCGCACCGCCTGGTGACGCCACCCGGAACCCGGTACCGGGTGTCGTCGCGGCGCTACGGGTCGGGGTGGTCGGCGAGGTAGGCCGCCAGCACCCGCTTGGGCGCCTTGGTCCGCCACGAGTCGGTGATCAGCTCGGTCAGCTCGTCGACGCCGACCGCGTCGAGATGGACCAGGACGGTCGCGTAGCCGTCGTAGTGCGGCGTGGTGAAGAACTTCGCGGGGTCGGAGGCGAGCAGCGCCTCCTTCTCGTCGAGGTCGGCGACGAACACGACCAGGCCACCCTCCGCCTCGGTGCGGATGCGGAGGAAGCCCTTGTCCTTCACCCGGAAGCCCGGCGTGCCGTACCACGGCTTCTCGGTCGTCTCCGGCAGCGACAGGGCGATGCGCCGGACGTCGTCCTCGGTGGCCACCCCGCCAGGGTAGGAGCGGGGGCACTACCGTGCGCCCGATGTCGGGGAGGACGCCGTCGCGGCCGAACGTGCTGTTGATCACGCTCGACCAGATGCGCGGCGACAGCTACGGCGCCGCCGGGCACCCGCTGGTCGAGACGCCGAACCTCGACCGCCTCGCCGCCGACGGCGTGCGCCTCTCGCGCCACTACAGCCAGGCGGCCCCGTGCGGACCCGGGCGGGCCTGCCTCTACACCGGCACCTACCAGATGAACAACCGGGTCGTCGGCAACGGCACGCCGCTCGACCGGCGCTTCGACAACGTCGCCCTCGCCGCCCGCCGCGCCGGGTACGAACCGGCCCTCTTCGGGTACACGGACCAGTCGATCGACCCCCGTGACGCCACCGGTCCCGACGATCCGCGCCTGTCGACCTACGAGGGGATCCTGCCCGGCTTCGACGTCGCGCTCGACCTCACCGGCGACCACGCGCCCTGGCTCGCCTGGCTGGCCGACCTCGGCCACGACGTCCGCGGCGGCATCGAGCGGGTGCTGATCGACGAGAAGCGCCGACCCGCCGAGCACAGCCTGTCGACGTTCATGACCGACCGCGTCCTCGACTGGCTCGGCCGCCGCGAGGCGCCCTGGTTCGCCCACCTCAGCTACCTGCGACCCCATCCGCCGTACTCGGCCGCGGGCGACTGGTCACGGCGCTACGACCCCGCCGACGTCGGCCTCCCGATCGCGATGGAGGACGACCGCCACCCGCTCCACGACATGGCGCTCGGCATCCCCGACATCGTCGCCCCGACCGACGAGCACCGCCTCCGCCGCCTGCGCTCCCAGTACTTCGGCATGGTCAGCGAGGTCGACGCCCAGCTCGGCCGGGTCTGGGACGCGCTACGGACCAACGGCCAGTGGGACGACACGATCATCGTCGTCACCGCCGACCACGGCGAGATGCTCGGCGACCACGGCTTCGTCCAGAAGCTCGGCTGGTGGGAGTCGAGCTACCACGTGATCGGCATCGTCCGCGATCCCAGGCACCCGGACGCCCACGGCGCCGTCGTCGACCGCTTCACCGAGAACGTCGACCTGATGCCCACGCTGTGCGAGGCGATGGGCTTGCCGGTGCCGGCCCAGTGCGACGGCCTGCCCCTGACCCCGTTGCTGCGCGGCGAGGAGCCGCCGGAGTGGCGCACCGCGGCCCACTGGGAGTGGGACTGGCGCGAGCACCTGATCCGCTTCGTCCCGCACGAGTGGCCGTGGGACCGCACGCTCGAGCAGCAGAACCTCGCCGTCGTGCGCACCGAGGATTCCGCCTACGTGCAGTTCGGCGACGGCACGTGGCGCGGTCTCGACCTGGCGGCCGACCCGACGTGGCGGACGACGATCGAGGACCCGGCGGTCGTGCTCCCGCTCGCCCAGGAGATGCTCACCTGGCGGGCCCGGCACACCGACCGCACGTGGGCGAGCCTGCTCCTCGCGGACGGCGGCGGCATCGGGCGCTGGCCGGCCGAGGTCCCCGCCTGGACGGCCTGACCGCCGACCGGTCGCCCACCGACGCTCCCCTCGTTCGCCCCCGCCCGCGGACGTCCGCCGACGCCGACCCGTTGCCAGGCGGGACGGTCCGCACCAAGCTCTCGCCCATGACCGAGCTGCTCGGACGCCACGTCGTGCTCCGCCTCGCCACCGACGACGACGTCGAGGCCCTCGCCGCCATCCGGGCCACCCGGGAGGTCCACCGCCACTGGCGCGGCGGCGCCGACATGGAGGCCGCCGTCCGCGAGGACATGGACGAGAACGACAGCACCGGCTACGTGATCCTCTACGACGGCCAGATCGCGGGCTGGATCCAGTGGCAGGCCGAGGACGAGGCCGACTACCGCGCCGCGAGCATGGACATCTACGTCGATCCCGCCCTGCACGGGCGCGGGCTCGGCTCCGACGCGCTGCGGGCGATGGCGCGCCACCTGTTCGACGACCACGGCCACCACCGGATCACGATCGACCCGGCGGCCGACAACGAGGCGGCGATCGCCTGCTACCGCAAGCTCGGCTTCCGACCGATCGGCGTGGCCCGCGCCTCGGAGCGGGGCAACGACGGCACCTGGCACGACCAGCTCCTGATGGACCTGCTCGCCGACGAGCTCACCCCCGGCTGACGGGTAACAGTTTTCCTCCGACCCCACCTGTTACGCGGTCGTTGGGGGGTCCCCCAGGCGGCGTTGGGGGGCGCGGCCGATGAGCGGGCGGGGGCGGACCGCCGAGGGTGGGCGGGACACCCCGCGTCCCGGAGGACCCCGTGCCCGCCAACCTGCTCGTCGAGCGACCGACCACCGAACCCGCCGAGGCGCCGCCCGCCGCCCGCCCGGCCCGTGACCTGACGGTCGACCTGCTGCGGGCGATCGCCATCGTCGCCGTCGCCGTCGGCCACTGGCTCGTGGTGGTGCCCAGTTACGCCGACCACCGCTTCGACGGCGTCAACGCGCTCGAGACCGTGCCGGCGATGCGCCCGCTGACCTGGGTGTTCCAGGTGATGCCGCTCTTCTTCGTCGTCGGCGGCGTGGCCAACGCGGCGTCGTGGGCGGGTGCCCGCCGGCGCGGCGAGACGTACGCGACGTGGTTGCGAAGCCGGCTCGTCCGCCTGGTCCGCCCGGCCGCCTGGTTCTTCGCCGTCGCCGCCGGCCTGGCCGCCGCCCTCCGAGCCGCCGGGCTCACCGAGCAGGTCGTCGCTCCCGTGGCCTGGCTGGTCGTGGTGCCGGTGTGGTTCCTGTCGGTGTACGTGATGGTGGTGGCGATCGCCCCGCCGCTGTGGCGGCTGCACCGGCGCCACGGGACGCGGGTCGTCGTCGCCCTGACGGTCGCCGCGGTGGCGGTCGACGCGGTGCGCCTCGCCGGGTACGAGGCCGTCGGCTACCTCAACTTCCTGCTCGTCTTCGGCGTGGCCCAGCAGCTCGGCTTCGCCTGGTACGACGGGCGGCTGCTGCGCTTCCGGGACACCGCCTGGGCGCTCCTCGTCGGCGGCCTCGGCGCGCTGTGGCTGCTGACCCACGTCGGGCCGTACCCGGTGAGCCTCGTCGGCTACCCGGGCCCCGAGCTCGACAACAACGCGCCGCCGACGATCACGCTGATCGCCCTCGGCGTCGCCCAGACCGGGCTGGCGCTCGTCCTGCGTCCGTGGCTCCAGCGGGCGATGACCCTCCGGCCGGTGCAGGCGTTCACCCTCGCCCTCAACCGCAACGCGATGACCGTCCTCCTGTGGCACTTCACCGCACTGGTGCTCGTCGCCGTCGTCGCCCTACCGCTCGGCCTCGTGCCCGACCACGAGTGGGGGACGGCCGCGTGGTGGTGGACCCGCGTCGTCCTGCTGCCGGTGTACGCCCTCGCCCTGGTGCCGCTCGTCGCGCTGGCGGGCCGGGTCGAGCGCGATCCCGGCAACGGTCCCCCGCGGCCGTGGCGGTCGTGGGCGCCGGTCGTCGCCGTCCCGGTGCTCGCGGTCGCGTTCGGCTTGATCACGCTCGGCGGGCTGAGCGGCCCGGGGCCGCTCGGCGTCCCGGTGGCCTCGGTCGCCCTGTTCGGCGGCGGCTCGGCCCTCGCGCTGTCCGGCCGCCCCGACGCCTGATCCCCAGATCCCGTGGCCGGAGGCGAGCCGTCGGCGGGCCTCCGCGCCCGGAGCGCAGCCGCACCGGCCGATCCGTGCGACGATCGGCGGTGATGGACCCCGGCCGCCGGATCGATCCCGCCGACGAGGGCGGCGAGGCGCCGTGCGCCGCGCCGCTCTTCGACCACTTCGGCGAGCACGACGACGAGGTCGGGAACCCCGAACCGAGGAGGTCACCCGTGTCACC
>Ga0123332_1000356_pt1 | contig 44868 bp, 41 predicted proteins | sample BioC12SIPDNA_4_FD_89958 | JGI IMG/M metagenome (GOLD analysis project Ga0123332, IMG submission 89958) | Anaerobic biogas reactor microbial communites from Washington, USA - Biogas_R2_A C12 SIP DNA | ecosystem: Engineered > Bioreactor > Anaerobic > Unclassified | place: Washington, USA... | reverse complement strand
GAGGAACGCCGCATCGGCGGCAGTGCGTGGGCGGGCCTGCGCGCGGTGTTCGCCTCGCCCTACCTGATGGGCATCGCCGGCTATGTGCTGGCGATGACCGTGGTGGCCACCTTCATCTACTTCACCCGGCTGCAGATGGTGGCCGCGGCCGAGAGCGACCTCGACGCGCGCACCGGCCTGCTCGGCAGCATCGACATGTGGACCCAGATCGCGGTGCTGGCGCTGCAGCTCACCCTCACCGGACAGATCATCCGCCGCTTCGGGCTGGCGGTGGCCCTGGCGGTGCTGCCGGTCGCCACCGCGCTGGGCTTCGTCGGCCTGGCGATCTACGGTTCGTTCGCGATGCTGGTCGTGCTCGAGGCGATGAACCGCGCCGTCCAGCGCGGACTGACCCGCCCCGCGCGCGAGGCGCTGTTCCCGGTGGTCAGCCGCGAGGAGAAGTACAAGGCCAAGGCCTTCATCGACACCTTCGTCTATCGCGCCGGCGACGTGGTCGGGGCGCAGGTCGAAGGCGCGCTCGGCCGGATCGGCCTGGCGCTGGGCGGGCTGGCGACCGTGGTAGTGCCGCTGGCCGTCGCCTGGGCGCTGCTCGGCCTCTGGCTCGGGCGGGCGCACGTGCACCGGGCGGCGACGCAGGCCGGACCCGGCGCCCGCCCCCCTGCTGCTCAGGGACCGGCGGCGTAGACGACCTTGCCTGCGCGCAGCGTGTAGCGCACGTCCGCCAGCACCGCGACGTCCTCGGCCGGATCACCGCCCAGCACCACCAGGTCCGCATCCATGCCCGGGGCGATGCGCCCCTTGCGCCCCGCCTGGCCGAAGCGCTGCGCGGGCGCGGTGGTCAGGCTGGCCAGCACCTGGCGCCAGTCGAGGCCGGATGCGTGCATCTGCCGGAGTTCGTCGCGGGTGTCGTACCAGTCGATGTAGCCCGAGTCGGTGCCGAACAGGACCGTGCCTCCCGCGCGGGAGAACGCCTCGAGCTGCTGGCGGGAAACGGCCATCACGCGCTCGACGACCTCCGGCGTGCCACCCTCCTTCCGCACCTCGATCTCGATCAGCTTCAAGGTCGGGATGAGCGCGATGTCCTCGGCCAGCAGCCGCTGCACCAGGGCATCGTCCCACGGGCCCATGAGCGGCGCGGTATGCGCAAACACGCTGGTGCCGGCGGCGATCGCGGCATCGACCCCCGCCTGGTTGCCCGGGTGCGCGAACAGCGGCTTGCCCGCCTCACGCGCGATATCGCCCACCGCCTTGCCGATGGCGTCGTCCATCGGCAACACGCCGAGCTCGCCGCCGACCATGGCACCGGCGAAGATCTTCAGCCCGTCCGCGCCTGCGGCCAGCTGCCGGCGCGCGCGCCCGGCGGCTTCCTCAGGCGTCGCCACTTCGGCCTGCTTGAGCGACCAGCCTCCCAGATCGGTGGGCAGGTAGGCAGGAACGCCGTCCACCGGGAAAAACGGCGTGCCAGTGGTGAGAATGGCCGGACCCGTGACGTCGCCATCCTCGATGCGCGCACGCAGCACGAATGCGCTGCCCGGGGGAGACGCGATATCGAAGATCGTGGTAAAGCCCCAGCGCAGGTACCGGGTGAGCAGGGCTTCGGACAGGACGTCGCCCGGCTGGGTCGCGGACCGGTCGAGCGGCGGCGCAATCAGATGGACATGGCTGTTCCAGAAGCCCGCGACCACCGTTCCGCCACCGGCATCGAGCCGCTCCACGCCTTCGGGCACCGCGACTTCGGTCGAGTCGCCCACCGCTGTGATCCTGCCATCGCGCAGGAGGACCGTGCCCGAGGCGATCGGCTCGGCATCCGGCGCCGCCACGATCCGGGCATTGGTGATGGCAAGTTCCCTGGCCGTCGCCGGACACGTCATGGCGGCTACGCACAGCAGGCCCGCGACCAGCGCGGACGAACGGAACGACGGCATGGAACCCCTCCGCAGGACGATGGATGCGGGGGCGGAGTGTACGACAGCTCCCTGCGGCCGGACATCGCCGCAGATTCGTTTCCCGTTCAACCAGGCGTGGCGATCGCGCGCACCGGGAACGACACCGGCGAAGCCTGGCGGCAACGCGGTGCGCATCGTGCGCGTTACCTGGCCCTCTGGCTGAAGGCCACGCTGCCCAGGATCAGCATGCCGGCCAGCGCCATGGTCCAGGTCAGCGGCTCGTCCAGCAGCCACCAGGCCCAGCCCACGCCGAACAGCGGGACCAGGTAGGTCACGGTGGACGCGCGACTGGCGCCGATGCGCGCGATCAGACGGTAGTACATGACGAACGCGATCCCGGTGCACAGCACGCCGAGCATCGCCGCCGACAGCCAGGCGGCCGCCGGCAGCGGCTGCACCGGCCAGGTCGCGATCGCCACCGGCAGGGTGAGCAGCGCGGCGCTGCCGAGGGTGGCCGAGGCCACCGCCGCCGGCGGCAGGCCGCCGAGGTGGCGGCGCACCAGGTTGATGCCCAGGCCGTACAGCAGCGAGGCCAGCGCACCGGCCGCGGCGGCGGCGCCGATGCTCATGCCGGCGGCCTTGCCGCTCGCCAGCACCACCACGCCAACGAAGCCGACCACCAGCGCCAGCGCGCGCCGCGTGCCGATGCGTTCGCCGAAGAACAGGAAGCCGACCAGCGCGGTGAACAGCACCGTCATCGCGTTGGCGATGGCGCCGATCCCGGCCGGGGCGCGCTGCGCGGCCCAGGCGAACAGCAGGAACGGCAGCGCCGAGTTGATCGCGCCGATCAGCGCCAGCTTGGGCCACAGCCGCAGGGGGAACCGGGACCGGTCGCGCCACAGGAACGGCAGCAGCACCAGGCTGCCGAGCGCGAGCCGCACCTCGACCAGCGGCGCCGGGCCGAAGTCGTTGGCGGCCACGCGCATGAACAGAAAAGACGCGCCCCAGATCGCGCCCAGCACGCCCAGTTCCAGCGGGTCGAGCCAGCGGGCGGACTCCTGGCTCCGTGATGGCGCCGCGGCGACGTTCGGACAGGACATCGGGCAAGCCTCGGTGGGGGGAGGTCAAGGGGATTGTGCCTGTCATCCCGGCGGCGACAAGCGCATACTTTCAGGCCAAGGCACAAACGGGATTTGTGGCTCGATGGCGCTCCGCTCCGACTGGTTTCCCGCCCTGGCCGCGTTCGAATCCGCCGCGCGCCACCAGAACTTCGCCCATGCCGCCGAGGAGCTGCACCTGACCGCGAGCGCGGTCAGCCACCACGTGCGCAAGCTCGAGTCGCGACTGGGCGTGGCCCTGTTTACCCGGCACGCGCGCGGCGTGGCGCTCACCGCCGAGGGACGACGCCTGGCCGACGTCGCCAGCGCCGCGATCCACGACCTTGACGGCGCAATGCAGGAGCTGCGCAGCCGGCGCGAGGACGCACACACCGTGCGCCTGACCACCCTGCATTCGTTCGCCTACACCTGGCTGGTCCCGCGGCTGGGCGACTTCGCCGACGCGCACCCGGACATCCGGCTGCGGGTGGATACCGAGATCGCCCTGACCCGGTTCGACAACGTCGGCCCCGACCTCGGGATCCGCCACGGCCCGGGACGCTGGCCGCGGCTGTCGGCGATCCACCTGATGGACGAGTCGCTGTTCCCGGTGGCGGCGCCCTCGATGCCCGGCCTCGATCGCGTGCGGACCGCCGCCGACGTGGCCAGCCTGCCGCTGGTGGCCGACCTCGGACACCAGGGGTGGCACGACTGGTTCCGTACCAACGAAGTCCACGGCGCGCGCTTCGACGAGCGGTTCGTGTTCAGCGACAGCACCGACATGCTGCGCGCGGCGGCGTTCGGCCTCGGCGCGGCGCTGGCGCGCGAGCGCATCGTCGCCCCGTGGCTGGCCAGCGGCCAGCTGCGGCGCCTGCCCGGCGACCCGATGCCCGGGCGCTACGCCTACCACGTGGTCTACCCGGCACACCGCCGGCCGCGCACGGCGGTGCGCCGGGTGATCGACTGGCTGGTGGCGCAGGCGGCGGACTGAACCGCCCTTCCTGCGCGCCGGACCGGTGACGCCCGCCGCGCAAGCAGGCATGCTGGCCGGCCCGCTGCAGGCACGGTTGCGCGCATGACCCCCACCGCCAAGGCCCATTGGCAGATCCACCTGTGCGTGGCGCTGTGGGGGTTCACCGCCATCCTCGGCAAGCTGATCAGCCTGCCGGCGCTGCCGCTGGTGTGGTGGCGCATGGCGCTGGTGGTCGCGGCCCTGCTGCTGGTGCCGCGGGTGTGGCGCGGCCTGCGCGCGATGCCGCCGCGGCTGCTCGCGGCCTATGCCGGCATCGGCGTGGTGGTGGCCCTGCACTGGTTGACCTTCTACGGCGCGATCAAGCTGGCCAACGCCTCGGTCGCGGCGACCTGCATGGCGTTCGCCACCGTGTTCACCGCACTGGTCGAACCGCGCCTGGCGCGGCGCCCGTTCTCGCGCCGCGAACTGGCGCTGGGAGTGCTGGTGCTGCCGGGCGCGGCAATGGTCGTGGGCGGCGTGTCGACCGACATGCACGCGGGGATCGCGGTGGGCGCGGTCTCGGCGTTGCTGGTGGCGGTGTTCGGATCGCTCAACAAGCGGCTGGTGGACCGGGCCGACCCGCTCACCGTAACCGCGATCGAGCTCGGCGCCGGCACCCTCGCCCTGGCCGCCCTCGCCCCCCTGATGCCACTGCTGTTCCCGGCCTTCGCCGGCCCGCTGCTGGTCGCGCCCGCACCTGCCGACGCGGCCTGGCTGCTGCTGCTGGCCGGCGCCTGCACGCTGTTCCCGTTCGCGCTGTCGCTGGTGGCGCTGCGCCACATGAGCGCGTTCTCGGCGCAGATGGCGCTGAACCTCGAGCCGGTGTACGCGATCGTGCTGGCCGCTGTGCTGCTGTCGGAGCAGCGGGAACTCACGCCGATGTTCTACGCCGGCGTCGCGATCCTGCTGGCGGTGGTGTTCGCCCATCCGTTGCTGCACCGGCAGCGCAGGATCGACCATCCCGAGGTGCTCGGGACGTCGGAGGCCAAAGGCATCGCGGAATAGCCGGGCGGGGCCGCGCGGCCGGTGCGTGTGACAATTTCCCCGCCGCCGCGAACCATCGGACATGGACCGTTCGTTCGCCCCTTCCCGCCCCGCGCCGGACCATGCCGCCATGGCCCATGACGACCACGCCGCGTTCGACGCGCTGCTGCAGCGCCACCGCGGCATCGTGCTCAAGGTGGCCGGCGCCTACGCGCGCGGCGCCGAGGACCGCGCCGACCTGGCCCAGGAGATCGCGATCCAGCTCTGGCGCGCCTGGCCGGACTACGATCCGGCGCGCAGCGTCACCACCTGGATGTACCGGATCGCGCTCAACACCGCGATCTCGCACCTGCGGCGCGAGGGCCGGCACCGCCGGCACTCGGTGCCGCTGGAGGACGGCCTGCACGAACTGCCCGACGAACGCGGCTGCGACCACGAGGTGCTCGGGCAGGTGCGGATGCTGCAGCGCTTCATCGCCGCGCTGCCGCCGCTCGACCGCGCCCTGCTGGTGCTCTATCTGGAGGAGCACAGCAGCCGTGAGATCGCCGAGGTCCTGGGCCTGGGCGAAAGCAACGTCACCACGCGGATCAGCCGCCTCAAGCAGCGCATCCGCGAGTACGCCGCCCCGTCCACCCCGTCCACGACAGGAGCACGCCATGGAACCCGATGAACTCAAGCTCGCCTGGCAGGCGCTGGGCCGCCAGCTGGAACGGCAACAGGCCATCGAGTGGGAACTGCTGCGCGAGCACAGGCTGGCGCGGGTCCAGCGCCACCTGCGGCCGCTGGTCTGGGGCCAGGGACTGCAGTTCCTGCTGGGCGTCGGCCTGATCGCGCTCGGTGTCGCCTGCTGGACGCGCAACACCGACGTGCCGGGCCTGCTGCTGGGCGGCGTGCTGGTACATGCCTTCGGCGTGGCGAACGCGGTCATGGCGGCGATCACGTTGTGCCTGGCGGCGGGCGTCGACAGCGCCGCGCCGGTGCTCCGGATCCAGCGGCGGATGGCGGTACTGCGCTGCGTCCAGGCCCTCAATGCGGGCGTGTGCGCCGCGCCGTGGTGGGTGATGTGGATCCCGGTGGTGGTGGCGATCGCCGGAGTGCAGGCCCCCGGGCCGGAGACCGGCAACGCCCCCTGGCTGCTCGCGAGCCTTGCGATCGGCACCGCGGGCCTGGTCGCCACCTGGGGCTGGTCACTGTGGCGCTGGCGGCGCCACCGCGACCTGGACATGGCGCCCGACGCCACCGACGCGGGCGACGGCTGCGACGGCATCGGCCGCGCGCAGCGGCTGCTGGAGGAAATCGCCCGGTTCGAGCGGGGCTGAGCGCGCAGGGCGTGGCCGCGCGCGGCAGGCCGCCGCCGCGCGCGGCGGCGGAGGCGCGCACGGGATCAGCGCACGCTGTAGCCCGACACCCGCCAGACCCGGTCTTCGTCGAGCCGGAACGAGACCAGCTCGCGCACCGGTTCGGGGTGGTTGGCGAACCGGGTCGCCGAGCGCACGTTGATGTACAGCCCCTCGGGCACCGGCTGCCCGGCCTGGAACAGCGACCGGCTGACCTGCGCGTCGCCGCGCGAGGCCACCGGCCCCAGGCGGCCGCGGTCAGCGCCCACCTGGCGGATGAAGTCCTCGCGCGTGACCGCCTGCTTCATCGCGGCCGAGGCCCCGTCCCAGACCTCGCCGATCCGGTCGGCGTCCACCAGCTGCATCACCTGCAGCGCGGCGCGGGCCATGTCCGCGTCCTGCCTGGCCAGGGCTTCGCGCTGCTCGGGTGTCAGCTGGTCCATCGCCGGCTGGCCGGCGGCCGGCGCGGGCGCGGCGGTGGTCTGCTGGGCGGACGCGGCGCCGCACAGGGCCAGGGCCACCAGGGCGGTACACAGGCGCGTTCTGTCCATCGTCTGGCCTCCAGGGGTCGGTTGCCGGAGTGTAGCGGCTGCGGCGGCCGAGGCCACGGGAGGCATCGGCCCTGGGCTACGCTGTCACATCGTGGCCCTGCGCGGGTCCAGTAGGGGCCTGCCGTCTCCCGGTCGCCGGAATCCGATGAACTCCACGCTGTTGATTGCCCTGTCCCTCCTCGTCCTGCTCGCGTGGGCGGTCGTGGCGTTCAACCGCCTGGTGCGGCTGCGCAACCAGGTGCGCACGGCCTGGGCCGACATCGACGTGCAGCTGGCCCGGCGCCACGATCTTGTGCCGGCCCTGGTGGCCGCGACGAAAGCCTACGCCGGGCATGAACGCGCGGTGCTCGAGGCGGTCACCGGACTGCGCGCGCGGGCCCTGGCCCAGGACAGCCGGCCGGGCCTGGCCGCGGTGGAGGACGAACTCGGGCAGGCGCTGGGCAGGCTGTTCGCGCTCAAGGAGGCCTACCCCGACCTCAGGGCCAGCGAGAACTTCCTGCGCCTGCAGCAGGACCTGGTGGAGGTCGAGGAGCACCTGCAGTACGCGCGCCGCTTCTACAACGGCGCGGTGCGCGAGTACAACGACGCCACACAGCGCGTGCCCGACGTGCTGGTTGCGCGCCTGGCCGGCTTTCGGCCCGAGGAGTTCTTCGAGGCCGGCGAAGCGCAGCGCGCGGCGGTACGGGTGGAGCTGCCATGAACGCGAATCGCTTCGCCCTGCTCGCGCTGGTCCTGCCGTGGCTGCTGGCCTGGGCGACGACGACGGCCGCGGCCGAGCGCATCGAGGCCTACGACGTGCGGATCGACGTCGCCGCCGACGGCAGCCTCGTCGTCACCGAACACATCCGCGTGCACGCCGAGGGCGACCGGATCCGGCGCGGCCTCTACCGAGATTTCCCCACCCGCTACCGCGACCGCCACGGCAACCGCGTGGTGGTCGGCTTCGAGGTGCTGGAGGTGCTGCGCGACGGACGCCCGGAGCCCTGGTTCACCGAGCGACGCGGAAACGGCGTGCGGGTGAACACCGGCAACGACGACTTCCTCCCGGTGCCGGCCACCTACAGCTACGTCCTGCGCTACCGGACCACGCGCCAGCTCGGCTTCTTCGACGCCCACGACGAGCTGTACTTCAACGCGATCGGAACCGGCTGGGTCTTCCCGGTCCTCGCCGGCAGCGTCGAGGTGCGGCTGCCGCAGGCGGTGCCTCCTGAGACGATGCAGGCCGAGGCCTACACCGGCCCGCAGGGCGCGGGCGGCCGCGACTACGTGGTGCAACTCCCCGAGCCGGGCCTGGCGCACTGGCGCGCGTCGCGGCCGCTGGAGCCTGGCGAAGGGCTGACGGTCGTGCTGGCCTTCCCCAAGGGCATCGTGGCCGAACCCGACGCCGCCCAGCGGCTGCGCTGGCTGCTGGCCGACAACCGCGGCCCGCTGGTCGCCGCCTGCGGCCTGCTGGTGCTGCTGGCCTGGTGCCTGGTCCGCTGGTGGCAGGTGGGGCGCGATCCCGGGCCGGGCACGGTCGTGGTGCGCTACACGCCACCGGACGGCATCTCGCCGGCCGGATTGCGCTACGTGCGCAGGATGGGCTACGACACCCGCTGCTTCACCGCCGACGTGCTGGCGCTGGCGGTTGACGGGGCGCTGGGGATCGAACGCGACCGGGACGACGACTGGACGCTGCGCCGCGGCGGCGGCGCGCCCACCGGCGACGAGCGCACGGCGCTGCTCGGGGCCCTGTTCGAACAGGGGTCGCCGGTGGCACTGGACCAGTCGAACGCCGTCCGCCTGCAGGGCGCCGTCCGTCGCCATGCCGACGCCCTCGCGCGGCGGTTCAAGGGCACGATGTTCCGCAACCACGGCGGCAGCTCCGCGATCGCGCTGCTGATCGCGATGGCCTCGGCCACCTTCGCCCTGTGGGCCGGGCGCGGCGACGCCTTGCCTCTCACCCTGCTGCTGATCGCGCCGATGGCGGTGGTGGTGGTCGGGTTCTTCGTCCTGGTCCGGGCGCCCACGCCGGAGGGGCGCAGGCTGCTGGACGAGATCGAGGGTCTGCGTCGTTACCTGGGCGTGGCCGAACGCCAGGACCTGCAGCGCCTGCCGGGCCCCGGGGACGCCGCGCCGCCGCTCGACGCGCACCGCTTCGAACAGCTGCTGCCGTACGCGGTGGCGCTGGACGTGGAGCAGGCCTGGACGGAGAAGTTCACCCGGGCGGTGGGCGCCGCGACGGCCGCGGCGGCGACCGCGTCGATCGCCTGGTTCAAGGGCGGGCGCGCCGGCATCAACGACGTCGGCAGCTTCACCTCGGCGCTGGGCAAGGGGCTGACCTCGCAGATCGCGTCCTCGTCCACGCCGCCGGGCAGCGGTGCGGGCGGCGGTGGCGGCGGATTCTCCGGCGGCGGCGGCGGTGGAGGTGGCGGCGGCGGCCGCTGACGCCGGGGCATCAGTCGCGGTCGAGGGTGTTGGCGCCGGGGCCCAGCCGGGCCATGCGATCGCCGGGGTTGCGCAGCGGGCACTGCTTCAGCGACAGGCAGCCGCAGCCGATGCAGCCGTCCAGTTCATCGCGCAGGTGGACCAGCCGCGCGATGCGTGCGTCCAGTTCCGCGCGCCAGCGCCGGGACAGCCGGCGCCAGTCGGCCACCGTGGGCGTGCGCCCTTCCGGCAGCGAGGACAGCGCCTCGCGGATCTGCGCCAGCGGGATCCCGGTGCGCTGCGCGACCTTGATCACTGCGATCCGCCGCAGCACGTCGCGCGGGAAACGCCGCTGGTTGCCGGCGGTGCGGACACTGCGGATCAGCCCCTTGGCCTCGTAGAAATGCAGCGCCGACACCGCGACTCCGCTGCGCGCGGCCACCTCGCCGACCGTGAGTTCGCGCGCCATCGCCTCGTGATGTCGCATCCAGCACCCCCTTGACCTCAAGTTTACTTGAGGTTTTACCCTGCTCCGCGCCATCCGTCCAAGGGCCCTGCGCATGCCAACCGCGACCGCCGCCATTCCCCTGCCCCGCACCATGTCCGCGATGGCCTTCGCCCGCCATGGCGAAGGCGAACGCCCCGCGCCGCGCCTGCTCCCGGTGCCCGAACCCGGCCCCGGCCAGCTGCTGGTCCGGCTGGACGCAGCGGGCGTGGGACGCTGGGACCTGCTCGAGCGCGATGGCGCGTTTGCGCGCAGGCTGGGCGAACCGACCCGCTTCCCGCTGGTCACCGGCTCGGAGGGCGCGGGTACCGTGGTCGCGACCGGGCCCGGCGCGGGTGGCGTCGCCGTGGGCGAGCGCGTCTACGGCCTGCTCGCGCGGCGCACCCCGACGCCCGGCTGCCACGCCGAGTACGCGGTGCTGGACCGGCGGCTGGCCTGGCCGGTGCCCCCGTGGATGTCGATGGACCAGGCGGCGGTGCTGCCCGTGGACGGCGCGGTGGCCTTGCGCGGCGTGCGCGACGCCCTGCGCGCGCGGGCCGGCGACGCGCTGGTGGTGTTCGGGGCCAGCGGCGGGGTCGGCCACCTCGCGCTGCAGCTGGCGCGGGCGATGGGCCTGCGCACCTTCGCGGTCGCGTCCGGTGCCGACGGGCTGCGGCTCGCCGAACGCCTCGGCGCCGACGAAGCGGTCGACGGACGCCGTCCGGGCTTCGAGCGCGCCATCGCCGGGTTCGCCGGCCCCGGGACGCTGGCCCTGCTCACCGCCGGCGGCGACGACGCGGCGCGGACGGTCGCGGCGATGCCGCCACGCAGCCGCATCGCCTGGCCGCACGGCGTCGAGGTGCCCGCGCTCGCACGCGACGACGTCCAGGCCGGGCCGTACGCGACCGGCTTCGACCCCGCGCTGATGGCCGCGCTGCACGCATTCGCGGCCGGGGGCCGGCTGCTGCCGCACGTGTCGCGGCGGTTCCCGCTGGCGCAGCTGCAGCGGGCCTTCGACGCCGTGGCCAGCCACCACCTGGGCCGCGTCGCGGTGCTCGCGACATGAGCCGTTCCGCCCGCGCCACGAACCCCGTTACCGCCGATCGGCGACAATCCCCGCCCGTCCCGCCCGACTCCCCCGACATGTACCGCTGGTTCGAATCCAGGCTCGACCCTTTCCCCGCCGACCCGCCGCGGCAGCCGCCGCGCTCGCTCTACGCCTTCTGCCGCCACTACACCCGAGGCGCCGAGCCCTGGCTGCTGCTGATGGCGTTCACCACCGCCGGCATCGCGATCGCCGAGCTGGCGCTGTACGCCTACGTCGGCTCGCTGGTCGACCGCCTCGGCAGCACCACCCCGGCCACGTTCCTCGACGCCGAGGGCGGGCGCCTGCTGTGGATGGGCGTGCTGGTGCTGCTGGCGCTGCCGGCGATGGTGCTGCTCAACTCGCTGGTCCAGCACCAGACCCTGCTCGGCAACTTCCCGATGCGGATCCGCTGGAACGTGCACCGTTACCTGCTGCGGCAGTCGATGGGCTACTTCCAGGACGAGTTCGCCGGCCGCATCGCGACCAAGCTGATGCAGACCTCGCTGGCGGTGCGCGAGACCGTGATCAAGCTGCTGGACATCGGCAACTACGTGCTGGTGTTCTTCGCCGGCACCCTGGCCGTGGCCGCCTCCTCGGACTGGCGGCTGATGCTGCCGTTCGCCGCCTGGATCGCCGGCTACTCGCTGCTGATGTGGCACTTCGTGCCGCGCATGGAGAAGATCTCGCGCGCCCAGGCCGACGCACGCTCGGTGATGACCGGCCGGGTCGTCGACAGCTACACCAACATCGCCACGGTCAAGCTGTTCTCCCACTCGCAGCGCGAGCAGGCCTACGCGCGCGAGGCGATGGACGGCTTCCTCGGGACCGTCTATCCGCAGATGCGCCTGGCCACGCGGGTGTACAGCCTGCTGTACGCAATGAACATGGCGCTGCTGTTCGCCACCGTGGCCCTGGGCCTGTGGCTGTGGCACGGCGGCGCGATCGGCGCCGGCGCGATCGCGGCGACGGTGGCGCTGGTGCTGCGCATCCTGGGCATGTCGCAGTGGATCATGTGGGAACTGTCGATGCTGTTCGAGAACATCGGCACCGTCCACGACGGGATCAACTCGATCTCGCTGCCGCCCACGGTCGACGACGCGCCGGGCGCACCGCCGCTGCCCCGCGTGCGCGGCGACATCCGCTTCGAAGGGGTCGGCTTCCACTACGGCAAGGCCGGCGGCGTGATCGACCACCTCGACCTGCACGTGCGCCCCGGCGAGAAGATCGGCGTGGTCGGGCGCTCGGGCGCCGGCAAGTCGACCCTGGTCAACCTGCTGCTGCGCTTCCACGACGTCGAGAGCGGGCGGATCCTGGTCGACGGCATCGACATCTCCACCGTGCAGCAGGATTCGCTGCGCGCGCAGATCGGCGTGGTCACCCAGGACACCTCGCTGCTGCACCGCTCGGTGCGCGAGAACATCCTGTACGGGCGTCCCGACGCGAGCGAGGAGGAGATGGTCGAGGCCGCGAAACAGGCCCGTGCCCACGACTTCATCCTCGAGCTGGTCGACAGCGAGGGCCGCCGCGGCTACGACGCGCACGTCGGCGAGCGCGGGGTGAAGCTGTCCGGCGGCCAGCGCCAGCGCATCGCGATCGCGCGGGTGCTGCTCAAGGACGCGCCGATCCTGGTCCTGGACGAGGCCACCTCGGCGCTGGACTCCGAGATCGAGGCCGCGATCCAGGAGAACCTCTACCGGCTGATGGAAGGCAAGACGGTGATCGCCATCGCCCACCGGCTCTCGACCATCGCGGCGATGGACCGCCTGATCGTGATGGAACAGGGCGCGATCGTCGAACAGGGCAGCCACGCCGAACTGGTCGCCGCGGGCGGACTGTACGCGCAGCTCTGGGAGCGGCAGTCGGGCGGGTTCCTGGCCTGCGCGGCGGACGAGGCGATCGAAACCGGCTGACCGTTCAAGGGGCGCCGGCGTCGCCGCCCGGCCGCGCGTCGTCGCCCCCCGCGTCGCGACGCCGCGGCGCGGCCTGCTCCGGCGTTTCGGCGGCCAGCAGCGCGTCGAACTCCGACAGCGGGCTTTCCGCCGGGCACACCTCGTCGGGGAACCGGTACTGCTTGCGCAGTTCCAGGCCGCAGGCGTTCAGCGTCTCCAGATCGGTGCCCGGGGCCTTGCAGCTGGCGTCGAACGCCCGTGCGAAGGCGTCGCGCCGGGCCACGAAATCCTCGCCGCACTTGCGCATCAGGCGCAGCCGGTCGAGGTCGTCCTGGGCCGGGTTGATACCGTCCAGGCCGTACAGGGCCAGTTCCGCGGCGGTGAGCAGGCGCAGCTTGCGGTTGGGCACCGCCATCATGATGTCGGCCATCGCCGCCGCCGCGCCGTTGCGCTCCAGGTAGTCGCGGACCCGGTCGTAGACCACGCGCAGCTCCCGGTTGAGCTCGGCCCGGGTGGTGGCGGTGGAACTCATGCGGATGATCCGGTGGATGCCCACGCGCCCGCTGACCATGCGCATGTCGCCGGCCGCCAGCACGAACACGCAGGCGCTGTGGCAAACCGCACCCTCGCGCACCCAGATCGTCCAGCGCGACTCGGCGATGCCATCGCCGGCGCGGATCGCGTCCTCGACCATGCCGCCGCTGGAATCGATGTCGAGCACGCGCTTGCCGATGCCCAGCTCGTCGGCGACGTGGGTCACCCGCTGCACCAGCTGGACGAAACCGCCGTTGATCTTGCCCACGTAGCGCAACCGCAGCACGCCGCGCGCGGTGCAAGGCTCCAGCGCCCCGGCCAGGGTCTCGCGGTCGAACGCCTGGAGCGGCTCGCCGTCGCCGTGCCCGGCGTAGTCCAGTTCGCAGCTGAGCGAAGCGGTGTCGGGCACCAGTTCCAGCGGCGACCAGTCGATGCCCGGTTCGTCGGGTTCGGGCTCGGGCTCCACGGCGGCCGCGGGATCGGCCTCGTCGTCCATCGGCACCGGCGCGGTGCTGACCGCGCCGCCCTCCTCCGGGCTGGCGACCGGCACGGTGCTGCCGGCCTGGTCGGGCTCGGGGGCACTGCATCCGAGCAGCAGGCCCAGGAGACAGGCGGCGGCAAGCAAGGGTCGCATCGACGGGCATCCGGGTGCGGTGCGGCGGCGTCGGCCGGCAACCGCACGGGTGGGGGCGCCCCAGTGTAGGACGCGTCCGCGCAGCGAACCTAACGCGCGATGAACCGCACCGTTGCAGCGGGCGCGCCGCCACGACGCGTGTCGATCGCCGGCGCCGCGGATCGTCGTTGCCACGGGCACCGCGCGGGAGCCGCCCGGCCCTGCCCGCTTTCCCTCGCCGTGCTTTCGATCGCCATGCAGGAGACCACCATGCCTTACGTAGACGGATTCGTATTCGCCGTGCCCACGGCCAACCGCCAGGCGTTCCTGGACCATGCCGGGGCCTTCGACCGGGCGTTCCTGGATGCCGGCGCCACCCGCGTGGTCGAGGCCTGGGGCGACGACGTTCCCGAGGGCAGGCTCACCGACTTCCGTCGCGCAGTGCAGGCCGCGCCCGGGGAAACGGTGGTGTTCGCATGGGTGGAATGGCCGGACAAGGCCTCCCGCGACGCCGGCAACAGGAAGGTGATGGAAGATCCGCGCATGGCCTCGGGCGCGGAACAGATGCCGTTCGACGGCAAGCGGATGATCTTTGGCGGCTTCGAGGTGGTGCTGGACCTGGCCCGCTAGCCGGTCCGCTTGCCTGCGCGCCCGCGTTGCCGAACACTGGCCTTGCCAACCGCGGGGCCAGCCATGCCGACACAGACCGAAGAATTCCGTCGCGTTTTCCTGCCCTACTGCATCGAGCGCGTCGAGGGCCACGGCCACGTCGTCCTCAACCGCCTCCACAAGCCGCTGGGGATGCGCACCGGCGAACACGTGGACTACGCGCCCTACGCGGTGAAGCTGGTCGGCCTGACCCCGGCCAAGGCCGAACAGCTCAGCCATGCCCGGAGCCAGGACACCGACCGGATCCACCTGTATTCGGATGCCACCGCGCCCACCAGGAGCCCGGCGGACTGGGACGCATACCAGCGTCGCCTGCAGCTGCTGGCGACGCTGGAACTGGCGTAGGGCGCCGTCCCCGGCGGGGACGGCGGACACCGCGTCAGGCGACGCGGAACAGCGGCTGCGTGGCGCGGGCCGAGCGGCCTGCGCCGGAGAGATAGTGGCCGTGGATGTAGCCGGGGTGGGGAGCGCGGCGCCGCGACGCGCCGGCACGGGCGACGACCGCCCTGGCGGGCGCCTGCGGACGGGCCACGGGGCGGGCGATGCGCGCCGCGGCCGGGGGATGCGCGCCGGCCTTGGGACGGCGGCGGCGGGTGATCAGGCTCAGCACCGAACGGGTCAAGGAATTGCTGATGGCGTCCTCCATAAAAGCTAATGATTACAACACGTTGCGCGTTGAATCATAACATATTCCGAACATTTTTGCTGCGCCGCACTATGGTGATTCAGGAACGGCCGAGCGTCCGTTCCCTGCCCGGCACCCAGACATGGCGGACGCGTGGCTGTCGGGTCGCCCGCCTCGGCGAACCACCGCCTTCTTCGCCGACCACCGTGCCCTGGCGCTGCGTGCGCCGCCGGGCACGGCGCGGGGGCTAGGATGTCCCGATGCCCGCTTCCTCCCTGCCGCCCGCCCCGCCGGCGCCGCCACGGCCGACCCCCAGGCGGCTGCTGCGTGACCTGCGCCAGGTGCGGCCCGCGCCGCCCCAGCGCTGGGCGTTCGCGCTGCGCGCGGCGCTGGCGATGGGCATTCCGGTGGCCGTGGGCACCTGGGCCGGGCAGCCGGGCGCGGGACTGATGGCGACCCTCGGCGCCTTCACCGCGCTTTACGGCGGCGGCCGGCCCTACGCGTCGCGCGCGATCACCCTGGCCGTGGTCGCCGCGGCGTTCGCACTGGCGGTGGTGTTCGGGCTATGGCTGGAAGGCCGGCCGTGGCTGGTGGTGCCGGCGCTGTCGTTGGTGGCGATGCTGGCCACATGGCTGTGCAACGCCACCCGTCTGGGCCCGCCGGGCGCCTACATGTTCGTGCTCGCCTGCGCTGCCGGCACCGCACTGCCGATCGGCGACCTCGCGCCGCTGCAGGCCGGCCTGCTGGTCCTGGGCGGCGGCGCCGTCGCCTGGCTGTTGCACACCGTGGGGGCGTTGTTCCGGTTGCGCGGGCCGGAGCGCCGCGCGGTCGCCGCCGCGGGACGCGCGGTGGTGGCCTGCATCCAGGCCGGACCGTCGCATCCGGGTGCCCGCCGGGCCGCGGCCCAGGCACTGCACGAGAGCTGGCAGATGCTGGTGGGGTTCCAGCCCGTTCCCGCGCGCCGCGGCGGCGAACTCGAGCGCCTGCGGGGCGTGAACCGCGAGCTGCACCAGCTGTTCGCCGCCGCGATCGACCCCTCGTCGCCGCACGCGGATCGCGACGTCCTGCTCCAGCGCGCGCAGGCGCTGGTCGACGAGGCCACCCGGCCGCCGATCGCGCGGCCGCGTTCGCTGCCGCCCGACGCCATCCCGCACGGCTATCCCCACTCTTGGAGGCTGCTGCGGGAAGGCATCGCCCCGGGGTCCAACGCGTTGCGCGTGGTGCTGCGCGTGGGCATGGCGACCCTGCTCGCGGGCGCCCTGGGCGCCGCGCTGGAGCTCGAGCGCGCCTACTGGGCGATCGCGGCGGCGCTGCTGATGCTGCACCAGGGCTTCGACTGGACCCGCACGCTGCTGCGCAGCCTCGAGCGCACGCTCGGCACCTGGGTGGGCCTGCTGCTGGCCGGGGTGATCGTGTGGTGGCAGCCGGCCGGGGCCTGGCTGGTGCTGGTGGTGATGCTGCTGCAGTTCGTGATCGAGGTGGCGGTGGTGCGCAACTACGCGCTCGCGGTCGTCTTCATCACCGGGGCAGCGCTGACCATCGCGTCGGGCGGCCAGCCGGTCGACGACGTCCCCGCCCTGCTGTGGGCGCGCGGCGTCGACACCCTGTTCGGCTGTGCCTGCGCGCTGGTCGCCTTCCGCCTGCTGCCCCCCAGGGCCGACGCCGCGACGCTGGGCGAAGGCATCGCGCACTGCCTGCTGGCGGTGCGCGACACCTGTCGCCTGCTCGCCTCGGGCGACGTGACCTCGCCGCACGCGCGGGCCACCCGGCGCGACCTGCAGCATCGCAGCTTCGAACTCGAACAGCGCATGGACGAGGCGCTCGCCGGCTCCCGCGCCCAGCAGGACACGGCCGAACGCCTGTGGCCGGCGGTCTCGGTCTGCCAGCGGCTGGCCTATCGGGCCCTCGCCGCCTGCTGGGACGCCGAGCGGCAGCTGGGCGCGGCCGCTCCCGGGCAACCGCCCGGACACGTGGAGCCTGCGGACCTGCCGCGCGTGTCGGCGGCGCTCGAGGCCCTCGCCGAGGCCTGGCGCCGGCTCGCGGCCCCGCCGCCGCCGGCGGCCCCCCTGCCGCGGCTGCTGGAAGCGGACGTGGAGGACCTGCGCGCCCTGCTCGCGAGCGCGCACGGCTGAAGCCGACGCGCCGCCGCGCCGTGCCGCACCGGGGGCCGCCCGATCAGGGCAGCATGGGCAGTTTCAGGCCCTGCTCCCTGGCGCACTGCACGGCGATGTCGTAACCGGCGTCGGCATGGCGCATCACCCCCGTGCCCGGGTCGTTCCACAGCACCCGGGCGATGCGGCGGTCGGCGGCCTCGCTTCCGTCGCAGACGATCACCACCCCGGCGTGCTGCGAGTAACCCATGCCCACGCCGCCGCCATGGTGCAGGCTCACCCAGGTGGCGCCGCCGGCGACGTTGAGCATGGCGTTGAGCAGCGGCCAGTCGGACACCGCGTCGCTGCCGTCGCGCATCGCCTCGGTTTCGCGGTTGGGACTGGCCACGCTGCCCGAATCCAGGTGGTCGCGGCCGATCACGATGGGCGCCTTCAGTTCGCCCTTGCGCACCATCTCGTTGAACGCAAGGCCGAGGCGGTGGCGCTGGCCCAGGCCGACCCAGCAGATGCGCGCCGGCAGGCCCTGGAAGCTGATCCGCTCGCGCGCCATGTCCAGCCAGTTGTGCAGGTGCGGGTCGTCGGGGATCAGCTCCTTGACCTTGACATCGGTGCGATGGATGTCCTCCGGGTCGCCGCTCAGCGCCACCCAGCGGAACGGGCCGACGCCGCGGCAGAACAGCGGCCGCACGTAGGCGGGCACGAAGCCGGGGAAGTCGAAGGCGTTGGCGCAACCTTCGTCCTTGGCCATCTGGCGGATGTTGTTGCCGTAGTCCACGGTCGGGATGCCCTGGGCGTGGAAGGCGAGCATCGCCTCGACGTGCACGCGCATCGACTTGCGCGCCGCGTCGCGCACGCGCGCCGGGTCGGTCTTCTGCAGGTCCAGCCACTGTCCCACGGTCCAGCCGATCGGGAGGTAGCCGTGGACCGGGTCGTGGGCGCTGGTCTGGTCGGTCACGCAGTCCGGGCGCACGCCACGGCGCACCAGTTCGGGCAGGATCTCGGCCGCGTTGCCCAGCAGCGCCACCGACTTCGCCTCGCCCGCCCCGGTGTAGCGGCGGATGCGCGCCAGCGCGTCGTCCAGGTCGCTGGCCTGCTCGTCGACGTAGCGCGTGCGCAGGCGGAAGTCGATCGCCTCCTGGCGGCATTCGATGGTCAGCGAACAGGCGCCGGCCAGCGAGGCCGCCAGCGGCTGCGCGCCGCCCATGCCGCCCAGGCCCGCGGTCAGGACCCACCGGCCGCGCAGGTTGCCGCCGTAGTGCTGGCGGCCCATCTCGACGAAGGTTTCGTAGGTGCCCTGCACGATGCCCTGCGAGCCGATGTAGATCCACGAGCCCGCGGTCATCTGGCCGTACATCATCAGGCCCTTGCGGTCGAGCTCGTTGAAGTGCTCCCAGTTGGCCCAGGCCGGCACCAGGTTGGAGTTGGCGATCAGCACCCGCGGCGCGTCGGGATGGGTCGGGAACACGCCCACCGGCTTGCCCGACTGCACCAGCAGGGTCTCGTCATCGCCGAGCGTGCGCAGGGTGGCGAGGATGGCGTCGAAGCAGGCCCAGTCGCGCGCGGCGCGGCCGATGCCGCCGTACACCACCAGGTCCTGCGGTCGCTCGGCCACGTCCGGATCGAGGTTGTTCTGCAGCATCCGGTACGCCGCCTCGGTGAGCCAGCTGCGGCAGTGCAGGGCGGTGCCGCGCGGCGCGCGGACCTCGCGGGACGGGTCGTGGCGGGGGCTGGCCATGGCAACTCCAGGAAAACGTGCGAATGCAGCCGGAAAGTGTGCGCTGGCGGCGCGGGCCCCGCCAGCCGCGCACCTGCCACGGCAGGAGGAAACCGGCCGACACGGGGCGCGGTTGCACCCGGAACTCGCCCGCAGTATACAGTGTATACATGAGCCGCCCGCCCACCGCCCGGCGCATCCTCGCGGCCGCGCGCGCCCTGCTCGAACGCGAAGGGCCCGGGGCGGTCACCATGCGGCGCGTGGCCGAGGCGGTCGGGATCACCCCGATGGCGATCTACCGCCACTTCGCCAGCCGCGACGCGCTGTTCAGGCGCATCGGCGACGACAGCTTCCAGGAGATCGCCCGCCACTGGGCCGCGCGCAAGTCGGGCGGCGATCCGTTAGCGCAGCTGGTCGCGATCCAGATGATCTACCTCGACTATGCGCTGGCGCATCCGCACCTGTTCGACTACGCGTTCTCGGTACGACGCGACGACGCCCGCCGCTTCCCGGAGGACTTCCGCGCCCGTCGTTCGCCCACGCTCAACGTGGTCCACGACGCGGTGGTGGACGCACAGGCGCGCGGCGTGCTGCGCGAGGGCGACCCGTGGGACATCGCGATGACGCTCTGGGCGCATTCGCACGGCCTGGTCGCGCTCTACCGCGCCGGGCGCTTCAGCTACGACGACCGCCGCTTCCAGGCGTTCTACAAGGCTTCGCTGGGGAGACTGCTCGACGGCCTCAAGGCCTGAGTCGCGCGCCGGGGCCATCCGGCCGCCGCGCGCCAGGCCGGGGCTTCGCCGCGGGCCAGTGGAACGGGCGGCAGGACCGGCGCCACCGCTGCCGGCGCGCGCTGCGGCGTGCCGGCCACGGCGCACGGCCGCGGGATCAGCGGATCGACGGATCCAGCCGGCGCAGCGCGTCGCGCAGGTCGGCCGAGCCGCTCTTCTCGATGTCCTCGCGGGTGTAAACGCGGCCGGAGGCGTTCACGCACTCCTGCTCGTCGCTGCGGCCCCGGTTGCGGGTGGCGACGATGCGCGAGCCGGTCTCGCGGATGCAGAAGCGGTCGTCGGGATCGCCCTTGCGGACCGCGGCCCTGCGCTCCTCTTCCGGTTCTTCGTCCTGCGCCAGGGCGACGGCCGGCAGGGCAAGCACCAGCAGCCCCGCGGCGAGGCCGGCGAGCAGGGTGCGACTGGCGTAGTGGCGGGGGTGGATGGTCATGCGACACCTCTCCGGGATCGGCCAGGGGATGGCCAACGCTACAACATGGGCCCGGACGCGTCGGGATCAAGCGACCGCGGCGCCCCGGTTCAGGGCATCGTCATCGCGGACCGCCCTGGCCGGCGGCGCCGGGCGGCCATCGCCTGTCATTGTCGCCTCGTATGATGGGCCGATGAAGATGTTCCGGCACCTGTGCGTGCTGGCCTGGCTGCTGAGCCTGGCCGCCTGCGCCACCCCCTCGTCCCCCCCCGCTTCTTCCCGCCCCGCCGCCGCGCCGCGCAGCCTGCTGCTGGTGTCGCTGGACGGCGTCCACCCCGACGACCTGGCGCGCGGCGACACCCCGCACCTGGAGCGGCTCGCGCGCGAAGGCGTGCGCGCGCAGTGGATGGTGCCGTCCTATCCGGTGCTCACCTTCCCCAACCACTACACGATCGTCACCGGCCTGCGCCCCGACCGCCACGGCATCGTCCACAACACCATGCATGACCCGGCGCTGGGCCGCTTCACCCTGCAGCTGCGCGATGCGGTCGGCGACGGCCGCTGGTGGGGCGGCGAGCCGCTGTGGGTGACCGCCGAACGCGCCGGGATGCCCACCGCCGTGCTGGCTTGGCCCGGCAGCGAGGCGCCGGTGCAGGGCGTGCGCCCGACGCGCTGGCACCTGTTCGATGCCTCCCGCCCGATCGACGAGCGGGTCCGGACCGTCGCCGGTTGGCTCGCCGAGCCCGAGGCCACCCGCCCGCGCCTGGCGCTGCTGTACTTCGAGCATCCCGACGGCGCGGCCCACGCGCACGGGCCGGGTTCGCCGCAGATGCGCGCGGCCATGCGCGAGGTCGACGCGGCGATCGGCGCCCTGCGCGCTGCGCTCGAGCGCAGCGGCGCGGCGGCGCGCACCGATATCGTCGTGGTCTCCGACCACGGCATGGCCGAGGTGCCGGACGGGCAGGTGGTGGCGGTCGAGGACATGGTCGACCCGGCGGACGCGATCGAAATCAGCCATGGCCAGGTGGTCGGATTCCGCCCGCGTCCGGGCCGCGAGGCGGCGGCCGAACGCCAACTGCTGGGCCGCCACGACCACTACACCTGCTGGCGCCGGGACGCACTTCCCGCGCGCTGGCAGTACGGCCGGCATCCGCGCGTGCCGCCGATCGTGTGCCAGATGGACACCGGCTGGGACGCCCTGCCACGCGAGCGCCTGGCGCGACGTCCCGCGGGCCGGCGCGGCTCGCACGGCTTCGATCCGGCCGAACCGTCGATGCGCGCGATCTTCATCGCCCACGGCCCATCGTTCAGGCGCGGGTTCACCCTGCCGCCGGTCGACAACGTCGACGTCTATCCGCTGCTGGCGCGGCTGCTCGGCCTGCCGCCGGTCGGGGACGATGGCGACCCCGCCGCGCTGCTGCCCGCGCTGCGCCCGGAGGCCGCCCGCACGCCCGGGCATTGATGTCCGGAAACGGCGAGTCCGGCGACAGGGGCGGCGCTAGACTGCCCCCATGCCGACCCTTGGCCTGCCCGATCCGTCCATCTGCGAACAGGCGCGCCTGAGCCGCGACGCCAGGTTCGACGGCCTGTTCTTCACCGCGGTCGCCACCACCGGGATCTACTGCCGTCCCACCTGTCCGGCGCCGCCGGCCAGGTCGCGCAACGTGCGTTACTTCGCCAGCGCCGCGGCCGCGGAGGCCGCCGGGTTCCGGCCGTGCCTGCGCTGCCGGCCCGAGCTCTCGCCGGCCGACGGCAGCTGGCGCCGCGGCGACGATGTGCTGGCGCGCGCGTTGCGGCTGATCGACGAGGGTGCGCTGGCCGATGCGCCGCTGGCGACACTGGCCGCACGCGTGCACGTGGGCGAACGCCAGTTGCGACGGCTGTTCCGCGAACGCCTCGGCGCGCCGCCGATCGGCGTGCACGGCACCCGCCGCCTGCTGTTCGCGCGCCAGCTGCTCACCCAGACCCCCCTGCCGGTGACCCGGGTGGCGATGGCGGCCGGCTTCGGCAGCCTGCGTCGCTTCAACGCCTGCTTCCGCCAGGCCTACGGGATGGCGCCGCGCGAACTGCGGCGGCGGCCGGAAGCCGGCGACGGCGAGGTCGTGACCCTGCGCCTGAACTACCGCCCGCCGTACGACTTCGCCGCCACCCTCGACTTTCTGCGCCAGCGCGCCCTGCCCGGGGTCGAGCGCGTCGACGACGAGGCCTACGCCCGGGCCTTCGCCGACGCGGGCGGCACCGGCTGGTTCCGGGTCAGCCGCTGGCCACGCCGCGCAGGCGACGATGGCCACGCGCTGAAGCTGGAACTGCACGGCTGCCCACCGTCGCGGATGCTGGCGACGGTGGAGCGGGTGCGGCGCATGTTCGACCTCGACGCCGATCCCCAGGCGATCGGCGCCGTGCTCTCGCGCGACGCGGCATTGCGGCCGCTGCTGCGCCGGCGCCCGGCCCTGCGCCTGCCAGGCGGCTGGGACGGGTTCGAGACCGCGGTGCGCGCGGTGCTCGGCCAGCAGGTGAGCGTGGCCGCCGCGCGTACCCTCGTCGCGCGCCTGGCCCGCCTCCACGGGACGCCGTTGCCGCCGGGGCTGGCGGGCTCCGGCCTGCAATGCCTGTTCCCGGAGCCGGCGCAGATCGCCACAGCGGACCTGTCGGGCCTCGGCGTGCCCGAGGCGCGCGCACGCACGATCCACGCGATCGCACGCGCCCTGCTCGACGGCCGGGTCGACTTCAGCGCCGCGCGCACGCTGGAGGACTTCGTCGAACGCTGGACCTCCCTGCCCGGCATCGGCCCCTGGACCGCGCACTACATCGCCCTGCGCGCGCTCGGCCATCCGGATGCGTTCCCGGCCGGTGACCTCGTGCTGCAGCGGCAGCTGCTCGCCGACGAAGACTGTCCAGCCTCCCCGGCCGCGCGCGCCGCCGCGCTCGAAGGGCGCGCGGAGGGATGGCGGCCATGGCGCGCCTACGCCGTCGTCCATGCCTGGCGCGAAGCCGCCCTCGCCCCCGCGCAGCCGCCATCGCGACGTGCGCCCCCGACCAGGAGGAAAGCCGCGTGACCGTCCTCACCACCACCCTCGACAGCCCGCTCGGCCCGCTCTTCATCGCCGCCGGAGACACCGCCCTGCACGCGATCGAATTCCGGCGCAACCGCCATCGCGTGCGTCGCGGCGACGACTGGCGCGAAGGCGACAGCCCGCTGTTGCGGCGCGCGCGCCAGCAGCTGGAGGAATACTTCGCCGGACGCAGGCGCGTATTCGACCTGCCACTGGCGCCCCGGGGCACGGCGTTCCAGCGCGAGGTCTGGCACGCGCTGGCCTTGATCCCGTACGGCGCGACCATCAGCTACGCCGAACTGGCCGCGCGCGTCGGCCGGCCCACGGCGGTGCGCGCGGTCGGCGCCGCCAACGGGCGCAATCCGCTGCCGATCGTGCTGCCGTGCCACCGCGTCATCGGCGCCGACGGCTCGTTGACCGGCTTCGGCGGCGGACTGCCGGCCAAGCAGTACCTGCTCAAGCTCGAAGGCGCGTTGCCCGACACATTCGACCTGTTCCCGCTGGCGGTCGCCTGAGGCGCAGCCGGCGCCGCGGGCCGCCTACACTGCCTGGGTGAGCCGTCCCGCGATCACCCTGCGCAGGGGCGGCAGCCGGTTGGCCGTGCGCAGGATCGCCGTGCGCAGGCCGCGCATGCGCGTGCGGTCGTCGGTGTACAGCCGCACCACCAGGCGGGTGCCGGCATACATCGGCCAGGCGGCCGCGCGGTGCCGGCGGTCGTAGCGCGCCAGTACTTCCATGGCGCCGATGCCCACGCCCTGGCGATGGGCCCGCAACACTTCTTCGGCCAGCGTCGCCTGTCCCTGCAGGCCGAGGTTGAAGCCATGCGCGGTCACCGGATGCATGCCCACCGCGGCATCGCCGACCAGCGCCGCGCCGGGGACGGCGAAGCGGTCGGCAAACACCGATACCAGCGGATACACGTGGCGCGTGCCCGACGCCTGGATCGCGCCGACCTGCCCGCGGAAACGCCGCTCCAGCTCCGCGCCGAACGCGGCGTCGTCCATCGCCACGACCCGCGCCATGTCGGCCGGCGGCAGGGTCAGCACCACGGAAGCGCGCTGGCCGTTGAGCGGCAGCAGCGCGAGCGTCTGGCCATAGCCGAACCACTCCCAGGCCACGTGCCCGTGGGGGCGTTCGATCCCCACCCGGGTCACAAGCATCTGCCTGCCGTGGTCGCGCGAGCGCGCGCCGATGCCCAGCGTCCGCCGCACCTGGGAGAAGCGGCTGTCGGCGGCGACCAGCAGGCGCGCATGCAAGGTGCCGCCATCCTCGAGCGTGAGCGCCACGCCGCCGGCCTCGCGCGCCACCCCGGCCACGCCCCGCCCGGCGAGCAGCTGCACGCCCGGCTGGGCCGCCACCAGGTCGTACGCGGCCTGGCGGATCAGGTGGTTGGGCACCAGCCAGCCGAGCTGTCCGCTGCGCCCATCGTCCGCGCTGATCTGCAGTCCGCAGACGGCCTCGCCATTGCTCACCCGCGCGTCGCGCAGCACCGATACCTCGTCCGGATCGAAGCGCTGCCATAGCCCCAGCCGTTCCAGGATCGCGCGCGAGGCGTGGGTGAGCGCGATCTCGCGGCCGTCGAAGGCCGGCTGCGCGATCGCGTCCAGCGGCTGGCGCTCGAGCACGGCCAGCGACAGCCCGCTGCCCTCGAGCGAACGGGCGAAGCACAGGCCGGCCGGGCCGGCCCCGACGATCGCGACGTCGACGTCCATGCGGTTCATCCCCGGATTGCAACGACGCGAAGGTTCGCGCACCGCGCGCGGGCGCTGCATTGATCCAGGTCAGGCCTGCCTCGCCGCGCCGCCGCACGGGCGGGGCCGCGGCACCGGCGCGCGGCGGCATCGGTGGCGGCGACACGCCAACGGCGCCTGGCCGGCATCCCTCACTCCTGCAGCAGCGACTGCATCGTCGCGGCGTAGCGCGCGGCGATCCCGTCGCGCCGCGGATGCATCCCGTCCACCACCACCTGCCGCCCGCCCACGTGCACCTCGCGCACCAGCGGCACGTTGCCGCCGAAGATCCAGCGCTCGGCCACGTCGCCGGCCTGCGCGGCGGCCAGCGCGGGCGCCCCGGGATCCAGCACCACCAGGTCGTCGTCGAGCCGGTCGAACCCGGTCGCCCGCGCGCGGCTGGCCAGTACCCCGCGCAGCAGGGTGGTGCCCACGCCCGGCGAGTCCGGGGCCACCGCGATGTTGCGCCGGCGCGTCGCCAGCCGCTGGCCGTACTCGAGCCAGCGCAGCTCCTCCACCGGCGACACCGACACGTGCGAATCCGAGCCGATGCCCCAGGCGCCACCCGCATCGAGGTAGTCACGCAGCCGGAACAGCCCGTCGCCGAGGTTGGCCTCGGTGGTCGGGCAGATCGCCACCGTCGCTCCCGAGCGGGCGATGTCGCGCACCTCGCCATCGTTGAGGTGGGTGGCGTGGACCAGGGTCCAGCGCGCATCGACCGGGGCGTTGCGCAGCAGCCATTCCACCGGGCGCAGGTCGCGCATCGCCAGGCAGTCCTGGACCTCGCCGATCTGCTCGGCAACGTGGATGTGGATCGGCACGTCGTGCGGCAGTGCGGCCAGCACCTCGCGCATCGCCGCTTCCGGCACCGCGCGCAGGCTGTGCAGGGCGCACCCCACCCGCAGCATCCCGCCGCGCCGCGCGTACAGCGCCTCGAACAGGCGCAGGTAGCCATCGACGTCGTGCCCGAAGCGCTTCTGGCGTTCGCCCAGCGGGCGTCCGTCGAAGCCGCCGGTCATGTACAGCACCGGCAGCAGGGTCAGGCGGATGCCGGTGTCGCCCGCAGCGGCGACCAGCGCATCGGACATCGCGGTCGGCGTGCCGTAGGGGCGGCCGTCCGGCGCATGGTGCAGGTAGTGGAACTCGCAGACGCTGGTATACCCGGCCTCCAGCATTTCCACGTACAGCTGCGAGGCCACCGCGTGCAGCGAGTCCGGATCGAAGCGCGCCGCCATCCGGTACATCGTCTCGCGCCAGGTCCAGAACGAATCCGAACGGTCGGTCTGGCGCTCGGCCAGGCCGGCCATGGCGCGCTGGAACGCATGCGAATGCAGGTTGGCGATGCCGGGCAGCTGCCAGCCCGCGGCGCTGCGCTGGACGATGGGCGTGTGCGTGTGCATGGACCGGACCGGTGCGGACATGGGCGGGTTAGGCTACCTTGCCGGGATGTCCCAATCATCGGGTGCCGCCATGCTCGAAACCTCCGCGGTCGCGGAACCGGCCCTGCCCGTCGTCGCGGTGGCGCCGGCGGGCGCCTGCGCCGGAGGCCCCGATGCCTGAGCTCTGGGACGGCCTGGTGGTCGGCGCCAGCCTGGCCACGCTGGAGGGCGATGCGGGCTGGGGCGCGATCGAGGATGGCGCGTTGGGCTGGCGCGACGGCCGGATCGTGTTCGCCGGACGCCGCGCCGACCTGCCGGGCGAACCCGAGCGCCTGGCCGACGCCGTGGTCGAGGCCGGTGGCGGCTGGATCACGCCCGGCCTCGTCGACTGCCACACCCACCTGGTGTTCGGCGGCCATCGCGCCGCGGAGTTCGAACAGCGGCTGCAGGGCGCGAGCTACGAGGAGATCGCGCGCAGCGGCGGCGGCATCGTCTCGACCGTGCGCGCGACCCGCGCGGCCGACGAGGAATCGCTGTTCGCGCAGTCGCTGCCGCGGGCCCGGGCACTGCTGGCCGACGGCGCGACCACGCTGGAAATCAAGTCCGGCTACGGCCTGGACCTCGACGGCGAGCGCAGGATGCTGCGCGTGGCGCGCCGCATCGGACAGTCCCTGGGCGTGGACGTGCGCACCACCTTCCTCGGCGCCCACGCCGTGCCGCCGGAATTCGCCGGGCGCGCCGAGGCCTACATCGACGCCGTGTGCCAATGGCTGCCGCGGTTGCATGGCGAAGGCCTGGTCGACGCAGTGGACGCCTTCGCCGAACGCATCGGCTTCACCCCCGCGCAGACCCGCCGCGTGTTCGAGGCCGCGCGCGCGCTCGGCCTCCCGGTGAAGCTGCACGCCGACCAGCTCAGCGACGGCGGCGGCGCGGCGCTGGTGGCCGAATACGGGGGGCTGTCGGCCGACCACGTCGAGTACACCTCGTCCGCGGGCGTGGCCGCCATGGCCCGTGCCGGCACGGTAGCGGTGCTGCTGCCCGGGGCGTTCCACGTGCTGGGCGAGACGCGCCTTCCGCCGCTGGCGGAGTTCCGCGCCCAGGGCGTGCCGATGGCGGTGGCCACCGATTGCAACCCGGGTACCTCGCCGCTGCTGTCGCTGCGCCAGGCGATGCAGCTGGCCTGCACGCATTTCCGGCTCACGCCGGAGGAGGCGCTGCGCGGCGCCACCGTGCACGCCGCACGCGCCCTGGGCCTGCACGATCGCGGCATCCTGCGGCCCGGGCTGCGCGCCGACTTCGTGCACTGGGATGTGTCGCATCCAGCCGAACTGGCGTACTGGCTCGGCGGCAACCTGGTGCGCTCGGTGCACGCGGGCGGGCAACGGCTCTGCTGAGGCCGCCGGCGCCGCAGCCGGCTCCACGAAGAACGGAAGCCCCGCGTGGCGGGGCTTCCGGATCGGCCTTGCGGCGGGGGCGCCGGCTCAGTCGGCCTTCGCCACCACCTTCTTGACCGCCTTGCGGGCGGGCGCCTTGGCCGACGCCTTGGCAGCCTTGGCCACCGGCGCGGCGGCGCTGCCGCTGGCCTTGGCCACGGCCTTCGGACGCGCATTGCCGTAACTGGAGATGTAGCGCTTGCCCTTGGCCGTCTTGCGGTCGCCCTTGCCCATCGTCTTGCTCCTGGATCCTTGAAAAATCGGCGGAAAGATGTCCGGCCCGTGGGGCCGCCGCGCGGTGGCGCGAGGTGGCGGATTCTACCATGCGGCCGCCTGCCGCCCCGCCGTGCCAGCCTTCAGTGCGTGCAGCTGGCGTCGTGGACGTGGCCGTGGTTCAGGCGCAGGTTCACCAGGTGCCCGAGCCCCACCAGGGTGCCGCCGAAGGTCATCGCCACCGCGTGCGGCACCACGGTCTCGTGCAGGGGGGCATAGAGGACCGCGGCCCACAGCACCGCCAGGCCGGGCAGCAGCAGGCCCAGCGCACGCAGGGCGCGATGGCGACGGTATCCCCAGAGCAGGCTGAACCCGCCCAGCAGGGTGGCGAACACCACGAAGCCCAGTTCCACGCCGTCGCTCAGCCAGATGGCCAGGCCGAGCGAAGGCAATGCCGCGATCAGCAGCGGCAGCAGGGCGCAATGGAGCGCGCAGGCCAGCGAGCCCGCGGCGCCGAACCGGTCCAGCCAGCGATGGTGGTGGGTGGGGGGCATGACGAAGGTTGGTTGACAGCGGTCCACGACCCGGATCGTAATAATATAACATCACCTTTCTTGCCACCATCCCCTCCCCATGCCTGACCGCCCGTCGATGCGCCCCCTCGCCACCGCGATCCTGCTCGCCCTGTCCACCGCCGCCGCCAGCCACGACGACCCCCGCCATGCCGAGGTCAAGGACCTGGACGAGGTGGTGGTGCGTGCCAATCCGCTGCCCCGCACCGCCGAGGACCTGGCCCGTCCGGTCGAAGTGCTGGCCGGCAGCCGCCTGGACGAGGTCCGCGCGGTCAGCCTCGGCGAAACGGTGAGCCGCCTGCCGGGCGTGCAGTCCTCGTACTTCGGCCCTGGCGTGGGCCGGCCGGTGATCCGCGGACTCGATGGCGCGCGCGTGCAGGTGCTCAACGACGGCCTCGCCTCGGGCGACGTGTCGACGGTGAGCGTCGACCATGCGGTGGCGATCGAACCGTTCCTCGCCGACCAGGTGGAAGTGCTCAAGGGGCCGTCCACCCTGCTCTACGGCAGCGGCGCGATCGGCGGCGCGGTGAACGTGGTCGATGGCCGGGTACCCGAGCAGGCGACGGCCGAACCGCTGCAGGGCCGCGCCGAGCTGCGCGCGGCCAGCGGCAACGACGAACGCACGGGACTGATGCGCCTGGACGGCACCTCGTCGTCCGGGCGGCTGGTGTTCCACCTCGATGCGTTGCACCGTGAAACCGGCGACTACCGCATTCCCGGCCATGCCCAGAGCGCGGCCCTGCGCGCGCACGAACACGGGCATGCGGACGGTGACGATGATGCCGATGGGCACGCCGTGCGTGGCCGCCTGGCCAACAGCTTCGTGCGCACCGACAGCGCCGCGCTCGGCCTGTCCTGGGTGGGCGACCGCGGATTCATCGGCGCCGGCGCCAGCCTGTACGCCAGCCGCTACGGCGTGCCCGGCCACGCCCATGCCGGCGACGGCCAGGGACACGGGCATGGGCATGGGCATGGGCATGACCACGAACACGGACACGAGCACGACGACACCGTCGGCCACGACGGCGACGCCCACGGCGAGGTGCACATCGTCATGGACCAGCGCCGCCAGGAAGTACGCGGCGGCCTCGACGACCTGGGCGCGTTCGAAACCCTGCGGGTGAAACTGGCGCGCACCACCTACACCCACACCGAGTACGAAGGTGGCGCGGTGGGCAGCGTGTTCGACAACGACAGCACCGAGCTGCGGGTCGAGCTGGCGCACCGCCCCTGGGCCGGCTGGCACGGCGCCTTCGGCCTGCAGGCCTGGCAGCGCGACTTCCACGCCGAAGGCGAGGAGGCCTTCGTCCCCGGATCGGATTCGCGCGACGTGGGACTGTTCTGGATCGGCAGCCGTCGCTTCGACGGGCTGGAACTGGAACTGGGCGCCCGCCACGACCGCAACCGCATCGACGTCGACCAGGCCGGGGCGGCGGGACCCTCGCGCAGCTTCGGCGCGACCAGCCTGTCGGCGGCGGCGCGCTGGCACTTCGGCGAGGACCTGCACCTGTCGTTCGGCCTCGACCGCGCGCAGCGCTCACCGACCGCCGAGGAGCTGTATTCCCACGGCCTGCACGTGGCCACGCGCAGCTGGGAGTTCGGCGACCCGGCCCTGCGTCCCGAGACCGCCAACCGCATCGAGGCCGGCGTGCACTGGCACCACGGACGCGTGCGCGTGGGCGCATCGCTGTACGCGATCGACTATCGCGATTTCATCCACCTGGCCGACACCGGGGTGGAGGACGGCGGCACGCCGGTACGGATCTGGCACCAGGCCGATGCCCGCTTCACCGGCGGCGAGATCGACCTGCAGTGGACCGTGCATGACGGCGCGCACGGGCTCTGGACGCTGCGCACGTTCGCCGACGCGGTCCGCGGCCGGCTCGACGGCGACGGCACGCGCGAGGTCGCGTTCGAAGTGCCCCACGGCGACCACGTCCACCACCATGTCGCGCAGCTGGCGCTGGACGGCAACCTGCCCAGGCTTGCCCCCCGGCGCACCGGCGCCGAACTGCGCTGGGAAGCGGGGGCCTGGCGTGCCGGCATCGGCGCGATCCACCACGCCCGCCAGGGACGCGTGGCCGCGCACGAGGCACCCACGCCCGGCTACCTGCTGGTCAACGCCAACCTGGCCTGGCACCTGGATACCGCGGACGGCAGTGCGCTGGAAGTGTTTTTCGACGCCAGCAACCTGCTTGACCGCGAGGCGCGTCCGCACACGTCGTTCCTGCGCGACCTCGCGCCGCTGCCGGGGCGCAGCGTGGCCGCCGGGATCCGCTTCTTCTTCTGAGAACCCGCCACCGGCGCCGCGCGCCGGCGCCGTGCATGCGTCAGGCCGCGCCGTCCCCGTCGCGGCCGGCGTCCGCGCACTCCGCGCACAGGCCGTGCACTTCCAGCGTCTGCGCCTGTGGCACGAAGCCGAGCGCGCGGGCACGCGCATCGAGGGCGGCGACCACGTCGGCGTCCTCGAGTTCCACCGCGCCATGGCAGCGGTTGCAGATCAGGAACGGCACCGAGTGTTGCGCGCTGTCGGGGTGGTGGCAGGCGACGAAGGCGTTGACCGACTGCAGCTTGTGGATGAAGCCGTTGGCCAGCAGGAAGTCCAGCGCGCGGTACACCGTGGGCGGCGCGTCGGCGCCCACGCCCTTGCCGGCGCGCACCTGGTCGAGCAGGTCGTACGCCTTCACCGGGCGCCCCGCCTCGGCGACCAGGCGCAGCACCCGCGCCCGGATCGGGGTCAGGCGCAGCCCGCGCTCCTGGCAGGCGCGCTCGACGGCGCGCACGAAGCCGCCCGCGTCGTGTACATGGTGGCCGGGGGCGATGCACGCCGAAGCGTGCGTGTGCGCGTGCTTGCCCATGCCCCGATGATGGCCCCGCGCCCGCGCTTTCTCAACCGGCGGGCACCCGCGCGATCGCGGCGTCGATGCGCTGCAGCGCCTGTGCGCGTCCGGCCAGGTACACGGTGTGGGCGATGTCGGGGCTGACCTGGGTGCCGGTGATCGCCACCCGCATCGGCTGCGCCACCTTGCCCATGCCCAGGCCCAGGGCCTCGGCCGTGGCCTGCAGCGCGGCGGCGATCGCCTCCACGGTCCACCCGGGCAGCGCTTCCAGTCGTGCACGCGCCTCCTTCAGCGGCGCATCCGCACCCGCCTTGAGGTGCTTGGCCACCGCCGCTTCGTCATAGTGCTCGAGCGGGCGGAACCAGACCGCGGCGCGCTCGGCCATGTCGCGCAGGGTCTGCACGCGCTCGCGCAGCGCGACCACGATGTCGGCCGGAGCCGGCCCGGTGGCGAGGTCGTAGCCGCACTGGCGCAGGTGCCACTCCAGGTGCCGGGCAACGTCGGCCGGGTCGTCGTTCTTCAGGTACTGCTGGTTGAGCCAGCCGAGCTTGGCCGGATCCAGGCGCGCCGCCTTGGCGTTGACGTCCTTGAGCTCGAACAGGCGCTGCATCTCCTCGATCGAGAAGATCTCCTGGTCGCCGTGCGACCAGCCCAGGCGCACCAGGTAGTTGAGCAGCGCGTGCGGCAGGTAGCCGGCGTCGCGGTATTGCATGACGTCGGCCGCGCCGGTGCGCTTGCTGAGCTTGGCGCCGTGCTCGTCGAGGATCATCGGCAGGTGCGCGAAGTCCGGCACCGGCGCGCCCAGCGCGCGATAGAGGTTGATCTGGCGCGGGGTGTTGTTGACGTGGTCGTCGCCGCGCACCACGTCGGTGATGCGCATGTCCATGTCGTCGACGACCACCGCGAAGTTGTAGGTGGCGTAGCCGTCGGCGCGCAGGATCACAAGGTCGTCGAGTTCGCTGTTGGCGATCTCGATCCGGCCCTTGACCTTGTCGTCCCAGGCCACCACGCCGCCCTGCGGGTTCTTGAACCGGATCACCCGGTTCGGATCGTCCCGCCTGGGTTCGTTGCGGTCGCGGTACGCGCCGTTGTAGCGCGGCTTCTCGCCGCGCGCCATCGCCGCCTCGCGCATCGCGTCGAGTTCTTCCTTGCTCTCGTAGGCGTAGTAGGCCCTGCCCTCGGCCACCAGCCGTTCGGCGACCTCGCGGTAGCGGTCCAGGCGCTGGGTCTGGAAGATCGGGCCTTCGTCGTAGTCCAGCCCCAGCCAGTCCATAGCCTCGAGGATCGCGTCGATCGCGGCCTGGGTGCTGCGCTCGCGGTCGGTGTCCTCGATCCGCAGGATGAACTGGCCGCCGCGGTGGCGCGCCTCCAGCCAGCAGTACAGCGCGGTGCGCGCGCCACCGATGTGCAGGTAGCCGGTGGGACTGGGGGCGAAGCGGGTACGACAGGACATGGCAGAACCATCGGAAGGAGCACGGCATTTTACCCCTGCCCGGCGCGCCCCGCTCCGGCCCGGCCGGTGACCGCGGCCGCGTTGGCGAGGAAACCGACAAACCAGGCCCGACCGCGCTGCCACGCGGTGCCCGGGGGCCAAATCCAGTGCGCCTCCACAGGCTTGTCCACAGCGTCCGTGGACAACTTCGATGGCCACGGCCGCGGCGCCCGAACGCGCCTCGCCCCAGCCACTACAATCCACGCATGGCCACCCTGTTCGTCTCCGACCTGCACCTGGATGCGACGCGTCCGGAGATCACCGCGCACTTCCTGCGCTTCCTCGCCACCGAGGCGCGCACGGCCGACGCGCTGTACATCCTCGGCGACCTGTTCGAAGCCTGGGTCGGCGACGATGATCCCTCCGACGCCGGCCGCGCCGTGGCCGAGGCCCTGCACGGCGTGGCCGATGCGGGCGCGCCGGTGTACTTCCAGCGCGGCAACCGCGACTTCCTGGTCGGCGCCGCCTATGCCGCGCGTGCGGGCTTCGCCATCCTGCCCGACCCCGCGGTCATCGTGCTCGGCGGCGCGCCGGTCCTGGTCAGCCATGGCGACCTGCTGTGCACCGACGACCACGCCTACCAGGCTTTCCGCGCCCAGACCCGCGATCCGGCCTGGCAGGCGCAGTTCCTCGCCCAGCCGCTGCAGGCGCGGCTCGCGTTCGCCGCCCAGGCGCGCGCGGCCAGCCAGGCGCGGCAGGGCCAGCTGCAGCAGGCCGGCACGATGGAGACCATCACCGACGTCGCCGCAGCCGCCGTCGACGAGGTGTTCGCCCGCTACGGCGTGGACACGATGATCCACGGCCATACCCACCGGCCGGCGATCCATCGCCTGACGGCCGGCGGTCGCCAGTGCCGGCGCATCGTCCTGGGCGACTGGTACACGCAGGGCTCGGTCCTGCGCGTGGCAGACGGCCATTACGACCTGCAAACCCTTCCCCTCGCCCTGTAGGAGCGGCTTCAGCCACGATGCCTGGTGTCGACCCGATCGGGATGCCTTGCCGGCCGGGCGAAGGTCGCGGCTGAAGCCGCTCCCACAGGCGGCGAGGGCTTGGGCCCGGCATCCGGAACGATGGCACGTCCCCGGACGAGATGGCTAGGCCTGGTGCGCGGCCTGCTGCAGCGCAGCCAGTTCCTCCTCGCTGAAGCCGGCGGCGCTGCGCGCCTCGACGTTGAACGGGCCATGCAGTACCGCGCGCGCGTACTCGGCCAGCAGCTCACGGAACTTCGGCTCGGGCTCGATGCCGCGCCGTTCGCAGAACCAGCGGAACCAGCGGCTGCCGGCGGCCACGTGCGCCACCTCCTCGCGCAGGATCACCTCCAGCACGCCGGCGGTCGCATCGTCGCCGAGCGAACGCAGCTTCGCGATCATCCCCGGGGTCACGTCCAGCCCGCGGGCTTCCAGCACCCGCGGCACCAGGGCCATGCGCGCCAGGCCGTCGTGCGCGGTCTTCTCGCACATCTCCCACAGCCCGTTGTGGGCGTCGAAGTCGCCGTAGTCGTGGCCGAGCGCGCGCAGTCGCTCGCGCAGCATCAGGAAGTGGCGGGCCTCGTCGTCGGCGATCCGCACCCAGTCCGCGTAGTAGTCCGGGGGCAGGCCGCGGAAGCGGTAGGCCGCATCCCAGGCCAGGTCCACCGCATTGAGTTCGATGTGGGCGATCGCGTGGATGAAGGCGGCGCGGCCGTGGTCGCTGCCCAGGCCGCGGCGCGGCAGCTCGCGCGGGTGCACCAGGCGCGGCCGTGGCGGCCTGCCGGGCATGCGGATCGGCGCCGGCGGCGGGGCGTCCCCGGGCACCGCCAGTTCGCCGCGGGCGAAGGCCGCGGCGTGGCGGCGGGTGTGCGCGATCTTGTCGTCCACCGCCGCCGCGTCCAGGCACTCGCGCGCGGCCTCGAACAGGGTCGGCATCGGTCCGGCGCTCAGAGCGCGAGCCGGCGCTGTCGCTTGGCGTCGTCCGAGCGCAGCTGGCGCAGGCCCTCGAAGTAGCCCGGGTCGACCCCGGTCACGTACTCGCCGCTGAAGCAGGAGCTGTCGAACTTCATGCCGGCGAACTTCGGCCCGGCAACCGCGCTCTCCAGGTCTGCCAGGTCCTGGTACACCAGCCAGTCGCAGCCGATCATGCGCTCGATCTCTTCCTCGCTGCGGCCGTGCGCGATCAGCTCCTCGGGCGTGGGCATGTCGATGCCGTAGATGTTCGGGTGGCGCACCGGCGGCGCGGCCGAGGCCAGGTACACCTTGCGCGCCCCGGCATCGCGCGCCATCTGCACGATCTGCTGCGAGGTGGTGCCGCGCACGATCGAATCGTCGACCAGCAGCACCACGCGGTTGCGGAACTCCAGCGGGATCGGGTTGAGCTTGCGCTTGACCGACTTCACCCGCTCTCCCTGCCCCGGCATGATGAAGGTGCGGCCGACGTAGCGGTTCTTGATGAAGCCCTCGCGGTATTTCACCCCGAGCACGTTGGCCAGTTCCAGCGCGGCGTCGCGCGAGGTGTCGGGGATCGGGATCACGGTGTCGATGTCGTGGTCCGGGCGCAGGCGCAGGATCTTCTCGCCGAGGGTCACGCCCATGCGCATGCGCGCCTTGTGCACGGAGATGTTCTCGATCATGGAGTCCGGGCGCGCGAAGTACACGTACTCGAAGATGCACGGCGCGTGCGTCCCCGGTTCGGCGCACTGGCGGGTATGCAGCTCCCCGCGCGAGGTCACCACCACGCCCTCGCCCGGCGCGATGTCGCGCACCCGCTCGAAGCCGAGGATGTCCAACGCAACCGACTCCGAGGCGATCGCGTACTCGTCTCCGGCCTCGGTCCCGCGCTTGCCCAGCACCAGCGGGCGGATGCCGTGCGGATCGCGGAACGCCACCAGGCCCAGGCCCAGTACCGTCGCCACCGCGGCATAGCCCCCCCGCGCGCGCCGGTTCACGCCCTCGACCGCGCGGAACGCCGCCTCGGGCGTGAGCGTGGGACTCTTGTCGAGCTCGTGCGCGAACACGTTGAGCAGCACTTCCGAGTCGGACTGGGTGTTGATGTTGCGCCGGTCCTGCTCGAATACCTCGCGACGCAGGGTGTCGGTGTTGACCAGGTTGCCGTTGTGCGCCAGCGCGATGCCGTAGGGCGAATTGACGTAGAACGGCTGTGCCTCGTCGCTGCCCTCGCTGCCGGCGGTGGGATAGCGGCAGTGGCCGATGCCCACCCTGCCCTGCAGCAGCCGCATCGCCCGGGCGTCGAACACGTCGCGGACCAGGCCGTTGCCCTTGTGCACCCGCAGCTGGGTGCCGTTGGCGGTGGCGATGCCCGCCGCGTCCTGGCCGCGGTGCTGGAGCACGGTCAGCCCGTCGTAGAGCGCGGTCGCGACCTCGGTGGTGGCGACGATGCCGATGATGCCGCACATGGCTGGGGTTCCGGTTGGATGTCCTGCGGGACTGCGAATCGGGGATGGGGCTGGCGGACGCTCAAGGGTGCGGGCGGACCAGCCCGTCGGCGAGCCCGGCCCTGGCCTGCAGCTGCGCCTTCAGCCGCTCCGCCTCCTCGCGGCTGGGCACCGGCCCGGCCTTGACCCGGGTGAGGCGACCGCGGTCGGTGTCCACGGTATCGGTGAACGCAGCGAAGCCCAGGCCGCGCAGGCGGTCGCGCAGGCGGTTGGCCTCGGCCGCGTTGCCGAAGGCGCCGACCTGCACCGCGAACCCGACCCCGCTGGCGGCCGCCGCGGGCGTCGCCTGCGCGGCCGGCGGAGCGGGCGCGGCCGCCGATTCGCGGGCCGGCACCTGGGCGACAGGCGCCCCGGCATCGAGCGCCACCACCCGCGGGCTGACGTCGTCACGGACCTGGGCGGCGCGCACCCGCACCACCTCCGCGGCTTCGCGCGACGCGTAGGGCCCCAGGCGCACGCGATGCGCGGGACGCCCGTTGAGGGTGAAGGGCTCGGCATAGGCGGAAAGGCCCGCCTCGCCGAGCTGGCGCACGATCAGGCGCGCATCGCGCTCGCTGGCGAAGGCGCCGAAGTGGACCGCGTAGTCGCCGCCGGCCGTGGTGGGCGGCAGGCGCATGTCCGCGGCTGGCGCGCGCTCCTGCGCCGCGGCCGCTGGAGCGGGGGCGGGCCTGGCCACGGCCGACGGGGGCGGGTCGCTGGCGGGAGGCGCGGCCAGGTCGGCGGCATCCTCGTTCGCGTCCTCCGCCGCCACGTCGCCCTCGGGCGGGGCGGTCGCGGTATCGACCAGCGGCAGCCCGTCGCCGGAGAGCGGTTCGTGCATCGGCAGCACGCCTTCGGCCGGCGCCTCGGGCGGCACCACGAGCGGCAGGTCGACGGTGCGGTAGCCCTCCTGCGGCGCGTCGGGCACGCGCATCGACAGGTCGGACACCCCGCTGTCCGGGGCCGGGCCCTTGACCAGCATCGGCAGGAAGATCACGGCCAGCGCGACCAGCACGGCGGCACCGATCAGGCGCTGTTTCAGTCCGGCATCCATCAAGGTTCCGACCAGGTTCGGCGAGGCGGCGGCAGGGGGATTATACGCCGCGGCCGCCGCCGGCTTCTGAATCCGCGCCGCGCAGCCGTCGCAACGCCAGCTCCGCGGCATGGAACGAGCCGAACACCAGCACGCGGTCGCCGGCGACGGCCGCCGCGAGCACCGCGTCCAGCGCCACGCCCGGATCGTCGAAGCGTGCCCCCCGCGCGACGGCCCGATCGTGCAGGCGCGCGGCCAGGTCGGCCACCGCGAGCCCCCGCGCGCCCGCGCCGGGCGTCCCCGCCAGCCACCACTGGTCGACTTCCCCGGCCAGGGCCTGGACGACCCCCGCGACGTCCTTGTCGGCCAGCGGCGCGTACAGGACGTGGACGCGACCGGGCACGCGGTTGGCCCGCAGCCATGCCGCCACCTCGCGCGCGGCCTGGGGGTTGTGGCCGACGTCGACGCGCACCTCCACGCCGTGGTGGCGCAACGCCTGCAGCCGGCCGGGCAGCCGCGCGGCCGCCACCCCGCGCGCCACCGCCTCGTCGGGAAGCTCGATATCCAGGGCGTGCAGCGCGGCGATGGCGGTCGCCGCGTTGCGCAGTTGCACCGGGGCATCCAGCGCCGGCGACGGCAGTTCCAGCACATGGCCCAGCTCGCGCCAGCGCCAGCCACCGGCGGCAAGCGGCTCGAAGAAGAAGTCGCTGCCGGCCCGGATCGCGGGGGCGCCGAGCGCATAGGCATGTCGCAGCACGCTGGCCGGCGGATCGTCCTCGCCCAGGACCACCGGCTTCCAGGCCCGCACGATCCCGGCCTTCTCCAGTCCGATCGCCTCGCGGTCCGGCCCCAGCCACTCCTGGTGGTCGAGGTCGACGGTAGTGATCACGGCCACGTCGGCATCGACCAGGTTGGTCGCGTCCAGGCGCCCGCCCAGCCCCACTTCCAGGAGGGCCAGGTCCAGGCCGGCACGTTCGAACAACCGCAGCGCGGCCAGGGTGCCGAACTCGAAGTAGGTCAGCGGCGTGCCGTTGCGCGCCGCCTCCACCGCGGCGAGGGCCTGCGCCAGCGCCGCGTCGCCGGCATCGGCGCCGTCGATGCGCACCCGCTCGCGGTAGTCGAGCAGGTGCGGCGAGGTGTACGCGCCCACCCGCAGGCCGGCGGCACGCGCGATCGCCTCGATGAAGGCCACGGTCGAGCCCTTGCCGTTGGTGCCGGCCACGGTGACCACGCGCCGCGCCGGCCGGCCCAGGCCCATGCGCGCGGCCACCTCGCGCACGCGGTCGAGGCCCATCTCGATCGCCCGCGGGTGCTGGCGCTCGATGTAGGCGAGCCACTCGGGAAGCGTGTCAGGCATGGTCGGGAGCTGGGGCGCGCCACGGCGGAGGATCCGCCGGAGGCCGACGACGCGGCGGATCAGAGCGCCCGGTGCACTGCCTCGCCGAAGAACGCGGTGTGGTGGGAGCAGTCGTTGAGCCGCACCACTTCCAGCCGCGACAGGTCGTCTCCCTCCAGCAGGTTGAGCGTGGTCGGCGCCTGGCGGAAGGACCAGAGCCGCGACAGCGGGATGCCCAGCACCTGGCACAGGATCACGCGATTGACCGCGTCGTGCGCGACCACCAGCAGCGTGTCGTTGCCGCCGAGGCCCTCGACCGACCACTCAAGCGCCTCCCAGGCGCGCCGCAGGACCTGCTTGAGCGATTCGCCTCCGGGCATCTGCACGGTGTCGGGAGCCTCGCGCCAGGCGCGCAGCAGCTCGGGATCGCGCTCGGCGATCTCGCTGGCGAGCAGGCCCTCCCAGGTGCCGTGGGCGATCTCCATGAAGCCCATCTCGGTGGTGAGCATCGGCGCGCGCGCCTCGCCCAGCGCCAGCTGCCCGGTGTGGTAGGCGCGGGTCAGGGGCGAACTGACTGCCTTGTCGATGCGCACGTCGCGCAACCGTTCGCCCAGCAGCCGCGCCTGCTTCTCGCCCACCGGCGACAACGGAATGTCTTCCTGTCCCTGGTAACGGCCTTCGGCATTCCACGGCGTCTCGCCGTGGCGGGCAAGCAGGATTCTCATGCGGCAGCGGGTCCGGATATGGAGGAATGCGGGCACTCCCCGGCGCCCGCGCGGCGCATAGTCTAAGCGAAGCCGCCCGCCCGTTGCCGCGCGGCCGCGCTCAGCGCGTGGCCGGGACGCCCATCTCCTCCAGCAGGCGCGGGGCCGGGTACACCTCCTGCATGATCCAGCGCATGTAGCGCTGGTCGACCGAGATGGTCCGGGTCATCTCCGCGTCGAAGACCCAGTTCGACGCCACCGCCTCCCAGTTCATGTCGAACAGCAGCCCCACCAGGCGCCCCTGCGCGTCGAGCACCGGCGAGCCGGAGTTGCCGCCGGTCACGTCGAGGTCGGACAGGAAATTCACCGGCACGCTGCGCAGCCGGCGATCGGCCAGTCCGCCATGGCGGCCCTCGGCCACCGCGTCGAGCAGCGCCTGTGGTGCGTCGAACGGCGCCTCGCCGGTGGCTTTGGCGGCCACTTCCTCCAGCCGGGTGAAGGCCTGGTGCCGGGTGCCGTCGAGCCCGATGTACGGCACCACCTTGCCGAAGGTGATCCGCAGCGAGGAGTTCGCATCCGGGTACACGTGGCCGCCCTGGCTGCGGCGGTAGTCCGCCAGCGCCTGCAGGTAGACCGGACGCGCCGCGAGCCGCTCGCCGGCCCTCGCCTTGCGCTCCTGCTCGAGTTCGAGCAGGGTCGGCATCAGCGCCACCGCATAGGCGAGCGCCGGATCGCGGTTGCCCTCGAGCTCCTTGCGCCCGGCTTCGAACCAGGCCATGCGCACCGCGGTGTCGCCGATGCGGGTCCTGGACAGTCTCTCCAGGGCGGCCTCGATCGCGGCGGCGTCGTCGCCGCCCAGCCACGCGTCGAGCGCCGGCAGGCGCTGCCCGGGCGGCAGCTTCAGGTATTCGGCCAGCCAGTAGCGCTGCAGTTCGCGGTCCATCTCGGCCACGTAGCGGCGCTCCATCTGCCGCAGGCCGCCCTCGATCGTGGGCAGGTCGCGTTCCTGGTAGCCCTGCTCGCGTTCGGCGTCGGGCTTCTCGCGCTCGATCGCCAGGCGGTAGAGCGAGGTCGCCGCCGACAGCGCGCCCGTGCCGTTGAGCATCCGCAGCACCAGGTCGCGCTCGCGGGTGGCGCGTTCGGCATCGTCCAGGGCCAGCAGCCGGCGGTGCGCCTCGAGCGCGGCCTCGCCCGCCTCGCCCTGCCCGGCCAGCCACGCCAGCACGGCCTCCTCCTCGGCACGCTTGCGCGCGAGCGCATCGATCCGGGCGAAGCCCTCGAGCTGCCCCTGGTAGTTCTTCATCGTGTTTTCCCAGCCGCGCACGGTGCTGGCGTAGCGGACCTCGATGTCGGGGTCGGCCTTGCCGCGCGCCCCGACCAGCGCGGTCATCGCGCGGTAGTGGCGCACGATCGAGGGATACGACCACTCCACCGTGTCCTCGAACTCGCCGGCCAGCGCGTAGCGGCTGGTACGCCCGGGGTAGCCGGCGACCATCACGAAGTTGCCCTCGCGCAGCGGCCGGTCGGCGATCTTCAGCCAGTGCCTCGGCTGGTAAGGCACGTTGTCCGGGGAGAACGCCGCCGGCGTGCCGTCGGGACCGACATAGGCGCGGTAGAACGCGAAGTCGCCGGTATGCCGCGGCCACATCCAGTTGTCGACCTCGCCGCCGAAGTTGCCGATGCCGCCGGGCGGCGCATAGGCCAGGCGCACGTCCCGGATCTCGAGGTTGCGGAACAGGCGGTAGGCGTTGCCGCCCAGGAAGCTGTACAGGCGGCAGCGGTAGCCGGGCTCGGCTTCGCATTCGGCAACCAGCCGCTTCTCGATCGCGTCCAGCGCACGGGTCCGCTCGAGCGGCCCATCGGCGGCAGCGATGGCCGCGTGCACGCGCTCGCTGACATCGGTGATCGCGTCGAGCACGTAGATGCGCGCGTTGGGGCCGGCAGTAATCTCCTCGCCGGGCGCGGCAGCGTTGAAGCCGTCGCGCAGAAGGTTGTTCCCGGGGGTCGAATTGAGCTGGATCGCACCGTAGGCGCAGTGGTGGTTGGTCACCACCAGGCCCTGCGGCGAGACGAAGCTGGCGGTGCAGCCGCCCAACGACACCACCGCCCCCAGCGGGTCGCCGGTGAGGTCGGCCAGGCGCTCCGGATCCAGCCGCAGCCCCGCCTTCTTCAGCGACCTGGCGATCTCTGGAAGCTGCTGCGGCACCCACATGCCCTCGGCGGCGCGGGCGGCGGAGGACACGGCCAGGACGGCGGCGGCGGACAGGCTCAGCAGGGCAAGGCGCATGCAACGGTTCCAACTGAAAGGACCGCGCGATTGTAGCCCCCACCCCGCGACGGTCCCGCCACGCGCCCCGGCGGCGTCGGTTTCCCGTGCAACCTATAATGCCGATCCCTTCCCCCCGACGGCATTCCCCGATGTCCGCAACCATGAAGGCGCTGGTCAAGCGCGAGACCACCAAGGGACTGTGGATGGAGGAAGTGCCGGTCCCGGTCCCCGGCCCCAACGAGGTCCTGATCCGGGTCGAGAAGACCGCCATCTGCGGCACCGACCTGCACATCTACCTCTGGGACGAGTGGGCCCGGCGCACGATCCGGCAGGGGCTGGTCGTCGGCCATGAGTTCGTCGGCCGCATCGCCGGACTCGGCCCCGGCGTGTCCGGCTACGCCGTCGGCCAACGCGTCTCGGCCGAGGGCCACATCGTCTGCGGCCACTGCCGCAACTGCCGCGCCGGCAAGCAGCACCTGTGTCCGAACACCGTGGGCATCGGCGTCAACCGCGACGGCGCCTTCGCCGAGTACATCGTGATGCCGGCGTCCAACCTGTGGCCGGTGCCCGACCAGGTGCCGTCGGAACTGGCCGCGTTCTTCGATCCCTATGGCAACGCCGCGCACTGCGCGCTCGAGTTCGACGTCGTCGGCGAGGACGTGCTGATCACCGGCGCCGGCCCGATCGGGGTCATGGCGGCCGGGATCTGCAAGCACATCGGCGCGCGCAACGTGGTCGTCACCGACGTCAACGACTACCGGCTCAAGCTCGCCGCCGACATGGGTGCGACCCGGGTGGTCAACGTCGCCAACACCCCGCTGCGCGAGGTCATGGCCGACCTGCACATGGACGGCTTCGACGTTGGCCTGGAGATGAGCGGCAACCCGCGCGCCTTCAACGACATGCTCGAGGCCATGTACCACGGCGGCAAGGTGGCATTGCTGGGGATCCTGCCCAAGGGCGCGGGCGTGGACTGGGACCGGATCATCTTCAAGGGCCTGACCGTTCAGGGCATCTACGGCCGCCGCATGTACGAGACCTGGTACAAGATGACCCAGCTGGTGTTGTCGGGCTTCCCGCTGGGCAAGGTGCTCAGCCACCAGCTGCACGCCGACGACTTCCAGAAGGGCTTCGACCTGATGGAAGGCGGCAAGTGCGGCAAGGTCGTGCTGAGCTGGCCCTGAGCCCCGGCCGATGCCGCGCCGGCGGCGTCCACCCGGCTGCCGCCGGCCACGGCGCCCCTGCCGCCGCTCTCCCCTGCCCCTTGCGACCATGAGGATCCACGCATGTCCCTGACCACCCGTTACGCCGAGACCCTCGAGGACATCCGCGAGGCGGGCCTGTTCAAGTCCGAACGCATCATCGCCAGCCCGCAAGCGGCGGAGATCACGCTTGCCGACGGACGCCGGGTGCTGAACTTCTGCGCCAACAACTACCTGGGCCTGGCCGACCATCCGGCGATGATCGAGGCGGCGAAGCAGGCGCTCGACAGCCACGGCTTCGGCATGGCCTCGGTGCGCTTCATCTGCGGTACCCAGGATCTGCACAAGCAGCTCGAGCGCACCATCGCCGACTTCTTCGGCAAGCAGGACACGATCCTCTACGCCTCCTGTTTCGACGCCAACGGCGGCCTGTTCGAGCCGCTGCTCGACGAGAACGACGCCATCGTCTCCGACGCGCTCAACCACGCCTCGATCATCGACGGCGTGCGCCTGTGCAAGGCCAGGCGCTACCGCTACGCCAACTGCGACATGGCCGACCTGGAGCAGCAGCTCAGACAGGCGAAGGCCGACGGCGCACGCACGATCATGATCACCACCGATGGCGTGTTCTCGATGGACGGCTTCGTGGCCCCGCTCGACGAGATCACGGCCCTGGCGGACAGGTACGGCGCGCTGGTCCACATCGACGAGTGCCACGCCACCGGCTTCGTCGGCGAAACCGGGCGCGGTTCGGCCGAGGCCAAGGGCGTGCTCGACCGCATCGACATCATCACCGGCACCCTGGGCAAGGCGATGGGCGGGGCCCTGGGCGGCTTCACCACCGGCAAGGCCGAGGTGATCGAACTGCTGCGCCAGCGTTCGCGGCCCTACCTGTTCTCCAACTCGCTGCCGCCGCACGTGGTGGCCGCGGGCACCCGCGCGTTCGAGATGCTCGCCTCCGCCGGCGAGCTGCGCGAGCGGCTGCGCGAGAACACCGCGTACTTCCGCGAGCGCATGGCCGCCGCGGGCTTCGACCTGCGCCCGGGTGACCATCCCATCTGCCCGGTGATGCTCTACGACGCCCCACTCGCCCAGCGGTTCGCCCAGCGGCTGCTGGAGGAAGGCGTGTACGCGATCGGCTTCTTCTTCCCGGTGGTGCCCAAGGGGCAGGCCCGGATCCGCACCCAGATGTCGGCGGCGCACACGCGCGAACACCTCGACCGGGCGATCGACGCCTTCGTGCGGGTCGGACGGGAACTGGGCGTGCTCAAGGACTGAGCACGCGGCTGTCGGACCGCGGGACGCTGCCGCCGCGGCCCTGCGCTGGCTGCTACTGCTGCGGCGCGGCCTCGGCGGGCGCCTGCTGCTGCGCGTTCGGGTCGACCCGGCGGCCGGCGCTGTAGCCGTTGGCCTGCAGCCAGGCGTCGAAATCATCCGCCGTCATGCGCCGCCCGTTCTGGGTCATGTTGAACCGGTACGGAGTGTTGTCGAACTCGGTCTTCTTGACGTAACCGGCCGGGCCCGCGGCGGCGGCCGGCACCGCGGCCAGGCTGCGGCAATCCTCCACCTTGAGCCGCCAGAGCACGTTGTCGAGCGATTGCGATTCGTCGTAGGCCGGTGCCAGCACGCCGCGCTGCGATCCCAGCTGCGGATTGACCACCGCGAACCCTGCGACCACCGGCGCCAGCACGGTGGGGCGCACCGCCATCGGCTGCGCGGACAGGTCCTGGCATTGCGGGGATGCCTGTGCACCGAACGCCGCCATCGAAAGCACTACTGCCACCAGTCCGCGCATTGCCACCATCCCGTGTTTCGCTTGCGGCGGAGTGTAGCAGCGGCCGCCGCCGCGGCAAGTGCAGGACACGCATGAAGAAAAAAAAAGGAAGCCCGGCATGGGCCGGGCTTCCTGGTCTACGCCGTGCGTCCGGATCAGTTCTGGACGTTGAGCTCGGTGCGGCGGTTGACCTCGCTCTTGCACCCCGGCAGCGTCTGCGGGGTCGGCTCCAG
>Ga0123332_1000344_pt1 | contig 45912 bp, 40 predicted proteins | sample BioC12SIPDNA_4_FD_89958 | JGI IMG/M metagenome (GOLD analysis project Ga0123332, IMG submission 89958) | Anaerobic biogas reactor microbial communites from Washington, USA - Biogas_R2_A C12 SIP DNA | ecosystem: Engineered > Bioreactor > Anaerobic > Unclassified | place: Washington, USA... | reverse complement strand
CGCCGCACCGGCAACTGCGCCATCACCGATAACCACATCCACGCCGGCGGGCGCGTCCACCAGGCTGCGGTGGGCCTCCTGGCGACCCACGCCTTCAATAACGACCTCTCCCACAACCACATCCATGACCTGCACTATAGCGGCATCTCGTGCGGGTGGGTCTGGGGCTATGCCGAGAGCGTCAGCCAGAACAACCGCATCGAAAAGAACCACATCCACGACCTGGGCCACGGCCTGCTCAGCGACATGGGCGGCATCTACACCCTGGGCGTCCAGCCGGGGACGGTGCTGCGCGGCAACCTGATCCACGATATCCGCAAGTGGCACTATGGCGGCTGGGCCATCTATCCCGACGAGGGCAGCGCCCACCTGACCATCGAGAACAATGTCTGCTACGACACCAACGCCCAGGTCTTTCATCAGCACTATGGCCGCGAGAATATCGTGCGCAACAACATCTGGGCCTTTGGCGAGGAGGGGATCGCGCGGCACAGCCGCATCGGCGGCAACCCCGGCGACCTGCTGGTGCCGCGGGAGGCGGGGCGGCTGGCCTTCACCTTTGAGCGGAACATCCTGGTCTCGGCGGGGCGGCCCTTCTTCCTGGGCGGGCGGGGCGCGCCGCTGGGGCGGCGGAATTTCGCCAGCGATCTCAACCTCTATTGGGACACCACCGGCGCCGAGTTCCTGGCCGGCGACGCGACCCAGGACGCCCAGGGGCGCGTGCACGTGGTCACGCCCTACCCGCTGGCGGCCTGGCGCGCGCTGGGCCAGGACCGCCATTCGCTGGTGGCCGACCCGGGCTTTGTCGACCTGGCCGCGCGGGATTTCACCCTGCCGCCTGGCTCGCCCGCGCTCGAGCTGGGGTTCCAGCCCATCGACCTCTCCGACGTTGGCCCGCGCGCGAGCTAAGGCCCGCACTAGCCCCTACATGGGACTTTTTGTTGATGACAGCGCCGTCATCCTCTGCTATAGTTAGGGCTGGCAATCGCTTGGTCAACGATGGGGCCGCCCTGCGCGCCTATCGCCGGGCGGGGTGCGCCCCGATCGGAAAGGGGTGCGTGACATGCGCGTTCAAGCCGGAGTGGCGATACCTCAAGCCGTTCAGGAACTGATCACCAACCTGACCCTGGCCCCCAACTCGCAGCTCGTCAAGATGGTCAAGACCCCCTTCGTTCGCAGGATGATCGTGCGCGAGACGGAAAAGTACATGTACGCCCGGCTCCGCGAGACCCGGCTGAACCCCGATGCCCAGCCCAGCGTCGAGGACGACCGCACGATCATGGGCCTGGCCATCATCGAGGCGTTCAGCCGGGTGCTGACGCGGGGCGCCCTCTCGGACGCCTACCTGCGCGGGATGCTGCAAACCCTGATCAAGACCCTCTTTATCGACCGCGGCGACCCCCAAGCGAAGGTCAAGTTCCAGGAGGCCTTTGGCCGGGCCGCCCCCAGCTTTCTCCTCCTCGCCCCAGGCAAAGCCTGCAATCTGCGCTGCGCGGGGTGCTATGCCGATGCCGACGGCCAGCGCCCTTGCCTGGAGTGGAGCCTGGTCGATCGGATGATCGGCGAGGCCAAGGAACTCTGGGGCGAGCGCTTTTTCGTCATCAGCGGCGGCGAGCCCTATGCCTACCGCTCCGAAGGCCAGGGGATGATGGAGCTCTTCCAAAAGCACCAGGATTCCTTCTTCCTGGTCTATACCAACGGCACCCTCGTCACCGATGAGGTCAGCCGGCGGCTGGCCGAGAGCGGCAACGTGCTCAACTGCCTCTCGCTGGAGGGGTTCCGGGAGCGCACCGACGCTCGCCGGGGGGCCGGGGTCTATGACCGGGTGCTGGCGACGATGGACCGCCTGGCCCGGGACAAGGTGCCCTTCGGCGTCTCGCTGACGGCGGCGCGCGACAACGTGGAGGAGATCCTCTCGGACGAGTTCGTCGACCTGGTCATCGGCAAGGGCGCGCTGCTGGCCTTTCTTTTCCAGTACATGCCCATCGGGCGCGCCTTCAGCCTGGAGCTCATGCCCACGCCTCAGCAGCGCGCCTGGATGTGGCGGCGGTCCTGGGAGATCATCCGCGAGAAGCGGTTCTTTATGCCCGACTTTTGGAACCACGGGACCTGCGTGGAGGGGTGCATCTCGGCCGGCGGGCACGGCAACGGCGGCTATTTCTACGTCGACTGGAGCGGCGCCATCACGCCCTGCGTCTTTATGCCCTACTCGCCGGTGAACATCCGCGACGTCTATGCCCGGGGCCAGACGCTGAACGACATCTGGCAGGAGCCATTCTTCCAGGCGGTGCGCCAATGGCAGTACGACTATATGCAGGCGGGGCGCAGCACCCTCGCGCCGTGCCCCAGCCGCGACCACCACGACGAGCTGGAGCGTCTGCTGCTCCAGTTCGAGCCGGAGCCGACCGATGCCAACGCCGTCGAGGCGCTCCTGGACCCCGCCTATACGGAGGGGCTGGTGGCCTACAGCCGCGCGTTCGCGGCGCTCACGGACCCGATCTGGGAGGAGCGCTACGTGCGCCGCCAGGCGGGGCCGGATGATCCCATCGCGCCGCTGCCCGAGCCCGCGCTGGAGGGGCAGGCAGGGAAGTAGCCGCCCGTGGCGGGCACCACCCTGGGGGAAGGTCGCAACCTTCCCCCTTTTCTATTTGCCAGCCCCGTCCAGGCGGCCTAGAATGCGCGCAGGCGCCCCTAGCCCGTGCGATCCGTGGAATCCGTGTACCAGTTCCTGAGGAGGCTGCGATGAACCTCGACCGTCACCCGTTCTTTCAGCGTTGGGCCGACCCGCAGACCGGCGTGGTCAGCTATATCCTGGATAGGCGCGTCGCGCCGATCCAGCAGAGTTTCTACTTTACCAACCCCAGCCTTTCGCCGGACGAAAAGTGGCTCTGGTTCTATACGATCTTTCCCCCCGGCGACCGCAACACCCTGGGCGTGGTCAGCCTGGACCCCGATAACCCGCTGATCCGTCACTTTCCCCAGGCCCAGTTCACCGAGGCCTCACCGCTGGTGGACGCCGACGGCTCGATCCTTTTCGCCATGCGCAACCACGTCTATCGCCTGACGCTGGACGGCGAGACCCAGGTGGTCTGCACCCTGGACCCCGACTATATCAAGCGGCGGCCCTTGGCGCGGCTGGCCACCCACCTGACCCGCTCCGCCGACGGCAAGTACCTGCTGTTGGATGGCGAGCTGGCGAACTTTTGGTTCGTGGCGCTGGGCGACCTGGCCACCGGCGAGGTGAAGGTGCTGCACGAGTTTGGGCGCTGCTATGACCACGGGCAGTTCTCGCCGGTGGACCCCAAGCTCTTTTCCCTGGCCGAGGATTGGTGGATCGACAACACCAGCGGGCAGTATTTCATCTATGAGCAGCGCACCTGGCTGATGGATACCGAGCAGACCCGCTTCGAGCCGCTGCTGGTCGACGGCTGGTACGGGCACGGCAGCGCCCCCTCCCACGAGTGGTGGTCGCAGGATGGCTGGATGTGCTGGACCGACTATCAGAAGGGCGTCTACGAGTGCGACATCACGCGGCGGCCCTGGGAAGCGACGCTGGTCTGGCCGGGGCCGCTCTGCCACTCCCATTGCGACGCCACGCGCCGCTATTACTGCGCCGACGAGTCGCCGTACAAGTGGGAAAAGCAGCCCTGCCGGATTATCTTTTACGACCGGGCGCGCGGCAAAGAGCTGGACATCGTCAGCGCCATGCCCAAGCCGCCGATGGGCCGCAACCCCTATCACCTGGACCCGCACCCACAGGTCTCGCCGCGGGGGACGTACGTGGTCTATACCACCGTGGTGCGCGGCACGGCGGACGTGGCGCTGGCGCCGGTGGCGGGGGTGCTGGAGCGGATGTAGGCGGTTTCATCAGCTCATATCGCGATTTGACACGCGTGGCGTGGGGGGCTTATAATGTCCTCTGTCGCCTGTGCGGGCGACCCGTTGCCGGTGCCTCGCAATGACTGCCCGTCACCTCGCACCACCATCATCGTTCCCGAAAAGGATGGACCATGCCTTCCCTACAGACTATCGATGCTCTTTATCGCCAAATCCTCGGCCCCTTCCCCGAGCGCGTGCCGCTGAACCTGGAGACGCTCGAGACGGTGGATTGCGGCGACTATACCCGGTCGCTCATCGCCTGGGACAACGACGCCACGGAGCGGGTGGAGGCCTACCTGCTGCGGCCCAAGGGCTTCCCCGGCAAGCGCCCCGCCATCGCCCTCTTTCACGGCCATGGGGACTGGGCGCTGGGAAAGAAGATGACGGCCGGCGTGGATCCGGAGCCGGGCAAGTCCTACATGGGCCCAGACCTGGCGCGGCGCGGCTTTGTGACCATCTGCGGCGACGCCATCGGCTGGGGGCCGCGGCAGAACAAAGCGCCCAAGCCCGACGGCGTGATGTACGAGCGGGTGCTGGCCATGCGCCTGCTGGCCGAGGGGCGCTGCATGGCCAATCAGTACGTCTGGGACGCCATGCGCGAGCTGGACGTGCTGCAAGCGCTGCCCGACGTGGACGGCGAGCGGCTGGGCGCGGGGGGCGTCTCCATGGGCTCGGGCCACACCTGGCTCACGGCCATGGTGGAGCCGCGCATCAAGGTGCTGGTGGCCGTTTCCAGCTTTTACACCTACAAGGCGCTCTACGCCCCGCCGATCCAGCACTGCTATATGAACTATTTGCCCAACGTGCTAAAATACGGCCTGGAGACCTACGACCTCTTCCAGTTGATCGCGCCGCGGCCGTTCCTGATGATCAACGGGGTCACCGAGGAGCAAGACCCGCCGGAGGCCACGCGCGAGTTGTATGAGAAGGCCAAGCCGGCCTGGGAAGCGGCGGGGGCCGGCGACGAGTTCCAACTGATCTTCCACGAGGCAGGCCATGGGTTCACTCCCGAGACGCGGGAGATGGCTTACCAATGGTTCCTGAACAAGCTGGCGGCGCGCCAAGGCGCGGCGCGCTAGAGCCAGTCCCTCCAGGGACAAGCGGGTTGAGCAAGCGCTGTGCAGGAAAGGAGATGATAGGCGCCGCGGAAACGATTGGTTGTGGCATGTCGACTAGTCGAGCAATTAAGCATATCGCAAGAGGAGATATCCATGTCTGGCAAGAGCATTTCGCGTCGTAACTTTTTAAAGATGGCGGCCATGGCCGCCGTGGGCGTCTATGCGGCGTCCTGCGCCAAGCCGGAGCAGCCGGCGGCCGAGCCGACCAAGGCTCCTGCGGCGCCGACCACTGCCCCCACCGCTGCCGCCCCAGAGAAAGTGACTTACAAGGAAGCTCCCATGCTGGCCGAGCTGGTCAAGGCCGGCAAGCTGCCGCCCGTGGAAGAGCGCTTGCCCAAGGAGCCGCTGATCCTGGAGGTGGTGGAAGAGATCGGCACCTACGGCGGCACGATGCACGTCGGCGAAAAGAACCCCACTATCGATCGCTACTACAAGGAGACGCTGCTCCAGTTCGGCCCCGACGGCTCCGAGATTGGCCCGAACGTTTTTACCAAGTGGGAAATGAGCCCGGATGGCAAAGTCTGGACCTTCAAGATCCGCGAAGGGCTCAAGTACTCTGACGGCAGCGTCATGACCGTCGACGACTATGTCTTTTCTTGGAACGATGTATATGGCAACGCGACCCTGACCCCGTCCTTCCCGTCCACCCTCAAGTCGGGTGGCCAGCCTGGCGTCATCGCCAAGGTGGACGACTATACCTTCACCTTGACCTTTGCGGCCCCCTACCCGATCCTGGCGATCTTTTTCGCGCAGCCGCGGTTCTTCCTCGTGCCGAGGGCCTATGCGGAAAAGTTCCATGCCAAGTACGCGGACACGGCCACCCTGAACAAGATGGTTGCCGATGCCAAACTGGAGCGCTGGGACCAGCTTTTCAGCACCATGGTCAGCAGCACCAACGCCCAGTTCGACAACCTGGAGCTGCCGCTCTGGTTCACCTATGTTCCGATCGTGCACATGACCGATCCCAACTGGACGGTGTCCCGGAACCCCTACTACTACAAGGTGGACCCCGCGGGGAACCAGTTGCCCTACATTGACAAGATCACCTACGCCATCCTGAAGGACGACCAGCTCTTTGTCTCCAAGGCCATCGCCGGCGAGTTCGATCTGCAGTTCATGCAGTTGGGCTGGGCGGCCAACCACCCGGTGCTCAAGGAGAACGAGGCCAAGGGCGGCTACCGCGTGCTGAACTGGACACAGACCCTGGGCAACAGCTCGATGATCATGTACAACCAGAGCTACGAGGCCGACCCCGTGGTCGCCAAGTACATCCAGGACAAAAAGTTCCGGCAAGCCGTCTCCGTGGCCCTGGACCGGGATGAGATCAACAAGATCATCTACTTTGGCAAGGGCACCATCCGGCAGGCCACCGTGATCGACTCCTCGCCCGATTTCAAGCCCGAGTACGCCACCAAGTACCTGGCCTACGAGCCGGACAAGGCCAACCAGTGGCTGGACGAGATCGGCCTGGACAAGAAAGACGCGGAGGGCTATCGCATCGCCCCGGAGACGGGACAGGCGCTCACCATCATCTTTTCCATCCAGCCGCCCATGGCCTCTGCCGAGGCCGGCGAGTTGATCGCGGCCCAGCTCAAAAAGGTGGGCATCAAGCTCGTCATCAACATCGAAGACAATGCCCTGCACTATCAAAAGATGGCCTCCAATGACCTCCAGATGTCCATCTGGAGCATGGACACGGCCTGGTACCCGGCCTGGCTGACCTACGCCTACTGGATCATCCCCTTCGTGCAGGCCTCCAGCCGCATCGGCCCCGCCTTTGGGCAGTGGCGCGATACGGGCGGCACCGCCGGAAAGCAACCCACCGGCGACATGGCCAAGGCGCTGGAGCTCTTTGATCAGGCGCTGGTGGAGCCGGACGAGGCCAAGCGTATTGCTCTGGCCTCCCAGGTGCTGGAGATCCAGTCTGAGAACCTGTGGTCCACGGGCACCGTGGTGCTGCCCGACCACGATATCGTCGTCAAGAACAACCTGCGCAACGTGCCGGAAACCGGCCTTTCGGACTGGCTGATGCGCACCATGAAGAACGGCCATCCCGAGCAGTTCTTCTTCAAAGCCTAACGAGCAAGGTTTCTGGCCTGGCAGGCCCTGCGGCCTGCCAGGCCAGGGCAAATGGTCCTCCAGAGGACCTTTGAAACTAGGCCGGGCAGTTCCCTGCCCTGGCTTGCAGGAGCGCGAGATGCTGCAATATATCGTGAAACGTGTCTTGGTGGCGATCCCCACCTTGATTCTGGTCTCCATGATCTCCTTTTTGACGATCACCCTCCCGCCGGGCGACTATATGGATTCGATCGTCGCCCAATTGGCTGCCAGCGGCCAGATCGCAGCCAAAGACGAGCTGGACTCCATGCGCGCTCGTTACGGCCTGGACCAGCCTGTGTACGTGCAGTATTGGAAGTGGATCTCGGGGATCGTGCTGCGCGGCGACTGGGGCGAGTCCTTCCAGTGGGGCCGGCCGGTGACCACGGTCATCGGGGATCGCATGTGGCTGACCATCGCTATCTCGTTTATCACGCTGCTATTCACCTGGGCGCTGGCCATCCCCATCGGCATCTATTCGGCCACGCACCAGTACTCCTTTTTCGACCATCTCTTCACCACATTTGGCTTTATCGGCGTGGCCACACCCAACTTTCTGTTGGCGTTGATCCTGATCTACGTGGCCTTTGCCTGGTTCGATACCGGCGTGGTGGGCCTCTTTTCGCCCGAGTACGTGAGCGCCCCCTGGAGCTTTGGCAAGGTGCTTGACTTTCTCAAGCACGTCTGGGTAGCCATCGTGGTCATCGGCATGAGCGGCACGGCGGGACTGATCCGCGTGATGCGGGCCAACCTGCTGGACGAGCTGCACAAGCCCTACGTGATCACGGCGAGGGCGAAGGGCCTCACCGAGCGGCGGCTGCTGGTCAAGTACCCCGTGCGGGTGGCGATCAACCCCTTCGTCAGCACCATCGGCTGGACGCTGCCGGCGCTCTTTTCCGGCACCACTATCGTGGCCATCGTCTTGGGCCTGCCCACCTCCGGCCCGACCTTCCTGCAGGCCCTGATGCAGCAGGACATGTACCTGGCCGGGAGCTTTGTCCTCATTCTCAGCGTGCTGACGGTGATCGGCACCCTGATTTCGGACGTTTTGTTGGCCTGGGTGGACCCGCGCATCCGATTGGAGTCAAAGCAACAGTGACCACCATAGACGAGACCAAGCCCATCGAGCCCGTCGAGCAGGACTCTGCCGTCGTTGAGGAAAAGATCTATACCGCCTCGCAGTGGCAGCTCATGCGCATGCGGTTTCTGAAGCACAAGCCGGCCGTGATCGGCGGGAGCATCGTGATCCTGCTCTACACGGTGGCCATCTTGTGCGATTTCCTCGCGCCCTACACGCTCGAGTATCGCGACTCGAACTATTCCTGGGCCCCGCCGCAACGCATCCGCTGGGTCGATAGCGAGGGCCAGTTTCATCTGCGCCCCTTCGTGTACGGGCTGACCGAAACCCGGGACCCGGAGACCTGGCGCACCACCTTTACCGCCGACCCCAAGCAGATCTTCCCCGTCAAGCTCTTGGCCAAGGGCGAGCCGTACAAGTTCTGGGGCCTCTGGGAGACGGATGTGCACCTGATTGGTCCCGCTGAACCGGGAGGCACCCTCTACATGTTGGGGACCGACCGGCTGGGCCGGGATCTGCTCTCGCGGATCATCTATGGCTCGCGCATCTCGCTCTCCATCGGCCTGATCGGCGTCCTGTTGAGCCTGTTGCTGGGCGCGACGCTGGGCGGCATCTCGGGCTACTATGGCGGTATTGCGGACATGCTCATCCAGCGCGTGGTGGAGCTCTTGCGCTCCGTCCCAGATATCCCGCTCTGGATGGCGCTCAGCGCGGCGCTCCCGCCGACCCTCTCGCCCATCAAGGTCTATTTCGGCATCACCGTCATCCTCTCCGCCATCGGCTGGACCGGCCTGGCGCGGGTGGTGCGCGGCAAGTTCATGTCGCTGCGGGAGGAGGATTTCGTCATGGCCGCCCGGCTGGCCGGGGCTAACGAGCGGCGGATCATCTTTCAGCACCTCATGCCTTCTTTCCTCTCGCACATCATTGTGACCGTGACGCTGGCCATCCCCGGCATGATCCTGGGCGAGACGGCGCTGAGCTTCCTGGGGCTGGGCTTGCGCCCGCCGGTGGTGAGCTGGGGCGTGCTGCTCAAGGACGCGCAACAGGTGCAGACCCTGGCGCACCAGCCCTGGCTGCTGGTGCCGGCTTTTGCGGTGATTGTCACCGTGCTCTGTTTCAACTTTGTGGGGGATGGGCTGCGCGACGCCGCCGATCCCTATTCGCGGTAGGTGCGTGGGACCTGACAGGTTCCAGGCAGGCTCGGCGTAACGCGAGCCCCTGCTTCTGGCACCGGGGCTCGCTCTGAGCGAGGCCCGGCTGGAACCTGTCACTCGAATTTTGCGCAAAAATGTGGGGTTAGCACCTCCCACCGCACCTTACCAATCGAGGTAGAGAGTTCTCTGAAGTCTAGGGGTACCCGAAATGTGCCAGGAGTTGCTTCAGGCCAGCGGCGATGGCCTCGGCATAGGGATGAAGCCCATTGAGTTGGACCTCGACCAGATGGTCATCGTTGAAGTACAAGCGGCCAGGACAGCACAAGGCGTCTTCGATTAGCCGCGTGGCTCCCCAGCTCGCGAGAGGTGGAGACAAGTGCATCCAGCCCGGCACCCAGGCCAGCAGGTTGTGGGCGATGTCCGTCAACAGCACCAGCGCCTCTTGTGCAGCCAAGCGCTTCTTGCGCCGTCGTTCCAGCCTCAGACCACCCTTGTCTGCCTGGATCTCGGTCTCGCAGGCTCCGCGCTCGTCATAGTGGGCGATGGTTTCCGCCATCGACCAAGCCATGACCGAGGAGACCACGATACCATGCTTGGTTTGACCGCCAGGCGTGAGCCAACGCAGCACCAGACACTGGGTGGGTCGAGCATAAGCCGGAGGCGCTGTAGCCCGCGCCACCCAGCGATCAACACGCAAGGGCTGCCAATCCTCTGCGGCCACGCGCTGCGCCCAGAGGTTAGGTCGCGGCCCGCCCTTGTTCTTGGTCAAGACCTGCCATTGGGCACGGAGAGCATAGTTGATGTTGGCATCACTGCCAAAGCCCGCATCCGAGCGCAACACGGTGCGTTGCTTCTGCTCTTGAGACAGGTTCAGGAAAGCGGCTAAGGATTCCACTGTGGGCACATAAGCTGAACTGCTCTCCTGTTTGCCGGGGTACACGTGCGAGAAGAGCGTTTCGTGATACTGTGGCGCCTGCACGCGGGCCAACTGGCGGCCATAGCGGTTCTTCCGATCGAACTTGCCCTTGGTGCTGCCTTCTGCCTGCTTGGAGATCGGCAAAGGCGTCAAGTCGATGTCCAGCCAAAGCCAGCCCTGAGCCCAATCGTGGCGCAAGGTGCGGCTCTCACGTCGGAAAAGGGCTTCGCTTCCCCGTCGCAGCAAGGCCACTTGCGCGTCGGTGAAGGCATCCAGTGTCCGCGCCAGGTTGGACTGATCGGTCCAGACCAGACCCCAGGCCTGAGCGAGAGCCGCTTCAGCCCTCAAGCGCGTGTTGACCTGCGCAATTGAGCGGCAACCTGCCAGAATGCTGAGCAGCAGGTTCTGCAGCTTGGCCTCCGGCGAGTGGTCAACCGTCTTGAGCCCCAGGTCAAGGCCATTCCAGAGGGGATCCAGAAAGCGCGTGCGCGACAGGCAATAGCCCAAAACTGCCAGCGGGGCATACCCTGTATGCTCAGGCATTTTCACGAGACGAACCACTGTGGTCATGGCACACCTCCCGAGAGAGCATGTGCCCTTTCTACCTCAATTGTTAAGGTACATCAGATTCGAGGTGCTACCCCCCGAATTTTGCGCAAAATATGGGTGTCAGGTCGTTATTTTTCCTCGAGGAGGACCAGATGACCATCAAATCCGTGTACATGTTCACCGACCTGGAAGGCGCGGCGGGGATCGACGACTGGGACCCGCGCCATCGCGATGACGGGGCGCAGGCCCGCGGCGTCGCCGACCGCGCCGAGATGCAGCGCCTGCTGACCGGTGAGGTCAACGCGGCGGCGCAGGGGTGCTTTGACGCCGGCGCGGAGGAGGTGCTGATCTGCGATGCCCACGGCGCGGGGCGCACTATCCTGGTGGAAGAGCTGATCTCGGGCGTCACCATCGCCCGCGGCACCAACCGGCCCATGTGGCTGCTGGGGATCGCGCCCCGCTTTGGCGCCCTGGTGCAGGTGAGCATGCACGCCATGGCCGGGACGCCGGTGGGCTGCCTGGCGCACACCCAGAGCCAGGGCTTTATCTACCGGCTCAACGGCCGGGAGGTGGGCGAGATGGAGCAGGCCGCCTATCTGGCCGGCGACCTGGGCATCCCCTGGGTCTTTACCTCGGGCGACGTCCACGCCTGCCGCGAGGCGGCAAGCTGGGTGCCCGGCCTGGTCACCGCGCCTGTCAAGACGGGGCTCGGCCTGAACTGCGCCATTCATCTTGCCCCGGTGGACGCCCGCAAGCTGATCCGCGAGCGGATTCAGGAGGCGCTGCGCAAGGCCGGCGAGATCAAGCCGCTGGTGCTGCCCAGCCCGTGCGTGCTGGAGGTGCAAAAGGTGGAGCCGTGGCCTGCGCAGATCAAGGCCGGGGCGGAGCGGGTGGACGCCTTCACGCTCCGCTACACCGGCGCCAGCGCCTGGCAGGTGTTGCATCACCATTTCTATGGCAAGCCCGACCTGCCGCTGCCGGAATAGGGGCGCACCGCGGGGGCGCAGAGGACGCAGAGATGAGGAATCTGGACGCAGATTCGCAGGATCGACAGGATCGGGTTTCCTTTCCTGATTTGCGTTCATCCTGAGGATCTGCGTCCCACCGGCTTACATCCGGGCCAACGGGTAACAGACATCCTTTGGAGGGCAAGATGCCAGCGATCAAATCCGTCTATATCATGACCGATCTGGAGGGGGTGGCGGGGATCGACGACTGGGACCCGCGCCACCGCGACGATGGGGCGCAGGCCCGCGGCGTGGCCGACCGTGCCGAGATGCAGCGCCTGCTCACCGGCGAGGTGAACGCGGCCTGTGAGGGGCTGCTGGCCGCGGGCGTGGAGGAAGTGCTGGTCAACGATGGGCACGGCGCAGGGCGGACGATCCTGGTGGAGGAGCTGATCCCCGGCGTCAGGATCGTGCGCGGCCTCGAGCGGCCCTGCTGGCTGCCGGGGCTGTCGCCGCGCCACGGCGGGCTGGTGCAGGTGGGGATGCACGCCATGGCCAAGACGCCGAACGCTTGCCTCTGCCACTCCATGAGCCTGGGCAAGATCTATCGCATCAACGGCCGCGAGATGGGCGAGATGGAGATGGCGGCGCTGCTGGCGGGACAGTTGGGCGTGCCGTGGATCTTTACCTCCGGCGACCTGTACGCCTGTCGCGAGTCGGAGCGGTTCGTGCCGGGGATCGTTACCGCGGCGGTCAAGGAGGGGCTGAACCTCAATTGCGCCATTCACCTGACGCCGGCCGACGCCCGCAAGCTGATCCGCGAGCGGGTGCAAGAGGCGGTGGCCAAGGCGGGCGAGCTCGCGCCGCTGACGCTGGGGCCGGGCCCGGTGACCATGGAGATCCAGCGCGACGAGCCCTGGCCCGCCGAGCTGCGCCACAACGCCGAGCGGGTGGACGCTTTCACCATCCGCTACGTGGGCGCGAGCTTTTGGCAGGCCTTCCACCAGGCCACCGTCGGCAAGCCCGACCTGCCGCTGCCGGAGTAGGAGCGCACCGCAGAGGCGCCGAGGACGCAGGGATCACGGAAGAAATGATACGGAGGCGCGCCATCCCATGGCGCGCCTCCGCACTATCCGCAGTCTCTTTCTCCTGACCGTCCAAATCCCTGCGCTCTCTGTCTCTGCGGTGCCCTCCTCCCCTTCCTCTCCTACCCCAGTCTATCTCTGCGTCCTCTGCGCCTCTGCGGTGCAATCCTCCTAATACACCAGCCCCCGAAAGTCTCGCACGGTGTGAAAGGTGATGAGGTTGCCGTTGTGAGCGTCCTTGGCGCGGGCATCGCCGGAGCGACTGAGGATGCGCAGGTCGTCGCCGTCGATGACCATGCTGGCATAGTGGCGCGACTGGCGCGGCGAACCGCCCACCGCCACCAACCCGGCAAAGCACCAATCCACGCAGTTGCGCGAAAAGTGCAGTTGCAGGCGATGGCGCTCGTTGTTGGGCAGGTTATAGCGCTCCTCCGGCAGCCGCTCGGGGCGGCACATGCTATCCGTCGCCTGGGAGCTGAGCAGCCAATAGAGCCGCGTGGGCTCGTCGTACAGGATGTGGAAGCGCATCTGCCCGCCGGGGCAGGGGACGTAGACCATCTTGCGGCCCGAGGGCGCCGTCTCCAGCATCGTCTCCATCCGCCCATCCTCCCGCTCCACCACCTTGACGATGGCCGCCAGGTTCGTGCCGCTGGTGTGGGCGCGCATCCAGAGGTGAAAGGTGTGGCCGGTGGGGTCGCACCAGACGTGGTCCGGGTTCACGAACTGGACCACATTGCTCTCCAGCCAGCCGATGGCGGAGGCGCCGCGGCCCGGCGCCACGTAGACGAAGGAGCGCGGCGGCGTCTCGTACCAGGGCACGCCGAAATAGTCCAGCGATTCGGCGGGGACGGCGTCGCGGAAGGCCAGCTCGCTGGCCAAGGTCCAACTCGCTCGCTGGGTGAGGTCGGCGCCCAGCGGCCCGCGCAGCAGCACCGGCGCGAACGCGCTCACCGGCCAGCCGCGCACGTCGTCATAGACCTGCCGCTCCATCACCAGGTAGACGCAGCCGTTGGCCTGGTGGACGTTGCAGGGGGCCTGATGCCAGCGCTGGCCCTCGGTCAGGCGGGCCGGCTCGCTCCAGCTCTCCCCCCAATCGTCCGAGCGGACCACCATTAGGTCGCCCATCTGCCCCAGGATGTAGAGCGCGTCTCCCGCGACGAAGGGGCGCGCGTGCATAAAGGGGAAATCCAGGCGGTGGGCCCAGGTGCGGCCGCCGTCATCAGAGGTGTAGGCCTTGCCCTGTTGCTGGGGGCCGGTGTCGCCGCCGGCGCCCTTGGGGCCGGAGAGGTCGGCCACGCCGGGCCCGCCCAGGTCCAGCGTGGCGACCAGCCGCCCGGTGGGGCAGCGTGCCAGCCCGGGGCTGTAGCAAAAGAGCCGCGCCGGGTCGGGCGACTCGTATAACGTGACATAATCATTGGCCAGCGGTTGGATCGCGGACATGGCGCCTCCTATATCGCCCCCACGGCGCGGTGCATGGCGATGACGTTCGCCAGCGGCACGTCGGGGTTGATGGTGTTGCTGGTAAAGAGCACCAACGAGGCCTTGTCGCGGCAGAGCCGCTGGGCCAGGTGCACCTCCGCGGCGACCTCCTCCGGCGTGCCGTAGGGCAGGGTGGAGGTCACCTGGATGGGGCCAAAGATGACCAGCGGGTCGCCGTTGCGGGCGCGGCGCTCCACGAGCCACTCCAGGTCCATGCCGCACTCGCGTTGAAAGCCCTGCAAGCCGCCGACCCCGCAGGCCAGCAGGTCGTCCAGCATGGTGGTCCAGTTGCCGTCGCAGTGCCAGACGAGCTTGCAGCCGACGTCCACCAGCGGCTCCAGGGCGTATTCGACCAGGGGGTAATAGACGCGGCGCAGGAACTCGGGCGAGACCATGGAGCCACGCTGGGTGCAGATGTCCTCGCCGGTAAGGATGGCCAGGGGATGGCGGCCCTCTCGAATGGCCCGCGCGCGCAGTTTGGACTTGAGCCGCGCCCGCTCGGCGCTGGCCCGGATCATGCGGGTGACGCGCTCGGGGTAGAGGGCCAGGGCGGTGAAATAGGTCTCGTAGCCGAAATGCTGGTACCAGAGCGCCGTAGGGACCAAGCCCCAATCGGCATTGCACCAGAGGATGTCGCCGCAGCGGGCCTGACTGGCTTCCCAGTCGGCCATAAGCGCGGCATAGGCGGCCTCCTCGTCCCACTCGGCGACGATCTGCTCGGGCGAGGGGAAGGCGTCGATCTCGGCCATGGCGCTTTCCAGGGTATAGGCCGCGCGGCGCTCGAGCGTCTCGTGGTCCATGTGGCGATACCCGCCCCGGTTCTTGGGCACAAAGATGCCGATGACGCCATCGGAGCCGAGGCGGCGCTCCGCCTCCAGCCCCACGGCGAAGGGGTCGGCCCAGTACTCGTCTTCACTGGCGCCGGTCAGGGCCATGATCTGCTCCGGCGCGGCCCACCAGCCGCCCAGCACGGGCGTGCGGTCGGGTTCTTGCAGGGTGAACGCCGCGTGCAGGCGCTCTTTTCGGTTCATCGTGTCCTCCGGGGTGGCATAGGTTGCGACGCCTGCCGACATGTGTTATCATGTGGCAGGGGGAGATTATAGGCCGACGTCGCGCGGCGGGCAAGTCGGTGAGCAAGGAGTGGTCCGCATGTTCGAACTTGCGCAGGAACAGGAGGCCGAGTTGACGCGGCTGTGCCGCCGGTATGGCGTGCAACGGCTGGAGCTGTTTGGATCGGCCACTGGTCCTCGCTTCAGCCCGCCACGAAGCGACCTGGATTTCCTGGTCGAGTTCGACAAGTCTGCCGCGGGCAGGCCGGCCGACCGTTACTTTGGGCTCTGGGAGGCCTTGCAGGGGCTCTTTGGCCGGCCGGTGGACCTGGTCATGATCACGGCGATCCGGAACCCCTACTTTCTGCAAGCTATCGAGCCGTCCAGGATGGTGGTCTATGCGGCTTGAGAGCAAGAAACTCTTGTACGATGTGCTCCAGGCGGCGGACCTCCTGGCGGAATTCACAGAGGGGGCGTCTCTCGACGACCATCTGGGTAGCGCACTGCTGCGATCCGCCGTCGAGCGACAATTCGAGATCATTGGCGAGGCTATCGGCCAGTTGTCCAAGATCGACCTCGTCGCGGCGCGCCGAATTGACGGGTATCAGCGGATCATCGCCTTTCGCAATTGGCTGATCCATGGCTACGCCGTCATAGATGATCGCACGGTGTGGGATCTCTTGCAGGCGCGCCTGCCGCAGCTTCGTGAGGTGAAAGCGCTACTAGACGACGGGTAACCACTGCCTAGTAGCGCACTATACGCCCACGGCCCTTTCGCTTACGGGGCGTTGCGGCTGAGCAGGGGCACGTTGGATGGGTAGCTATAGCCGAACCGCACCCGGGTTAGGGCGAGCCCTTGCTGCGTCGTGGCTGGGGCTGGCAGTTCCAGAGTGATGAAATAGCCGTAGGTGTCGTTGTCGACCAGGGCGCGCTGCGCCTCCGGCGCCACGTTAACCTCAAAGTCCCCGCCCCAGTAGGCGCTCTTGGCGCGGCAGATCTCTTCGAGAAAGCCGCGCCCGCCATGGGCGCGATAGAAGATCACCTCGAAGCTCTGCGCGGGTGAGCTGTCGTAGCCCAAGATGGTCACCTCGTTCAACGTGGCGCCGTGCGGCAACGAGACCGGCGCCACATAGTGCCCCGTACCGCTGGTGGTGCGGACCTGCATGCCAAAGTACTCAAAGGCGGTGCTGGGGAACTTGGGCTGAAAGGCCGGCCCGGGGACGCTGACATAGCCGGGGCCTCCCCTCGGCGCGGCGGCGGCCAGGCCCACCCCCGCCACCAGCAGCACGAACGCCACCAGTGCGATCCAGGCGATGCGACGACGAGTCATGATGTGTGCCTCCTGTGGGTGGGTTGGGTTGCGCTGAACCGGACGCCAGGGACCGAGGTCCCTGGCTTAGTATGGCAAGTCCCCTGCGGCATGGAATGCCGTTGGGACTTGCCGGCTCAAGCTGGTGAATTCCATTCACCGGGAACGATCCCTCGGCGCCGACGACGCTCCTACTCGCCGGCGGACTGGGCCGCGCCCACGCGCAGCCCTGCCAAGAGCAGGGCATGGGCGGCGTTGGAGAGCGGCGCGGCGGGGTTGGCCTCCTGCGCGCAGAGGTCCACATGCACCGCCAGCATCTTGTCTGCGGCGGGGACGTAGAGGACCCGGTGCAGGCTGTTCTCGCCGAGCCAGTCCACTTGGTACCCCATCACGTCGCCCACCATCAGCTCGGCGACCCGCCCAGCGATCAGCTTGCCGTCGGCATCCAGGGGGCCGGTGAAGGGCTTTTTGTCGTCTTGCGCCTTTTTCCACTCGTCCTGGATCACCCGCTCCGCCCACTCGGCGGCGGAGAGCCCGTCCGGGTTATCCGCCAGCAGTAGGTCGGCCTGGTAGGCGGGGCCAGACCAGGCGGCGTCGCCGCTGGCCGCGCGCACGCTGACCTCCGGCCCGAGCAGTTGCCAGTGGTCGGGCTCCACGTCCTCAACGGTTGCGTGGGCGGGGACCAGCAACTGGAAGCCGGGCCCCATGAAACTGGTCACGCCCTCCACCAGCGGAACGGTATTGGGCACGCCCTGGGCCTCCGGCGCGCTCACCTGCGCCAGCAACAGGCCCATGACGTCGCTGGCTGCCTCGGCCAGGGGGTAATTCTCCACCGGATAGACGTTGTAGGCCAAGGTCGCCATCCGCGTGCGCAGCGAGAGGTACACGACCCGGCGGACGCTATCGCCGCCGAACCAATCCGCCTGCAGGGCGGACTTGTCGCCCAGGCGCACCAGCGCCAGCTTGTCCTCCACGATCTTGCCGCTCTCGTCCACGGGGCCGGTGAACGGCTCGTTATTGTCCTTGGCCTTCTTCCACTCAACGGCCAGCCGCTCGCGCGCCCATTCCTCGGAGGTGGCCTCCTTGGTGTTGGGGTACAGGGCGATGTCCAGCGTGTAGGCCGGGCCCGACCAGGTCCAGTTGGCGTCGGCGGGACGAATCTCCACAGCGCGCCCGGCCAGCTTCCATACGTTGTCGCCGGCGGTCTCTACCACCGTGTCGGCCACGTAGGGGAGCGAAAAGCCGGGGCCCTGGAAGAGCCGCAGCCCCGGGGCCACGATCAACGCCTGCTCGCCCATCTCGCCCTGGGCGGCCAGCCGCACCTCCACCGAGTTGAGCGTGACGATGCTGCCGTCGCGGGGGCTCGTATCGAACACCACCACGCGCCCGGCCTGCTCGCGCGCCGGCTGGGTGAAGGTGATCTCGGCGGAGAAGGGGCCGCGCTTGCCCAGCTCGGCGGTGATAAAGGCCACCGTCTGGCCGATCAGCTTGCCTTCCTCGTCCAGCACCTGCACGCCCAACTGGTTCTCAAAGCCCATCCCCTCGCCGGTCACCAGCAAGGGGCTGGAGATGGCCGCGCCCGGCGCGGGCTCGGTGATGGCGATGTGGCGGTCCGGCGCGCCGCTCTGCCCCGCCAGCTCGGCAAAGGCCTCGCGCGCCCAATCCATCAGCGCTTGCTGCTGGTCGGCGGTGGCCGCGGTGGTCCCCTGCCCGGTAAAGACCAGGGTGGTGGTCATGTTATCCGGGCCGCGGGGGTTATCGTCAAAGCGGAAGGAAAAGGAAGCCAGCTCTTTCTGCCAGGCCTGCACCTGCGCCGCCTTGGCCTCGTCCAGCGCGCCCTGGGCCAGGCGGCCGCAGGGGCCATAGAGGGCGGCGCCGTCCTGGAACAGGGCCAAATCCTGGCATAACCCGGCGATCCCGCCCTCCACGTGGTAGAGGATCACCAGCCCCTGAAAGGCCGGGATATCGGCCAGCGGGGGCATGGTGGGGGTGGGCGGCGGCTCGGTCGGCAGGGCGGTGGCCGTCGGCGGAATGGGCGACGGGGGTACCGTCGGAGAGGCAGCCGCCTGGGTGGCGGTGGCCGCCTCGACGGGGGCCGTGGCCGGCGCGGTGTGGGTTGCGTCGGGCGCGGCAGTTGGCGCCAGGGTGTCGGCAGCCGGGGCCGTGGCCGAAGCCTCCGGCTCGGGGCTCGGGACCGGCGTCCATATCCCTATCTTGTCACAGGCGGTGACGGCGAGCAACAGGCCGAGGACCAGGACTGCAAGCAGCTTTTTCATCGCTTGTCCCCCTCACATAACGTGACCAATCTAGGTGACTGATGACCCTATCATACAACAATCCGAGGCAAATTGCAAGTAACAGACGCTATATTACTCGCTGCCCAGCGCGGCCAGGAGAAAGGCCAGCCGATCCGCGGCCTCCGCGATGAGCTTGGCGGTGGGCTTGCCCGCGCCGTGCCCGGCCTTGGTCTCGATGCGGATCAGGATGGGGGCGGGGCCGCCCTGCGCCGCCTGCAGCGCCGCCGCGAATTTAAAGCTGTGCGCCGGATAGACCCGGTCGTCGTGGTCGGCGGTGGTGATGAGCGTGGCGGGATAGGCCGCGCCCGCGCGGACGTTGTGATAGGGCGAATAGGCCAGCAGGGCGGCGAAATCGGCCGGCTCGTCCGGCGAGCCATAGTCGGAGGTCCAGGCCCAGCCGATGGTGAACAGGTGAAAGCGAAGCATGTCCAGCACGCCCACGGCGGCAAAGCAAGCGCCAAAGAGGTCCGGGCGCTGGGTGAGGCAGGCGCCCACCAGCAGCCCGCCGTTGCTCCCGCCGCCGATGGCGAGCCGCGCCGGGCGCGTGTAGCCGTTGGCGATCAGCCACTCCCCCGCGGCGATGAAATCGTGAAAGACGTTCTGCTTGGCCAGCTTTTTGCCGCCGTCATGCCAGGGGGTGCCGTATTCGCCGCCGCCGCGCAGGCAGGCCTGGGCATAGATGCCGCCGCGTTCCATCCAGACCAGGTTGGCGACGGAAAAGCCTGGCGTCATCGAGATGCCAAAGCCGCCATAGCCGTAAAGATAGGTCGGCGCGTCCCCGGTGAGCGCGAGCCCCCGCTTGTGGGTGATAAAGAGCGGCACGCGGGCGCCGTCCTTGCTGGCGCAAAAGGCCAGCCGCGTCTCATAGGCGTCCGGGTCGAAGCCCAGCTTGGACTGGCGGAAGATCGCCCCCTCGCCGGTGGTCACGTCGTAGCGGTAGATCGTGCCCGGCGCGGTAAAGCCGGCAAAGGCGTAAAAGAGCAGGGGGTCCTGGCGGCGCGCTTGCAGACCCGCCACCGACCCGATCCCCGGCAGCGGGATGTCGCGCACCTTGCGCCCGGCGGCGTCGTACACAGCCAGCTCGCTGTGGGCGTCGTGGAGCCGGGAGAGCACCAGCAGCCCGCCGGCCATCCTGGCGCGCTCGATGGTGTCGCCCGTCTCGGCGACGATCTCGCGCCAATGGGTCCGCTCCGGCGCGCGGATGTCGATGGCGATGAGGCGATACATCGGCGCGCCGGCGTCGGTGCGGAAGTAAAAGAGCGGGCCTTCGCTGCCGATGAAATCGTACTCGGCGTCGAACTCGCGCAGCAGCTCCACCATCTGCCCATCGCCCTGCAGGTCCCGATAAAAGACGCCATTCTCACGATCGGTGCCGCGAAAGACGCCGACCACCAGATAGCGCCCGTCCTGCGTGACCTCGCCCTGAAAAATCCATTCCCTCTGGTCGGGGCGCTCGTAGGCGAGGAGGTCCTCCTCCTGTGGCGCGCCGAGCCGGTGATAGTAGAGCTTTTGGCCATAGACAGCGCCCTTGTACTCGTTCCCCTCGGCGGGGCGGTCGTAGCGGCAATAATAAAAGCCCGCGCCATCGGGCCGCCAGGCCGCGCCGGAGAACTTGACCCAGCGCAGCAGGTCGGGGAGGTCGCGCCCGGTCTCCACCTCGCGCACGCGCCACTCTTGCCAATCCGAGCCGGAGGCCGAGACGCCATAGGCCAGCCAGCGCCCGTTGTCGCTGACCTCGTAGCCGGTGAGGGCCACGGTGCCATCCTCGGAGAGGGCGTTGGGATCCAGCAGGGGCTGGGGCTCTGCATCCAGCGACGCTTGCCAATAGAGCACGCCCTGGTTGAGCAGGCCGGGGTTGTAGGTGTAAAAGACCCTGCTGCCCCGTCGGAAGGGGACGCCGTACTTTTCATAATCCCAGAGCGCGGTGAGCCGTTGGCGGATCTCCTCGCGCGCGGGGAGTTTGGCCAGGTAGCCGTGGGTTAGCTCGTTCTCCGCGGCGACCCACTGTTGGGTCTCGTCCGCGTCGAGGTCTTCCATCCAGCGGTAGGGGTCGGCCACCGGCGTGCCATGCAGCACCTCGAGGGTGTCGCCGCGCCGGGCGGGGGGATAGGTCAAGGGTGTGCGTGGCAAGTCGTCCTCCTCTGAACCTTAATCTCTGCTAGAGCGGCCCCCGAGCCTGAAGCCTTCCTAGGCTTAGCCTCGGGGGCCCGGCTCGCCCTAGGGCGTCACGATCTTGAAGACCTTGCCGGTCTCGCCGGCGGGCCCCAGGTTATCCGTGGTGAGGGCATAGACCTCGCCGGAGAGGTCCTGGCCCATGCCCAGCAGGAAGGCTCCCAGATGCCCCTCCGGGTTGCTGGCGACGCGTAGCTCGTGGACGCGCCACAGCCCCGCGGCGCGCGGCTCGGCCAGCAACAGCCGGCCCCGACCTGGGGGCGCAAAGCCGACCTTGTTCCACATGCCAAAGACATACTTGGCTTGCAGCGCCGGCAGCGCGGTGCCGCGGTACACATAGCCACCGACCACCGCCAGGCCGACCCCGCCGGGGTTCTTGCCGTTCAGCAGCTCGATCACCGGGTCCAGCAGCGGCGCGCCCGAAGGCGTCGTGGCCGGGCAGTCCGCAGGCGGCACGGTCGGTTGGGCCGCGTCAAAGCAATGCGTGCCCTCTCGCACGTTCCAGCCATAGTTACCCCCGCTGATCACCACGTCCACCTCTTCCCACAGCTCTTGCCCCACATCGCCCACCAGCAAGGCGTGATTCCCGCCCATGTCGAAGGAGAAGCGATAGGGGTTCCGGAAGCCGTAGGCATAGATCTCGTCCAGGCCCTCGGTCTCTCCCACGAATGGGTTGTCCGCGGGGATGGCATAGGGCTGACCCTGGTTCACGTCGATACGCAACATGCTCCCCAGGAGGTTGTCCGTGATGTCCTGACCGTTGCCGCCTTCGTTAAAGGCATACCAGTCCGCCACATGACCGAGCCCCTCATCGTCGCGGTTGCCGCCATCGCCCAGCGAGATGTACAGGTAGCCATCAGCGGGGCCAAAGGCGAGCCCGCCGCCGTTGTGGTTCGATTGCGGCTGGTCCACTCTCAGCAACACCCGCTCCGAGGCCGGGTCGGCCAGGTTCGCGTTGCCGGCCAAGACCTTGAACTCGGAGACGTGGCTGGTATGGTTGAAGCCGGCTGGCCCGCCCTCGCGGAGCGGCGCGCTATAATAGACGTAGAACAGGCCGTTTGTCGCGTAATCGGGGTGGAAGGCCAGCCCCAGCAGGCCGCGCTCGTCATAGTTGGCCCGCACTTCGACCATCTTGGCGCGCAGGTCCAGGAACGGCTCGGCCAACAGGCTGCCGCCGGCGACGATCCGGATCAGGCCCGCCTGGTCGGCGATGAACAACCTGCCGCTGCCATCGGGCGGCTGCACCAGGGCCACCGGCGAGGTGAGCCCCTGGGCGACCAGTTCCAGGCCCACCGCCGCGGGGGGACTGCTGGCCTCGCGCCCAATGCTGGGCAGGTGCAGTATCGTCGGCCCGTTGGCGGCCCGGGCCACGGTTGCTTGATCACTGACCACGGCCAGGGGCTGCCACGGCGGTCCCCATAATCCGACCAATGCGATAGCGGCGGCCATGGCCACCCTGAGCATCGTCTTGGTAAACATTGTACTCTCTCCCTTCAGATCCACGTCCCCAAGCCAGATAACCGGGCCTGCGTGCGTCGCGGGCTAGCCTGCTGTTCGGCGTGCGGAAGGGAGAGTCTAGGACGAGCCAAGGCAGGGGCTCCGTGGGAGCACAGGCCTGACTCTTATTGTAGCGCTCAGCGCTGGCTCAGACATGACGAGGGTCATGCTGATCGGCGGTCCGCGGCGGGCGCGAGCGCCGCTTCCCGCTTGCGCGCGATCGCGTATAATACACCACCAGAGCGCATGGAGCAAAAACGATGAACGAACGCATTCTGGTGGTGGATGACGAGAAAAAGATCGCGGACTTCCTTCAGCGGGGGCTGGCCTATGAGGGCTATGGCGTCCGCGTGGCGCACGACGGCGAGAGCGGGCTGGCCGCCGCGCTGGAGTGGCGTCCCGACCTGGTGATCCTCGATATCATGCTCCCCGGCATGGACGGGCTGCAAGTCTGCCGCCGCCTGCGCCAGGAATCCGACGTCCCCATCCTCATGCTGACCGCTCGCGATAGCGTCTCGGACCGCGTGACCGGGCTGGACATGGGCGCCGACGATTACCTGGTCAAGCCCTTCGCGCTGGAGGAGTTGCTGGCCCGCGTGCGCGCGCTGCTCCGGCGCAAGGGGGCCGAGGACGATCATCCGCTGCAATTGGCCGACCTGGCGCTGGACCCCCGCACGCGGCAGTCCCGCCGGGGCAGCCGCGCCCTGGACCTGACAAGCAAGGAATTCGACCTGTTGGAGCTATTCATGCGCCATCCGCGCCAGGTGCTCACCCGCGAGGTGATCTATGAGCGGATCTGGGGCTATGATTTCGGCGGCGAGTCCAACATCATTGAGGTGTATATCCGCTACCTGCGCGCCAAGCTGGAGGCGGCCGGCGAGCCGCGGCTGATCCAGACGGTGCGCGGGGCGGGCTATGCCCTGCGGGAGGAGTAAGGTGTCTATTCGCGCGCGCCTCACCCTCTGGTATGCCGCCCTGCTGGCGGTGCTGCTCGTCGCCTTTGACGTGGCGGTCTACCTGGCCCTCTCGCGCAACCTCTACCTCTCCGCGGATCGCACCATCACGGCGCGGGCGCAGGAGGTCAGCAACGCCATCTCGCAGGTGCTGGCGGCTCGCGCGGACCCCGCCTCGTACCTGTTGCGGGAACGCGTCGTGCTGCCGGATATCGACGTCTTTGCCTCACCCGAGATGTACGTGCAGGTGCTCACGGCGGGCGGGCAGTTGGTGGCCAAGTCAGAGAACCTGGGCGACCAGTTCCTGCCCCTCTCCAACGCCACGCTCGACCAAGTCCTGGAGGGCGGAGAGTCCCTGTTGGAGACGACCCTGGCTCGCCAGTCGCCGCTGCGGCAGATCAGCGCGCCGATCTGGTTCGGCCAGCAGGTGGTGGGGGTGGCGCAGGTGGGGCGCTCGCTCCAGGATATCGAGGACACCCTGCGGCAATTGCGCAACCTGCTGCTGGCCGGCTCGCTGGCGGGGCTGGCGGTGGCCACGGGCGTCGGGTCGCTCCTGGCGCGGCGGGCGCTGCATCCCATCGACGATATCACCCGCACCGCCAACAGCATCATCGAGGCGCAGGACCTGGGCCGCCGCCTGGATCACCGCGGCCCCCCGGACGAGGTGGGCCGGCTGGCCAGCACCTTTAACCGGATGCTGGCGCGCATCGAGGGGCTGTTTCGCTCGCAGCAGAGCTTTATCGCCGACGTCAGCCACGAGCTGCGCTCGCCGCTGACCGCCGTCACCGGCCACCTGGACCTGTTGGCGCGAGAAGAGTGCGCGGGGACCCAGCGTCGCGACATCCTCGCCACGGCGCGGGGCGAGACGGAGCGCATGGCCCGGCTGGTGGCGGACCTGCTGCTGCTGGCCCAGGCCGATGCCGGCGTGCGGCTGGGGGCGGAGCCGGTGGAGCTGGACACGCTGCTGCTCGAGGTCTATCGCCAGAGCAAGCCGCTGGCCCAGGGTGTGCAGTTGCGCCTCGGTCAGGAGGACCAGGCGTTGGTCACGGGCGACCCGGACCGGCTGAAGCAGCTCTTGCTCAACCTGGTGGACAATGCCCTCAAGTATACCCCCGAAGGCGGGACGGTGACGTTGGACCTGGAGCGCGTCAGCGACGCCGCTGGCGAGTGGGCCCGCGTCACCGTCACCGATACCGGCATCGGCATCCCCGCGGAGGAGCTGCCGCGCATCTTTGAGCGCTTTTACCGGGTGGACAAGGCCCGCTCGCGCGCTCAGGGCGGCACGGGATTGGGCCTCTCCATCGCCCAATGGATCGCCGAGGCCCACGGCGGGCGCATCACCGTCGCTAGCGAGGTGGGCCAGGGGAGCGCCTTCACCCTCTGGCTGCCGATGGGAGGAGCGCACCACCGAGGCACAGAGGGCGCAGAGAAGAGATAAGGGACGGGACGCGGATTCGGAGGATGGACACGGATGCCCAGATCCGGATCTTTCGGCCTTCTCGGTTCGTTTCCATCCATGTCAGGGTGTGAGGCCAGTCAAGGGCGCTCAATCCAGGCCAGGGCGGATCGGGGTGAACACCAGCCAGGCCTGGGCGAACACCAGCCGGATCGGGGTGAACACCAGCCAGGCCAGGGCGAACACCAGCCGGATCGGGGTGAACACCGGCCAGGCCAGGGCGAACACAAGGTTCGCCCCTCCTCCTCCTCATGCCGTCCCTACCTCTTTGCCTCGTTGGTGCGTTCTTCTCCTCCTGTCCCATCCTTTTCTCTGCGTCCTCCGCGTCTCGGTGGTGCATCCTCCTCCTCCCGCGAAACCCCGCGTGCCTTGCCGCGTATATATGACAGCATGTGCGCTCGAAAAGGAGGGGACAGATGAAGAACAAACGCGGGGACCTGGTGGGCGGGCTGATCCTCATCGTGCTGGGGCTCTTGTTCGCCGCCTGGCGGCTGCTGCCTGGCTTTCGGGAGTGGCTTGATTTCGACTTTTCCTGGCCGCTGATCGTGGTGGGGGTGGGTTTCGTGATGCTGGTGTTGGGCCTGATCGGCAGCGAGCCGGGGATGGCCATCCCCGCCTGCATCGTGATGGGCGTCGGCGGCATCCTGTGGTATCAGAACGCGACCGGCAAGTGGGAGAGCTGGTCCTATGCCTGGGCCCTGATCCCCGGCTTTGCCGGAGTCGGCACGGTGCTTTCCAGCCTGTTGGGCGGCAAGGAAAAAGTCGTTGATGGGCTCTATGCTGTCCTGACCAGCCTGGTCCTGTTTGTCATCTTTGGGTCGGCCTTCGGGGCCTTTGGCTTCCTGGGCGACTATTGGCCGATCCTCCTGATCGCGTTGGGGCTGTTCCTGCTGGGGCGAGGCTTCTTTCGCAAGTCGAGCGTAGGAGGGGCGCAGTGAATCTCAAAAAGATCGATCTCAACATCGGTTGGGGCATCCTGCTGATCGTCCTGGGGCTGCTCTTTGGCCTGCAAAGCCTTGGGCTGGTGGGCACAGGGACGCTCTGGGGCTGGGTCTGGGCCTTTATCTTTGGCGCGGGTGGACTGGTCTTCCTTTATTGGTTCCTGTCGGACCGCGAACAGTGGTGGGCGGTCATCCCTGGGTTTACGCTACTGGGGCTGGGCGCGTTGGTGGCCCTCGGCAGCACGGGCCTCAGGCTGGCCGGCGAGCTCGGCGGCGCGCTCTTTATGGGGTCCATCGCCGCGGCCTTTTGGGTGGTCTATTTGCGGAACCGCGCCGCCTGGTGGGCGATCATCCCCGGCGGGGTGCTGGCGACGCTGGCGCTGGTGATCCTGGCCAGCAACCTGGTGAGCGGGGAGGCGGTGGGCGGCCTCTTTTTCCTGGGGATGGCGGCGACCTTTGGGCTGGTGTACCTATTCGCCAATCCCGAGCGGCGCATGACCTGGGCGCTGATCCCCGGGGCCATCCTGGGGGTGATGGGGCTTTTGCTGCTGGCGGCCTCGTCCAGCCTGCTGGGCTACCTGTGGCCGCTGGCGCTCATCGGCGTGGGCGGATATTTGGTGCTGCGCGTCTTGATGCGGCGCGCGGAGTAGAGGCGAATCGAACGGCCGCCGCGGGTTAGGGGCACTCTGCCCGCGGCCGGCCGACAGAGGGGAGCGAGATCATGAACAAGTGGCATCGTATCGAGGAAGGGCGGATGTTCGGCGGCGTCTGCGTCGGGCTGGCCGCCCATCTGGACCTGGACATCAAGCTAGTGCGAGCGTTTTTCATCGTCGCCGCCATGCTGGGCGGGGTAGGGCTGGTGGTCTACCTGGCGCTGTGGGTGACCACGCCGCTGGAAGGGCAAGCGCCCGAGGAAAAAGAGGCGGTCATGCGCGCAGGGTGGGCGGAGGTGCAGTCCGAGGCTCGCACCCTGGGCAGCGAGCTGCAGAGCGCGCTGGAGCGGGACGATCCGCGCACGCGGATGGTGGCCCGGTGGGCGCTGGCGATCCTGGTGGCCCTGGCGGCCAAGCGCCTGGCGCACCGGCGCGTCGCCATCCATGTGGAGCACGACCAGGACAAAGCGTGCTGCGAGAGCGCCGAGAGCGCCGGCAGCGCAGAGCAGGAATAGGGGCGCGCGACGGGAGCGAGCATCGGATGCACGGATGCCCGACACCTTGAGGGAGGTTGAGGATGCAAGGCAAGCTATATCGCAGTCGCACGAACCAGATGCTAGGCGGCGTCTGCGCGGGGCTCAGTCGCTACCTGAACGTCGACGTGAGCTGGGTGCGGATCATCTTTATGCTGCTGGCGGTGACCAACGGCGCCGGCCTGTGGATCTATTTGGCGCTGTGGCTCCTCCTGCCGCTGGAAGATGTGGAGGATTCCACCGTGCAGGCCAATATCCGCGCCAGCGCCGCCGAGATGCGGGGCCGGCTCGATGGGTTGGGCCACCAGGCCCAGCGCACCATCGGCTCCGCTAGCCCGCAGACGATCCTGCTCCTGGGCGGGGCGCTGGTGGTGCTGGGCGTGCTGACCTTCGTGCGGCGCTTTGGCTGGCTGCGCTGGCTCAACCTCGGTTACCTCTGGCCGCTGCTGGTGATCGGCGTCGGCGTCTGGATGTTGGTTCGCTACTTCAAGGAGAAATAGACCATGGCTGAGCAGAGCAGGACCCGTCGAAGTGGGGTGGTGGGGCCGCTGATCCTCATCGGCCTCGGTTTGATCTTTCTGGGCAACAACCTGGGCTGGCTCGACTGGAGCATCTGGACCACCTTGTTGCGCATCTGGCCGGTCTTTTTGATCGCGGCAGGGATCGATCTGCTCTTTGGGCGGCGCTCCACCCTGGGCGCGCTGGCGGCGGTGGTGCTCATCGTCGCCGTTTTCGCCGCGGCGCTCTACCTATCCTGGCGGCCGCTGAGCGGCGATCGGCTGGCTGGCGAGGAGCTGGTGAAGCCTCTGCAAGGGGCCGCTCGCGCCGAGGTGACCTTGGAGCGCGCCGCGGGCAAGCTGGAGGTCAGCGCGCTGCAGAGCTCCGCCAACTTGGTGGAGGGCACGCTGGATATGCGGCAGGACGAAAAGGCCCGCGTGGAATACGAGGTCAAGGACGGGACGGCGATCCTGAGCGCCCGCAACGAGGGCAACACCGTCGGCCCCACGGTCACCGACGCCGGACGATATACCTGGGATATCCGCCTGAATGACGCGGTCCCCATGGCCCTGGACATCACCGTGGCCGCGGGCGAAAGCGACCTCGATCTGACCAAGCTGGATGTGGAGGACCTGCGGATCAGCCTGGCGGTGGGCGCCAACAAGGTGATCCTGCCGCAGGATGGCATGTACAAGGCCGACATCAGCGGCGCCGTGGGGAGCATCGAGGTGGTGGTGCCGCGGGGGCTGGCGGCGCGGGTCAGCTTTGGCACCGCGCTGGTGGGCCGCGACCTGGTCGGCGAGTGGGACCAGGACGGCAATGTCTATACCACCCCTGGCTATGCCACCGCCGAGAGCCGGGTGGACCTGAACATCGGCCTGGCGCTGGGCGGCGTCAAGTTGCGCAGAGAATGATCGGGCGGGGCCGTGGTTGAGCCAGGGACCGAGGTCCCTGGCTGAATCTGGCAAGTCCCTGCGGCATGGAATGCCGTTGGGACTTGCCAGAACGCCATTCCATGGCGCTGAGCCGGTGAATCGAATTCACCGGCTCCTCTATTTCCGGCTTCGCCCCCTGCCTATTCCTTGCCCCCCAGCGGCTTGCCGGTGGGCCGCCAGATCCGCTCCGGCGGCAGGCCAAGCTGCTCGACCACCCGCCAGGCCGCCTCGATGTGCTCCAGCCGGTGGATGTCGTGGGCGTCCGATCCGACGGTGAACAAGGCCCCCTCGCTGGCGATGACCCCCAGGTACTCGACGTATTCTTTGACATAATCGCTGGAATAGGCGGGGTTGACCAGGTTGGCGCAGGCGTTGATCTCGATGGCCGTGCCGCTATCCCGGGCCGCTTGCCCCAGCTCGCGAGCATAGGCCACGGGGACCGCCTTCATCGTGTCGAACCAGGGCCAGCCGCGCTGCTCGAAGGTCTTTTTGCCGAACCAGTAGGGATGCACCAGCACTTGCACCAGCGGGTCGGCGCAGGTCTTGAGGTGGTGGCGGTGCTGGATCTCCACGATCTCGCGCAGGTCGTAGCTCTCCACGTAGGGGCTGTGGATGCCGCCGATGGCGAACTGGAAGCCCAACTCGTCCCGCACCTCGGGGCTATAGGCGAACTCGCCGTCGCAGCTCTGATAGTTCAGCTCGACGCCGAAATAGACCGCGATATCGGTCTGGAGCGCGGCGATCTCGTCGCGGATGGGGCGGTGCAGCGGCAGCTTGTCCAGCGTGTTGAGGTGGTCGGTGATGCCCATCACCTTCACCCCCAGCCGCTCGCATTCGGCCAGCATGGCGGGTATCTCCATGGTGCCATTGGCGCAGCCCAGGTACTTGGTGTGCATGTGCAGGTCGTAATGTGGTGACTTCATGTCTCCTCCGAACGGTTGGTTGGTCTCCGCGGCGCCGGTTCAGCGGCTGGCCCCGCGGGCGGCGTATTCCCTCAGCAAGGTGATGTAGAGGCGATACATCTCGAGCGAGACGTCGGGCGGCGTCTGGTGGTCGACCGAGGGGACATAATAGCCGCTCCGCATCACCGGCAGGAGCCGCTCGAATTCCTGGCGCATGGCCGACTCGCCCAGGTGCATCACCGTCTTGTCAAAGGCGCCGATCATCCGCCAGCGCGGGTGGGCGGCGCGGATCACGGCCACGTCCACGCCCGCCATCCGCTCCAGCGGGCTGATCCCCTCGATGCCGACCTCTTCCAGCCAGGGGATCACCGGCATGATATCGCCGTCCGAGTCCACCGTCACGACGATGCCGCGCTCCTTCAGGTCGGGGACGATGCGCCGGTAATAGGGGGCCATGAACGCGTCGTAGAGCTTCTTGGAGAGCATTGGCCCGTGGTTATAGGACATGTCCTCGGCGAAGGTCATCACGTCCGGCGTCAGGAACTCGCAGAGCTGGCGCACGGCGCGCAAGTTGTACTCCAGGAGGTCTTGGTTGATGCGGTGGAGCAGCTCGGGCTGGTCATAGTAGCCGTAGAGGTGCCCCTCGATGCCCATGACCTCGCGCGGGAACCAGAAAAAGCCGTCGATCTGCATCCAGACAAAGACCTCGCCGCGCGCCTGCTCCGCGGCGACGGCCCGCCAGGACGCGGGGTCAAACTGCGGCCCGGCGTGGAGCACCTCGGCTACCCTCTCGTAATCCTCTGGCCGCGCCAAGAGCCCCTGGCTGCGGGCCCAGCCCGCGGGGCGGAGCCCGTTGAGGATGCCGCGCGGGTGCAGCCAGATCCAGCGGTGACCGTCCAGCCCCATATGGCGCTGGACCTGCTCGTAGGAGAGGCCGGGCGGCAGCCCCTCGCCGACCCAGCGATCCTGCGTTTCCTTCCACCAGGGGATCCACTCGATCACCGGCAGCCGGTCCACCGGCTCGCCGCGCATGACCCGCCGGAAGCGCTCCCGGACGCTCATCTTGCTCTCGCCCATGCGACCCCCTTTCTGCCGTGCAGGATAGCCGAAACCGGTGCGTTGTCAACCAAGCGGATTTGACTCGAAGGCCAATCGGATGTAGCCTACGCGCCGTTTGTGAGAAAAGCGGTCCCCGCCAGCCTGTATGGCGGGAGACCAAAATACGGGAGGGAACATGCTACGTTTCGGATTGGTGGGATATGGCACGCACGCGCGTTGGGCGGTGCGCAAGGCGATCAACGAGACCTCGACGCAGGGGCGGATCGTCGCCGTGGCTGAGATCCTGCCGGAGAACTTGGCGCAGCTCGACGAGCCCGGGATCGCCAAGTACACCGACTATCGCGAGATGTTCGCCAAGGAAAAGCTGGACGCCGTCTATGTCGCCACCAACCCGGAGGCGCACGCGGCCCCCACGATCGATGCGCTGGAGGCCGGGCTGCACGTGATCTGCGAAAAGCCCATGGCCGTGACCGTGGCCGATTGCGAGCGCATGGTCGCCGCGGCCAAGCGGACGGGCAAGCGCTTGGCCATCGATTTCGAGAACCGCTTGATCCCGCACCAGCGCCAGGTGAAGGCCTGGATCGAGGCCGGTTACCTGGGCCGCGTCCGCGCCATCCACTGGCAGCAGATGTGGGACGGCCACAAGGTCTTTGGGCCCATCGGCGCCCGCCGCGCCCGGCTCACCAACGCCGCGGGCAGCCTCGATTGCTCTATCCACGAGTTGGACCTGGCGCGCTACTTTGTCGGCGGCGGCGAGTGGCGCGAAATCCAGGCCATGGGCATGTGGTTCGGCGAGCCGGTCGTCCGGTCGCCGCATATCTCGCTGTTGGCCCAGCTTTCCAACGGCGTGATGGTGACCCTGAACAGCAGCTTTGCCTACACCGCCTATATCCAGCAGACCGCGTATTCCGACGTGCTGACCATCGTCGGCGACAAGGGCGTGGTCAGCTTTATGGATGACCGCAACGGCAAGGGCGAGGTCAAGCTGGTGAGCGAGGCCAAGGTCGAGACCGTCCCGCACGAGTCGGTGGGGCATGGCATCGCCATTGGCTGGGTGGTGGACGAGTTCGCCGCGGTGGTGGAAGGGCGCGCCCCCTGGTCGGACAAGCTCGCTTCCGGCGAGGACGGCCTGATGGCGCAGATCATCACGGAGGAAGCCAACCGCCAGTGCATCGCGCGGCGCATCGACTAGGCGCATCCTGATGTGGCGCAAGCCTCTGGCTTGCGTCCGGTCGCGTATCGCAGGAGGCAGTGGCGGCCTTGGCCGCCACTGCCTGTTCGAGCAAGGCACGCTACGATGGACGATCCCACGCCAATCTATGAGCAGCCGTTGCGCGTCAGCGCGATGGAGTGCGATTTCAAGCGCGAGCTCAAGCCGGCGGCCATCTTTCGGCACCTCTCGGAGGCCGCCGCCGTGCACGCCACCCAACTGGGCGTCGGCTTTGAAGCCATGTACGCCCGGAACCTCTTTTGGGTGCACTCGCGCATGAGGATCCGCTTTTGCCGCTTTCCTCGCGCCGACGAGGTCGTCACGCTGCGCACCTGGCCCAAGGATATCCTGCGGCGGCTCCTCTACATCCGCGATTTCGAGGTGCTGGACGCCGAGGGCGAGCGCATCGCTGCGGCGACCTCGGCCTGGCTGATTATCGACGCCACCAGCCGTCGCCTGGTCTCACCCAAGGCGGTGGACCTGGCGCTGCCGGCGGCCAGCCGCCGCGTGGGGCTCGACGAGCCGCTCGACCGGCTGGACCTGGCGCTGGAGGGGGAGGAGCGGCTCCGCGTGCGCGCCGGCTACTCGGCGGTGGACATCCTCGGGCACGTCAACAATAGCCGCTACGTGGACTGGATCTGCGACGCCTTTCCCATCGAGATGTACCGGGATCAGCGGCTCGAGTGGCTGCAAGTCAACTATGACCACGAGGTGCTGCCCGGCCAGGAAGTCGCGATCCTGGCCAGCCCCCGACCGGAGGAGCCCGGCTTGTGGGCGGTGGAGGGGCGCAACTGCGCCAATGACACGCGCGCGTTCGAGGCCCTGCTGCAGTGGCGGCCATAGGGCTCGCGATCGGCCCATCGCTTGTTTGATACGCCAGGAGGCGAACCGCTCCCGCCATGCCTATACCCATCATCGTCTTGCTGCTCGTCCTTGTCCTGATCGCAGTTCGCCGGATCGGGCAGGTTCACCTGCAGATCTGGCAGATCATGGGCGGCGCCGCGCTCGTGGTGCTGCTGACGGGGCAGATCGCCCCTGCCGATGCGCTGGCGGCGATCAACACCGACGTGATGCTCTTCCTGCTGGGCATGTTCGTGGTGGGCCAGGCGCTGGAGGCCAGCGGCTACCTGGCGCACCTCTCCTATAGCCTCTTTCGGCGGGCGCGCACCGGCGACCAACTCTTGCTCTTGCTGCTGCTGGGGATGGGGCTGGGCGCGGCGCTGCTGATGAACGATACCATCGCCATCGTGGGCACGCCCATGGTGGTGGCGCTGGCCTGCGCCCACCAGCTCCCGGCGCGGATGCTGATGCTGGCGCTGGCCTTTGCCGTCACCATCGGCAGCGTGATGAGCCCCATCGGCAACCCCCAGAACCTGCTTATCGCCCTCAACGGCGGCCTGGAGAGCCCCTTCGTCACCTTTTTGCGCTACCTGCTGGCGCCCACGCTGCTCAATCTCGGCGTTGCCTTTGCCTTGCTCAAGCTCTATTACCGGCGCGAGATGAGCGCTTGCCAGGTCTGCCATGTGGAGACGGGAATCGCCGATGAGGGCCTGGCCCGGTGGTGCCGCGTGGCGGTGGGGCTGCTGGTCGCGCTGATCCTGGCCAAGATCGCCACGGTCTCGTTCCGGCTCCCCTTTGACCTGAGCCTGGTGGCCATCGCCCTGATCCCGGCGGTGCCGATCCTGGTCTTTAGCCCGCGCCGCTGGCAGGTGCTGAGGGGGGTGGACTGGTCCACGCTGGTCTTTTTCGCCGCCATGTTCGTGCTGATGGAAAGCGTCTGGGAGACGGGCGTCATCCAATCGGCGATCGGGAATATGGGGATCAACGTGAACGCGACGGGGACGATCCTGGGGGTGAGCGTGGCGCTGAGCCAGCTCATCTCCAATGTGCCGCTGGTGGCGCTGTACCTGCCGATGCTGCTGGAGGCCGGGGCGGGCACGCGCGAGCTGATGGCCCTGGCGGCGGGAAGCACCGTGGCGGGGAACCTGCTCATCCTCGGCGCGGCCAGCAACGTGATCATTATCCACAACGCCGAAAAGCGCTGCGGCGAGACGCTCACCTTCTGGGAGTTTGCGCGGGTGGGCCTTCCCCTCACCGCGCTGAACGTGGCCATCTACTGGCTCTTCCTGCGCTAGGGCAGCAAAAAGACCTCGGGGCCTTGAGACCCGCGAGGTCTTGGCGAAGCGGATGGTTACTTTTTGGCCATGGCCTGCTTGATCAGGCCGACGATCGCCATCAGCACGCCGCCGCCCACGCCGCCGCCGGCGACGCTGGACAGGATGGAGCCGAGGTCGAGGCCGCCGGCCGCCGCGCCGCCCACGCCGAGCATGCCCAGCAACTGGCCGCCCAGCGCGCCGCCGAGGATGCCGGCGATGCTATTGCCCACGGGTCCCAGGTCCAGCTTTTTGATGAGGGCCGCGATGATGTTTCCACCGGCCGCGCCGCTCACTAACTGGATGATCAGCGGCAGAATCGTTTCCATGTCTCTCCTCCTTGGAGGTTTGATGGATCTGCTCTGACGGAAGGGGTTTCCAGGAGCCCCGGATGAGGCCCTGGCCGTCGCTGGCTTGGGGATCACCACGTTGTCCCGTCCACCAGTTCGAGCCTGCAATCAGCATAGCACAGATTTGGGCATTGTCAAGGCGGCGGCCAGTTCGTAGCGCAGGCCAGATTGTGCTGTCGCCTGATCGGTGCTATACTGGTCACATACCCCTCCACCCGCACTGCTCTCCGGAGATCATCAGATCCCCCCAGAGAATGCATTACCGAGCGTGTCGCTCGAATAACGGCTGTCCACTGAGGAGGCGATGCCGTGTAAAGAGGCGTGTTGTCTGCTACGACTAGAGCTATTCTCAGGTTAGCATTGCCAAGGAGGCAAGTTCAGATGTCTAGAGACACAAGGCCTATTTCCCGTCGCGAGTTTCTGAGAGCGGCCGCCATGGCGGCGGCGGCCGGCCTGATCCAGGCCTGCGCTGGCACCCCTGCGCCGACCAGCGCACCCGCCGCGCCCACGACGGCCCCAACCAGTGCCGCTGCTGCGCCAACAGCTACCGCTGAGCCGGCCGCGCAGTACAAAGAAGCCCCCATGCTGGCCGAGTTGGTCAAGGCGGGCAAGCTCCCGCCGGTCAAGGATAGGGTGGGCGATGAACCCCAGGTCGTCACGCCAGTCGAGGAGATCGGCCAATACGGGGGCACCTGGCACCGCATGTCCATCTCGCAGGGCGATATCCGCACGCCGGACCGCCTGATGTACGACAACCTGATCCGCTGGGATAAGAACGGGGCCGAGATGGTCCCCAACGTCGCCAAAAGCTGGGAGGTCTCTCCCGACGGCAAGTCGTTCACCTTCCGCCTGCGCAAAGGGATGAAGTGGTCCGACGGTGCGCCGTTCGGCGCCGATGACCTCATGTTCTACTTTGTGGATCACTGCGGAAACGCGGACCTCACGCCGAGCTTTCCCGCGGGCCTCACCAGCGCCGGCGAGCCGGTCAAAGCGGAGAAGCTCGACGACTATAGCGTGCGCCTAAGCTTTACGGGGGTGCCTCACGGCCTCTTTATGGTCGTGCTGGCCTCGGGCGACTATGGCTATGCCCTGACCATGTACCCCAAGCACTACGCCCAGCAGTTTCACCCCAACTATGTCGAGAAGACCAAGTTGGACGCCGCGGTCAAGGCGGCGGGATTCGAGGCCTGGTATCAGCTCTATGGCAACAAGGTCGGCAGCAACCCCACCAAGACCAACGTAGAGCTGCCGGTCATCCATGCCTGGAAGATGACGCAGCCCCCGCCGGCCATACCCGCGATCATGGAACGCAACCCCTACTATTGGAAAGTGGATACCGCCGGCAATCAGTTGCCGTACATCGACAAGATGGAGCACCTGATCGTCGAGAACGCCCAGGCGGTCAACCTGCAGGCCATCGCCGGCAACGTGGATATGCAGCTGCGTCACATGCTCTTTAGCAACTATCCGCTCTTTCAGGACGGCAAGGAAAAGGGCGACTATCGCATCCTGCAGTGGACGCGCGGCTATGTGACCGATGCCGCAATCTGCCCGGGCCTAGCGCATGCCGACCCGGTCATGCGGCAGATCCTGGGCCAGAAGGAGCTGCGCTGGGCTCTTTCGCTGGGTATCAAGCGCGATGAGATCATCCAGGCGATCTATCTGGGCATGGCCGAGCCCAATCAGGTCTCGCCGCTCAAGACCTCCCCGTTCTACTGGGAGGAGCAGGCCAAGAACCTGATCGAGTACGACCCGGCCCGGGCGAATTCGCTGCTGGACGGGCTGGGCTACACTCAGAAGGATGGGGACGGCTACCGGCTGCGCCCCGATGGCAAGCGGCTGTCTCTTGTCTTTGAGTATACCGCAGCGTTTGGATCATGGGGGGACATCGGCGAGCTCCTGGCCGCGAACTGGAAGGAGATCGGCATCGAGCTGATCGTTAAGGAGATCGCGCGCGAGCTGCTGTATGAGCGCAAGCTGGCCGGCACGATCGACATCACCATGTGGACCGGGAGCGCCGAGCTCAACCCGCTGATCGACCCCAACATGTTCTTGCCCCAGGGCGACTCGTTCAACGCGATGCCCTTTGCGAACTGGTACAATACCGGCGGCAAGGATGGGGAGGAGCCGACTGGCGATCTGCGGCAGGCGCAAAAGCTGTACGATGAGATCAAGGCCAGCGTCGATATTGAGAAGCAGAAGGCGCTCTTCCGACAGATCCTGGAGATGAACAAGGAAAACCTCTGGGTCATCGGGATCTGCACCGCGCCGCCCGAGTTGGTCATCGTCAAGAACAAGTTCCGCAACGTGCCCGAGTCGGCCGTCAGCGACTGGCAGTTACTCACGCCGGGCAACACCATGCCGGAGCAGTATTTCTGGAAAAGCTAGCCCAGCTTGGGCGTCCTGCCGGGATTCGGCACAACAGAGCAGGCGGGGGCCATCTGGCCCCCGCCTTTTTTTCCCCGTCGTCTCCGGGGCTCAGCGCAGCGGTATCCCCTCTGCCGCCAGGGCCGCCGTTAGGGCCTGCTCCAACTGGTCGAAAAAACCGTCGGTCATCTGATCCGTCAGGCCGTGCTCCCGATAGACCCAATCCGCATGATGATAGTTCATCCGATCCAGGAGGGCGTAATCGATCTTGCCCGCCAGCAGGCCCGGCAGCTCTTCCGCGCCGGGCAGCATGGGCGCGATCATGGCATAGGTCCTGATCCCGGCCTGGCGGAGCTGGTCCAGGGTGCGAATCCTGCCGGCGATGGCGGGCGCCTCGGGCTCGAATAGCTCCCGGATGGCGTCGTCGGCGGTGGGGATGCTGAAGCCGACCTCGAATCGCTCGCCGGCCTTGAGCACGTCGAGGTCCCGCAGGACCAGCGGCGAGCGCGTCTGCGCCACCACCGGCCAGCCGTGCTCCGCCAGGATCTCCAGGCATTGGCGCGTGAGCCGATATTGGGCTTCGAGCGGCTGATACGGGTCGCAGACCCCGCTCACCCAGACCGTGCCCGGCTTTTTCCTGACGATCTCTCGCCGCAAGAGCTCCGGCGCGTTGACCTTGGCGTCCACGAACTGGCCCCAGGGCTCCCGGTGCCCCGTGAAGCGCTTCATGAAGCGGGCGTAGCAGTAAGAGCAGCCGTGCTGGCAGCCCGTGTATGGGTTGATCACGTAAGGATAGACTTGCGAAGCCGAGAGGATGCTCTTGGCCTCGACTTCTCGGACGATCATGCGGTCCTCCATGGGTGCAAACGGCGGGCAGCCAGCGCACAATCCGGAGGATTGTGCTACGGGCGCCGCGGGCTAGGCCGCCACCCGGTCGAACTGGCTATTGTACATGTTGGCGTAAAAGCCGCCCCGCGCCAGCAGCTCCTCGTGCGTGCCTTGCTCCACGATATCGCCCTCGTTCAGGCAGAGGATCAGATCGGCGTTGCGGATGGTGGAGAGCCGGTGGGCGATGATAAAGCTCGTCCGGCCCCTGGTCAGCTCGTCCATGGCCCGCTGGATCAGGATCTCGGTGCGGGTGTCCACCGAGCTGGTGGCCTCGTCCAGGATCATGATCTGGCTATCCGCCAACACCGCCCGCGCGATGGTCAGCAACTGCTTCTCCCCCTGGGAGAGGTTGCTGGCCTCCTCGTTCAGCTCCATGTGGTAGCTTTCGGGCAGCGTCCGGATAAAGTGGTCGGCCTGGGCCACCTGAGCCGCCGCCGCCACCTCGTCGTCGCTGGCCTCCCGGCGGCTGTAGCGGACGTTGTCCATGATCGTGCCGTTAAAGAGCCAGGTGTCCTGCAAGACCATCCCGAACTCGCTGCGCAGATCCCGGCGGGCGAAGGAGGTGATGTCGTGGCCGTCCACATAGATGGCGCCGCCCTGCAGGTCGTGGAAGCGCATCAGCAGCTTGACCAGGGTGGTCTTGCCGGCGCCCGTCGGCCCGACGATGGCGACCTTTTGCCCCGCCTTGATCTCGGCGGAGAAATCGTGGATGACGATCTTGTCCGTGTCCTCGTAGCCGAACTTGACGTGGTCAAAGGTCACGTCGCCGCGGATGTTGGCGGTGGCCATCTCCATGGTGGCGGCGGTCGCGGGCTCCTCCCGCTCCTCCAAGAACTCAAAGACGCGCTCCGCGGCGGCCACCATCATCTGCAGTTGGTTCGAGATGTTGGCCATCTGGCTGATCGGCTGGGTGAAGGAGCGGACGTACTGGATGAAGGCCTGGATGCCGCCGATAGTCATGCGGCCGCCCGCCGCCATGGCCGCGCCGACAATGCAGATCACCACATAGCCGAGGTTGCCCACAAAGACCATCATCGGCATCATCAGCCCGGAAAGGAACTGGGCTTTCCAGGCTGACTCGTAGAGCTGGTCGTTCTGCGCGTCGAACCCGGCGAGGGCGCGTTCCTCGCCGTTGAAGGCCTTGACCACCACGTGGCCGCCGTACATCTCTTCCACGTGACCATTGACCGCGCCCAAGTACTTTTGCTGGCCGACAAAGTGCTGTTGCGACTTGCGCACCACGCCCATGACCAGGCCCAGCGAGATCGGCAGGATGCCCAGCGCGACCAGGGTGAGCAGCGGGCTGATGGAGAGCATCATGATCAGCACGCCGACCAGCGTCGCGGAGGAGGTCATGATCTGGGTGATGCTCTGGCTCAGGCTCATGTTGAGGGTGTCCACGTCGTTGGTGATGCGCGACAGCACCTCGCCGTGGCTGGTGCGGTTAAAGTAGGAGAGCGGCAGGCGGTTGATCTTGCGCATCAGGGCATTGCGCATGTTATAGGCGACCTTGGTCGAGATGTCGGCCATGATCCGCCCCTGGAGGTAGGAAAAGGCGGCGCTGGTCAGGTAGAGGCCGGCCAGGGTGAGGACGATCCTGCCGATATAGTCGAAATCGATCCGGCCCGCGCCGCCGGCCATCTTGCTCATGATCCCGCGGGCGAGCTCGTCGGTGATCCTGGACAGGATCTTGGGGCCCACGATGGTAAAGACCGTGGAGGTGGCGGCAAAGATCAGCACCGCCACAAGCCACCACTTGAAGGGGGCCAGGTAGGCCAATAGCTTCTTGCCGCTGCCCTTAAAGTCCTTGGCCTTGACCACCACCCCCATGCCGTGCATCCCTGGCCCGCCGCCCATCGGCCTGCCGCCGGGAGGGCCCTGTCGCTGCTCGCGCCTCGCTGTGGTCATGCCAATTCCTCCTGCGAGAGCTGGCTCTCGGCGATCTCTCGATAGGTCGGACAGCTATTCAGCAGCTGCCGGTGCCGGCCGATGCCAACGACCCTGCCCTGGTCGAGGACGATGATCTGCTCCGCGGCCATGATGGTGCTGACGCGCTGGGTGACCACCAAGACGGTGGCGTTCGCGGTGTATTGCCAGAGGGCGCGGCGCAGGGCCGCGTCCGTCTTGAAATCGAGGGCCGAAAAGGTGTCGTCAAAGATATAGATGGGCGGGTTCTTGGCCAGCGCGCGGGCAATGGAGAGGCGCTGCTTCTGGCCGCCGCTGACGTTGGTCCCGCCCTGGGCGATGGGGGCCTTCAGGTCGCCCTCCATAGCCGCCACGAACGCGCGCGCCTGGGCTACCTCCAGCGCCTTTTCCACCTCGGCGGTCGTGGCGTCTGGCTTGCCGTAGCGGATGTTCGAGTCGATATCGCCGGAGAAGAGGGAGCCTTTTTGCGGCACGTAGCCGATGCTCTCCCGGAGCTCGTGTTGCGCCACCTCGCGGATGTCCACGCCGCCGATGGTAATGGACCCGGCGGTGATGTCGTAAAAGCGGGGGAGCAGGTTGACCACGGTGGACTTGCCCGAGCCGGTGGAGCCGATCACGGCGGTGGTCTCGCCGGGGCGGGCGACAAAGCTGATGTCGTGCAGCACGTCCTCCTCGGCGTTGTGGTAGCGGAAGGAGACGTTCTTGAACTCGACCAGGCCCTTGGGCTCGCCCAGCGGCTTGGGCCGCTCGGGGTCGCGGATCGCCAGCTCGGTATCCAGGACCTCGCCGATGCGGGTGGCCGAGACCAGAGCGCGGGGGAGCATGATGAACATCATCGCCATCATCAGGAAGGACATGATGATGTGCATCGTGTACTGCATAAAGGCCATCATGTCGCCGATCTGCAGGGTGGATGCGGCGATGGCATGGGCGCCGACCCACATGATCAGCAGGCTGGCGCCGCTCATCACCAGGGTCATGGCGGGCATCATCAGGGACATGGTCCGCTGCACAAAGCGGGTGGTCTCGGCCAGGTTGCGGTTGGCCGCCTCGAAGCGCCCTTCCTCGTACTCCTCGTTGCCAAAGGCGCGGATGACCATGATGCCGGTGAGGTTCTCGCGGCTGACCAGGTTGAGGCGGTCGATCAGGTCCTGCAGGATCTTGAACTTGGGCAGCGAGATGGAAAAGATGATGGAGACGAACCCCAGCAGGACGATCACCGCCACGGCGATGGTCCAGCTCAGGGAGAGGCTCTTGCTGAGGGCAAAGATGGTGCCGCCGATGCCCATGATGGGGGCAAAGAGCATCATGCGGAGGCCCATGACCACAAGCATCTGCACCTGCTGCACGTCGTTGGTGGTGCGTGTGATCAAGGAGGCGGTGGAGAAGCGGTCGAACTCGGCGCTGGAAAAGCTCTCGACCTTCTGAAAGACGTCGCGGCGCATCCGGCGCGCGACGGCGGCCGCGGTGCGCGAGGCGAGATAGCCCACGGCGACGGCGGCGATCACGCCGCCCAGGGCGACCAGGAGCATGACCAGGCCGGTGCGCAGGATGTAGCGCCGCTGCAGGGCCGCGAGATCGACGCCCAGCTCGGCGTAAAAGAGTTTGGTGAAGGTGACGCCGATCTGCTTGCCCAGCAGCGAGTCGGCCTCCGCCGCCGCCTGGATGGCCGGGGCCAGCGCCTCCGCTGGCATCTGTTCCAGCGCGGGGAGCATCGCATAGATGGCGCCGATCTCCACGCCGGAAAAGCCGCTCTCGGGGTCCAGCGCGACCGCGCCGGCCTGGGCCATCCGGGATTGGGCCAAGGTCATGAAGGCCAGGGAGGCCCGGCTATAGGCCGCCTCGAGGGGGGCGGCGTCGGCGGCGGACCGGATGTAGACGGGTTGGCGCTCCAGCAGGGTATAGTCGGCGACGTGGCGCGCGGCCTCGGCTGAGCCTGGGTTGACCAGGGCATAGCCGCTCTGCACGAGCTGCCGGTCCGCCGGGCTCATGAAGGCCTGCACCAGGGCCAGGCCCTGCGCGCTGAGGGCCGCGGGCGCGCCGTCGGCGACGCCGCTGCGCTGGATGCCGACGTTGACGATGTCGCTCATCAGGTTGGGCAGGGTGAAATCAGCCGCCGCCTGCCCGAACAGGAAGAGCAAAGATAGCAACACCTGGACCCGATAGGGCTTCAGATACCGCAAGATCAGCTTCATCGGCTATGCGCCTTTCCGCCTGCTAGATGTTGAACAGGATGTTCATCACGTCGCCATCCTGGACGATATAGTCGCGGCCCTCCAGGCGGAGCTTGCCGGCCTTGCGCGCCGCGGCCAGCGACCCGGCGGCGATGAGGTCGTTATAAGCCACCACCTCGGCGCGGATGAACCCCCGCGCCAGGTCGGTGTGGATCGCTCCCGCCGCCTCCACCGCGTTGGCGCCGCGCTCCACCGTCCAGGCGCGGACCTCGTCCTCGCCCACGGTAAAGAAGGATTGCAGCCCCAGCAGCTCGTAGCTGAGGCGGATCATGCGGTGCAGGCCCGGCTCGCTGATGCCGTACTCGCGCATGAACTCGGCGGCCTCGCCCTCGGAGAGCTGGGCGATCTCCATCTCGAGCCCGCCGCGCAGGCAGATCACCTGCGACCGGCGGTGGTCGTAGCTCAGGTATTGCGTGGGGTCGTCGTCGCCGTCGTCGCCGACATTGAGCACCACCAGCGCCGGCTTGGCGGTGAGGAAGCGAAAGCCGCGCAGCAGCTTGTCCTCCTCGTCGGTCAGCTCCACGTCGCGGATGGGCACCTCGCGTTCCAGCGTCTCCTTGAGCCGGGCCAGGAGGTCGTACTCTTGCTGGTCGGTCTTGCGGGTGGCGTAATTTCCCTTGCGGTTGAGGTCGTGCTCCAGCCGCTCCATCCGCCGTTCCACGATCCCCAGGTCCGAGACCAGGAATTCGAAATCCAGCGTCTCCACGTCGCGGGCGGGGTTGACGCTGCCGCTGGGGTGGGGGATCTGGTCGTCCTGGAAGGCGCGCACCACGTGGAGGAGCGCGTCGTTGATGGCGAGGGCATTGAGCAGCGGCCCCGTCATGCCGCCCTCCTGGCCGATCCCGGCGCGCAGCCCGGCGATGTCGTTGTACTGCACGCGGGCCGGCGTGGTGAGCTTGGGCTTGAACATCGCGCTCAGGCGTTCCACCCGCGGGTCGGGAACCTCCACCACGGCGGTGTTGGTCTCCACCTGGCCGGTGCTAAAGGCGGCCGTGACCGCCTGGCTATGGGTCAGGGCGTTAAAAATCGTGGTTTTGGTGCTGGTGGGCAGCCCGACGATGCCGATCTGCATGGGTAACTGGACCTCCGTGCTTACAAATCGCGGAGCCATCCGAGACGGCCCCAACCGAGCTATTTTAGCACCAAGCGGCTCCGCGCGCCAATTCCGGCTCTCTTTGACATGGCTCACATCCCGACTAGAATGGATCAGAAGCATGGTCTGGTCGTTGGGCAGCCACGCCAACAAAGGAGGGCGCGATGATCAACCGTGACGATCTGGGCCGCCTTCGGCGGCTCGCTGGACTGGTCCTGGTGGGGCTTCTATTGCTTGCGCTGCCTCGTTGGACGCAGGCCCCCGTGGCCGGCGCGGATGGCTGGAGCCGTCTGCATCTGCCCCTGATCCTGCGAAGGGCCAGGGCCTGGCCGGTGACGCCCACCCGGACGCCGACGCGGACGCGGACCTCGGTGAGCCCGCCGCCGCCCACGCTCACCTTCACCCCGACGAACACCGGCACGCCCCAGGCCACGGCGACGCCCACCGCCACGGCGACATCGGACGGCTGCGCCTGGTTCGACGGGTTCGCCTCGTCCTCCCTCGACGCCGCCTGGAGCTGGGTGCGCCAGGACCCCACGCATTGGAGCCTGACCGCGCAGCCCGGCTACCTGCGGATCAGCACCGGCCCCGGCGAGCTGGTGGGGAACGCTGGCGTCCCCAGCAACCTGCTGCTGCGCGCAGCCTCGGGCGATTGGGAGATCGTCACCCGCGTGCTCTTTGACCCCCAGGAGAACGTCCAGCAGGCGGCGCTGGTGGCCTATCAGGACGACGACCACTTTGTGGCCGTGCAGCGGATGCACTATTATGGCGACCTGGTGGGGCTCTTTGCCGAGTCGGAGGCCGGGCCGTTCTCCGCCGTGGTGGAGACGGAGCTGGACGCGATCCTGCTCAAGCTGGCCAAGACGGGCACGGTCTACACCGGTTCTTTCAGCGCCGATGGCGTCGTCTGGTTCCCGATTGGCGCGGCCAGCGACGTGGCCCTGAGCAACATTCGGGTCGGGCTGGGCGCCTGGAACGGGCCAGCGGCGGAGGGCGCCAGCTCCATTGCCGCCGATTTCGACTGGTTCTGCTTCGACCAGTGAGGCCAAGCCGGCCAGGGGATTGCCTTGCCTGGCGAACGGCGTATAATGGGCCGCACGGGGGCCGCCGCGGCGGCGTGCTCTCGAATCCCTGGCGGACGCGGCCCCCATGACCATACACAAGCTGGATGATCTGCTCGCTGCCTACGGCGGCGATTACCTGGTGGTGGATTTCAACCACCTGTTCATCTCGTCTACCCTGCGCGAGGAGGCCTGGCTGCTGCGGCAGGGCGATGACCCCGCCCTGATCGCCCGGGTGGTGGAGCAGGCCCAGTCCTTTGGCATCCACAACGCCGCCGCCGACCGCGAGCTGGGCACCTATTCCGGCGGCGAGCAGGCCATCCTCGCTTGCCTGCTCCTGCTGGCCGCCACCGAGGCCAAAGGGCTCTGCGGCGTCAGGGTGCTGCTCTATAACGTGCTGGATTCGCTCAGCGGCGACAATCGCCGCGCCCTCGTCGCCCGCTTCCTGGCCGCGCGCGACCGGCTGTCGCTCTATCGCAACGAGCCCAGCGCCGCCGCCGAGGCGGCCCTGGTCGCGGTGGAGGGCTAGATGCGCATCCCCGCGGGCGAGTATGACCTGCCGGAGCGCCAGGTGCGGCTGGCCTTGGAGGCGGACCTGGAGCTGGCCGCCGAGCGGTCCATCTATGTCATCACCGGCAACAACGGGCTGGGCAAGACCTCCTTCCTGGAGCGGGTGGTCATCCCCGCCCTGCGGCGCGAGGCGATGCCTTACCTCTATCTGGGGCAGGATGCTGGCTTGCAGCTCTACACCATCCGCGCCTCGCTGGCGGTGCAAGGCCTGGGGCTCGGGCGCCTGAGCGAGGCCGACCTGCTGCGCGTCTGGCTGAAGCAATCGCCGGAGGCGCGGGTGCTGCTGCTGGACGAATTCGACAAGTACGAGCCCGATCCCGCCACGCTGGTAGCGGAGAGCCGCGATTTCATCACCACCTATATCATGATCACCCACGGCGACCCGCAGGCGGCGCGGGCCCTGGCGGGCGATTGGCCGGCCCATCACCTGCGTTTCCACTTGGTGGAGTGGGCGGGCGGGGTCAAGCGGGTGCGGGTGGAGCGCGAGGCGCCATGGTTGTAATCAAGCTCGTCGCCATCCTCGCGGCCATCATCGCCTATTTCGGGCTGTTGGGCTTTGGCCCCTGGTATCGGCAACTGCCGGTGCAACTCGCCGCGCTGGCCGCCGTGGTCGTCTGGGACGCGCTGCGGCGCTCCTGGCGGGAGACGCTGGGGCTGCTCAAGGGGACGCTCCCCTTCATCGCCAGCCTGCTCTTCTTCGGCGTCATCTTTCAGCTCGCGCGGCTGCAGGGGCGCACCGACTGGCTCCACGACACGCTGATCAAGTGCGTGATCTTTCCCAGTTCGCTGGTCTTTTTGCGGGCGATCCTGTCCTATATCACCTATCTGGACATCCTGGCGCTGCCCCTTTCCATGGACCGGCGCTTTGACCTGATCACGGTCAAGGCGGCGTTCCAAAAGGGCGGGCAGGCGCTGGGGCGCTTCACCTGGTACCTGGAGGGCTATCCCTACCTGGCGGCTGAGCCGGGGTGGCGCGGCGCGCTGCGGCACCAGGCCGCCAAATACGCCAGCCTGATCCTGTCGCTCTATCTGTTTCTGTACGAAGAGACCGAGCACGCCTATCTGTTGCTGCAGAACCGCTACAGACATTTGCAGGAGGGGTCCCAATGAGAAACGCCCGGGTGGCCTTGATCGCGCTGATCGCCGTGGTGGCGCTGATCACCTTTTTCGTGCGCATCCCCTTGCCCAGCCGCGGCTACCTGAACATCGGCGACGTGGCCGTGGTCTTTGCCGGGCTCGTGCTGAGCAGCCTGGTGCAAAAGCGGGGCTTTTGGTGGGGCGCGGCGGCGGGCGGGCTCGGCTCCGCCCTGGCCGACGTGATCGGCGGCTACCTGATCTTTGCGCCGGTGACGTTGGTGGCCAAGGGGCTGGAGGGGGGCTGCGCCGCGCTGGCGGGCCGCCGCCAGGGCCTGCCCCATTGGGCCTGGCTGGTCATCGGCGGGGCGCTGATGATGGCCGCCTATTTCGTGGGCGAGTGGCTCATGCCCAACATTGGCCTGCAGGG
>Ga0123332_1000340_pt1 | contig 46262 bp, 39 predicted proteins | sample BioC12SIPDNA_4_FD_89958 | JGI IMG/M metagenome (GOLD analysis project Ga0123332, IMG submission 89958) | Anaerobic biogas reactor microbial communites from Washington, USA - Biogas_R2_A C12 SIP DNA | ecosystem: Engineered > Bioreactor > Anaerobic > Unclassified | place: Washington, USA... | reverse complement strand
TGGCGGCGCCACCGGGCTCCAGTATAGTGTGCACTGCAAGCTTGGCGCAATTCAAAGGACGGGGGCATGTATGGCGATTTTGCTGAAAGAGTCGGATGTCGAGAATCTGGTCACGATGGACATGGCGATCGAAGCGATCGAACAGGCGTTCAAACTCCAGGGGGAGTATAAGGTCGACAACGCCCCGAGGCGCCGCAGCCGGTTGAACAAGGGGATGCTCAACGTCATGAGCGCGTCGCTGCCCACGCTCGGATTCGCCGGACTGAAAAGCTATTCGGACATCTCCGGGAAGCACAGGTTCCACGTGATGCTCTACGATGCGGACGGAATGCTGGTCGCCGTCGTCCAGGCGGACAAACTGGGGCAGATGCGGACCGGGGCCGCCACGGGCGTGGCGACCCGGTACATGGCGCGGCCAAACGCCGCCAAACTCGGCATCATCGGGACGGGGCGGCAGGCGCGCGCCCAGGTCGAGGCTGTCTGCGCCGTCCGGCAGATACGCAGCATCGCCGCCTATTCGAGGGATCCGGAAAACCGCCTGAAATTCTGCGAGGAGATGGCCGAAAAAACCGGCGTCAAGGTCCACCCGGCCGAGACGGCCGAGGAGGCCGTCAGGGACATGGACATCATCGTCACGGCGACCACTTCCAAAACGCCCGTTCTGATGGGCGAGTGGCTGGCCGAAGGGGCACACGTAAACGCCATCGGCTCCAACGTCCTCACCAGCCAGGAGATCGACGTCGAGGCCGTGCGCAGGTGCGATTGCGTCGTCGTTGATTCCCACGAGCAGGCGCTGATGGAGTCCGGGGACCTGGTGCATGCCGTACAGAAGCAGGCGTTCTACTGGGAGGATGCCCGGGAACTGGGCCTGGTGCTCATCGGCGAGTACCCCGGGCGCGAAGACGCCCGGGAGATCACCCTTTTCGAATCCCACGGTATCGCCCTGGCGGACGTCGCCCTGGCGGCAAGGATTTTTGCCAAGGCGGAGGAGGAAGGGATAGGGGAACGGCTGGCCATCTGAAATGAGGGGCCGGCGGGCGGGCGGCGGCGCCCTGCCGCCGGCTGAGGGTTGCCCGGATGCATATCGAATACGAGGCGGTTCGGTCCGCGCCCGTTGACGCGATCGTGGCGCTGTACGCATCGGCCGGATGGTGGACGGAAAGCCCCGAGGGGAGACGCGTCATCCCCCTCATGATCCGGGGCAGCTTCTGTTTCATGGTGGCGCGCTCCCCCGGGGGGGGGGTTGTCGGGATGGGGCGTGTCATTTCCGACGGCCACAGCGACGCCTACATCCAGGATGTGGTGGTTCTGCCCGAATACAGGGGACGGGGAATCGGCGGAGAACTCGTCCGGAGGCTGACAGCGGTCTGCCGGGACAACAAGATAGGGTGGATCGGCCTGGTGGCCGAACCGGGAACCCAGGGCCTGTACGAATCGCTCGGCTACCGCCCCCTGGCCGGCTACCAGCCCATGCTCTACGGCGAATAGATGGATGCCCATTCTTTTCTGAATTTTGATTTCACCCCCGTAGGGCTCGACCACCACGCGGCGCTCGAGGAATTTTTGAGGCGATACCCCCAGCCGCTGTCGGGGTACACGATGGCCACGCTGTCGGCCTGGCAGGCCTCCTACCGCTACGGGTGGGCGTTCGCGTCCCCGGAAACGCTTCTGATCTCCTGGGACCAGTCCCCCGGCTCCCCGCGTCATCTGCTGCAGCCCGTGGGGCCCGTGCCCGCAGACGTGCGGGACGCGATCCTCGCCGGCGCCGCGGCCCTCCCCTACCCGCTGGAAATCGTCAACGCCTCCAGCCGGTTTCTCAAGGAGAACCCGGAGCTGCTGGAGCATTGTACCGCCCGGGAAGAGAGGTCCATGTCGAACTACCTCTACCGCGCCGATGCGCTCGCCCGGCTGCCGGGCCGGAAATACTCCAAAAAACGGAACCTGCTGTCCCAGGCGACGAAGCTGTACGCGTGGGAGTCCGAGCCCCTGACGGCGGAGGGGACCGGCGCCTGTCGGGAGGTCCTCGAGGCCATCGAGAAGGAGGAGAGCCCGGTCATGGAGGGGATGCTCGAGCGCGAGATAGCCGCGCTCGGCTACACCCTGGATCATTTCCGGGAGCTGGGCCAGCAGGGCCTGCTGATCCGCGTCGAAGGCTCCCCGGTGGCGTTTTCCATCTACGAGGCGATCGGCCCGAAGGCCGTCGCCGTTCATTTCGAGAGAGCCCTGCGCCGCTACAAGGGCCTCTACCAGGTCATAAACCGGGAGACCGCCCAGGCCGTCGCCGCGCAGGGGTACGAATGCATCAACCGGGAGGAGGACATGGGCGACCCCGGCTTGAGGGACGCGAAACGGTCCTACCACCCGATCAGGGTCGTGCCCGCCTTCATACTGACCTATCGCGGGCGGATATCCGCCTGACTCGCGGGGGCCCGCCCGACTCGCGGGGGCCCGCCCGACTCGCGGGGGCCCGGCAGAATCGCGGGGCCGTCTGCGGCGGGGCCAACCGCCCCGACCCCCCTGGCGCCCTTTCCCCGGCATTTCCCCGTGCCGGCGGGGCCAACCGCCGAATCCCTATCTGGAGGTTTACACCAAGCCTGTTTTGATCTATACTTACCCATTTCTAACCAGAGGTTGCACCGATGAATAAAAGGGATCTCAAGAAATTCAAAATCGCCCTGGAGAAAAAGCGCGACGAAATCCTTTCAACGGGCAAAAAGGCCCACTGGGAGAATATGGAAGACACGCGTCACGGGGATTTTGTGGATCAGGCCAGCGACGACAACGAAGTCCACGTGAACCTCCGGCTGCTTCAGATTGACGCCAAGCTGCTTCGGGCCATCGAGGCGGCGATCGACAGGATCGAGAAAGGGACCTACGGCATCTGCACCATCTGCGAGCAGGAAATAGGCCGCGCCCGTCTCAAGGCCGTTCCATGGACGTCGGTGTGCATCGAGTGCAAGGAAAAGAAGACGGCCTGATGCGGCAGGGAACCTGCCGCCGGGCCAACCTTTGAAAGCTCCCATCCGGGAACCCGGGCTCCCCCCTGCGGGGCCGGGGAACGAAAACCCTTCCACCATTTGATGTGTTGTTGCATCCGGGTACGCCCGCTGGAACTGCCGCCGGAAATGAGGCCGCCGGCCGTCGATGTATGCTATCCTACAAGTGCCCGGAGGCGGTCCATGCAGATAGAAACCCTAAAGGTCTTCTGTGATCTTGTTGAAAGCAGAAGCTTTTCCCGCGCCGCCCTCCGGAATTACATCACCCAGTCCGCCGTCAGCCAGCAGGTCAAGAACCTCGAGTCCAAGTTTGAAACGCAGCTGCTGCGCCGGGACGGCCGCTTGGTGACGCCCACGGCGGCCGGAAGGAAATTCTACGAGCACTCCCGGGCCATTCTCGACAAGTTCGAGTACCTGCAGCAGGAGATGCGGTCGCTCGGGCAGGGGGTGGCCGGAAGCGTCCGGGTGGCGACGATCTACAGCTTCGGCATTTATGAAATGTCCGTCGTGGTCAAATCGTTTCTCAGGATATACCCCAAGGTCAACCTGCACGTGGAATACAGCAAGGGTCCCCAGGTGTACGAGGATTGCCTCCACGGGATGATCGACCTCGGGATCGTCACCTACCCGGAAGCCAGGAAGGGGCTGCGCATCATCCCGCTTCCACCCGAAAAGCTCGTCCTGATCTGCGCGCCGGAACACCCCCTCTCCCAGCGGCGCCTCATCGACATCCAGGAGCTCGGCGGAATGCCGTTCATTACGTTCGAAAGGGGCCTGGCCAGCCAGCGCGCCATCGAGAGGATATTCCAGGAGCAGTCGGTCGACGTCGACGTGGTCATGCAGTTCGACAACATTGAAACGATCAAGCGCAGCGTCGAAATCAACCACGGCGTTTCGATGGTCCCGCAGCTGAGCGTGCAGAAGGAGGTGGAGAACGGGACTTTGGCCGAGGTCGGGTTCACGGGCAAGGACTTTTTCCGCCCGCTCGGCATCGTCGTCCGGCGCAAGCACTCGCTGAGCCGCGCCGCGAAAAAATTCATCGAGCTGATGCAGAATCCGCCCGACAATGCATGAAAGGGCGCCGCGCCGCTCCGGCTATTCCCTCCGCGCCGGGCGGCCCTCACCGAAGCCCGCGTACAGCCCCGGTGCAGTCCCCAGGGCGAACAGGGCGAACAGGGCGCCCGCGACGACGTCGACCAGGTAGTGGTAGCGCAGATAGACGGTGGCGACAATCAGCAGCAGACCCGCGACGAGCAGGACATGGCGCGCGCGAACCCGGTACCGGTAGGCCAGCCACAGCACCACGAGCGTGAGCATCGTATGCCCGCTCGGGAACACGTCCCTCTGCGCGACCGCCGCCGCGACGGCATCGGTCGCCTCAGGCGGGATCGCTTCGAAGAAGTCGACGAAGCGGCGCATCAGGGGCGTCAGGCCGAGTCCCGGCAGGTCGGCGTGCATGTCGGAATACGCATGCAGCGTGAACCGCGGTCCGACGGCGGGAAGGAAAAAATACCCGATGTAGGACAGAAAGAAGCCGTAGACCGACGTGAACCGGAAGTACCGGAACGGGCTGCCGTCCCGGCGGCAATACAGCTGCAGGCCGACGACGATGAAGTAGAGGTAGAAGAGGGTGTAGGCGATCTGCAGCAGTTCGGTCAGGAGGGGATTCGCAATCCGGTCGAGCCACACCGGCCACCCGGTCCCGAACAGCCACCGGTCCGCCGCGATCAGGAGGCGGTCGAAGTCCCGGCCCCCGTGAATCGGGCCGATGAGGTAGTAGAGCGCCTTGTAGGTGAAAAGGACCAGGGGGAAGGCGATCCAGTCGTGTAGGCTGCGCACCCACCCCGCGGGGGAGGATCGCGCGGCCGACGCCAGAAAACAGACCGCGGCGGCGGCCAGGGCGAAGGCGGCCAGAAGCGGCCGCCAGTGGGGGATACGGGCGCTGAAAACCAGGCTGACGCAGGCGAGAAACCCCCAGAACGCCACGAGCATCCTGTCGGTCGCGTCCAACGACGCGGCGCACCTGCGAACATCGGGTATGCCAAACCGCATGGTTGCCTGCCGCCTTTGCCGGACCTGCCCCGGGGGGCAGGTCTGCACGGGTTCGGCCCGGGCGTGGTTGCCCGGGCCGCCTTCCGGGGGCCGTCCTGGCCATCGACAGCGGCGGCGCGTACCGGAATCCGGGTATAATACACCATGGGAGGCTGTTTTGCCCGTCGCGTCTTCCGTGGCGGGCCGTCAGGCGGTGCCGGGGCCCGCCGCTGGCCTCCGGCCGGGGCATCGTCGTCGAGGTGGGGTGATTGCATGGGCGAGAACTGGAAGCGGGCCGTGCGGCTCTTTATCATACGGCACGGCGAAACGGCGGAAAATGTCGAGATGCGCTATCTGGGGAGGAGGGACGCGCCCCTGACCGAAGCCGGCCGGCGGCAGGCCCGGCAGGCGGCCGAGGCGCTGAGGCCCTTCCCGATCCGCGCGGTCTACACCAGCCCGCTCGAGCGGGCGGCCGAAACGGCCGCCCGGATCCGGGAGGCGTGCGGCGCCCGTCTGTTCCGGGACCGGCGCCTGATCGAGGGTTCCTTCGGGCGCTGGGAGGGCCTGTGCCGCGACGAGGTCCTGCGGGGGGGGAGCCGGGAGGCCGGCCTGCTCGCGCGCTGGGAGTCCGACGCCTCGTTCGCCCCGCCCGACGGGGAATCCCTGCTGGAGGTCCAGGAGCGGGTCGCCGGCCTGGTGGGGGAGCTCGAGGAGGCGTACCCGGGCGGGGCGGTGGCCCTGGTCAGCCACGTGGGGCCGATCAAGGCGCTGCTGGCCCTTGCCCTGGACATCGGGCTCGAATCGACCCGCCGGCTGTTTCTCGACCCCTGCTCCATCAGCGTCGTCGACTGGGGCGACCGGCCTTTCGTCCGCCTGTTCAATTCCCACGCGCACCTGGGGTGGGATCAGCCCCGCTGGGCCTCTCCGGGGGCCGGAGGCGTCAATCACAGGTAGGCCGCGGCGCGGAACGCAGTCATGACGGCCGTGGCGATGGTGCCGATCCCCGCCGCATCGCCGACGACAAACACCTCGGTCTCCGGGGCCGAGCGGCGCAGGGCGTCGGCCGCCTCGAGCCTCGGCTGCATGCCGAGGGCCAAAAGCACGGTATCGGCGGGGAATCCGATCGTCGAGGACGTCCGCGTGTCGCGGCAGACGATGGCGTCGTCTGTCACCTCCTCCAGCGCGCAGTTGAAATACACCGGGATCCCGAGCTCCTCCAGCTGCGCGGCCAGTTCCGAGGCCGCGCCGCCGGCCGACGCGCCGAGATGCGACAGGTCCGGGTTCCTTTCGACCACGGTCACGTTCTTCCCGCGGCGCTTCAGCCCTATGGCGCTTTCGATGCCGACGGCTCCGGCACCGACGACCACCGTCCGGCCGAGCACCTGCACGCTGCCGGCGTCGGCGTGCGGCGCCCAGTGCACGTGCCCCCTGCCGATCCCGGGGATGCCGGGAATGAGGGGGACGGAGCCGACGGCGACGACGAGGGCGTCGTAGCCCTCCCCTTCGAGCAGATCCCGCGTCGCCTCGGTATGGAAGCGTATGCTGCCGGGGGCCTTGCGGGCCTGGCGCACAAGGTAGCCGAGATAGTCCCGGACGTCCTGCTTGAACGGCAGCGCGGAGCCTGCGATGAGGTTCCCCCCCAGCCTGTCGCTCATCTCGTAGAGCGTCACGTCGTGCCCGCGCTCGCACAGCGTCAGGTATGCCTGGATGCCGGCCGGGCCCCCGCCGGCGACGGCGACCCGTTTCCTTGCCCGGGACAACCGGACCCTGGCCTCGGGGAACTCGGTCTCGTTTCCCAGGAAGGGGTTCACGGCGCAGTTGATCACGGCGGGGATGATGAGGCGGAATCCGCAGTACTGGCAGCGGAGGCAAGGGCGGTGGTCCTCCTCCATGCCCAGGGCGTACTTGCGCGGCATCTCGGGGTCGGCCAGCAGAGGACGGCACATGGCGACGAAATCCGCCTGGCCCGAGGCGAGGATCTCCTCGGCCTGCCCGATGTTCATGATGGAGCCGACGGTGCAGACCCGAAGGTCCGGGAACGCTTTCTTGATGTCCGCGGCATAGTGCACGTTGTAGAGCCGGTCCATCATGTAGTTCTGCCACCAGTTGCGCATGTACTCGAACTCGCCGTGCAGCCCGGCGGAAACATGGAGGATGTCGACTTTGTTCCGGATCCTCTCGATGAACCTCAGGGTTTCCTCGAAGTGCATCCCGTCCGGGTGGATTTCGTCGGCCGAAATGCGGTATTCGATCACGAAATCCTCCCCGCAAAGTTCGCGGACCCTGTCGAGCACCTCCAGGGCGAAGCGGGCCCTGTTCTCCAGGGGGCCGCCGTAGTCGTCCGTGCGCTTGTTGTACAGGGGGCTGGCGAACTGGGCGATCAGGTTCCCGTGGCCGCCGTGGATCATGCACATCCGGAACCCCGCCCGCTTGCACCGGAAGGCGGCCGCGGCGTACAGGTCCACCGTGCGCTTGATGGTCGCGGGGTCCATTTCCCGCGTGGGGACGGGCTCCCTGCCGTGCGCCTCGGCGCGCCACCTCTCGCTGGACGCGATGATGGAGGAGGGGCTCCAGGCCGGCCGTCCGGTCTTGTCGAAATCGGAATCCTTGCCGTTGTGGTTGATTTCCAGGGACGCGAGCGCGCCGTAGCCGTGGCACATCTCTACGAACCGGGTCAGGGGAAGGATGGAGGCGTCGGTGCCGAGGTCGAGCTGGCGCTCCTCGTCGCAGGCTTCCCGGATGTCGACGACGGAATTGCCGACGTGGATGACGGCCGCCCCGCCCCTGGCGATCGGCCGGAAGAAGTCGACGAACTCCGTGGTGACCCGCCCCTGGCTGTCGGCGAGGTTGGGCGACGGCGGGGCCAGCTCCAGGCGGTTCTTGAACTGGACGCCCCTGATCCGGACCGGTTCGAATACGTGTGTGTATTTGGATCCCATTTCCACATCCTTTTTGGGCTATTCTGGCCTGTCACCAATTACTGCATGAAATCCGAAAGAAATACAGGTACTTCTCCAATCGTAGATTATAGAGTTGATTGAAGCAGACCGCGCTGCGTATGATGGTCACGCAAAAATCCTGAAATCGGTACCGATTCGTTGATTGTACATCTTTACGAGAGGAGTGCGCCATGCGGAAGAATTTGATGATTCTGGTAGGTGTTCTACTGGTATTGCCTTGCGCTTTTGCGCAAGCGGGGAAGGCTCCCTGCGACCGCGCCTGCCTGGAAAAATATATGGACAGGTACATGGATGCGATGATGGCGAATGACCCAAGCCTGGAGCTGTTTACGAGAGACTGCAGGTTTACCGAAAATGGCGTCGAGCTGCCACTCGGCGGGGAGGGGCTCTGGTACAGCATGTCCGGGAAAGGCACCTACAAGTTTTATGTCCCGGATATCGAAACCCGGCAGGTCGCTTTTTTGGGCACGGTGAAAGAAGGAGGCGCCGCGCCTGCCAAGAGCGCGAAATCCGCGCCCGGAGCCAAAGCGCCGCAGCCTACGACAGTGGCGGTGGCAATCCGCCTGAAAATTAACGACGACGGAAAGATCTGCGAAGCCGAGCAGCTGGCGATCCGCCCGGAAACAAGCCTGTCTGCTCCAGCGGAGCAGAGCTCCTCGGCGTTTCCCCCAACCGGTGAGGCTGTCGAAAAAATGGGCGCTCCGCACCAGATATACATGGAAGCCATCCCCGAAGCCGAGCGGATGTCCCGGGAAGAATTGGCGGTGGTCGCCAATTATTATTTCGAGGGCCTGCAGCGCAATGACGGGAAAGGCTACTATCCCTTTACGGATGACTGCTTGCGCTATGAAAACGGGATGGTGACGAGCAGGGAATGCAAAAAGCAGTTTTCGGACGGATCCCTTGCCGGTATCGTTTCCAGGATCCGCGATCGCCGCGTCGTGGCGGTCGACCGTGAACGCGGCATAGCCTACGCCTTCGGGTTTTTCGATCATCATTCCATCAACTGGACCTGGCAGCTTGCGGAGCTGTTCAAAATTGAGAAGGGCCAGATTCGCAGAATTGAAGCCATTTTCGGCAGATGTCCCTTCGGCATGAACTCCGGATGGAGCACCTACGAGCAGGGCATGTCCGAAGAGCTCCAGAGCATCCGCTAAAAAGTGAGTTGGGTGTCAGGCCGGAATTGCACTGTTTATGTCCTGCCCTGGTGTATGGCGGGGACGCATGGAATACAAAGTGCAATTCCAGCCGGACTTTGACAACTGGAGCCGGGAACCGGGGAACAGGAGGGTGCCAACTCTCCTGCGTCCATTCCCGTCAACAGCGGCGCTCGCCAAAGGCGGCAAACAGTGCCCGTGGTGCCGGCAACCCCCTTGCGGCGGCTCGGCGGTTACGGCACCGTTCGGGTCCGGCCGGCGGGCCCGTATCGAGCCGCGGCGGTCGACCGCGACCGCGGCATCGTCTTCGCGTCCGGATTTTTCGATCGCCACCCGATCCACCGGACCTGGCGGCTCGGGGAGAGGTTCCGGATCGAAAAGGGAAACATCCGCCGGATCGGGGCCGCCTTCCACCGGTGCCCGTCCGGGATCCATTCCGGGGGGAGCGCCTACGGGCGGGGCATGTCCGAAGAGACCCGGGCATCCGGTACGATCCGAAATGGCGCCCCTATCCCTTCCTCTTCCGGTCGAGGGCCTCGTCCGGGCCGGTCCCCGTGCCTTCGGCACTGTCGCGGATGTCGCGGGTGATCTTCATGGAGCAGAACTGGGGCCCGCACATGCTGCAGAAATGGGACGCCTCCGACCCCTCCGGCGGCATGGACCCGTCGTGGAATTCCCGCGCCGTGTCCGGGTCCAGAGACAGCCGGAACTGGTCTTCCCAGCGGAACTCGAACCGGGCCTTGCTGATGGCGTCGTCCCGGGCCGCCGCCGCGGGGTGGCCCCTGGCGATGTCCGCGGCGTGGGCCGCGATCTTGTGGGCGATCACCCCGTCCTTGACGTCCTTCTTGTCGGGCAGCCCCAGGTGTTCCTTCGGGGTCACGTAGCACAGCATGGCCGTGCCCAGCCACCCGATCAGGGCCGCCCCGATAGCGCTGGTGATGTGGTCGTACCCCGGCGCCGCGTCCGTGACGAGCGGGCCCAGGGTATAGAACGGGGCTTCGTGGCAGATCCGGGACTCCCGGTCGATGTTCTCCCTGATCCGGTCTAGCGGCACGTGCCCCGGTCCCTCGATCATCACCTGGCAGTCCTGGGCCCAGGCTTTCAGGGTCAGCTCCCCCAGGGTTTCCAGTTCCGCGAACTGCGCCCTGTCGTTGGCGTCGGCCAGCGCGCCCGGCCGCAGCCCGTCCCCCAGGGAGAAGGCGATGTCGTAGGCTTTCATGATTTCGCAGATCTCGTCGAAACGGCTGTACAGGAAATTTTCCTCGTGATGGGCCTGGCACCATTTGGCCAGTATCGAGCCTCCCCGGCTGACGATGCCCGCGACCCGGCCCGCCGTCAGGGGGATGTGGCCGAGGCGCACGCCGGCATGGATCGTGAAGTAGTCGACCCCCTGTTCGGCCTGCTCGACGAGCGTGTCCCGGAAGACGTCCCAGGAGAGCGCCTCGGCCTCCCCTTCGACCTTTTCCAGCGCCTGGTAGATGGGGACGGTGCCGACGGGGACCGGGGAATTCCGCAGGATCCATTCCCGCGTCTCGTGGATGTTCCGGCCCGTGGACAGGTCCATGACCGTATCGGCCCCCCACCGGATCGCCCAGGTCATCTTCTCGACCTCCTCTTCGATGGAGGAGCGGACGACGGAGTTCCCGATATTCGCGTTGATCTTCACCAGGAAATTCCGCCCGATGGCCATCGGCTCGAGTTCCGGGTGGTTGATGTTGGCCGGTAGGATGGCGCGCCCCCGGGCGACTTCGTCCCGGACAAAATCGGGCGACAGGTTTTCGCGCAGCGCGACGTACTCCATCTCGGGCGTGACGGTCCCTTTGCGGGCATAGTGCATCTGGGTGACGGCCCCCCGCCCGCAGAGAACCGGGCGCCGCTTCGGAAGCGGGATCCCCGGATCGCTGTGTCCCGGGACGGGACGGTAGCTCGGTTCGAGGATATCGTAGTGCTCCCTTGCACGGATCCAGGAAGACCGGACACCGGGAAGTCCCTGCCGGAGATCGAGGACCGCATCGGGGTCGGTGTAGGGGCCGGAAGTGTCGTAGACGCGGACGGGAGGATTCTCCTCGAGCAGGCCGTTCCGGCTTTTGGTCGGATGCAGGCGGATCTCGCGCATCGGCACACGGATGCCCCGGCTCCCGGGGATGTAGACTTTGACGGAACCCGGAAACGGCTTGTTGTTGGCAATCCGGGCCCCCGGAGTCCGGGCCCCCGGTGTCGGGGCCCCCGGTGTCGGGTTCTGGGGCTGATCCATCGGGCCTCCCTCCCTGGGTCTTGCGGGGCCGTTGTCCCGAAACGGCAAAGCCCGCCCCCGCCGGTCAGACGGCGGGTTCTTCGACGCGGATCATGCGGGTGTCGGAAACGACCACCTCGAGGCGGTTGATCTCCTCGATGGCCTTCTGCATGGACCCCTCCCTCGCCCGGTGGGTCATCATGACGACGGGCACCGCTTTCGCCGAGTGGCGTCCCTTCTGGATCACGCTGGAAATGCTGATCTTGTGGCGGCCGAGTATCCCGGTGATCTGCGCGAGCACCGCCGGCTGGTCCAGGACGAAGACGCAGAGATAATAGGAGGACAGGACGTCCTCCATGGGTTTGGGCCTCAGGGGGTTCCGCCCCAGGATGGGGAGGTCCTGGGGGACCGCCGGCTGGCCGGCAGCCAGGCGGCGGGCGATTTCGACGATATCGGCGCAAACGGAGGAGGCCGTGGGCATCTGCCCCGCCCCGCGTCCGTAGAACATCAGGTCGCCGACGGCATCGCCGTTGAGGAAGATGGCGTTGAACACGCCGGAAACCGCGGCCATGGGCGTATTTTCCGGAATCATCGTCGGGTGGACGCGCAGTTCCAGCTCCCCGTCGGCGGCCTTGGCGATGGCCAGCAGCTTGATCCGGAACCCCATCTCGCCCGCCAGCTCGATATCCAGGGGGGTGATTCCCGAAATCCCCTCGACGTAGATGCCGTCGAGCTTGACGGGGGTGCGGAAGGCCAGCGTGGCCAGGATCTGAAGCTTGTGGGCGGAATCGGTCCCTTCGATGTCGAAGGTGGGGTCGGCCTCGGCGTATCCCCGGGCCTGCGCCTCGGCCAGGACCTGGGCGAATTCCCGCCCCTCGCCGGTCATTTTCGAGAGGATGTAGTTGCAGGTCCCGTTCAGGATGCCGAACAGCGATACGAGGCGGTTGGCCGCCAGCCCCTCCTTGACCGACCGGATGATGGGGATGCCGCCCGCCACGGACGCCTCGAAGGCCAGCATCCTGCCGCTGGCGGCGGCGGCCGCATAGAGCTCCTCCCCGTGGGTGGCCAGCAGCGCCTTGTTGGCGGTTACGACGTGCTTGCCGCCCGCCAGGGCCCGGAGCATGAACGAGCGCGCCGGTTCCAGCCCCCCGATCAGTTCGACGACGATATCGATGGCCGGGTCGTCGAGCACGGCGGAGACATCGGCCGACAGGGGGAGCCCGGCAAGATCGAGGCCGCTGCGGGGGCTCGTGACGTCCTTGTCGGCGATGGCGCCGAGAACCACCGGCGCGCCGATTTTCTCCTCCAGCTCGCCGCGGTGGGACAAGAGGATCTTGGCCACACCGGCGCCCACGGTTCCCAGCCCCAGAAGACCGACCTGTATCGCTTTCATACGCACCTCGATATGCAATCCCGCCAGGGAGCGCCCGCGCCCGGCGGGCAGGGAACAATTATAGACCATTCTGCGAATTAATGTAGGCATTCCGTTCATTCCGGCGCGGGGTTCTGTATAATGAGGGTGCACTGCGGGCGCCGGGGCCGGGGGCCGCAACCGGAGGAGGGCCATGGGACCAGACCGAAACGGGCCGGAGGACGATCTCAGGCGCCGGTTTATTGCCGAGGCCAGGCGGGAGCAGGAGAAAAGGATGCAGGGCTACCGCGAGCAGGCCCTGAAAATGTTCCCGCATGTCTGCGGGCGCTGCGGGCGGGAATTCGAGGGGAAGCGCCTGCGGGAGCTGACCGTCCACCACAAGGACCACGACCATGACAACAACCCGCGCGACGGCAGCAACTGGGAGCTTCTGTGCCTCTACTGCCACGACAACGAGCATTCCCGCTATAGCGTAGCCCAGTGGTCGGGCGGACCCAGTCCGGACCGGGGGCAGGCGACGGTCTCCACCTACAATCCTTTCGCCGGCCTCGGGGATATGCTGAAGAAAAAATAGTGCGCCACCGGCCCGGCCGCCGTGCCTGACGGCGGGGCCTGATTGCCGCGGCGGCAGAGTAGTTCGGGCCGGGACCTGCGGCGGCCCGACGGGGGAACGCATGAGCTCCATGAACCGGTTTCCCGGGTCCTCCCGGGCCAAGGGCTTCGAACGGATCCAGTCCACCTACACGGTCCGGGAGATCAGCCGCCAGTTCGGTCTGAGCCAAAGCTCGATCCGGCGCTGGACGCGCACGGGGGCGATCCCGGCGGTTGCGGATGCGCCCGACGGGGAGGCGCGCTACGACTTCTTCGCCCTGACCCGGTTCCGGCGGGTCCGGGAACTCCGCAACCGCGGGTTGACGCTGCGCCAGATCGAGTCGGAGCTGCACGGCCAGCTGAACCTGTTCCCGGAACGGGGGGGGAGGCTGATTCCGCTGCCCGTCCGCCGCAGCCCGTTCGAGGAGGCCCTGGTGCTGCACGAGCTGGGGGACAGGCGGGCGGCCGAGATGTACCGCCTGGCCATCATCCGGGGGGAGTGCGTTTCGGACGCCTACTGCAACTTGGGCATCCTGGCCTTTGAGGCCAACGAGATTCCCGATGCGTTCGATCATTTCACCAACGCCCTGAAACACGACCCCAGGCACCTGGAGGCCCACCTCAATCTCGCGCACCTGTACTTCGAGGCCGGAGACTTCAGGCTCGCGCATCTCCATTACGGGATTTCGGCGGTTCTCGAGCCGAACTGCACGAGTGTTCATTTCAACCTCGGGCTGATCTTCGCCGTGGAGGGGGACCTCGATGCGGCGGTCGCCTCGCTCACGACGGCCAGGGAGCTGTCGACCGAGGACGAACGGGATCAGGTCGAAGAGCTGCTGGGAAACCTGAGGAAGGCGATGAAGGATAACAGGCGGATCCGGGACCCGCAGGAAATTCTCCCCGGCAACGGCGACTAGGCCGGCTGCCGCCGTCGGGACAGGAGGGCCGGCATGAAGATTCCCGAGACAATGCGCGCCATGGTGCTGCGAAGCCCCGGCCGGCCGCTGGGGCGCGAAACGGTGGCCGTTCCCCGTCCCGGCCCCGGCCAGGTCCTCATCCGGGTGCGGGCCTGCGGCGTCTGCCGGACGGATCTGCACGTGGTCGACGGCGAACTGGCCGGCCCCAGGCTGCCCCTGATCCCCGGCCATGAAATCGTCGGAACCGTCGCCGGGGCCGGCCGGGGCGCGGACGGGTTTTCCCCCGGGGACAGGATCGGCGTCCCCTGGCTTGGGGGTACCTGCGGTCGATGCCGCTACTGCCGCGACGGCAGGGAGAACCTGTGCGACCGGCCGCTGTTTACCGGGTACACCATCGACGGCGGGTATGCCGAGTACGCGGTTGCCGACCACCGGTACTGCTTCCGGATGCCCGACGGCTACAGCGACGCCGATGCCGCCCCGCTGCTGTGCGCCGGGCTGATCGGGTACCGCGCCTACCGCATGGCGGGAGAGCGGGCGGCCCGCCTGGGCATCTACGGGTTCGGCGGCGCCGCGCACATCATCGCCCAGGTGGCCGTCCACCAGGGGAGGCGGGTGTACGCCTTCACCCGTCCCGGGGATGCGGCCGCCCAGCAATTTGCCCGGAGGCTGGGGGCGGTCTGGGCGGGGGATTCTACGGAAATGCCGCCGGAGCCGGTCGACGCGGCCATCATTTTCGCCCCGGTCGGCCCGCTGCTCCCCGCGGCCCTAGGCGCCACGGCCAAGGGCGGCAGGGTCGTCTGCGGGGGCATCTACATGAGCCCGATCCCCTCGTTCCCCTACGAGATCCTCTGGGGGGAGCGGGAGATACTCTCGGTGGCCAACCTGACGCGCAGGGACGGGGAGGAGTTTCTGGCGATCGCCCCGCGGGTGCCGGTGGTGACCCAAACGGAAGAGTTCCCGCTCGAGGAGGCCAACGAAGCCCTCCGCCGGCTGCGCGACGGGCAGCTCGAGGGCGCCGCGGTGCTTAGGATGGATTAGGGCCCCGGGCCCCGGGCGCTGCGGCGCCCGGAGCCCGGCGCCCGGGTCTAAAACAGCAGGCGCAATGCCAGCTGGATGTTCCGCTGTTCCTTCCTGTCGTTCGGGTCCACCCCCCTGCGCGCCAGAACCTGGCCGCTGCCGCCGCCGAACTGGTTCGTGCCCGGGAAGGCGTACAGGTTGGCGTGGTTGAACACGTTCAGGAAGTCGGCGTGGAAGCGGAGCTTCACGCCTTCCCTGGGAAGCGGGAATTCCTTCACGACCGCGATGTCGAAATGCCACTGCCCCGGCGTCCGGAACAGGTTGCGGGACGAGAGTTTCGAGGCCTCCAGGTTCGCGAGGTGGGCCGTGCAGGCCAGGTCGACCATGCCCGTGCCGTCATCGCAGTACTCGGCCTGGGACATGAACATGGCGTCGAGGTTGTCGTAGAGCACGAACGTGTTCGGTTCCGGGCCGGCGGTTTCCGTCCTTTCCGGGACGCCGCCGATGACGACGGGGTAGCAGAAGTTCGCCATGCTGTAAGTGCACTGGCTTTCGCTGACGTCATAGACCGAGAAGGGGGTGCCCGTCTGGGCCTGGAAGATCCCGGAAACGGTCCATCCCCCCAGCAGGTGGTGCCCGATGCCGGCAAACGAGTGCGCGAAGGGGAGGGCCCACATCCCGGAGATGTTCAGCCGGTGCCGGACGTCGTTGGACGAACTGGCCCGGTCCAGGGACGGGTTGAACGGGTCGCGGAACCCGTACCCGTAGGGGGCCTCGAAGGCCGTACGCTGCAGCTCCGAGCTCGCGTTGTCGATCGCATGCGCCCAGGTGTAGTTACCCTGGAGGCCGAGGCCCGTCGAACCGATCCGCGGCGCCCGGATCTCGAGCGCCATGGCATGGTAGCGGGAGAGCCCTTCGTTCCCCCGCCGGTTCATGCTGCTCAGCCCGGTCTGGTTGAGGCGGGATTCGACGATGCCGCCGGGGTCGCACCCGGGGTTGATCTCCGGCGCCAGGACGCAGCTGCCGTCCTGGTTCAGGTTGTTGATCGAGTAGAGGCGGTTGCCGTTGGCCCCCAGGTAGGACAGGGACCCGATCGTACCGCTCCCGAGGATGTTGTGCTCCAGCGTGAGGTTCCACTGGGCGCTGTAGGCCGTCTTGAGGTCCTTGTCGAGCATCCGCGCGGAGCCTTCGAGCGGCAGGGCGCCTCCGGAGAACAGGGCGTTGAGGCTGTCGTACTGGTCGGTCGCGATCGGGACCGGGGGGCCTCCGAGGGACCCGTAGGTCTCGAGCTGGACGATCGAGTAGTTGGGGAAATTGAGCATGACGTTGAACAGGGCGTTCCCGAAGTTGCGGTCGTAGAAGATCCCGTAGCCGCCCCGCAGCACGGAGCTGCCCTTGCCGGTCAGGTCGTAGGCGAAGCCGAACCGGGGGGCGAAATTGTTGAAATCCCGGTCGTAGAGGTCCTCGCCGCTTCGGAAGCGTGCGTCGCGCACCTGCTCGAAGATGCCCGCGTCCGGATCGGAGGACTCCAGCGCGTTCAGGTAGAGGTTCGAGTCCAGGTCCTTCTCGTGGTCGGGGCTGTGCAGCACGCCGAAATATTCCCAGCGCAGGCCGAGTGTCAGGTTCAGCCTCCGGCCCAGGCGGATGCTGTCCTCGAAATAGAGCGCGAACTCGTTGTACCGGTGATGCCGGGTCGAGTTCGGGGGGCCGAAGGGGCCGTCGGTCGCGGGGTCGTACAGGTCGCCGGGCACCTTCCCCCTGGTGTCGATGGCCAGCTGCAGGGCGTCGACCACCCCGTCGAGCATCCCCTGCATGGTCAGGGTGGGGAAATACCCGCTCTGGCCCGCGCCGTAGGTGCGGTTGTCCCGGATGTGCACGTACTGGCCGCCCCATTTCATGGTGTGGATCCCGTGCGTGCCGATCATGCCTTCATAGAACTGATAGACGTTCTGAGCTCCGCGGGCGGGAATGGCGAACGAGGCGCAGCTCTCGGGCAGGTACCCGGGGAAGACGATGGGGCTGTCGGCGGTGTCCCAGAAGTAATCCCAGCAGGGGGTGTTGGCCGGGGCCTCCCCCAGGGGCTGGTTTTCCTGGATCCGGTTGTAGACCACACGGGATTCGCTCGACAGCCTGGGCCCGAAGGTGTGGGTCAGCGAGAGGGCGTAGTTCTGGTTGCGCCGGTTCTCCTCGGAGTTGAAGGCCTCGAACGGGCTGAGGCTGACCGTTCCGGAGGGGTAGGCGCTCTGCTGGTAGGCCGCGCGTCCGTAGAGCCGGGTGTCGGGGCTGAACTCGTGGTCGAGGCGGACGGTGAACAGGTAGGTGTCCTGGGCGTCCCCCCCGCCGGCGTCCCTGGGGTCCCGGACGGCGGCGCGGGCAAACAGCGGCGTGTCCTGCTCGAGCGCCATGCCGGTATTGAAGTCGTAGAGCTCCCCGATGCCGTACTGCATCATGATCCCGTCGATCGACTGCGCGATCTGGCCGGCGGTGAGGACGTGATCGGGGTTGCCCACGGGCACCGCACCGAATCCCTCGATGAACTCGCGGGCGTTGGGCGCGGCCGCGTCGAGGAACTCCGGGGTGGGCACGTACACGTACCGGCTGGTGGTGCTGCGCACAACGATCCCCTCGAAGGACCCGAAGAAGAAGGTCCGGTCTTTCCGGACGGGGCCCCCGACGGAACCGCCGAACTGGTTCCGTACAAAATTGCTTTTCCGGGCCCCGCTGGCCTTGTCGTCATAGTTCCACGCCGCCAGCCCGGATCCCCGGTAGAATTCGTAGAGGCTCCCGTGGAAACCGTTGCCGCCGGACTTGGTGATCACGTTGGCGTTGACGGCGTTCCGCCCGAATTCGGCCGACATGTTGTTGGAGAGGACGCGGAATTCGGCGATGGCGTCCTGGGGGACCGACTGCCCCACCCCGGCCAGGAAGGTCTCGTTGTTCTCCCCGCCGTCGAGCATGAAGTTGATCGACCGGTTCCGGGCGCCGGATACGGCAATGCCGACGCCGTAGGGGTCCCCCGCCGAGGAGGCCGTATCGGCCGAGGCGGGCACGAGGGAGATCAGCCTGTAGGGATCCCGGTCGGGCAGGGGCAACAGCTCGATGTCCCGGTTGTAGAACGCGGAGGACAGGTCCCCCGTGGCCGTATTCACCGGTATGTCGCCGGAGGTGACGCGGACCACCTCCTCGACGGGCCCGACGGCGAGGCGGACGTCGAGGATGCGGCGTTCGGCGACCGTCAGGGCCACTGCCCGGGAGAAGGTCTGGAACCCGGGGACTTCGACCGTGATCGTGTAGTCGCCGCTCGGGACGTTCGGCAGGAGATAGGCGCCCGCGTCGTTGCTCGACGCCGTCTGCTCGACGCCCCTGGCCGTGTCGGTAAGCCGGATCCGGGCGTTGGGCACCAGGGCGCCGGATGGGTCCTCGATCCGGCCCGAGACGGTTCCGAACTGCGTCTGCGCCAGCGCCGCCGCCTGGCCCGCCAGGGCCAGAAGCACCACCATCACCAACTTCTTCATAGGTTCCTCCCCGGGTTTTGGTTCCGCAACCCGATGCGGATCTAGATGTCCTGTTTTCACGGCATGGAGCGGGCCCATGCCGTGCCTCCGCCGATTCGCCGTCGGGGCGCCCGCAGGACTCCCCTCGAATCTACGAATGTTTAATCGTCACAAAAACAGGGGAAAGTTAGATTTTGTTGCAGGGGGGGGTGCCCCCCGAAACCGCTGCGCCGCAGCCGGTTCGGGGGGCGGAATGCGGCGGGCCCTACTGTTCCCACGGCAGCCCGGGCTTGCCGAAATGCCCGTAGTTGGTCGTCTGGCAGTAGATGGGCCGGAGAAGGTCGAAACGCTCGATGATGGCCGCGGGGCGGAAATCCATGTTTTGGATGAACTCGGCCGCGGCGGCGTCGTCCCCGGTGCCGAAGGTGTCGACCTTGACCGACAGCGGTTTGGATATGCCGATGGCGTAGGAGATCTGGATCTCGGCCTTCCGGGCCAGCTTCTGCCCGATCAGCTGCCGCGCGATGTAGCGGCAGAAATAGGCGCCGCTGCGGTCCACCTTCGAGGGGTCCTTGCCGCTGAAGGCCCCGCCCCCGTGGCGGCCGGCCCCGCCGTAGGTGTCCACGATGATCTTCCTGCCGGTGACGCCCGCGTCGGCCGAGGGCCCGCCGAGGACGAAGCTCCCGGTGGGGTTGACGTGGAAGCGGATGTCCTTGGAGAACCAGTCCCCCAGGATGCGCGGCGCAAGCGAGCCGGTGACGTAGGCCACGATCTCCTCCCGGGCGATCGACGCCGAATGCTGGGGGGAGACGACCACGTCGGTGAGGGCGACGGGCCGGTCGTTCTCGTAGCGGACCGAGACCTGGGTCTTGCCGTCGGGGCGCAGCCATGTGTAGGGCGCCTTCCTGCGGTCTTCGGCCAGGCCCCTGGCCAGGCGGTGGGCCAGCAGGATGGGCAGCGGCATCAGCTCCGGGCTCTCATCGGTGGCGTAGCCGAACATGATCCCCTGGTCGCCGGCGCCCTGGTCGGTGTCGAGGCCCCTGTCGGGGTCGACGCCCTGGGCGATTTCGGGCGACTGCCGGGAGACGAACTGGTGGATGGTGACGCCGTCGGCGTTGAAGGGCATGGCCGGGTCCGTGTAGCCGATGGCGCGGATGGCCCTGCGGGCGACCGCATCAAGGTCGACGCTGCCCCGGGAGGTGATTTCCCCCGCGAGGATGAGGATGTTCTCCTTGCAGAGAACCTCGCACGCGACACGGCTCCGGGGATCCTGCTGGATGTAGGCGTCCAGGATGGAATCGGCAATGTAATCGCACACCTTGTCCGGGTGGCCTTCGGTTACGGATTCCGAGGTGAAAATGTAGCTGCCGGCAGGGTTAGGGCTATCGGCGTCGGTTCTGTTCATTCATGACTCCATTTCTTCATGGGGCGCGCGTGCACTCTGGCCAATCCGCATGCCTGGTTAAAAGCAACCCCACATATTCTCAATACTACCCGGTGCAAGTCAAGGATGGCGAACACTGCGGCTAGTGGACGGAGTTCTTGTTGCCCTGGGGGAAATGGGGGTCGGGCGGCTCTTCCTCGGCGGCGTATTCGGAGCGGGATTCGATGTCCCAGTGCTGCGGCTGCTCGGGAACGATGCGGAAGACCTCGATGCAGGCCCGGGCGTTTCCGTACCAGCTGTGGACGATTTCATGGCGGATCCGCAGGTGGAGCTGGTCGGCGAACGTGCGGACGACCTTGAAGAACTCGTACTCGGTGATGGTGGCGTCGAGGTTGATGTCGTCCGAAACAAGGACGGTGATGAAGAGATTCTCGAAATCGGTTTCCGATACCAGGATTCTCCCGCACGGGTCGATGTCCCCCTGCAGGAAAAGGTTGTAGCTCTCGTGCCCCTTCCCGCGCGTCAGGCGCTGGAAGCGGAAAAGGGATTCGCACTGCAGGTCGAGATGCTGGAGCTGGTCGAGATGCATCGGGCAGTACTCGCCCGGCCGGGCATTGTCCGGGTTGCATACCACGCACGGCGGATGGCTCCTGCTCCCTGATTTTTTCGGCATACCCCCCCTTCCAGTACAATTCTTCCACGCTTGGGCCGCGTTGTCCACATCCGCGGGCAAAACAATCGCGTCCCCCGGCCGGCCTAGGGCCGGGCGCCGGCCAGGACCCGCTTCGCCCGTTCGACGATGGCGTCGGCCGTGAGGCCGAATTGCCGCATCAGGGCCCCGGCCGGCGCGGACGCCCCGAAACGCTCCACCCCGAGGACGGCTCCCGCGTCGCCCACATAGCGGTGCCACCCCTGCGGGACGCCGGCTTCGACGGCCACGCGCGCGCGCACCGCCGGGGGCAGGACGGCTTCGCGGTATTCACGCGGCTGCGCGTCGAACAGCTCCCAGCAGGGCATCGACACGACGCGGGTGGCGATCCCCTCCCCCGACAGTATCCGGCAGGCCTCGACGGCGGGGGAGACCTCCGACCCCGAAGCGACGAGAATCAGGCCGGGCTCTCCGTCGGCGGCGTCGACGAGGACATACGCGCCGCGGCGCAGCCCTTCGGCGCCGGCCATCCGCGTCCGGTCCAGGACCGGGAGGGACTGCCGGGAGAGGACCAGGGCGGTCGGGCGGTTCCTGGATTCGACCGCCACGCGCCAGGCGACGGCCGTTTCGTTGGCGTCGCAGGGGCGGACGACGGTGAGGCCGGGGATGCACCGCAGGGAGGCGAGTTGCTCCACGGGCTGGTGCGTGGGGCCGTCTTCGCCCACCCCGATGCTGTCGTGGGTGAACACGAAGACGGTCCCCAGCTCCATCAGGGCGGCCAGCCGGATGGCGGGGCGCATGTAGTCGGCGAAGACGAAGAAGGTGGCCGTGAAGGGGATGATGCCGCCGTGGGCCGCCAGCCCGTTCGCGATGCCCCCCATGGCGTGTTCGCGCACGCCGAAATGGATGTTGCGCCCCTGGTAGCCCCACCCGCCGCCGGTCGACCCCTGCAGGCCCGGTCCGGTGGAGACGGGGTGCCCGAAATCCCCGGCGCCCCTGAGGGCCGTCTTCGTCGACGGGTTCAGGTCCGCCGAACCGCCCATCATCGCCGGCAGCTTCGGCCCGATGGCGCCGAGCACCTTCTCCGACGCGGCGCGGGTGGCGATCCCTTTCGCATCGGGCGGGAAGGAGGGGACGGCGGCGTCCCAGCCCTCGGGGAGCTCCCCCCGCATGGCCTGCCGGAGCTCCCCGGCCAGGTCCGGGTGCTGCCGAGCGTAGGCCTCCAGCCCGGCGTTCCATTCCGCCTCCGCCCGGGCACCGTCCGCGACGGCCCGGCGGCACCGGGCGAGGACTTCGTCCGGGACGTAAAACGCCGGCTCCTCCGGGCACCCCAGGTTCCTCTTGGTCAGCCGGGCTTCCTCGGCGCCGAGCGGGGAGCCGTGGGAATCGGCCGATCCCGCCTTGTTGGGCGACCCGAACCCGATGGTGGTCCGCACGGAGATGATCGACGGCCGGAGAGCCTCCGCCCGGGCCTCCCGGATGGCGCGGTCGATCGCGTCCGGGTCGTTCCCGTCCCGGACGGCGGTCGTGTGCCAGCCGAGCGCGCCAAAGCGCGCGGCCCGGTCCTCGGTGAACGACAGGGCGGTCGCGCCCGAAAGGCAGACGCGGTTGTCGTCGTACAGGCAGACGAGTTTGCCCAGCTTCAGGTGGCCGGCCAGGGACGCGGCTTCGTAGCTGATCCCCTCCATGAGGTCGCCGTCGCTGACGAGCACGTAGGTGTAGTGGTCGATGACCGCGTGCCCGGGGCGGTTGTAGCGGGAGGCCAGGTGGGCTTCGGCCGCGGCCATGCCGACGCCGTTGGCGAACCCCTGCCCGAGGGGGCCCGTGGTCACTTCGGCGCCCGGGACGAGGCCGCGCTCGGGGTGCCCCGGCGTGCGGCTGCCCGGCTGCCGGAACTCCCGGATCTCCGACAGGGGCAGGTCGTACCCGGTCAGGTAGAGCAGGCTGTACAGGAGCATGGACCCGTGGCCGGCCGAGAGGATGAACCGGTCCCGGTTCCACCACTGCGGGTTGGCCGGGTTGTGCCTGAGAAACCGCGACCAGAGCGTCCAGGCCATGGGCGCTGCGCCGAGGGGGAGGCCGGGGTGCCCGCTGTTGGCTTTCTCGATGGCGTCGATGGAGAGGGCGCGGATGGCGTTGATGCACCGGAGATCCAGGCCGGCGGACGACGGGGATTCCTTTTTGTTTCCAGTCATGGTCATGGGCTCCACGGTAACCAGAAGTTGTCGATCGGCGCCGGGCACGCCGCCGGGGCGCCAGCGGGCCGCCGGGGCGCGGGCTAAGGGGAAATGTAATGGGACACCGGGCGGTTGTCAAACCCTGAATACGGGGCGCCGGGGCGCCCGTCGGAGATCTGTCACCATAGGGGTGCCATTTCCGGGCTCTTGAGGCTATAATGGCATTTCTCAAGGAGAGGGCTATGCGCGTGGTGCTCGGGGCGGATCATGCCGGATATGAACTGAAACAGCAGATGATCGACTACGTCCGGGAACTGGGACACGAGGTCCGGGACGTCGGGACCTGCGACGCGTCGCCGGTCGATTACCCGGATTTTTCCGAAGCGGTGGGCCGGGCCGTCGCGTCGCGGCAGGCCGAGCGGGGCGTCCTGATCTGCGGCAGCGGCGTCGGCGCCGTCATAGCCGTCAACAAGATCCCGGGCATCCGTGCCGGAAACTGCCACGACTGCTACTCGGCGCACCAGGGGGTGGAGCACGACGACATGAACGTCCTGGTGCTGGGCGCTCGGATTATCGGCGTCGCCCTGGCCCGGGACCTGGTCCGGCTGTTTCTGGGCGCGACGTTCTCCGGGGAGCCCCGCCACCGGAGGCGCCTGGAGAAGATCCGCAAACTCGAGGCCCGGTGACGCCGCCCGCAGCCGCCGGGGAGGACGGCCCGGGAAGGCGCTCGTTGAGCGCGCGGGCGAGCCGCTTGAGGCGGTCGGTTCCGCCGTCGCCCAGGCGGCGGATGACGAAGGCGGTCTTGTTGTGCGCGAGCGGCTCGTCGAGATCCGCCCACGGCCGGCTTTTTTCCCCGTCGGCGGTTCCCGGGATGGGCGAAAACTCCGACAGCAGCACCCGGGCGCCGTGCCGGTGGGCGAACCGGATCGATTCTTCCGTCTCCCCGGCGTCCGAATCCGGGTGCCCCGCCAGGACGTAGGCCGTGATCGACCGGGCGCCCGCCCGGCGGAGGTGCCCGACGGCCGCGATGAAATCCCCCGCGTCCACCTTCCCCCCGGTCGCCCGCTGCCACGCGGGCGCACTGCTGTCGAGGCCGATGAAAAAGCTCGCGAACCCCCCCCGGACCATCCGCCGGGCCAGGTCCGCCGTCAGCAACCGCGCATGGAGCGCGTTGGGCGTGTGCAGGGCCACGGGGACCCCCTCTCCCAGAACCCCCTCGAGGAACGGAAGCAGACCCTGGCCGGGGCGAAACAGCAGGGCGTCGTCGTACAGGGCGATGTTGCGGATGCCCGCGCCGGCCAGGCGGCGGAATTCCTCGAGGCAGGCGTCGGTGGGGCGCGCGGTAAACTCCGGCCAGAACAGGGGGGCGGCGCAGTAGGAGCACCGGAAGGGGCACCCCTCGGTGATCTTCATCGCCCCGAACCCCTGCCGGGAGGGCGCCTGGAAGGGGGGGCCGTCCCGGGGCTCGACCGACAGGCGGCGCCACAGGGGGTCCAGGTCGCTCCCCCGGACGACCAGGTCCGCGCCCAGTCCCCGGGCATGGTCGGGGACTAGGGTGGCGTAGACGCCGCCGAGGATGATGCTGGCCCGGGGCGCCAGTTCCCGGACGTCTTCGATGACCTCCCGGACGCCGGGGTACCAGTAGGTCATCATCGTCTGGATCAGGACCGCGTCGAAAGGGGCCTGCCCGGCCAGGTACGCCCGGAATTCCCCGCGCGGGCGGCCGTAGCGGCGGAAGCGCCTGGGGATGTCGGCGTACGCCCCGGGTTTTGCCGCGGCGCGGCTGTCGTACGGCCCCCGGCCCCAGGCGTCGCGCGGCCGCGAAACCAGGAAATCGAAGAAGCAGAGGCTGCAGCAGTGCGCGATGCGGCCCGCCACCCGGAACAGGCCGTAGGGCCGGAGCCAGAAGTCGTAGGCGGTGAAATCATAGATCGGGGGGTTGACCAAAAGGACGCGCATCATGGCCGGGCAGGCCTTCCCCGCCCCCGGGCGGCGCCCTGAACGATGGCGGCGCCATGAACGATGGCGGCGCCCGAAGAGGTGCCCAGCCGGCTCGCCCCGGCTTCGATCAAGGCCAGCGCCGTCGCGGCGTCCCGGATGCCCCCGGAGGCCTTGACCCCCGCGGCCGGACCCGTGCAGGCGCGGAGCAGGGCCACGTCCGCCACGGTGGCGCCCCCCGGGCCGAATCCCGTCGACGTCTTGACGAAACCGGCGCCGCCGTCGACCGCCAGCCGGCAGGCGCGGATTTTCTCGCCCCGGGACAGAAGGCCGGTCTCGAGGATCACCTTGACCGTGTGCCCCCCGGAGGCCCTGACGATGTCGGCTATCTCCCGGGCCACGTAGCAGTCGTCCCCCTGCTTGAGCCGCCCGATATTGAGGACCACGTCGATCTCGTCGGCCCCGGCGTCGAGCGCAAGCACGGTTTCCGCGCACTTGGCCGCCGTGCAGGACGCGCCCAGGGGGAACCCCGCGACGGAAACCACGCGGACGGCCGTGCCCGAGAGCAGGCCGCGCGCGAGGCCGACCCAGCCCGAGTGCACGCACGTGCCGAAGAAGCCCCAGCGGCGGGCCTCGGCGCAGAGCGTTTCGATGTCCCGGGCAACGGCATCGGCCCGGAGCAGGGTGTGGTCGATGCACCCGGCGAGTGTTTGCGCGTCGGTGCGTGTATGTGCCATGGCGTCCCCCGGGGAGAATCGGCGGCGCCGCTGCGCTCCCGGCATGCGGCCGCAGGGGGCCGTCCGCCTTTTGTGTCCTTGACTACCCTCCGCCCCGGTACACTATTATGGAGCGGAATGCCGGAAAACGCGCACGAAAACGAATCGCCGGGAGGTCGGCCCATGTCCAAGGAAGCAAAGAAGAAGTTCCCGCCGCTTGCCGCCATCGCCCTGGTCGCCGCCATCGTGCTGGCGGCCCTGCTGGCGGCCCCCTTCATTATAGACGTCGACCGGTTCCGGCCGGAGCTGCAGTCGAGGCTGTCGGCCGCCCTCGGCCGCGAAGTCGAGACCGGGAAGCTGCGCCTGTCGCTCCTGTCCGGGTCGATCGGCGTCGACGCCGTCTCCGTAGGGGACGATCCGGCCTATGGCTCCGAGCCATTTTTGCAGGCCGCATCGCTGGGGGTCGGCGTGGAGCTGAAGCCGCTGCTTCTGTCGAGGCAGGTGCGCATTACGGAGATCGTCCTGGACAATCCCGTGGTGAACCTGGTCCGGGGCCCCGACGGGCGGTGGAACGTCTCCACCCTGGGCGCCGGCGGCGCCGGCGGCCGAGGCGGCGCCCCTTCCGCAGGCAGGGCCGGAGCGGATGTCCTCATACAAAAGCTCCGCATTGCCGGGGGGAGCATCCGGATCCGCCGGAGCGGGAGCGACGGCCGGGTCTCGGGACTGGACGGCGTGAACGTCACGGCCGCGGATCTTTCGTTTGCCCGGTCGTTCCCATTTGCGATGACGGCGGCCCTGCCCGGCGGCGGCAGCCTGAAGCTCGAAGGGGAGGCGGGGCCCATCGGCCGGGACGGCATTGCGGCGACGCCGCTGCGGGCGGAATTCGACATCCGGGGCCTTGACTGGGCCCGCTCGGGGTTAGGGCCCGGGGACGCGGGCATGGGCGGGGTGATCGACGCCGGCGGCGCCCTCGAGTCCGACGGCCGACGGGTGCGCTTCCGGGGGGAGGCCAGGGCCGAACGGCTGCAGGTTGTGCGCGGGGGGTCCCCGGCGGGCCAGGAGGTCCTGCTCGACTTCGCCGCCACCTACGATACGGCCGGCCACCGCGGCGCGCTCGAGAACACCCGGCTGTCCTGCGGGGGGGCGGTCGCCGATCTCAGCGGGGATTTCGGGCATCCGCCCGAAGGCTTTACCGTGAACCTGAGGCTGCGGGGAACCGACATGCCCGTCGACGACATCCGGAGCCTGCTTCCGGCCTTCGGCGTCGTTCTGCCCGAGGGCGCGTCCCTGGAGGGGGGCGTCATAGGCGCGGACGCGACGGCCGTGGGCCCCCTTCAGTCTGTGAGGATGGACGCGACGGCGGAGATTTCCGGAACGCGGCTGACGGGTTTCGACCTGGCCGGGAAGATGGCGGTGCTCGCGGCGGTATCGGGCATCCGCCCCGGTACCGATACCGACATTGAAATCATGACCGCCCGCGTGCAGATGAGGCCGGAAGGGACGCGCGTCCGGGATATCCGGCTGGTGGCCCCGGCGATAGGGACCCTGACGGGCGCGGGCGCCGTCGGTCCCGACCGGTCCCTGGACTTCGGGATGGTGGCCGAGGTGAAGGTTTCCGGGGGTCTCGGCGACGCCCTGTCGCAGCTCGTCGGCCGGGGCGGGGCCCCGGGATTCCTGGAAATCCCTTTCCTGGTGCAGGGGACGGCCTCGGACCCGAAGTTCCTCCCCGATGCCGGGAAGGCAATCGGCGGCCGGCTGGGGAGTCCGCCCACCCCCCCGGGCGAAGGGGAGGGGGGGACGCGGGGGGCGGAACGTGCCGTCGGCGACGCTCTGCGGAAGCTGCTCGGGAACTGACCGGGGGGCTAGCGGACGAGGATTTCCAGCCGCCGGGGGAGCGACCAGAGAAGAAGACGGGAATCGTCCTCGTCGAGCCACAGCAGGAGTTCCTGCCCGCGGCCGTCGCCGCGGCTTCTCCACTCCCGGTACCGGTTTTTGAGTCTCCGGTATTTGTTTTGGAGCCACGCCACGGGCCCCAGCAGCGGCTGTTTTGCCGAAAGCGCCCGGATGTGCACGGTCACCCCTTCCCGGCAGACCAGGTCGTAGTCGACCGGCATCCGGTGCGGCCCCCACAGCGGCCGTTTGGCCGCCAGGGCGGCGGCGGCCTCCCCTTGGCCCGGTTTCATTTTCGGGCGGGCGATTTTCTTGAGGGGCTCGATCTTCGACAGGACCCGGGCCTGCAGGGGGATCCCGGCCGGCATGCTCCCGGCGTCCCGGATCGTGAAGGCGCGCAAAATGCGGCCCCGGGCCTTGAGCGTTATCTCCCGGGCCCGGGTGTCGACGACGAGGTAGGGCTCGTATGCCCGGGCCGATCTGTTCTCCTCCCGCAGGGCCTGCTCCCTGCGCTTGGCCTCGGCCAGGCGCAGGCTGAGCGGAACCGTTTCGACGCCTTCGGCCGCCCCGGCCGCCCCGGCCACCCCGGCCGCCCCGGCCGCCCCGGCCGCCCCCGGACGGCAGGAGGCCGCCAGGAGCAGCCACGCCGCGGCGCATGCGAGCAGGGCCAGGGCGGGTGTGCGGCCTGTAGTCTCAGTGTGCGCCGTGAGCATGTCAGTAGATCCAGATGGGCGTTCCTATGCGGACCGACCGGTAGATGGTTTCGAGCGTCGCGTCTCCCACCCGGATGCACCCGTGGGTGACGCTCGATCCCAGGAGCCGGGTGTACAGGGTCCCGTGGATGAAATATCCGTTTCCGAACGCGATGGCGTAGTCCCCCAGGACGCCGGCCTGCGCCCGTTCCCCGGGCGTTTTCGGGAGCGGGATCCCTTCCTCGACAAAGGCCCAGTCGGGGCGGATCCAGGTGGGATGCGCGATGGTCGCCGTGACCCGGAAGAACCCGCGCGGGGTGTCGAAGGTCCAGGATTTTTTGCCGTCCTCGTCGGCGAGCTCGAAGCCCATTCCCGTCGAACACCTGTCCTCGGCGACGACCTTGGAATTCTTCAGGAGGCTGATCCGGTTGGCCGCGCTGTCGACCAGGATCACGAACCCGGAGGGGAACAGGCGCTGCCGCTCCCCTTCCAGCTTCCGCAGATTCGCTTCGGCCCGGGACAGCTCTTTTTCGAGGGCGGCGCCGGCCGCGGCCGCGGCGCCGGCAGCCGGGGGAGCCTCTTGTTGCCGGCACGCGCCGGCGGCGAGCAGCAATGCGATCGCGGTCAGGGCCGGGATCGGGCGCATGGCCTTCACTCCTTCACCCCCGGGGTCCGGGGGCTGGTCCCCACGATCGTGACCGGCATCCCCTTATAGGCGAAGCCGTAGAGCTCGCGCATGTCGGCATCGCCCAGGGAGATGCACCCGTCGGTCCAATCGGATTCCCTGTCCCCCTTCCCGTGGATTTCGATGTTCCCCCCGATCCGGGCGTCGGCCGGGATGGCCCCGCCGCGCTTGAGCGCCCGGAACCGGGCTTCGTCCTCGGCGTTGGGGTAGTTGATCAGCAGGGCGAGCCCGTAGGCCCCCCGCGGGATGAGACGCGTGACGACGTAGTCACCCTCGGGCGTCGCGGCGTCCCGCGCCCGCGCCTTGCGCACGGGCCAGTTCCTTCCCAGGTCTGCCCGGTAGCGTTTCCTGACCCGGCCCCGCTCGATCAGCAGGCACAGGTGACCGACCTTGTCGACCAGGACGGCCCTGCGGCCGTTTTTTTTCGACCACGCCAGCAGCCGCTCCACCTGCGCCGCCCACTTCCGGAGCTCCCGCGGATCGGAGAAGCGGGCGAAGTGCGTGTCCTGGGCGCGGGCGAAGCTGTCCCAGGAAGCCAACGCGCCCAACGCGGCCTCCAGGGCGGGTTCGACGGCGTTGCGCGCATACAGGGCCGAGGCGTCGCCCAGCAGCCTCCTGGCCCGTTCCCCCTCGATGCCTTCCCGGTCGTACTTCTCCCAGATTTTTCTGGTATTCCTGGCCCCGGAGACCAGGCGCTGGAGGGAAGGGAGCAGGGCTTCGACCAGGCGCCTCTGGTCCTGCCCCCGCTGCCGCACTTTCAGATCCAGAAGCCGCGTGTCGCACTCCGCGGCCATGAGCATGGAGATGCAGCCGGAGTAGTCTCTCAAGAGACGCATTTTCCGGCCCGCGGCCTCCAGGCACGCCTCCGCGTCCCGAGCCCGCGCCTCCAAAGACCGCAGTTCCTCCCCGTGGACGGTTGAGAGCGGGCCCATCCTGCATGCAGCCAGATCCGACCGGAGGCGCGACTGCAGCAGCCAGGGCCGGTGGGCAACCGCCCCCGCCCGGATGCTGGAGACGCCCAGCCCGACCGACAGGCCCGCCACAACCAACACGGATCCGATAATGGACAGTCTTCGGTACCCTGTCATTCCAAGCGCGTTCCGGCCTAGCGCCTGCGCCCGAGCTTCTGGAGGGCGTTCTGGACCTGCTCGATGATGGTGCTGGCCGAGGCCTTGGCCGCAGCCGCTTTCCCCAGGGCGACGGTGTACTGTTCGGACGCCATCGCGTCGCCGGCTTCAGCGGCGGCTTCCTGTGCCAGCTTCAGGTCGTTTTGCATGGCTTCCAGGTCGGCTTTCGTGTCCTTGCCTTTCGGCGCTTTCGCCAGCAGGGCGGACGCTTCCTCGAGCAGGGCGGGGAGCTCGGCAACGGCCGTCTCGGCTTCGGCCTTGGCCTTCACCTTGTTGGCCAGGGCTTCTTCCTTGGCTCTGTCGACCAGTTCCTTGGTGGATTTCAGCAGGGCTACGGACTGCTTGTAGTCCCGGGTCAGGGCGAACTTTTCGTCCTGGACCTTGACTTCGGCCAGGGCCTTGTTCATCTCTTCCTGCGCCAGTTTCAGGGTTTCCGGTGCATAGGCGCCGATCTCGGTTGTTTCGACGGACTGGAGCGCTTCGGTCGTGGCGCTGATTTCCTCGGCGGGGGGAGCCCCGCAGCCCGCCAGCAGCATGGCGCAAACCGGCAACAGAAACAGTCCCAACAATGTCTTGTTCATTTTCTATTCTCCTATTGTGTCGTTCGGTCTTCGCACGGGGATGCCTCCATTGGCACTCCGTCTCCCGAACGGTTCGATGTACTGCAATACCAGGGCCACTCGAGGCCGGCGGAACAAAATGCGTTTTTATTTCCGGAATATGTCATAATACTCCGTCCCGGGCCGAGTGCGGGAAGGCTCTAACATGCTGGAAATGATGCAATTCCAAAGCATGGGGAATCCGGCCGGACCGGGCGGGCGTCTCGGTGCGGGCCTCCGGGGGCGCGCCACTCCCGGGCTGTTCCCGCCGGCGCCCGGCGGGCGTCCGGATGGCGCGAAACCCGCCGGGGAGTGCATTATTTGCACGGGCCCCGGCCTCTTTTTGGGATGCCGGCTGCGGGAGGGACGATGGTGCGGAAAAACGGCGGCCTCATCGGGCCGACACAGGGCGGCGGGTCCCGGGCGTGGATCTATGCGCTGCTGGTCGTTTTCAACGGCGTCCTCTGGACGCTGCTTCTGGCCTTCCGGTGGGAGGTGTCGCTGCGGACGCGCGAGGTGGAGTATTTCGACAGGCAGCTGTTCCCCGTCGGCATTCACGTGGTCCCGATGGCGGCCGTCGTCGCCCTGTGCGCGCTGTTGAGCGCCGCAAGCGTCGTCATGATCGTCCGGGACCGCATCCACCTCAGCCAGAGGGAGAAGCTGAGGGCGCTGCTCGAACAGATTCTGGAAAGCCTTGAAACCGGCGTCGTCGTGCTCGACCGGAAGGGGCAGCCGATGCTGGCCAACGAAAGCGCCCGCGGCATCCTCCCCCGCGGCGGACCCGGCGGCGCCGGCCCGGGACTGCTCGACGCGGTCGGGGGCTGCCCCCAGCTCGATGCGGTGATACAATCGGCGGTGCACGAGGGCGCCTACACCAGGGAGAAGGAGCAGACTCTCGGGCCCGCCGAGGATGCGCAGACCGTCCGCATCTCCACGCTCCCCCTGAAAAACCGCCAGGGCAGGGCCGACGGGACCCTGGTCCTCGTCGACAACATCACCGACGAGATCGTGCTGCAGCGCCAGATGGAGGATGCCGAAAGGCTTTCGACCATGGGAACCCTCGCGGCCGCCCTCGCGCACGAGATACGGAATCCGCTCGAGGCGCTCAATCTGAACCTCGAGCTTCTCAACCGGATCCTCGGGCAGATCCGGATTCCGCCCCCCGAACGGGACAGGATAGAAAAATACATGCGGGTCTTCAACCGGGAGGCGTCGAGGCTGGCGGGGGTCGTGGAGAATTTTCTCTCTTTCGCCCGCCCGGGATCCTCCGCCACCGGCAGCGTCGGCCTCGACGCGGTGCTCCGGCAGGTCGCGGAACTGGTGGAAAACCAGGCGCAGTCGCGGGGCGTGTCCATAAGCGTGGAAACGGGCGGCGGGCCCATCATCGTCCAAGGATTCGAAGACCGGCTGAAACAGCTTTTCCTGAACCTCGTCATCAACGGGATCGAATCGATGCCCGGCGGGGGGAGGCTCGCGATCCGTGCCGGGATCCTGGAGCCGGAGGGCGCCGGCCGCCCCGTTGCCGCCGTCACCGTCCGGGACACGGGCGTGGGGATCCCGCCCGGGAAGCTCCACCGGCTTTTCGAGCCGTTTTTTTCGATGCGGGCCCAGGGCACCGGCCTGGGCCTGACCATCGCCGAACACATTGCCCGGATGCACGGGGGCGTCATCCGCGTCCGGAGCGAACCGGGAAAAGGTTCGGAATTCACCGTCGAATTCCCCGCGGACCGATCCTGACACCCGAAGGAGTCCGGAAATGTTCAAACCTCAGGCGAAAATCCTTGTTGTCGACGATGAAGTGAACATCCGCGAGGCGCTCGGCGCCCTGCTTGCCGAAGACGGGTACCAGGTCTCCACGGCCGCCTCCGTCGACGAGGCGACAGAGGCCCTCGGGAGAGGCGCCTTCCACCTCGTGGTGTCGGACCTGCGCCTGGGGGACCGGTCGGGGCTCGACATCCTGCGGTACATGCGCGATGCGCACCCGGAGGCGGAGACGATATTCCTGACCGCCTACGGGACGGTCGAAGGCGCCGTCGAAGCGATGAAGCTGGGGGCGTACGACTACATAGCCAAGCCCGTCGACCACCGCCGCCTGGCCCTGCTGATTGAAAAAGCCCTGGAAAAGCACCGGCTGTCGATGGAAAACCGCAACCTCCGGCGGCGCCTCAGCATCAAGGAGGAATTCTCGAAAATCATCGGCAACAGCCCCGCCATCCGGGCCATTTTCAAGACCATGGCCGAGGTGGCCCCGACCAACGCGACCGTTCTCATAACAGGGGAAAGCGGAACGGGCAAAGAGCTGGTGGCCCGGTCCATCCACGAGCGCAGCCAGAGGCGCGACCGGCCTTTCGTGACCCTCAACTGCGGGGCCCTGCCCGAATCGCTGATCGAAAGCGAGCTTTTCGGCTATGAAGCGGGGGCGTTCACCGGGGCGGTCACGAGAAAGATCGGGCGCATCGAGCTGGCCGCGGGCGGCACGCTGCTGCTCGATGAGGTCGGGGACATGAGCCTCAAGACCCAGGTCGACCTGCTCCGGGTCCTGCAGGACCGCGAGCTGCGCCGATTGGGGGGGGACAGGACCGTCAACGTCGATGTGCGGTTCATCGCGGCGACGAACAAGAACCTGGACGAGGAAATCGCCGAGAAGAGGTTCCGGGAGGATCTGTACTACCGCCTCAACGTCGTCCCCATCACCATGCCCTGTTTGCGGGAGCGCAGGGAGGATATCCCGCTGTTTCTCGAATCGTTCCTCCTGGAATTCTGCCGGGTGCACGGGAAGAAGGCGAAGACGATATCGGCGAAAGCGCAGAATCTCCTGGTCCAGTACGAATGGCCCGGGAACATCCGGGAGCTGCGGAACACGGTCGAGCGCATCGTGCTGCTCTCCCGCGGCGACGTCATCGAACCCGCGGACCTCCCCGAGCAGATCGCCCATGCAAAAGACAGGAAGCCCGAGATCGTGCTCGGCCTGGACCAGCCGCTCGAAGAGATCGAGAAGAAGGTGATCCGCAGCGTCCTCAATCAAATAACCCAGAACCGAACGCTGGCCGCCCGGATCCTGGGCATAAGCCTCCGGTCGCTTCACTACAAGATCAAGCGCTATGGCCTCGGGCTGGAATAGCCGGGGGAGGCCCTGCAAAAAATGCAGGGTCCCCCGGAGGGCGGCCGGCCGCATTCCTATGGGATTGATGCATTTGCGGGATCGCCGTCCCAGGAGGCCCCCGGAGGTGCAGAAAATGCGCGCTTTGGGGTCCGCGCGATCCGCGGTTTGCCGCCGGGGACCGCGGCACCGGAGCCGGCCGAAGATACTGCAGGGGTGGATTCGCATGAGGTTGCGCATCATCGGCATCGCACTCGTTCTCGCCCTGGGCGCCGCAGCCTGCCGCCCGCACCCGGGCGGGTACCACCGTGTGCGGGCGGCCACGATTGCGGACCGGCTGCGGCGCTATGCGGGCGACGACGCCGCCCGGCAGGCTTCGCTGGCCGGGTTGTTCGAGGAGGCCGGATGCCGGGGCGACCGGCTCGAGCTGCAGCCGGTCGACAATGCCGACGCGCCGAACGTGATCTGCACCCTCCCGGGCGAGACCGACGGCGTCCTCGTCGTCGGCGCCCATTTCGACCGCGTCGACGTCGGAGACGGCGTCGCCGACAACTGGAGCGGGGCTTCGCTGCTGCCCAGCCTCTACCAGAGCCTCGGCCGGACGCCGCGGCGGCACACGTTCCTTTTCATCGGGTTTTCCGACGAGGAGGAGGGGTACGTCGGTTCGAAATTCTACGCCGACACGCTCGATGCGGCGCGGCGGGCGTCGATCCGGGCCATGGTCAATCTCGACACGCTGGGGCTTACGAGCGCGCGGGTGTGGGAGCGCGACAGCAGCCCCCCCCTGGTCGAGCTGCTTCACGCGGTCGCCCGCGCCCGGGGGCTGCCCCTGGACGCCTGCAATATCGACGACTACGGCGACAGCGACGGGAGCTCGTTCAAGAAGCACGGCATCCCGGTCCTGACTTTGCATTCGGTGACTCCCGGCACCTGGGACATCCTGCATTCGGAAAAGGACCGCTTTGCCGCCGTCGGGCAGAGCGACTACTACGACACCTACAACCTGGTCGCCGCCTTTTTGGCCGCCCTGGATGCCGCGCCCCCGGCCGGTGCGGAGGGCGCCGGGCCGGGTTCGACCCCGCCGCGGGACAATCCCGCCGGCGGCAACCTTCCGGAGACTACGCCATGAGCACACAAAACAGACAACGCAGCATGCCGCATGCGCGCCCGTCGGCGGCAACGGCCCTTTTCCTGGCCGCCCTGACGCTGGCGGCCTCCTGCGCGCCCGGAGGCGCGGACGGGAAACACCCGGGCGAGGCCTGGGTGGCCGCCTGGGGCGCCAGCCCCCACGCCTTCCAGGCGTTCGGGAGCACGGAAATCGCGCCCTTCTTCGAAAATCAGACCGTACGGCAGATCGTGAGCGTGAGCGTCGGCGGCACCCGGCTGCGCGTACGGTTCTCCAACGAGGCCGGCGACGCGCCCCTTCGGATCGGGGCGGCTTCGGTGGCCATCTCCGGCGGGGAAGCCTCCGTCCGCCCCGATTCGCTCCGGAAGCTACAGTTCGGCGGCAGGGATTCCATTGTGGTTCCGCCCGGGGCTCCGGCGCTTTCGGACCCGGTGGACCTGCCGGTCGCGGCGCTCGAGCCACTGGCCGTGAGCGTCTACCTGCCCGGGCCGACGCCGGCCAACACCGTGCACATGGGCAGGACGGCGTTTGTGTCCCCCGCCGGGGACCGGACGCAGGCGGTCGACCTCGACGGCGCGGAGAAGACGACGAACCTGGTGTTCCTGACCGGCGTCTACGTCAGGGCGACCGGGGGCGCCGGCGTGATCGCCGCCTTCGGGGATTCGATAACCGACGGCACGGCGTCGACGCCCCACACCTGCAACAGCTGGCCCGACCACCTGGCCCGGCGGCTCGCGGGCGGGGCCCGGCCCCTGGCCGTAATCAATCACGGCATCGCGGGCAACCAGCTGCTGGGCCGGGGCGCCGGCCCCTGCGCCCTGGCACGCTTCGACCGGGATGTGCTTGCGACGCCCGGGCTTTCGCACATCGTGGTGCTCGTCGGGATCAACGACATCGGCAGCGGGGGGATGGTCTTCCCCGGATCCCCCGGCCCGGCGCCGGAGACGCCGGCGGCCGAGGACCTGATCGCCGGCTATCGGCAGCTGATCGCCCGCGCCCACTCGATGTCCCCGCCGGTGGCCATCTACGGGGCGACGCTGACGCCGTTCGAGGGGACGTTCGCGGGGTACTATACCCCGGAAAAAGACGCGATCCGCACGGCGGTCAATGAGTGGATACGGACCGGGGGCGAGTTCGACGGCGTGATCGACTTCGAACGGGCGATCCAGGATCCCGCCCACCCGTCGAGGATGGCCCCGGAATACGACTCGGGAGACCGGCTGCACCCGGGCGACGCCGGGTACCGGCGCATGGCCGAATCGATCGATCTGGCCCTGTTCGAATGAGGCGGAGCCGGCCGGCTATTTCCAGTCCCTGGCCGACAGAAACAGTATCAGCCCGAATACCTCCAGGCGGCCGAGCAGCATGACGATTGTCAGGACCAGCCTTCCGGCCGCCGGCAGGTGGCCGTAGCTGGCCATCGATCCGAGCGTTCCGAAACCGGGCCCGACGTTTCCCATCGAGGCGGCGGAACCGGAAAAGGCGCTGAGCAGGTCCACCCCCATGCCGGCCAGCGTCAGGGTCGACAGAAAGACCACCCCGAGGTACAAAACGATGAACAGCAGCCCCGTCATCGCCGCCTCCTCGGGAATGAAGGAGTGGTCCATTTCCAGGGCGAGGACGGCCTTGGGATGTTTCAGCTTCTTTATTTTTACCCCGAGGGATTTCCAGAAGATCAGGATCCGTTCCACTTTGATTCCGCCGGAAGTGGACCCGGAACAGGCACCCTGAAGTGTAAAGTACATCATGACGAGCACCGCGAACCCGGGCCATGGGGCCGTGTCGGCCGTCGCGAAGCCCGTGCTCGTTCCCAGGGAGACAACCTGAAAAGAGGCGTAGCGGAAGGCGCCGGTCCATTCCGGGTACAGGCCGCCGCCGTGGATGCATACGGCCACCAGGAGGATGCCGGCCGCCAGGCCGCCCGCGTACAGCCCGACGGTGCCCGATTGCCTGAGTTCCCGGAATTTCCCGCCTGCCGCCGCATACAGCAGGCCGAAATGGATTCCCGACAGCGCCATGAACAGGATGATCACGGCTTCCGCCGCCGGATTGCCGAAGAAGGAGATGCTCGTGTTCCTGGTGGAAAACCCCCCGGTGGCCACCGTGGCGAACGAATGCGTGACGGCGTCGAAGGCGTCCAGGCCGCACGCAAGCAGCAGGGCCGTTTCCAGGAAGGTGAGGCTCAGGTAGACCGTCAGCACGATTTTCAGGGTCTTCTGCGTCCGGTACTGGAAATTTTTCATCGCCAGCGGGGAGATTTCGCTCCGGCTCAGCAGCATGGAGGCGGGGCCGAACACGGGCAGGACGGCCAGGACGAACACGATGATGCCGATGCCCCCTATCCAGTTCGTGGACGCTCTCCAGAACAGCAGGCCGTAGGGCAGCGCTTCGACGTCCGAAACAACGGAGGCGCCGGTTGTGGTGAAGCCCGAAACGCTTTCAAACCAGGCGTTCACCAGGGAAAATTCGCCCCCGTACAGCACGTAGGGCAGGGTCCCGGCAAGGCAGGAGAGGAGCCAGCTGGCGACGACGATGACGAGGCCTTCGCCGTTGCTGACGTGCCGGGGCGCGGGGACGTAGATCATCGGGAATATCCCGAAAAGAACCGTGATCACGGCGCTGTACAGAAGCGGAAGGCCGTCGGGCTGGCGGTGGTAGAGGGCGATGGCGGCGGAGATGGCCAGAAAGAGCGCGTTGACAAGAAGGACGGTTCCGACATAGCGGAAGATGATGTACGGTCTCATGGCTGTGTCCGGACCATGCGGGACAGGTCGCGGACGGCCGTCGCAAGCTCCTGGAGCTCGTCGCCGGCCTCGAGCTCCAGCCTGGACGGTTTCCCGGTTCTCAGCACCTCCTGGACGTCCCGGGTGATCCGCAACAGGGGGCCGACGAAGAAGAGGTTGATGAAGTAATTGAACAGCAGGGCGAATGCCAGGGAGGACAGGATGGCGACGATTCCGGGGGTGATCACCCGGCGCATCCTGCTCTCGAGTTCCGACGCCGTCCGGTACATGGCTTCGTCGTTGAGGGCCATGAGCCGGTCCACCGCCGCAATCGCCGCCTGGTACTTCGCATGGCCGTCGCTGAAATACCACTCCACGCCCTGAGGGCCGGGGCGGCCCCCGGGGGCCTGCGTCCACAGGCCCCGGTAGGCGTCGTACCGGGATTCAATCTCCCCGACGAAATCCTTTTCATTGGGCAGAGTCAGGTTGTTTCGGGCCGTTTCGAGCGCCGCGAGGAATGCCCCGTCGGCCTCTTCGGCCATCCGCCGGCCCTCCTCGGGATGCCCGGACAGCGACAGCAGAAGGCCGCTGTTGGCCCTCCCCAGCGCTTCGATCATTTTCCGGGCGGCGTCGATGCTTCTATAATTGTCGTCGAGAAGGCTCTGAACCGAGGAGCGGATGGAGACCAGTTCGCAGATGAAAAAAAATTCCTGCGGCAGCCAGCATCAGCGCCAGGATCAAAAACCCCGACATTATTTTCATGCGCAGCTTCATAGGCGGCGGCTCCCTGTCGGCCTGGGGCCCCGGCACGGCATCGGGACCCGGATACAGCCGGACTATACAGCCAAATCGGTCGGCATGGAATGCCCTTGGGGCCCCCCTCAGGCGGCCGGGCCCCCGCCAGGGTAGACCTGCGGGTTCACGCAGTGGGGAAGGCGCTCCCCCCGGAGGCCCGCAAGCAGGTTCTCGGCCGCCATCGCCGCCATCCTGGCGCGCGTCCCGTAGCTGGCGCTGGCGATGTGCGGGCTGATGATGATGTTCTCCAGGGCGAACAGGGGGTCGCCCGGGGGCAGGGGTTCGGGTTCGGTCACGTCGAGCGCCGCGCAGGCGAGCGGGCCCCGGGTGAGCGCGCGGTAGAGCGCCGCGGGATCGACCACGGGCCCGCGCGCGGTGTTGACCAGGACGCTGCCGGGCTTCATGGCCCGGAAGCGGGCATCGTTCATCAGGTGATGGGTTTCCGGGGACAGGTTCGTGTGCAGCGTCACGAAGTCCGCGGCGCCCAGCAGCGCGTCCAGGTCCGCATACTCGGCGCGGTACCGGCGCGCGGCCTCCGGGTGGTGGTTCCGGCTGGTGTAGAGGATGCGCATGTCGAACCCCAGGGCGCGCTTGGCCACCGCCTGCCCGATCCGCCCGAACCCGACAATGCCCAAAGTCGCCCCGGTGACGTCGGGCCCCAGGAAATCGACCGGCCCCCAGGTTTTCCACCTGCCGGCCCGGGCGAACCTGTCGCCCTCGGCCACGCGGCGCGCCGCCGCCATCAAAAGCGCCCAGGCGAAATCGGCCGTCGTGTCCGTGAGCACGCCCGGCGTGTTGCCCACGGCGATCCCGCGCCCGGTGGCCGCGGCCAGGTCGATGTTGTCGAACCCGACCGCCATCTGGCTGATGACCTTCAGCCCCGTGCCGGCCGCATCCATCAGGCCGGCGTCGACCGTGTCGGTCAGCAGCGACACCAGCGCGTCGATCCCCGCGACCTTGCGCACAAGGACCGGGTAGGGCGGGGGGAGGGGATCGGGCCAGATTTCGACGTCGGCCGCATGCCGCAGCGGCTCCAGTCCGGCTTCCGGGATGCGGCGGGTTACGAAAATCCTCGGTTTCATCAGGCAACCTCCCGGGGGAAGGGCGGCCGAACGGCCGCGATCCCCAGAAACAGGTACGCGCATCTTCCCGCGGCGTTCTATAATAACCGGTCCGGCCCCCGACGGGCCAGGGAATCTGCGCCACGGGCGCCCGGTGGGATCGGCGGGGTCTTCATGAATATTCGAGCGTTCGTGGTGCTGGTAGCGAGCATGTTCATCTCCATGATGGGCATGGGCATCGTCACCCCCTTCCTCCCCATCTACGCCGACACCATGGGCGCCTCGAGGCTCGAGATCGGCCTCATCCAGTCGGCGTTCAACATCACGGGCATCGCCACGCTGCTTTTCGTCGGCCGGCTGTCGGACCGCTACGGGCGGAAGGCGTTCCTCAGCGGCGGCCTCATAGTCCTGGCGATCGCGTCCTTCGGGCTCATGACCGCGGCGAACCCCGCGCACCTCATCTTCTGGCGGTTCGTCCAGGGGCTCGGCGCCTCGGCCCACCTGCCCATAGCCCAGGCCTGCCTCGGGGACATCACGCCCAAGGGGGGCGAGGGGAAGTGGATGGGGTACTTCAACGCCGTGCTGTTCGCCGGCCTGGGCGCCGGCCCCCTGGCCGGCGGCCTCATCAAGGACGCCTTCAGCATGCAGGCGGCATTTCTGGTCATGGCCGCGCTGAACATCCTGGGGCTGGTCGCGACGCTCGTCTTCCTCCGGGAGATGCCGCGGAAAACCGCCGCCCCCGGGCACGCGTCCCTTGGCTCTTTGATGCGGAACCGCGTCGTCCAGGGCGTCTTCCTCTACCGGCTGGCCATGGGGATCTCCACGTCGAGCCTGATGGCCTTCGTCCCCCTGTTCGCGGACGTGTCGCTCGGGCTGAGCGCGAGCCTGATCGGGGTGGTGCTGGCGACGCGCACGCCCGCGTCGGTCCTGCAGTCCTACACGGGGCGCCTGGCGGACCGGTGGGACCGCCGGGCCATGATCATCTGGGGCGGCGCGGCCTCCCTGGCCGCCACGGCCCTCCTGCCCCTGGCGTCGGGGTTCTGGATGCTGCTCGGCGCGTATGTCCTGGTCCTGGTCGGCCAGGCCTTCGGAATCCCCGCGGCCACCACCTACATGGTGCAGCAGGGGCGCACCTACGGCATGGGCGCTTCCCTGACTCTTTTCATGCTGGCCATGCAGATAGGCAACGGGACGGGGCCGATCGCCCTCGGAGCCGTCGCCGACGGGTGGGGGATCGAATCGGTCTTCTATGCCGCCGCCCTGTTCACGGCGGCCGGAACCTTTCTCTGCGCTTGGTTTCTCCGCGGTTCTGCCATAGAATCGGACGAAGAGGAAGCAAATGCGTGACCGCGGCACCGCATCGAACCGGGAGGCCTGTCAATGAAACGATGCATTCGAATCGCCCTCATGGCCGCGGCGCTGGGGCCGGCCGCCGGCATCGGGGGATCGGGGGGGCTCATGGCAGAGGAAACGAATACGAAACCCGGCCTGGACATCGCGTTCCACCACGTCGGCATCAGCGTGGCCGATCTCGATGCCTCCATCGCCTGGTACAGGGAGATGCTCGGTTTCGAGGAGGTGCTGCGGATGAAGGAGGATGCCGCCAACAAAATGGAAATCGGGCACATACGGCGCGGCAACTGCTACATAGAGCTTTTCGAGGTCGAGGGGGCGCAGCCCCTCCCGGAATACCGCCGCGATCCGTCGGCGGACCTCAGGGTCCACGGCCTCAAGCACTTCGGCCTCGAGGTGGCCTCGGTCCACGCCGCCGTCGAGGCGCTCAGGGCCAAGGGGGTGGACGTCGCCATGGGGCCGGTCGACACCCCCGGGGTCTGCTTCGTCTTCATCCGCGACAACTCCGGGAACACGCTGGAGCTGATCGAGTACAAGACCCGCCCGGAGTGACCCGCCCGGAGGCCTAGCCGAGGTGCGGGCCGAGCTTGTCCAAGATCGCGTCCTTGGACATGGCCCCCACCAGGGTCTCGACCGCGGCCCCGTTTTTAAACAGCATCAACGTCGGGATGCTGCGGATGCCGAACCGGCCGGCCGTTTGGGGATTCTGGTCCACGTCGACCTTCACGATCTTGATCCGCCCGGCCTGTTCCCCGGCCAGGCCTTCAAGGGCCGGAGCGGTCGCCCGGCACGGGGCGCACCACGCGGCCCAGAAGTCGACCAGCACCGGCAGGGATACCCTGAGTTCCTGCTCGAAGCGGTCGTCGGTGCCCTCGACGATCCAGGGGAGCGGATTCCGGCACTTGCCGCAGACGGGAGCCTGCGCTCCGTCGGATTTGCCGAGCCTGTTTTTTGCGCCGCACCGGGCACAGACCGTAACCGAGCTGACCATAAGGACTCCTTCCCGTACTGAATTGCCTACAGATCCCTCCCCCCTAGTGTACCATTGGAAGGGTCGTGGCTCCAATGCCCCCGGGACTCCCGCGGTCGGGCCGGGCCGAAGGGGCGCAGGGGCCGCCATCGGCCCGGCCCGATTATTGCGTTGTTTTTTCACCCCCCGCTGCTACAATTCTGCTGCAAACGGCCCATGAGTCGGCGCCGGCGGACTCCAGGCGGCGCCGCGCTCCGGAGGCCGCACGCCGGGATTGTCCAAGTCCCGCCGACCCCCTTCGGAAACCGGGGGGGCCGATGGCATGGGCCGTTGCCACGTATCCCGCAATGGCGCAGAATGCGTTCGCGTTTCAGGAGGAGTGCATGCGGAGAATGATCGGCACCCAGGCCCGCGCGATCCGGGCCCCCCTCATTTCCCAGGGAGACGACCTGGAGGCGATCGTCGTCGAGTGCGTCCTGGAGGCGGCACGGGCCGAAGGCTTCGCCATCCGGGACCGGGACATCGTCGCCGTCACCGAGTCGCTGCTTGCCCGCTCGCAGGGGAACTACGTCGACGTGACCGAAATCGCCGATGCGGCCCGGCAGCTCTTCCCCGGCAGCTTCGTCGTGCTTTTCCCGATCCTGAGCCGGAACCGCTTTTCGCTGGTTCTGAGGGGCCTGGCGCAGAGCGGCAGGAAAGTCGTCGTCATGCTCAGCTACCCGTGCGACGAGGTGGGGAACCGCCTCATGGACGTCGACGCGATGGAGGCGGCCGGCATCGACCCGGCCACCGACGTCCTTTCGGAGCGGGAGTACAGGCGGCATTTCGGGGACGGCTACCGGCACCCGTTCACCGGGCTCGACTACGTGGCCCTGTACGCGGGCCTCGGCGTCGGAGGGAACCTCGACATCGTGCTGGCCAACGACCCCCTCCGGGCCCTGGAGTATTCGAAGGACGTCGTGGTGGCGAACATCCACGACCGGCACCGGATCAAGGCCAGGCTCTCGGCCGCCGGGGGGAGGAAGGTCGTGAGCCTCGACGACCTGATGAACGAGCCCCGCAACGGGGGCTGGAACCCGGAATACGGGCTCCTGGGCTCGAACCAGGCGGGGGCGACGCGCCTGAAGCTCTTCCCCAGGGATGCGCAGCCGTTTTGCGAGGGGATCAGCCGGCGCCTGTTCGAAGAGACCGGCAAATGCGTCGAGGTGCTCGTCTACGGCGACGGCGCCTTCAAGGACCCCATAGGGAAGATCTGGGAGCTGGCCGATCCGGTGGTCGCCCCGGGATTCACCCCCGGGCTCAACGGGACCCCGAACGAGATCAAGATCAAGTACATCGCCGACAACGAACTCGCGGGGATGCCCGCGGGCGAGGCCGAAGAGAAACTGCGGGCGATGATAGCGAAAAAGGACTCCGACCTGCGCAGCAAGGAAGCCTCGCTCGGCACGACCCCCCGGCGCCTGACCGACCTGATCGGCACGCTGTGCGACCTCATGAGCGGCAGCGGCGACAAGGGCACACCGATCGTCCACATCCAGGGGTACTTCGACAATTTTTCGAGCGAGTGAGCCGCCCTAGCGCCGGGCCGGCCGCGTCCGGCTGCTGGCCGCCGCCTCCGGTGCACCCCCGGAGGGCGGCCGCGAGCATTCCCGCAACCAGGAACCGCCGTTCCGGTTTCGCCATGGACGCTTGTCGGCCCTCCGGGTCCGGAAATCGGCGCCGGCTTCGGAATCGGGGCGTTGCCGGCGTATCGTGAGCCGGGATCTTTCAGGGGAACGGGGGGCGGGGAGAAGGAACCGGAATCCGCCGGATTGAAACCACCCTTCCCGTGCCATCGGGCCCCCGGATGGTGTATAATCCCGGGTATGAACACAGCCGGCGGGATCCGGGCGATCGGAGTGATTGTAGCTTTCCTCGCGGGCGTCCACTGCGCCTGTGCGATCGACGGCGTCCTGCTGCTGTCCCCGGTGTCGCGGGAATTGCCGGCGTTTCTCTACCAGGCCGCCCGCATCCTGGCCACGGGCGATTCCCCCACGGAACCGTCCGCGTGGCGGGCCAACAGGGCGGACCGGGCCTATGGCGCCGATTCTCCGAAGCCGGGCAGGCTTTCTTCCGCCGCCGGACGCTTCGAACGGGAACGGGTACTTTTTCATCTCCTCGACGGGCCGGGAACGGTTCCGGCTGCGGACGCGTGTTCCCCGAACATTTTCGACCGGGCCCCCCCGCTGCAGTAGATCCACGATTGGCACAACCTGACAACGCAACAATTTCCATGAAACGAGGTAGGTATGGGTCTGGATGCTATTGTAGTGGTGGTTCTTGTGCTGGCGGCCGTAATCGCCCTGGTGGTGATCAACAGAGGTTCCAGCAAGAAGGCCAAGAGGGGGAATACCGAAACCGGAGCGGGGCCGCAGATGCCCTAGGTCCCCGTGTCAAACTCCCAAACGGGCGGCGCAGGCGGATGCCGTTTGCGCCGCCCCGGCTGTTGCCCGGCCAGTCCCAGACGGCCGCGGCCGATGCGCGTGGATTGCGGGGCCGATTCCCGCCCCCGGCACCATGGAATCCCCTGCCGACAAACGCATTGCGTACGTTCAACCAATCCTCCCCAACCGCCCGAATCCCCTGAAAACGCCCCGGCAGCGCCCCTGACCGGGCCCGGGAGACGCTCCCCGCATCCGGGGCGCGGGCCGGCTGGAGGGGAATAAGGCAGGCGGGCGGACCCATAGTCGGGTCCAGGCGCTCCCGGATCGGCGCGCAGCGGCAAACGAAGCCGACGACGCCACGGTCCGAAGACAGGGTGGGCCTGCCCGGGCGCGATTCCGGAGACGGCGGATAAGGGGAAAGGGACCCCTGCGGACCCGCCGGCCGGCATCCCCCTCTACTCGGAGCTGAAACCGTTGTTCAGAAAATGGGCCGGGTTCAGGATCAGAATCAATATTTTTTCTTTCCGGGAGAGGCCGTTTTTTTTCAGTTTGCCCGTCAGCCGGTGAATGCCCTCGCCCATCAGCGAGCCGATGTTCGAGGTGAAAAGCAGATCCTGAATCGAGGGCTGCTGCTCCATTGCCTCGAGAGAATACTCCCAGATCAGGGACTGGCTGCAGGAGAAAAGCCAGGACGCTACCGGCGAAGCCTCCTGCGACCGCATCAGGTTGTAGGTGAAGGCGCCGGTGTAGGGGTGCCCGATATAGTTGTACACATAGGAATCCGCGTCCCACGCAGGGGCCGTTGTCCAGGCCCGGCGCAGATTGGCCCCCGCGTCGGGAAAAGGCCTGTGCCCCGTATTCCAGGCGTCGGCCGCCTGGAGGATCCCCATCCCCGCGATTTGCGCGCTGAGAGAGAGCGTCTCCGCTCTTTTCAGGCGCCCGATCGTGGAGCCCTTGCCGGTCCCGTCCCGATGCAATTCATCGGGCCGGGCGATCCCGGCCGGCACCGGGGGGTTCGCCGCGAAAAAGCCTGCTTCCGTTTTCTGATCTTCGATCCATGGCATCCGGCCTCCGCCGGCGCTGTCCAATACATGGAAAAAGGACTCGTCTGCCGTATGGCCTGTTCTGAAACAGAACAACGATACGACCGTGAATGCCAGAAGGCCGAAATGGTTGCTTTTCATCCGGGATGAACACCTTAAGCAATACATATGTTTACAGTTGCGCCTGTTTTGCCGATTCCTGACATCCGGAATCTCCCCCGAGCCCCGGAACGAAGGGATCCCGGTCGCGAACGGGCAAAATTGTCTCAAGGGCCGCATCGGCATTTCGCCGAAAAACCTTAAGGGCCGGGGGCTGCGGAGTATACAAAGTCCGGGAATTATTCCAGCAGGGCGACGGAGCTTTCGTGCGGCGGGGCATGCGGTATCGGAACGTTGTCGGGAAGGGCCGGCTCCAGTGCGGACCACAAATGGCGTATCCCGGGGCGACGGCGGCAGGACCGTGCCGCTTCGGCCGCAACCCGCCGCAGACGCGGCCTGCCGGCTTTGGTCCTGCTCCCGCGACGAGGGCGTTCCCCGCTGGAATACTCGCCGGAGAGGGCGCCGCCGTATCCCGTCCATTCTCTATTCGTGGCTTCAACTGGACGAGCATTCGATTCACGGAAAGCATGCAGAGGATGAAAAGTGTTTCTAAGAAAGCTGTACATCGCATAGTGGCTGCCACTGCGCCCCTTGACGGGGCTAAGAAGGTTAGGAATCAACAGGGGGCCCCAAACCCCTCCTGGTTCCTTTCTGGTTTTTAATTCGGGTGGGTCCCTTTTGCGTTGACATTACGAGCAGATACCTGCCGAAGGGGATTTCGAAAGGTCGAAGCGGGTCCCCGAGTGCAACCGGGCTGTTAAACAAGGCGGGTCGAAAAACGGAGAACGGGAGAATTCGGGAAGGTCATTCTCGGCGAGCGCCCGCAACCCCAGGGTCGCGCCCGGCCCCCGGACGGCGGGCTTCGAAACGGAGAATCGGGAAGGATGGCGTAACCGGGCGTGAGTACGGCAGAAACGACATAACCCCGGGGGGATCTCCCC